>Ga0265797_10011432_pt1 | contig 11113 bp, 11 predicted proteins | sample P2T30metagenome_FD_192433 | JGI IMG/M metagenome (GOLD analysis project Ga0265797, IMG submission 192433) | Plant litter microbial communities from East Loma Ridge, Irvine, California - P2 T30 | ecosystem: Environmental > Terrestrial > Plant litter > Unclassified | place: USA: California... | reverse complement strand
CCCGTGAGCAGGACAGAGGAGTTGTGTGTTAGGTGGGATCGTAACTGCTGGATTAGAGGGTCGATACCGACCAGGTTTGCTGGAGTCTCTGGTAGCGGATCTCCTTGTTGCCAGCCTTTGGCCCAACTTGTTGGCATTGAGACTTCTTGACCCAGCTCAAGCGGCGGTTTTCTTTCCGGAAAAAGTACCCATGATACTCCACTAGTCGGCTGTGGTGGGTCGAATCTCACAATGCCCCCTTGCCAGCCGAGCTCCGAGTCGCTTGCGGAAGGTAATATCATGCCGTCTGTGACTGGTCCGTCTAGCAGGCCGTTCTTCTTTCCGTATATGGATCTGATCTTTTGTAACGCGTTCTCCTGGTCTTGCTTGGACTCGCCCCCGAATTTTAGAGATGCGTTGGCTTGTGAAGCCGTGGTGGAGAAGGGGATGATCTTGATAGACTTGACAACGGGTTCTCTCGACTCTTTCCCGCCTTGTGGTTTGATGGCGGATGGCTTGGGTGTTTGGGCTGGCGCGCCTTCGATTCGAACAAGTCCGCCTACAAAGTTTTGGAATCCCAAGACGGCGCAGAGGTCGCTTGAGAGGGCGACGTGGCGACTGTCTGGTGCATCTTCCCAGACAGCAATCTTGGCGACGACACGAGAAGCTGGCTTCTCCTGCTCTTGGTCTTTGGACATGTCGACGGGCTCTTGTAGGCCTGCGGGTCGAATGACAGCTACCGATACCCAGCTAGCCCCTCGGAGTGCTTTTGTGAGAAGCATGTCCTTGTCTACCCACACCTTCAAGCCGCCTTCAGGACCTACGTCGTCGTCCTCGTCGAACCAGTCCTGTGCCACGTTACGATCGACACCGCGCAAAAAGACTACGCCCTTGGTGGCGGTGTCTTCGCGGCCACTGCGTCTCCGAACAGTGCTTGTGGTGCTCCTTCCACTCTTCCTCGATGCAGCGCCTACACTCCTGCTTTCCCGATTCGAGCTTCTCTCCTTTTGTCGGGTCTTGGGAGCAACGATGACCTCGGCATCGGGGGATATCTTGACGAAGAGCGATGCGTTCGGTGGCGCAGGAGCGATGGACGTCACGGTGATGTTGGCGGTCGTGGTAGGCGAGAGATGGAGCGTCAGGGGGTGCGGCGACTGGACTTGAGGGTTCGGGAGCGCGCGTATCTGGGAGAGGAAGTTGAGTTCGAGGAATTGGGCATGCAGCTCAATCATCTCCCAGTCGACGGGGGTCAATGGCTCAATGTTGATGGTGTGCGCCTGGGGCGGATCTATGTGCAGCAGGATGCCAACTTTCTGTCCTTCCTGGAGACCGATCAAGCGTGCAAACGTAGCATCTACTTCCACTGCCGGGAGGTCTTGCTGACTGACGGCTGGACTGCCTCTCAAGCCGTCGCGACCGACAACAGGCGCTATCCTGCGCTTGCTCTGCATGCCCGTCCAGCCGACAAAGACAGACTTTTGGGCGGCATTCCTGGTCTCTGAAGCGCCGGGCGGCGGGGGTTGGCGGTACGTGAGTTGGACGACGACATTCTGGGCGACCTAGAGGCGCTGTGAGCACTCGCGCAGTAGTGGTCGCGGCAGAATCGCATACCGTGTTGGCATTCACCAGCACCGAAACCAGCGACGACGGCAAGTTGACCAGGCAGTTTTTCAACGACTGGTGCAGGGCGACTTCGGCCTGGACTGCGTTACCGGCGGGCTTCTTGGGCGGCATGGTTGGGAGGAATGTCGAGTGAAGGCAGCGAAGGCAGCGAAAGCAGCAAAGGCAGTGAAAGCAACGGCGGCCGCAACGCGCCTGTCCTGGAGCTCACGCATCGCATGCCGAGGTCGTCGGCGCCGACGGGGCTAGAGGCGGTGGAGGCGGTGGCGGAGGGCAGAAAAGAAAGCCGGGGGTCCCATGGCGCATGTGCCCTGGCGACGCGGTCGAACGCGCTGCCCACGCTGCTCCGGTGCTGCAGCGCGACCAGCCCCGATTTTGTTGTACCGCCTGTCAACGACCCCATTCCCATCCCCAACCCGGTACCTTTTGCCTTTTGTCCATAGTCCACAATCGCCCGCAGTTTGAGATTGAGACGCAATGGCCCTCTTTACCATAAGTGCGCCCGTCAACTATGACGAACAAGAAGGTGTGCATATACATATGGGTGCAAAACACACCCCATGTCTGGCTAACACCACATAGCCGCCTTTATTGACTTTCTTAAAAACTACAAGTCCACCTCCACCGATGCAGCTGACCAGCTAGAGAGCCTCAACCTTAATGGCCAAGGCGGGGGTGAGGACGAGGACGAGTACGACATGGTCGACGACTCGGACGATCCCGCACTCAACGCAGCACAATCGCGCAACAAGTCCAAGCTCAAGTACATGAACCAACTGCAGGAGGTGGCGAATCGCGAGCGGGACGAGATCCAGATAGATCTCAACGATCTCGAGTCGGTCAGTAAACAACACCATCGTACAACGACTAGCAGGGTGGGGCGCTGATGGACAGCAACAGTACGAGAAGGCTACCTCAGACGACGAGCACAACTACCGGCTGGTCGAATCAATCGAGCGCAATGCCCACCACTACATCGACATCTTCTCGCGCGCAGTCGACAAGTGCCTTCCCCAGCCAACACGGGAACTAAAGTACGCCTCCAGCCATGACCTTGTGACCACAACTGACCAAACCCAGCTTCAAGGACGATGTCTTGGACGTCATCATGACACAGCGCTCCAAGCGCAACGAGAGAATGCAGGAGCTGCAAGGGATCGACGACAGCACAGAGGCTGCGCCCGAATCCATGTTCCCCCCAGCCTTGACGCGACGATACACGCTCAACTTCAGGCCGAGGATACCGTCTGGTGCCAGCAGTCAACGCAACGCAAAGGCCCTCGCCGTACGCAATGTCCGCGGAGAGCACCTGGGTCGCCTCATCACCGTCCGAGGTATTGCGACAAGAGTCTCGGACGTCAAGCCTGCCGTGCAGGTCAACGCCTATTCCTGCGACCGCTGTGGTAGCGAGGTCTTCCAGCCGGTGACTACCAAGCAGTTTACCCCTCTTGTCGAATGTCCCTCGGATGACTGCAAGAGCAACAAGACAAAGGGCCAATTGTTCCTCTCGACACGCGCCTCTAAATTCCTCCCCTTCCAAGAAGTCAAGATTCAAGAGATGGCTGACCAGGTCCCTGTTGGCCATATCCCTCGACAACTTACCATTCACTGCCATGGCGCCCTGGTTCGCCAAATCAACCCCGGCGATGTTATCGACTGTGCTGGCATCTTCCTCCCAACGCCTTACACTGGATTCAAGGCAATTCGCGCAGGCCTCTTAACCGACACCTATCTTGAAGCACAGTATGTCATGCAACACAAGAAAGCCTACGACGACATGGTGCTCGCACAGCCTACCTTACGAAGGATGAATGAACTTGAGCGGACCGGCCAATTGTACGAGTACCTATCACGGTCCATCGCACCCGAAATCTTTGGCCATGTCGATGTCAAGAAAGCCCTTCTTCTCCAGCTCATTGGTGGTGTCACAAAGGAGGTTGGTGACGGTATGCGCATCCGTGGTGACATCAATGTCTGTTTAATGGGAGACCCTGGTGTGGCCAAATCTCAATTGCTCAAATACATTACCAAGGTCGCACCGCGTGGTGTTTACACGACGGGTCGCGGTAGCAGTGGTGTCGGTCTCACGGCAGCTGTCATGCGTGACCCAGTCACTGACGAGATGGTTCTTGAGGGAGGCGCTCTCGTTCTAGCGGACAATGGCATGTGCTGCATTGATGAGTTTGACAAGATGGACGACAGCGACCGGACAGCTATCCACGAAGTCATGGAACAGCAGACCATCTCGATCAGCAAGGCTGGAATCACCACCACCTTGAATGCCCGCACGTCGATTCTTGCCGCCGCTAACCCGCTCTACGGTCGTTACAACCCTCGCCTCTCGCCTATCGAGAACATCAACCTCCCTGCTGCGCTATTGTCGCGTTTCGACGTTCTTTTCCTCATTCTAGATACCCCATCGAGAGACTCGGACGAGGAACTCGCCCGCCACGTTACTCATGTACACATGCATAATGCTCACCCCGAAGCCCCTGGAGGCATCATCTTTAGCCCAGCCGAAGTACGCCAATGGGTTGCTCGCGCACGATCATACCGACCAACGGTGCCCAAAGACGTCTCGGACTACATGGTCGGTGCCTACGTACGCATGCGACAGCAGCAGAAGCGCGACGACGGAAACAAAAAGGCCTTTACTCACACCTCGCCGCGTACACTGCTTGGTGTGCTTCGTCTCGCACAGGCTCTCGCACGTTTACGGTTCGCCGAGCAAGTCATCTCAGAAGACGTGGATGAAGCTCTTCGTCTGACCGAAGTCAGCAAAGCCAGCTTGTACGCTGATGAGAACCGTAGGGACGATCACACCCCAAGCAGCAAGATTTATCATCTCATCAAGAGCATGGAAGCGAGTGGTGCCGCTGCCGTTGGTGATGGTACGCGAGGCGAACTGGACTTGCGCAGAGTTAGGGAGAGAGTGTTGGCCAAGGGCTTCACAGCCGATCAGTTCGAGTCTGCGATTGATGAGTATTCCATGCTTGATGTAAGTTTCGTCGGCATACTTGGCAAACAACGAATAGTACTGATATACCCTGACAGGTTTGGCAAACAACTGGAGAAGGCACACGACTTGTCTTCATCGAAGCCGGAGAGGATGAGGATATGGATGCCGACAATGACTTTTAAATCACGCGCACGCATTGACAGCACAAGTAGGCGTGGGGGTATATGGAGTTCCAAGGCGTTAAATATCCAAAAGACGTGGCAAGTCTTCTTGACCAACAATCATTTTGCAGCTACACGAACAAATGCCAATGAAATCTATGATATAACCAGTACCGTATCGCGTGAGCCGTGCTTGCTATACTTGCGCATGCATGTAGTGCCAAGACACACATGTTCGGGCAAACATCATCAGTGCGTGAACCATCGCGGGGTCATTGCCGAACGGTGCGAAAAGCGAAATCACTACCATAATTCCTCTACACGCAATCACTGCGATATTCTTTTGCGGTTACTTGCGCGGTAAGACTGAGCGACCCGATCTTGTCCACGGTTCTACCTTCCTCAAGAGGTTACTCCCAAGGAAACGAATCTCACACCTCACGGTCCGCAAACTCGCACGATAAGCTTGCGCCCAGCCTCCCAACTTCCTCTCCCCCCAAAATCTCCACCGCTTGCGCGTACGGAACAAATCGGCGCTCGACTAGACTACTGCACAATGGCACAAGGCGCGGCGAACAACTTTGCGCAATTCATGGTGGTGGGCCGTACGTACACCTCTCAATGCCCATAGCTTTGCTCCCACTATTCCTACGACCCACAACATACTAACACACAATATAGCAACATGCTTCTTCCTCGGAATCATGTTCGCTCAACTTCCATACGACTACAATGTCCTATGGACCACACCTGCCGATCGCGCAACCTACTTTGACATTTTGGAATCGCACATCAAATTCCTCTATGCCTCTCCCCCGATCGTCTCGCGCATTCTCAACCTAGTCATTGGTACCGGCCTCCTCGGTTTCCTCATCAAGCTCTTCAAGCCCAACCAGGCCAACATGCTCTTCGACGGCGCATCGCTCGTGCTCTACATGGCCGGTATTACTGTATATTTGACCAACATTGTCAAGGGTTTCAGAGTCGTGACAGCAGGCATCTACGGCGACCTGTCAAAGGCTGAGCCGGGCGAGGTGACCGAAGAGGACATGGGTGACTACATCTCAAGAGACGATACGCTGAGGGTGTTCGCGGCGAGTAATACCATTCTCTCACTAGTACTTGTGGGCGTCTTGGTGCTACAGGCGGGACAATGGTACGCTAAGAGGGCCGAAGAGAAGGAGATTCAAGAGTTCGAACGCTTGGCTGAGGAGAAGAAGGGTGCGGGCAAGAAGAAGCAGTAGGGTTAGGAGTTGCTACATTGGAGCAGACTTGCGGGTAGCTGTTTTCCCTTGGCCCCTAGTTTGAGTCCCGGCTTAAGCGGGTTCTCTTGTTAATTTCCTTGCTCCATGTATAATCTTAAGGAGTCGGAATGGGATGACGGTATAATTGGTGCAAGTACTGGCCGAAGCACTATGTTTTTAATGTAACTGACTGTTTACGAGTTTGTGGCTCAGGCCTATCGTCCACTGATCTGTCTTTCCACCGTTTCAAACTGCACTCCACATCGATGGTGCATTTGTTGAGACACTCTACCATTGAGACTTGTATTGTATGGAGGCTGCTCGGGATATGGCTTACTTCATGCTCAGTCGAAAACACCAGTGTTAGGCAACGGGTAGTGATAGTAGTTCCTGTCGACGCTAAGTCGATCTATTTACTTACCTACTCCCAGGATTGAGAGAATGATGAGATGACCTGGAGGTGTACAGTCGGATCTGCTAGCGCCTTCCGATTGTCACAAACATAACCATCCATTTTTTGTTCGCAGTCACTACATCCTCCATTGCTCACTCGCACTCCACTCACAATCGAACCCCTGTCGTTCACACCACCTCCAAACTTCTCGAACCAGCTACCATCTCATCTGATACAGCCGAAGACAGGACCAAGAAGGAAATTCAAGAGATGCTTCAGAGGGAGCAGGAGAAGCTAAATGCCTTCATCGCATACGAAATAGAGTACCAGGCGCGGGAAGAGGAGAAGCGCCAACCCTCTCGTCTAATACTCTCCAACCTGCCGGCCGACACTGATGAGCGAGCCATCCGCGAATTCTTCGCCGAGTACGAACCAGATGTGTAAGTCTTCTCTCCGAACATTGATCCATCTCGATAGTATACTAACCTCTTTCGTCCAGCCACAACATCACCATTTCCTCCGAGCGCGATCCGGTCAAGAAGACCAGGACCGCTCAGGTGGACCTGGCTACTAGGTCCAGTGCTGTGCAAGCCTCCTACAAGGTCGGCGCAATCTTCGGCCTGGCGCCCAAGATCAGACTGGCGGTGGAGTGACGGGTTTCTGGGTCGTAGATGAGGGTGGGGTTCTATGGGCTAGCGGAGGATGTAGTCGCCTCGAGTCGCTTTAGAGTAGCTATAAAAGAAATGACATGTTCACGTAGTACATTAGAACTTGGCATGAGTAAAAGCTTTGCGTGATGATATTCGTGGCTAGCGGCTGTTAGGGGAGGGTTTGAGGGTTATAGGACACAGTGAGTGCCTGTGACGTATCCGCCTAGCATTGCTCTCGAGACACGATAAACATATTGAAAGGTACATGTATAGTTACCAGGTAATCGTCAGTAGAGGGCTCACTGTTTTTGTTCGTTTTAGTCTTGGTAACGCGATGTAGTCGTAGTCTTTGGCTCTTGTGTGGGTGAGCATGTGCAAGCTATCTGTGACGTGCATGTGGTGGATTCCGAGCGATCGGGACCGGCCGTAAGCTCGACGTCCAGAGGTCGCAACTCCACCGTTCGCCATCGCGCTCCCCCCCACTCTCGCAAACACGACGTCCTTTTGAGATGAAATGAGTGTAATAAAAAACTGCACTCCTCTCTCTTTCTCACCAGGCGACTACGGGTGAAAGCAACTTGCTAGCGCACTAAACCAGATACACCAAGCACCATGGAGGAGGCGACTGACATAGCCTACAACAATGCGATCGAGGAACTTCGCGCCAAAGAGTATCCTATGCTGCGGGGTAAGTCTACTGTCAAAGCAGATGGCATGCATACTCATTGTGACCAGATACAACCTACCTTGATCATGCTGGTACCACACCCTATGCCAAATCGCTGATTGAGCGCTTCTCTGCCGACATGGTCGCAAACCTCTACGGCAACCCGCATTCCTCCTCCAACGCCTCACAGCTGACGACGCGGCGAATCGAAGATGTGCGGCTTAGACTCTTGCACATGTTCAACGCCGACCCACAAGAATTTGACGTCGTCTTTGTTGCCAACGCCACCGCTGGAGTCAAGCTTGTCATGGAAGCGTTTCGTGACCAGGATGATGGCTTTTGGTACGGCTATCACAGAGACGCACATACAAGCCTGATAGGAGTGCGCGAGGCAGCAAACAAGCACAGATGCTTTATTTCGGACAGCGAGGTAAATGAATGGATTCAGGATCAGGACGGTGTGGTTGGCCCAGCACAGCTTTTTGCATACCCAGCGCAGTCCAACATGAACGGACGTCGCCTACCATTGGATTGGTCGCGCCGCATTCGCACGAACAAGCAGAATAGTGTGTATACCCTGCTCGATGCTGCGGCCCTTGTCTCAACGTCGCCTCTCGACCTTGGAAATGCAGACGAGGCCCCCGACTTCACCGTATTGAGCCTGTACAAGATGTTTGGCTTCCCGGATCTTGGGGCTTTGATCGTCAGGCAAGCATCAGCATCGGTATTTGACGGACGACGCTATTTTGGCGGTGGCACTGTGGAGATGGTTGTGTGCCTAAAAGAGCAATGGCATGCGAAGAAAACCGAGTCGCTTCATGAGAGGCTTGAAGATGGCACATTGCCGATTCATAGTATCATGGCGCTTGACACGGCAATGATACTCCACCAGGAACTATACACTTCATTGGACAGGATTTCAAGACACACCACCTTTCTTGCCCAAAGGCTGTATGAAGGGCTTTCATCACTACGACACGGGAATGGTGAAGAGGTATGCCACGTCTACAAGGACCCGGCGTCGAGGTATGGAGACGCGCTTACCCAGGGCCCTGTTATTGCATTCAATCTCCGGAATGCGTGTGGCGGCTGGGTAAGCAACGCAGAAGTGGAGAAGCTGGCGACGATAAAGAACATGCAGCTCAGGACTGGCGGGCTCTGCAATCCTGGTGGCGTTGCATCATCGCTAGGACTGGCACCATGGGAAATGCGAGAAAACTTTTCTGCCGGCCAACGGTGCGGTAACGACAACGACGTCATTCGTGCGAAGCCGACGGGAATGATACGCGTCAGCTTTGGAGCAATGAGTACCCTATCGGACGTGGCAAGCTTTGTTGGATTCGTGTGCGAGTTTTTCATTCAGGCAAACCCACCGGTGAAGGCGTCTCCAATTAGGCCTGTTGAACTCGAGCCACCAACGCAAAGCCGCTTACACGTCGAGAGTCTGTCTGTCTATCCTATCAAAAGCTGTGCGGGGTTCAGCGTACCGCCAGGTAGCACATGGGAGGTGCGCCCAGAAGGCCTCGCGTGGGATCGGGAGTGGTGTCTTGTCCACCAAGGCACGGGAGCCGCACTGAGCCAAAAACGATACCCAAAAATGGCATTGATACGTCCGAGCATCGATCTCGAAAGAGGGTTGCTACGTGTGAACGTAGCGGGGGCTTTGCTGGATACCACTGATACGCATGAGATTACAGTGCCTCTCTCGGCTGACCCACGACTGTTTACAGATACGGGTGTGTACAAGGATGCGAGGGCAAAGGTATGCGGGGACTCGATCCAAGCCAAGATATATCGGTCCAGTGAGATATCGTCTTTTTTTACGCAAGCCCTTGGGGTGGCCTGTCACCTTGCGCGCTTCCCTGCTGCCAGCCATGGGAGTGGCGTCTCCAGACACTCGAAAGCGCATCTGCAAAAGTACCAGAAGGCGGGCGGTATGCGGGTACCCGGCGCCTTTCCAGAAGCGATTGCCACGACGCCCGGCGCGTGCGTTTCAAAGCCCATCTTGCTAGCAAATGAGAGTCCCATCCTTACCATATCGCGATCGAGCCTCAACCGGCTGAACGAGTTGATCAAGGCAGAGGGCGGCAAGGCAGCGCAAGCAGAGGTATTCCGAGCCAACATTGTGGTTGCGGAGAATCCAGCGTACCCGCCTGGGCTTGAGGACCCGTATGCTGAGGACGAGTGGCGGTACCTGCAGATTGGCCAGCAGTACTTTGAGCTGCTTGGAGCGTGTCGACGATGCCAGATGGTTTGCATCGACCAGCAAACGGCGGAAAGGAACCAAGAGCCGTTTGTGACGCTGTCCAAGACGCGCCGATTTGACGGGCGCGTCTACTTTGGAGAGCACAGCTGCCATGTACCATGGGGGGATGTGTCCTCGCTTCTAGGGCAGAACCCTACCATTACGGTCGGGGATGCCGTCAGGCCTATCAAAGAGGACGAGGTAGAGCAGAACAGTACGCTGCAGGAGCTCGTAGGCTAGCCAACGGACCTGGGGCTCTTTTCTTTTGGGAGGAGCAATGTAGCTGGACCAGGCGGGAGCATTCGCGCGTGGCTTCAAGTTGAATATAGCAGGAGCAGGCCATTGGCCGAGTGGGTATGTAGCGTGTAACAGAGGCAAACGGGCGGGTCAGCGGGTGCATGGGGATGAAGCAGATGGGAATGCCATGGGGCCATGTGATAGGCAAGGACAAGTTACCGGAAGAGTCAGGCGTAAGCGCTGGTAGCTGTGTTTCAACGGCGGCGGGCAGTCAGGTGTCTGGTACGTGAAATCGGTGGCAGATGGCGGAGGCAAGGTATCATCCTCTATCAGACGGAAGCGCGCGCATTCGCCGAAGCAGCGTAGGTAGGTAGAGGCGGACAGCGGCTGCACGCAAGACATAAAAATGGTCTCAGGCTCCCACGAGAATGCAATGCACCTGCACCGCTCCCGTCCCTTTGCCGCAGACAACTTCGTCCCTAGAGCAGACTTCTCCTGCCTCTTCCTCCTTGAGCCTGCCCCGACTGACGCCAGCGCCTCGTCAGCTTGTGTCGGATCGTCATACCGTACCCGGCCCCGGCCTGCTCAGCTGCATCGCCACGTTCAGCTTCAGATTACGAGCAAGGAGCCCGGCTCCCGCACAACCCACGACCCCATCACACACCCGCATCCCAAGCCGCGAATCAGGCTGCACTCGAGGCCGGTCAAAGCCGCGAGACCTGCAGGCGCGGAACAAATCACACATCTTGTTTCAGCGCAGGCCAGCGAATCGCGGGCCAGTCGAGGTGTTCGCCAGTGCACGGGGCCTGCATATCCCAGTCCTCGGCGCTTAGAAGACGCTGGGACTCTTCGCGCCCAAAAATAACCGGACACGACCCATACAGTGGCCAACAACAACAGCGCATCCGCCTCGAGCTAGTGTCATAGTACATACATACAATCAAGACACTGGGGGGG
>Ga0265797_10011431_pt1 | contig 11114 bp, 7 predicted proteins | sample P2T30metagenome_FD_192433 | JGI IMG/M metagenome (GOLD analysis project Ga0265797, IMG submission 192433) | Plant litter microbial communities from East Loma Ridge, Irvine, California - P2 T30 | ecosystem: Environmental > Terrestrial > Plant litter > Unclassified | place: USA: California... | reverse complement strand
CGACGGTAATATGGCAAGCGACATGGTGCTCGTGGTCGATGGTGTTGTGTGAGGGTCCGTCAGGGAGTGTGGTGACTGGGGCATACAAGCCAGCATGATCTTGTGAACGGGATCGCGTGTGCAGAAGACCTGCCAATAATAAGATGAGGGGCCAGGCGCGTTCAAAGATGACTGCGAGGCCAGAGGGCTGAGTGACACGACCTCGTGGCGCGGAACAGTAGTGCGGCTGTTGGCGTTGGCTGTAGGAAGTCTAAGCCTGAACGTGTTGACGTATGAGGGGAGCCGTGCACGGGTGTGAGAGAGACGCTGTGCACGGGTTTCACTACTCCGTTCGGGCTTGCGTGGAGGAGTGCGTAGGCAGATGGATCAAAGAAGCAGGGTGTTGATCCGGTCGGTAGAAACCCCGTAGAATATCGAGGGTCAGCAGGCCGGAGTAGTGGAAGGATGACACGGGCGGAAGACAGCGTGAGACCACGGCTCGTGAGGGAAAGGGAGAGTAGGTAGGTTGCGCACAAGAGAGAGCAAGAGAGAGAGAGAGAGAGACTGAGGGAGAGGCAGAGGCAGAGAGCAGTGAAATGGAGTCGGCGCGTAAAAGGGTCAGGTATGTTAGTGGATGGAGGAAAGTAGATGGTGAAAGGCAGATGCATCAGCATGTTCATATCCAATCGCAGCGGCGGCGAGGACCCATCCACGCAAATAGAGCGACCACTAAGTCGATGGAGCCGAAGGGAAAAGATGCAGACACGACTGGAGCAGACCAAGGGACATGTCTGGCGCAGCGTCAACTTGTCAAGGTCAAGGGTGCGTGGCAGGTTTAGGCGCGTCGCACGTCCCACCCTCCAATTGAACTCAAGGGCTATTTCGAGCATTTCGAGTGCTTCCCGCAGCGTTTGGCGCCAGGCTAATCCTGCCGTGGCCATCTGCCAGCAGCCTTGTCGAATGAGATGCCATCTTCGAGATTACTGTTGGAGGGCCTGGAAGAATCTATGGCCGATCTCTCGACAAGAGTGTGTGTGTGCCCGCTCGGCCGATCGATGGTAGTAGTTACACCAGAGTGTGATATCAATCATGCTGTTCCAACGCGATAGGTGTGCATGTCTGTTCTCAACAAGCCTGTGGCAAAACGCGCTTTGTTCGCGCCACATCGCCACTCGTGATCTCGTGACTATACTTACGTGTCGTATCGCCATGACCAGGAATCAGGATGATGACTGTGCGAAGCCTGTCGTGTTTGTTGGTGTGTCCGTGTCTCCGTGACCAGCGGCGGGGCGCAGAGCCACAGACCAACGCGCAATAGGACTCGCAGTCGCAATCGCGGGGGAGGGATGTTGTCGAAGGAAAATATTCGTCAAAATGTCGGTGTTTCATCGTTTCCTTGTGCATGTAGACTTGTATTAAAAACGCATGCACACTCGTTCCTTTTACTGCTGCAGGTTACAGTACGTCGCGCGCTGCCATCCATGTGGGTTACGAGGCTTACACCCGATTGTCTCTATGTGACATGCATAATCTCTGCAGATGAGCATGGCATCACGGAGTGACGGAGTACATGATGTACATGTGGCATATAACTGTTGAACCGCATGGGAGGCCCGCTCATCCTTGTCGTAGATCCGTCCATGTACAGACATGTGTCCGCTGCCGTCCTTATGCGGTTATTAATCGGAATCGCTATGAGGGAATGATCGAGGCCATCAGCAGCGGCAGCAGCAGTCCTGCCAGATGCCGTCTTTGATCTACGGGCACGCCATGGTACAAGATCGCGTGGTAGGTCATTCGTACCTCATCGCGCCGCTGACGACTCTGCTGCTGATGGGCACGCCACTGCCCAGCTCGCCAGGCATGTAATATGCGCATTCACCTGCACGTAAACGCCATAACCTGTATGAACCGTTGACGCCGGTCGGACAAGACTACCAAGTCGTACTCATGTACATCTGCACGCGGTGACGGCGTGGAGGTTGAGCCTGGGCGTCCTGTTCGTGCAAGGTTCTCGTGCCTTGCGCTACTATCGCTGAAACAGCGCCACCCTAGCCGTGAACCTCGGTAGGGCCATGCAACTTCATGTATCGAGACGGGGCATGCTGTTTGTATATACCTACATGAAGGCCTTCCCCAGCGCCTCCGTACCGAGCTGTGAACGAGAGCGCCAAACTTTGCGCGTCGTTCTTTGTTTGTCAGATCCTCGCACAAACCCCAGTAGCGATTCCTCCTTGCAAGCTGTCGGCGCAACGCCCTGGTTTGTTACCGATTGTCTGCTTATGGTCAAGGTTTCCGCGATGTGAGATGTGGCGTCCACAGAGTTCTTGTGCCTACCCTTCTTTTGCGGCCTCTGAGCGGCTGAGGTATAGGGCATGAGGCCGGCTGGGTGATCCGGAAGCTTTCCTAATCCCCGATCTGCTAAAGCCACGCTCGTATCGCATCGCGGGTGTCCGAAAATGGCCATTACACCATGCCAGCTGAGTAACAATAATGGTATCGTGTCTCCTGGGTTTGAGGTGATTGACCGAAGACGCGGCCGCTGCTATCCCGCGTATGCCTGTTCAGGGCGATTGTGTGCCACTGCGCTGCTGCTAGTATTGGCTGGGCGAGGGCCGTCTGGCATAGAAGTGGAAGTCGATTTCCGGGCAAGAAGGGCGTTTGTTGGACATCGAGCGGCTTCATCGAGTACAAGTGAGTCGCAAAAAATGGCAGCGACGTCCTGGGCCCTCCTTCTTTGTTGCACTCGAAACGGGATTTCCTGGCATTGATCGATCATAAAACCAACCTTACTTCTGCAAAATTTGATTTCTGGGTACCTGCTTCTACGGGAATACAGCTTCATACTAGGATATCCACATGCTGCGTACATCTTGACCATGCAATGACATGAACGCGACCGAATCGCGAACCACGACATCACCCTCCCCAGAAGTGTTCGGCTTCGCGAACCCATTGCCGCCCATCTTGGTCTTACTGTCCATGATGACCCGGTCACAGTCGCTGCAAAACACGTAGCCCTTCGTCTTGCGGATGCTCAGACATCGCCGGGCTATCAAGTGGCCGTGTTGAGCTGTAGGGTGCGCCCTGATTTGAGCTCACAGCAGCCGGCGTCCGCAATGTAAACGATGTCTCAGAAGACAGTTGCGCTGTGGAACTCGGTTCGGCGTCGGTAGTATCGGATAGAAATGCTGTGACATTGTTGCTCAGAGCTGGGGGTTTCAATGCCTCAGTCGGTGAAGGGGACTGGTTCAAAAGATGTTGCCGGGTCGGTTGACATACTGCCGAACGAAGTTGTAGCCAGGCTTTCTGTTGTTTCTACAGTCATTTCTGGAGCTGTAGTGAATGCTGGCGCGGTAGATATATGGTGCGAGACATACATGCCGGTTGCCACGGAGGGTGCTGGGGTGTTCTCTGTAGTGGAAGTATAGGCTGAACTCGATTATTTGGTCTCCGCAGATGAGCTGGAAGGGTCAGACCCTACCAGTACACTTTTGCTGTACGTTATCGGGCTTTTCTGAGGTGATATTGCAGAGCGGCTTTCTGTAAGGTCTTTCGATGCGTTCGTGGTCGTTGAAGTGGGGAGCCATGTCGTTCTCGGATCGAATAGAGGAGTTGTCGGCATTAACCCTCCATCCAACAACAAAGTATCCAGACTCGTCCTATGTTTAGTGCTCTTACTAATAGCGACCATAGCCCCAATGAGCGCTGCTGCGACCAGTACAACCGCGAGTAAAACGGCGATGAAGCATCGCGTTGTAGAAGGTTGCCATTTGTTGTTCATGCGCCGAGCCTGCTGGCCCACTCTATCGACGTTCTCGACTATGCGATTATGAGGAGACGAACTCGTCATCATCCGGGACCTGATTGCGCCCAGATCCACGTTGACATTGTGTGCAAAGGCGGAAGGCCATGGGACTCGTTCTGGATCGTTGGACGGGTCGTGTGATAGAGAGTAGGGTGCTGAAAACGCCGTTGACCTGGCTGAAGTTGGCATCACCAACTCGGCCTGTTATCCTCGACTAGCAAGTTCTGCAATAAGTACGAAAACAAGTCATATTGCAATGGATCGCTTGCGGCAGTTTTGCGACGCGAGCCATGACGCGATATTCACCCAAGGTGGAACAGGGTGGTGACCTCGCAGAAAGACCACTATGATGACATCCAATTCTCGCGTCCATCGTGATGTCGAAAATGCATTCAGTGTTTTGCTCGTAGGACTACAAACCTTGACTGGCGTATACACTGCACGGGTATACGTCAGATCTTGACATGACTGTACTAAGATGCGTGCTCATTCGTGATGTAGTAGTTTGGACTTTGATGATCCTGAGCCTGATACGTATTGCTTGTCAGTACGTCGTATACCGGTACAGTTTTATATGCTGTAAGAGTCAGTCTTGCTAAGCAGCAGCCACGATGATTACCTAAAGTCTGCATCGTATGTATAGCAAAACACCATAATCGAGCGATCGGAAGCACCATTCCGTGAAGTCAATGCCGTGATGTTTTCAGGCTATGCTTCTCACATCATACTCTGGATCTTGCCATGCAGTAGCGACCGCGGCTCCCACAAGGATATCAGGTCCCTCCGTCGGGCACAAGGTTCCGTGGAGCTGACAAGGAGACAAGGGCAGGGAGATCTGAGATGGAGTTGGAGTTGGCTCCGCAAAGCTTTCCTGCTCCACACACCAACACGCCAACGCCAACACGCCGTTAGTGTATCCACTTTGACGATCGCACTGTTTGCAGTGGCCCCTCCTCTTAATGTCGATACGAGTACCTCCGCCGTAGAGAAGACAAGGGCAAGATAGGATGTTGGTTGGTAAATGTTGCCGTAGTTCACGGCATGCGGATGAATCCTGCTGCCATTTTCCGACTTATGTTGTTGTAAATGAATGGCGTCTACCTAGTAATGTCCAGCCGGTAGTGAGACAATTCAAACTTCGGCTCCTCCGCCGCCGTAGTGTGGGGTCCTTGCTATTTGCGTACGTACCCTTTTGCTGCAGGTGCCCGCTGTGGTGAGGGATTGATTAATTGAAGGATTCGATTTCTGTCTTGTGTGACTTCGTCGAGAACTGCAAAAAAAAGAGTTGCATTCCCGATCCTACAAACCTCGTCACGGCACATGTTGCCAACAGACAGCACGACGACCACAGCATGTTATAGAACATGAGTCTCTGACGTCGGATGTTTATTTGTGTCTCGGCCGTGCGCCATAATGGTCGGGCTGTGGTGCCTGGGATCAGGGCGATGATGTGTCTCAGGAACGGATTGTTGACACGAGCAACGGGGCAGTGAGGCTGATCTCATGTCATGATGGGCATAGGATGTTTTTCTGTATCATTCATCTCTGCCGTGTCCCTTCGTAGCAGTGTATTGAAGCATTATTGTCGTGTAAGATCGCACCGTCCGAGTCCGCTCTGCTTCCAGACCCAGACCTCGATCAGCCATGGCAAGGGTCTCCAATATCCCTGCCGAAAGTAACATCCACGCCGCCTCGCCCTCGACTTCTTCCTCGCCCACACTGAGCGATGCCTCATCGTCGCCATTACCATCAGCTCCCGTTATCGAACACCGCAACCAGGCTCCAGGAATCCCCGATCGCCGCAAGAGCGTGCGGCCCACCAGTCGATCTCAGAGCCGTCACCGCGGCCGCGAAGTAAGAAAGAGCAAAGCGTCACCGCTCAGCATGAGTCTAGCCAACATGGGCAATGCCATGAGGCTGCGTGATGAAGACGAAGAAGATGTGACGCCAGGCGAGAAATCGGTGCGTTGCCTGCGTGGGCGGTTGGGGCACTGGGATAGCCCGCGAAAGCAAACACCGCTAACCTCTCACCGTATCTCCAGGATGCCTTTGAAGATGCCATAGACACACCCCGGGCGACCGCTGAAGAAAAAGAGAATACCTCCCCTGCACAAGGCAGCGAGCCCGCGGGCCTGGGAATCCAGGGCGCAAGCTCCCCGCAGCCCACTGGCAAGGAGACAAAGGAAACAATCGCCTCGCACGAAATACACCCCACAGCAGATACGGCAATGGCAGAATCACAGAGCGAGGCGGCGGGTGTGCAAGAAGCGGAAATCGAAGTCGAGCCGCCCACACCGACAGCCGTGAAATCGAACACCAGCGGCATAGACGCTCCAGGCGCATTCCCAGCCAACGGGTCCTCGCCCACCAAACCACCACCTTCACAGCGCAACTCTATGAGCGCACCGCAGAAACCCGCACATGGCAGGCACAGAAGTGTGTCGCCCAGGTTCCCAGTGAACGTCAGCCAGCCCAGCATCAGCGAGCAGATGGCCGCTGCGCCCGGTACTGCTTCGGGCAGGCAATCGCCAGTCAAGGAGGCCTTCTTCGACTCCACTGAATCAGCGGCTACTTCACCTCGCAAGCAGTCTTCCGGCAGGATGTCGCCTCCTCCAGTGCCGGGCAACCTGGCACGCAAGGCCTCAAATGGCTTTGGCGCCCTCTTTGGGAGAATGGGCAGCATGCGGAAGGCACGATCGCCAGTGCCGTCACGTACGGAAACCAGAGAACGGAGGCTTACAGCAAGCTCTATGGCGTCTGTTGATGGTGCGAGGCTTTCATCAATAGCTGATGGCCACGAGGGCGACTCGTTCACGAAACCGAGCTTGAAGGACCGCTTTGCGACACTAAGGGCACAGGAAGAGCATGGGCATGAAGACGTCTTTGAGGACGAAAACGCGTTTGGCGCGGCCGAACGCCCGACCAGCCCCACGAAAGAAAGCATGGCTGCCAGAACTCGCAGAGCTTCGTCCGGTCTCAAGTCACCTCCAGTAGATCGCAAACTTCCACCTGGGACTGCATCTGGTATGACCGCTGGGCCTGCAGCGGAGTCTGGTCCTGTAGACTGGGACCTGTGGCAGGCACTGGTGAACGAGGGTCCGTCCGCCGTACAACGAACAGGTGGAGCAGAGATCGCCAAGGCCATCTCAAGTGGTATACCCCCTGCTATTCGCGGTGTAGTTTGGCAAGTTCTTGCAGACAGCAAAAGCGAAGACCTGGAAGCCTTGTATAGAACACTGAAGGCTCGAGGAACCGACGCAGAACAAGCGAGGCCGCCTTTATCGCGAGGCCATTCTAGTTACTTTGGTGGTCAAGATGCATCCGAAAAAGAGAAGAACTCGGCCTTGTCTTCTCGCTCCAGCGTACATTCAGATTCTTCAACACCCGCGACTACAACATCCCCTCCGCAATCGGTAGATGGTGGCTCCTCAGAATTGAAAACCAAGCTTCTCGTGGAAAAGCAGAAGCGGGATTCTGCAAATCTGGCCAAACTTGAGAAGGCGATCAAGAGAGATCTCGGGACTCGGACGAGTTTCAGCAAGTATGCACAGTCTGCCGGTCTTCAGGATGGTCTGTTCGGTCTGTGCAAGGCGTATGCTCTTTTCGACGAGGCAGTCGGCTACGCGCAAGGAATCAACTTCGTTGCCATGCCCCTTCTATTCAACATGAGCGAAGAGGAGGCATTTACGCTGCTGGTCCGACTTATGCACAAGTACAATCTGCGGTCCCTCTTCGAGCCTGAGATGCCTGGCCTGCACCTTTACTTATACAAGTTTGAGCGCTTGCTCGAAGATCTGGAGCCAGCGTTGTTCGTTCACCTCAAGAGAAGACACGTCTCACCGGAACTTTACGCCACTCAGTGGTTCCTCACATTGTTTGCCTATCGATTCCCGCTTCAGCTGGTTCTGCGGGTCTACGACTTGCTCTTCTCAGAAGGCTTAACCGCAATTTTGAAGTTTGGCATCGTGCTCATGCAGCGGAACAAGGCTGCTCTACTGGAAATGAAGGACATGGCTCAAATCACGACCTTCCTCAAGGAAAAGATTTTTGATGTCTACATTGATAAGTCACCATCTGCTTCCTCGCTTCTCGACTCCGGCTTCTTTGGTTCCGTTTCCGGCGGTGCCGACAAAGAACTGTATAGAGCCGACGAGATGGTGAGAGACGCAACTGCCGTTGTCGTCTCCGATGAGATCCTTGCAGAATACACAGCGGAGTGGGAAGAGTCACAAAGATTGACAAAAGAGCATGAGCTCGAGCTTGAAACCCTTCGATCTGGCCACACACACCTCACCTCCTACGTTCGCACACTTGAAGAGCGTGCTCAGCAGCACGACGTCGAGCATGTAAACATGGCCTCGGACATGGTGCGTCTGAAGATGGATAACGATACTCTTGCCGACGACAACGAAGGCTTGAAAGTCCAAGTTGTGGAGCTGCAGAAGATGGTCGACCAACAGCCTGCGCTGGTCGAAGAGAAGCTCAAATCGGAAATGGACCGCATCATGCAACGCAACATCGAAGTGCAAAACGAGAACCGTGCTCTGAAGGAGGAAATGGATGAAATGGAACGGGAGTTGGTAAATGCCAAAATGAGCCACGCTCAGGTAAGTTTCCAGCCATCCTCGTCAAACCCCAAGTATGTACAAAACGCTAACGCGGCACTACTCAGACACTTTCAGATCACGATTCTCTGAAGCAGCGTCTGGCGAGTGTACAAGCAATGCTCAACAACAAATGAGCGCCGCTGCGGCAACATTTCGGTACGACGCATTACGTCTTCTGATCGGAAACTCTTGGACAGAAATATCCGAAACCAACCTACAGATCTTCATACCCACAATACCTTATTCATATCGGCATTTTATTTCAAGAAGCGGCTGGCCGCTGGGATTTGCGGAAGCTGGTCTTGTCACACTTTGTCTACTAAACGTGGCTGGAGTTGGAATATATCAACACACAAGACCTCAAGGGGGTGTACAGCGCATAACAGTCTGCATGGATGGATTTTCTTAGGCTGCTAATCGTTAATCTCAACATCACGTTTTATCTCCTCGCCAGACTTTGGAAGCTGCCAATCTTTTGTCATTCTACTGGAGGCTTCCGCGAGCTATGTTCTGGAAAGGAGCGGGTATGACTTGTGTCGTGGTACACTAATGCTTCCTAGATATCACCGGGACTGCGATTGGGGCCGTGATAGCACACGTAGCTGATAGGAAAGCTGCCTCCGATCTTGTTAGTGAGTCATCGATGAGTACATGCTGCGATTGCTTATGACGACGCTGGCGCAATCATGCTACGACCGCCGGCACCTACTAAACGCCACATACAACAGGTGAAACCGTTCGAAGCCGTATGCGCCGTCATTTCGAATGAACAAGTCGTGCATATCTGATCATTCGTGATCAGCTGGCTATGATCGTTCTTGAAGTGATGAATGATGGCGGTGTTTGTCATTGGCGATATGTAATGATGTGTACACATTCGTGTTCACTATGCGCAGTCTGATTGGAAAGCACATAAGCCTGCTTCCAGCTTCCTGCTTGATCTCCTTCTTTCTACACTCAACGAATCGATCGCAAGCATATCTCCTCGAGATGTCTGACTATCGCAACCCTCCGGCATAGCAGCGCCATCCCCGCCGCCACCTTAAGACTTCAAGAACGGTCGCCTCCTTGCTCACAACGCCAACCAAGAGTGATATCAACGAGCAAAGAACAGCCGTCTATGAGGCCACTCAGTTCGGCTTAATCTAAGACTTCCTATCCTGATGACCAGGGCGCTTCCGGCGACTTACGACCCCTCCCAGTCAGCATGGTATGCCTCAAAATAGCATATACGGCCCGCGGCCACTACGTACTACGTGCCGCGATAAAAACTATCGAAGCAGAGAAACCGATCGGTCGTATGGCTCGAGGCCTTCTGTACAGTTTTTGGTCATCCCTTCAACTAAGCCAGCGATCGATACGGTCATTCCGATCAGCATAGCATTGTTCAAGGCAGCTCGTTCAGTAGCCCCAACTATGGAACACAGCCACCACAGCCTCCTGTACGCGCAAGGAACGATCGCAGTATGAATCATGGCTCGAGTAGTCAGCCTTGTAGCCAACCTCGCAGCCGCGTCGGCCAAGTCACTTGGAGGGTCACCCATCACCCATCAGTGCTCCCTTCTATAATGCAATCTAGTCAGGACAAGTCCACATTTGAAAGGTTGCAAGCACCGGGACATGATCTTGGGTACACCTGCGTCGAATGTAACAATATCGCTTTAGCGACCATGATGCGTGGGAAAGCTGCCTCTCGCTTAGCGGACGAGCGTTTCTTCAATGCCGAGCAGTCGAGATACAGAAGCGAGACTCACCTACCACCGGCCATCGACGCTCAGCACGGAAAGCCGAAAATGTCTTCAAGTGATTTTCGCTCTCTGCCACCTTCTCCACTCCTCGCTCGCCCCAATCCTCCACAATCGAACCATCAGTACGATCGTTCTCACAACATCGACCTGGCGATGTCCGATCTCATGATGGGTTCCGATCTCCTAGAGCTTTCCTCACAACGTCGCCCTTATGCCCGACGTCAACGCTTCGATGGCAGACGCAGAGCCAGAGAGCTTCTTCAGCGCACCTTCGATCGCTGGGCTGATGAGTATGAAGATCCTATGATGTTGCTTGCTGGATCTCACCGCAGGCTTCGGCGTTAGTTTTCGGTACCCGGAGCCTTACGATAGATACACAACATTGACATGATTCGAGTCATGGGACAATATCGCGACACTGCAGGTGAATTATCGGTCAGATCAACAGTGGAAAGTGGTGGCTGATGTTTCATAGCTGCGTTGAAGAAAATAAAACAATCCTTCAAGGAACATCCATTCCAGCGAGGAAAGTCTCAAACTTATCTGCGGGTGCACAGGACGCATAACGATGAGGGCCAGACAATAAGGATGTGGAGATTGGGTAGGATGAATACTGCTTTGAAGCGGTGTCTGATAGAAATGCCTGAGTGCCATCAGCGAGTATTGTATTCGCTCATCAACACTCTCATGTATGCTCAAAATGGAAAGAGAAAAGCGATGTAGTCGTCGCAGATCTAACACCAACACCAACCCCAAAAGAAAAAGTGGCCATCAGGCCAATAGCGCCGTCTCATCGGTGTGATGAGCATATTGCGAGGGCTATGGTGTATGTCTGACTGCGGTAAAGCTTTCTTCCTGGAGTATTGAGCAATAACTTCCTGAGCGAGATACTGTCTGACGACGTGGCATTACATCTCAAGTAAGATCACCACAAGACTCCTGGCAACAAGACCCAACACGCCATGGTCTACA
>Ga0265797_10011429_pt1 | contig 11115 bp, 8 predicted proteins | sample P2T30metagenome_FD_192433 | JGI IMG/M metagenome (GOLD analysis project Ga0265797, IMG submission 192433) | Plant litter microbial communities from East Loma Ridge, Irvine, California - P2 T30 | ecosystem: Environmental > Terrestrial > Plant litter > Unclassified | place: USA: California... | reverse complement strand
CATCGACCTGACGCCGACAGCGCGCGAGCTCGATGTCGAGCTTGGCTGGTCCACCACCTTCGGCCCGGGCCGGTCGCTGCGCCTCGGCATCGCCCACGCCGTCAACGCCGGCCACGTCGCCGGCGTTCACGACACCGCCGGCTTCGCCACGCTGGTGCTGCGGTGATCCGCATCTTCCGGGCTCGCTCGCCGCCCACGCGGATCGCCGCCGACCAGTAGACCACCACCGACATCGGACGTGCCACGCCGGGATGCCTCCCGGCGAACGACGACGCACGTCCCACGCACAAGGACCTATCATGATGACCAGAATCACCGCCACCGCCGCCCTGGCGTTGCTCGCCGCCTGCGGGTCGGCATCCGTTGCCGAACAGGATGCCAGCGCGCAGACGAGGGTCGCCGCCAAGCCGCTCACGATCGCGGGCGTGCGGATCGGCATGCCGGCGACCGAGGTGCAGGCCGCGCTCGCCCGCGACGGCTGGAAGGTCGAGACCTTCCCCGGCCATGACTGGGCGACCGCCGTCGAGGAGCAGAAGCGCCAGCAACGCGGCGCCTCCTCGTTCGACCTGCCCCGCACCGGCCTCGCTACCATCCAGGCGAACAAAGGCGACGAGGCGCTGATCGTCTCGTTCCGGCCGGTGCCGACGGGCGCCGAGGTCAAGGTCGTCAAATACGAGGCACCGATGGCGGGCCGCACGGGTGCGCAGCTCCGGGCGCAGCTGACGCAGCGCTATGGCGCACCGACGCGCGCCGCTTCACCACAGCTTCCGCTCGATCTGACCTGGTGCAGCGCGGGCGAGCCGTGCCGGTCGGCCTATGGAGCCGCCAAACCCGCCCTGCATGCTCAGGAAGACGTCTACCACAAGGCCAGGCTCATCTTGATGGAGGGCAGCGACACCGAACGCGCATGGCAGGCACAGCTGCAGCGTGCTGCTGGTGGCGGGGCGCCGGCCAAGTCGTCGTTCTGACGCCACTATTACACCGGGATGGCAGACGGGGCGGCCTTGGCCGCCCCGTCAATGCTCACGTCAGGCCGCAGCGGCGAGCCGCTCCCAACCGGCGCGGAACGCTGCCCATTCCTCCGCCCACAAACCGTGTGCGGTGTCGGTCAGATCCTCGTGTTCGGCGAGCCAGCCGCTCGGAGTATGCTGGCGGGCAAGGATGCAGATATGCGCGTGGGGCAAGGCCCTGCTCAGTTCATCACCCGGCGTATGCAACGCGACCACGCTGGTCAGCCGGCGCCCTCGTGCCAGATGGATCGTGGCGTAGGTCGCGGCCATGTCGAGCAGGTCGTGCCCGGGCATGTCCTCGTCACCGCGCACGGTGATGACCGCCGCCAGCAGCCGCTGGTGCGGGCGCGTCGCCGCGTCGTAATCGTCGAGCAGCCGGGTGAGCGCGGTGTCGGCGACGCAGCGCGCCAGCACGACCCGGTGATCGCGCGCGGTCACCGGCATTCCGCAGGCCGTCGTCGGCGTGTTGGCCGCCGGTTTGATCGGCGAGAGCTTCGCGCCGATCAGCGCCGCGACGCTGTTCGCCTTCTGCTTGGCGCGGGGACGCAGCAGCGCGAAGCCGACACCGTCACAGCCAGGTTCGCGGACATCGTAGAGCGTGTCCATCACTTCGCTTGGGCTCTGCCACGTCGTCGTCACAGCCGTCTTCTTGGTCTTCATCAGGGTATTTCCGTCTTCAAGCGGCGCGGGGCTGCTCCCGCGTCGCCAGGTCATTTTTCACCATCATGGTGCAGCCGACAGGCTTCCCTCCTTCATTCAACGTCCGGGCCCGGCTCTCCCGCCGCCGGGCGGGGGGCCGGTCACATCATCCAGTCCCTTGCTCAACCTCGGCGGAATGCGCCGCTGCTGGCGGTCGCCGATCATATCGTCGGGGTTTTCCATCGCCAGGGCGGGCTGCTGCGCCGTGACGCCGAAGCTCTCGGTATCGTTTCTCGTTTCCCTGCTTCGGATGTCGGCCTGGGTGACAGGCGCCGGGTCAATTCGCCGCGTCGTATCCGTATCGTGAGCCGGATCGGACCGGTCGCGGCGCTCGGGCTCCGACCACGTGGCGGTGCCAGCCGATCGTGCGGCCTCGTCGCGCACGGGGGCCGCCTTCCGCTCGCCTAGCGGCTCGCCGGCAGCATCGCGCACGGCACCTGAACCGGCGCCTCCCGAACCGGCTGACGACGACGCAGGCGGCGATGCGACCGGCAGCTGCGGGATCGTCGGCACTGACCGCGCGAGCAGCTCGCGCGATCCCGCGATCGCAGCCCTTTGCCGCATGGCTGCTGCCGTGAGCTGATCCGCGACCGCGTTTCCAGAAATGGCGAGGTCCGGCAGCGATGCCATGGCGTTGGTCAACCGCATCCGCACCATGTGCAGACGATGGCGTTCGGCCATGCGTTCCCCGGCACGCACAAGACGCTCGTTCGTCGAGGGATCGATCAGTGCGCTGGCCTGATGGATCCGCAACAGGGCCCGGTCGCGGAGAGCCGCGATATCAATATCCAGCCGTTGTCGGTCGAGCGCGATGCGTTGCCAATTGGCCACGAGCCTGTTCAGGACACCATCGGAGGCCGACATCAAATCCGGCAGGGGTTCGGCGGCACGGGCGGCAGCCTCTTCCAACGCCTTGCGCCGCCGCTGCCGCGCGACAATCCAGGCTCGGGCGGCGGCAAGCTGCTGATCGAGCAGCATAGGCCATTGGATCCGCGCCGCTGCAGCACGCAGTTTGTCCGCCAGGACAGGTTTGGCCGCTTCGATCGGTTGCGAAAGCGTGCGCAGGCGCTCGGGTCCGTCGGCATCGCCCAGCCGGGCGGCAACGACGTTGCGGCACCTTACCAGTCGGTCGTCGTTGGCCGTCAGCCGGCTGCGCAGAAGGTCGCGTGCCGCCCCAAGGCGGCCGATCGCCAGATCGCGCATCCCATGAGCCTTGACGATGACGGCCAGGCTCTTCCGTAACACGGCAACGCGCTCGCCCATGCGGCCGAGGTCGTCGCACCGGGCCTGTGCACCTGCTAGGCGGCGCGATACCCAGGTCTGTCGCTGCCCCTGCTTGGGCGCAGGCGGGCCGAGACCGCGGGCGCGGTTGGACAGGTGCGTATAACGCTGCCCGCTGCCAGCCGCTGCCAGCGTGACGTTGATCGCGTCGGTCGCCAGTTTGCGGCGCGTCGCTATGCCTTCCGGCGTGTTGACGTCGGGCAGCTTCGATACGGCAAAACTCCAGTCATAGTCACCGTGCCGGGTGGCAGGCCGGAGCGAATAGACGATGTGGCAGTGGAAGTTGCGCACGTCGCCCGCCGGATCGGGTTTGTGCATGCCGACCGTATAGGCGATCCCGCGCTCGTCGAAATAGCGGCAGTAGTTCCGCACCGCCGTGCACCGCTCGGGTGCGGTCAGCGAGGCGGGCAGGGCGATGATCTCACTCAAATACACGTTGGCGTTGGCACGATCGTGCTTCTCGATCGCCTCGCTGGCGCGGTGGAAGGCCACCAGCTCGGTGCGATCCTGGGCGATGTTCGACCACCAGCCGGCTTCGCCGCCCTCCAGCGCCTCCTCGCGCGTGATGTACTGAGCGGCGCGTTCGCCCTCGCCGTCGCGCCATGCCCGACCGGTCTTCGAGCCGAAGCCGCGCGCGGTCACTGCGAAATGGATCGACCGGGTGCCGCCCGACACGGCATTGGCGATCGCCAGCCGGCTGCTCATCGCCTTGCCGCCCAGGCGATGGAAAAGCCGCCGCGGTGTCCGCCTCTGGGTTTTAGGTCGATCGGATTCGGGCACCTGGACACGGATCCGGCGGTTCATCGCATGGGCGCGCTCGCGGTCCTCCTTCGCGCGCGCCCGTTTGTAGCGTCTGGCGGAGGCCCGGTCCTCGGTGGCGGCGGAGCGGCTGTCACGCGTCGCCCGGTTCCGTGCGCTACGGGCATCGGCAAGCGCGGTCGTGATCGCGGGCGACCCTTTCCTTACCTGTCCGAGCTTCATCGTCCTGGCCCCTGCCTGTTGGATGATGGGGGTGGCGAAGCGCGTTTTCAGGGCCGTCCGGGCCAGGAAAACACTTTATCGCGCACCACCCCCCTCTCACTCTTCCCCTTATGTAATCCTAACCCGTGGTGGACGCACCCCTCCGACCGTCAAGGGTGGGGGGAGGTTGGAGTCAGAGTGTCGATCGCCATCCGATCTTGTCGACATGACCCTGCCGCCTTCACCACCGTCGCTCGACGGCCTGCTGACGCAACTCGAGGAACTCGACGCGTGGATCACGGCGGAGCAGGAGATCGAGCGGGCCAAGCTCGGTGAACTGCGGCGGCAGGCGAAGGCCCGGCCGTTCCGGCGTGGCGGTCCCGGATCGATCGACACGCGCAAATACGCGATCGGCGGTGCCGTCGTCCTACTCGCCGGCGAGATCGATGCGACCACCTTGCTCGGTCTGATGGCGCAGACTGACATGATGCTGAAATGGATGGCCGAGACGCGGCTGGCGGGGGGACCCCAGCCGTTCGGCACCCTGCTGCGCGCGGTCCTCGGCGATCCGCGCAAGGCCGACTGGTGCCGACGCTGGGGCGGGATTATCGAGTGGGCGCACCGCAAGGCGCTCTACGACGCCAGTGTAACCAGTTTCGAGGCGTCCGGGCGGGCAGGGCCGAACGAGCCCTGGCGGCGCAAGCCGATCAGCGATGACCAGGCCGACCTGGTCGAAACGCTGTGCCGCATCCTCGGGACGCCGGCCCCTGCGCTCGCGAACAGGGGCGCGGCGTACGAATGGATCAAGGACCGAGGCGGCAACCCTGCCCATTGGGCACCGCCGCCGCATCCCGATAGCTGGAGTGACGACGATGACGCCTGAGCCCGACGATATCGAGGATATCGACGAAATTCTGGCCCACCTCGATGAGAAGCGACGGGCGCTCGAGACGGCAATCGCCCTGATCGAAACCGAACAGTCGGCCGGGCGGACCGGCCACTCCGCCTACAGCCGCGCGGTGATGATTCGGGACGACTATCGCAAGCTGCACGACATCGCGCAGGCCAAGATCGCGGAGGCGCTGGCGACCTTGTCGAAATCGTAATCAGCACCCGCTATCCTCAGGCTAAATGGAACGCCGAAACGGTGAGCAGGACCATGGCCGCCGAAAAGAACCTCGCCCGATCCCTCTCCGCAAACTTCGGCCGGTTGACCCGCGAGGTACTCGTCGCGTTTCCCCGGTCCGGGTTCGATCTTTACCGAACGATCGTCCGGCTGCGGCACGGCATCTGGGGCGACGACCTTACCACCGGGCAGAAGCGTGACGCCCTGTTCGGCACCAGGGGATGGGACGATCTCCCGATGGCGGTGCTGGCAGCCCGCTATCTTCAGCTTCCTACCGATCGCCTTCCCCACACCCGAAAAGACCTCGCCGACCTGTGCCGATGGCTGATGTCGCGCGATGGCGACGAGACCCTGATCGACACCTGCGTGCGCGGCTGGGCCGGCGGGGACACGCCACTCATGGCCCTGGATGGGTTCGTCGACGAGCTGTGGCGGAGGCAGGAGCAGGATACGCCATTCTTCACCGCCGTCGTCCGCGGCCAGCATCTGATCGCACTCGAGATGATCGCATCACGCCGATTGTCGCCTGCGCTCGACGATGATCTGGCAATCGGCATCCTCGCCCGCATGGCGCTGATCTGGGCGGCGTTCGATTGCCAGGCGACGGCTGCGCGCGCGAGGCGATCCATGACCCGGCCAATGGGCTGGCTGATCATCGGCGCTGGTGCACGGATCAGGGCATCGACGTTTGTCTCCGTCTTTCGACCGATTGCCGACGCCCTGCGCAAATTCGTCGGCGGCTATCGCACTGGGGAGGTCGGGATCAGCCCGGAAAAGCCGCGAAGCCGTATCCCGGCGGTCATGGATATCCGAACCATCGCGACAGCCCATGCCGAGCATCTCGATGCGGCAGAGGGAGCATTCGCGCTCGATCCGATTCTCAACGAAGTCGTCACCCGCAGCGGCCAATCCAGTAACCCGTTCTTCGTACAGGTCAGCCAGGATCGGACCGACAGCGCGTTCGGCGATCGGCAGCTCAGCCAGTTCTGGTATGCCGGCCTGCTGCCGCTCCAGATCGTCGGCATGGCGGCGATGCGGTTGGCGCAGATGGAGCAGCAGCTTGAGCCCTTGCTGCACGATACCGTGGCGCGCGCGCGGCAGTCGGGCGCTAAGCCGCGACTGCTAATGCCGGATTTCGATGATCTGCCTTTACTGCCGGGGTGGAAGAGCCGCTCACGCGACATAGCGGACGCGCTTCGTGGTGCGGTTCTTCGGGATGCTGATCGTCATTCCGTCCGGCAATCGCGTGCCCGTGACGCTGGCACCGATGAGATGATGGATGGTGCCGCGCACGACGATCAGTTCATCGCTGCTGTTCGGGTGTTTCTTGCTCGGGCAGGTCGATACGGGCCGGTGATGGGCAGGGAGGCCTGGACCGAGCGACGCCAGGTGTTCGATGAACTCGATGTTGCTAGCGGCATGAGGTTTGGCACGGAGCCACGTTATCCGGTTACCTAGTTTCAATTGTTGCCAAATGAGTGCAATCGTTATTCTGCCAGTGCTTGATGCTGGTATATCATGACGGCTTTGAGCCCTCGTTAATTGGGACAAACCCGTCATTCCCGCCAGTTTGCCAAAAGTCGGCTTCCGAACTGAGCCGACATCCTCGGGTTAAGCCACCTTGGCTCATTGAACGAGTAACGCTGGCTGATAGCTGCGCCAGCCAGGTATCGACAAGCCGAAGTGTTGGTCGCGGCGCGAGGTATAGACCGTGGGGACCTCCGCACCTCAGTACCGCCGGAGGTCCCTTTAGACACATAAAGCGCTCGACCGCGCCGCACTCCATAGTATCGACTAACGTCAGGCAGCATCGCAAGACAACCGATCGGCACCAGGGGGTATGATGGCAGAGAACCCATCACAGGATTATCGCGTCCAGTTCGTGACCGAACGCGCGATTTCGCGGCAGAGCGAAGCCGGCACGATTACGATCGCGCCAAGTTCGGACAGCTGGAATGATTTCGGCGAGCGCATCCTCATCGAGATCGCGATCCAGCCGCGAAGCGAGACCCCATTCGCGCGCGAGCGGCTGACCTTCCGCGGCTTCTTTGGCTTCGTCGAGAAGCAGGCCGGCAAGAGTGATACGCTGCATTTGCGTGACGCCGTCGATCAGACTCCCGACATGCCTGTGCCGGCCGACAAACTCCCGGACTACTTCACGATGCTGCCCGACATGGCGAGCTATCGGCGGATCGTCGGCGATCTCGGCCCGGAGGAAGCACGGCTCGCACTGCGCGCGATGAACGACATCGTCGAGGCCGATGAACGGCCAATCAACCGACCCTGGCTGCGCGCCGCGCGCGAGAGTCAGATCTTTCTCAACGCCTTCCTGCGCCATAGCGAACCCTATTTCACCTGGAAGAATGCGGCACCGATCCTGCGCGGCGTCGAATATGAGGAGCTCGACCGGATTTCCGACGGGCTCCATATCAAATTCCGGCTCGCCGGCCGGCCCAACGACCATGACCTCACCTTCCGCTTCGCCGATGGCGACGCCGTGCTGCCGCAGCGCTTCGCGATCGTGATCGGCAAGAATGGCGTCGGAAAAAGCCAGACACTGGCGCAGATCGTCGATGCCGCACTCGCCGGCAAGCCGAAGCTGACCGACATTCGGGGCGACCGGCCGCTATTCAACCGCATCCTGGGATTCTACCCGTCGGCGACCATCACCTCGGTGTTCCCTAGCGACCGGCGCAAGCGCGCGCGGGTCTGGTATCGGCGCTTTTCGATGGTGAGCGGGCGATCGCGTCAGACGACCAGCGATCTCATCGTCCAGCTCGCGCGCAGCATCGAGGGCATCGGCGGCACCAGCCGCTATGACATCTTCCTGAAGGCCATCACCGCGATCGACGGGTTCCGGGAGCTGGTCTTGCGCACCAAGAGCGGTGAGCGCGGTCCGGTCCCAGTTCACGGCCTCAATCGCGGCGCCGAGCAGGAGACCATCCGTCGCTACGCATCGATCAACACCCGCTCCGAACCCGTCCGAATGATCGACGGCAAAACCTATCCCCTGAGCAGCGGCGAACTCAGCTTTCTCCGGTTCGCGGCGCTTGCTGGCCTTTATATCGAGAACGGCACGCTGCTGCTGTTCGACGAGCCCGAAACGCACCTCCATCCCAACTTCATCAGCCAGTTCGTCGCGCTGCTCGATGGGCTGCTCGCGCAGACCGGGTCGGCGGCGATCCTCGCGACCCATTCGGTCTATTTCGTGCGCGAGGCGGTCGAGGAACAGGTCACGGTGCTGCGGTCGGATGAAGACCGTGCGATTACGGCGGAGACGCCGATGCTCAAGACTTTCGGCGCCGATGTCGGCGCGATCTCCTATTTCGTGTTCGGCGAGGATCAGCCCTCGCGGCTGGCGCTCGAAGTCGAGAACAAGATCATGGCGCAGACAGCATCGTGGGAGACAATGTTCGAGACCTATAAGGACCGGGTGTCGCTCGACCTACTCGGCGAGATCCGCGCGCGCGTCGAAGGCACCGATCGCGAGGCCGACGGACAATGAACCGGTTCGATCCGTCCGAGGATTTCGACGATGCCGGTGCGCTCGATGCGCTCGGCCTCAACACGCGCCTCAAATCCTATCCGGATTTCGCGGTCGAAATCCCTGCGCTCAAGGCCGGCTATCTCCAGTATGTCGCTGCCAGCGGTAACGCCCACGCCATCCTCAACGTGGCCCTACCCGACCCCATCAAAGCACAACTTAAGTCGCTTTACGCCAGCCCATCCAACGAGCTGCCGCACATCAACCGCATGCGCGCCGAGAGCGACGCCAATTGCTGCCCGATGTGCGGATCGTTCCACAGCGGCACGCTCGATCATTTGCTGCCCAAGACCGATTTTCCGGCTTTCGCGATCTTCGGCCGCAATCTCGTGCCGGCCTGCAAATGCAACAGCAAGCGCAGCACGCTCCTCACCGGACCCAATCCGGGCGAGCGTATCCTCCATCCCTATTATGACGACATCCTGGGCGAGCGGCTGTTCGTCGCGTGGTTCGAAGATCCTGGCAAAGTTCCGCGCATCACGCTGCGCCCGCTCCTTGACGCCGTTGATCCCAATTACACGGCGGTGCGGTTCCACATGGCCAACATCGTCGAACGCACGTCGATCATGCGCTATCTCAAGGCGAGCTGGATGGGCATGCTGCGGCGCCCGAGCCTCGCGGCGGCCGAGCTGCGGAATGTGCCTGCGACCCGCCAGGATCTCGATGACATTCTGACGCTCGAGCTTGACCGCCAGGACGATACCCATGGCAGCAGGAACAACTGGCGTTCAGTATTCATTGCTGGCCTGCTGGATGATCCTGTCCTCGACTGGCTGATCGCCGCTTTCCAGCGGCCAAACTATCAACCCGACGGCCCATTGCTCGACGGCATCGTCTAGCGACGCACCTTGAGTGGACTTACCATTCCGGCAAAGGGGGACCGGTCCAGAGCGAGTGTATTGTCGCGCGCCGAATGGATGAACTGGCGCCAAACATCGCCTATACAGGGACTGCGGCCTGACCCAAGCGCCGCCGAGGGGGGACGATTGAGCGACCGGAACGACATCATCGCAGCAGCGAATGCGGGCACGCTGCCCGAGCTGTTCGTCGAACGGCTGCGCCGTCACCGCACTGACGAGCTCGGCAAGGCTTTCCGCGCGACCCTTGCCAAACTCCACAATGACGGCACGATCGATGTGCTGGAACCTGCGCGGCAGATCGCGACATCACCGATCAACCAGCACGATTTCTTCACGGTGATGCACGTCTATAGCGATCTGATCCCGGCGCTCGACGCCAGCGTCCCGGACATGCTCGCCGCCGTCAAAGCCCTGTCGACGCGCGCCGGCGAAGATCTCGCCTCGGGCATGGCCAATGGCGGCTATCGGACCTGGGCCGAACAGGGCAGCCGCGCTCGCGACACGTTAGAGACAATCAACCCCGAGGATGGTGACGATAGCGCCTATGTCTTCCTGGCGTTGCAGGCGCTGGCCAAGACCGAGCCCGATGCGGCGCTCGACCGCGCGATCCTCTATGTCGGCGGCAATGCGGGTCCGGCGCGGTCGGCCGCGGCCAAGGCGATCGGCACGTTCGATCTTACCGATCCCGACCGCCGTACCCGCGCTACCGACGCGCTCGCTGCCCATGCAGCGAGCGCCGACGACAACAGCCTCGGCCATATCCTCTCGGCGATTTGCGAAATCGCTAAAGCTCATCCCGACACCCACACAAAGGCCGCGGCGCTGATCGACGCCAATATCGAACGCACCGGCGACCATGCGATCCACCAGCTATCGCTCGAACTGATGTTCCATGCCGACGAGCTACCGCCGGCAATCGTAAAGCCCCTGACCGCGATCATGCACCGTGTTCCGATCGGCAATCGCGGCACGATCCGCGACATTGGCGCGGCGGCGGGCAAGCTCGCCGACAAGAACCGCCTCGATGAAGCGCTGGCACTGATCACGCCGTTGCTCTCACAGCATGAGGAGCTGACCTCCCTCGAGCCGCTCGGCAGCCTAAACTATCATCTGCTGCAGTTACCGCCCGACGAACTCGCTCAAACCATCATCATCTGGCTGCTGGCGTGCGACCCCAATCTTGGCCGCGCTATCATGGCGCTGGTCGGCAACCATCATGGCGATGCGCCGCTCATCCTCGATCCTCGCTCCGCAGCCGCCAGCCTCGACGACCCCGAGCGGCTGCTGCTTGCCCACCGGGCGATCGGCTGGCTGTTCGTCCATCCGGTCACTGCCGCGTCGCTGGTGGTCGGCCTGCTCAACGGCGCCGGCGACGCTGCGCAGCGCACGATCGCCGAACTGCTGTTCGATCCGCTGCTGATCAACTTCTCGGGGTCGGTCGGCGACTGGATCGCCGAACAGGCCAAGGCTCCGGGTCATTCATCACAAGCCATCCTCAACGATCTCGTCACGCGGCTCGAGGCTTATATCCAGGGGCTGCGCGAGCCTGGCCGGATCAAGGAACTGCGCCCGTCCGAGCGCGAACGGCTGATCGAGAACCACCGCCAGCATGAGTCGATGCGCCAAGCCTATAAG
>Ga0265797_10011427_pt1 | contig 11116 bp, 12 predicted proteins | sample P2T30metagenome_FD_192433 | JGI IMG/M metagenome (GOLD analysis project Ga0265797, IMG submission 192433) | Plant litter microbial communities from East Loma Ridge, Irvine, California - P2 T30 | ecosystem: Environmental > Terrestrial > Plant litter > Unclassified | place: USA: California... | reverse complement strand
TCGGTGGGTGGCAGCGTAGCCTGGGCGCTGGTGGCCACGCTGGTGTGGCAATACTGGCAGTCCAGCTTGAGCCCGCCCACATGGTGCTGGTGGGAGAAGGGCACCGGCTGGTCGATGGTCCAGCCGCGCAAGGTGGCGTAATCGGAGCGCGCCAGCAGCGTGGCGCACAGGAATACCGTGGCCAGCCCACCGAACAGCCCAAGCAGCCCAAGGCGGAGCCAGAGGTCCGCGCCGCGTGAGAATATCTGTCCCATGGGCGCCGCCGGTCACGGTGCGTCGCGCAGCAGCGAAGGCCGGGGCAGCCAGCGCGCGGGCGCTTCGCCTCGGTCGGCTGCCTGTGCGGCAAGGTTCAGGCGGTGGTTCACTTCCACCAGTAACAACGCCAGCACGGCGGCACCTCCTGTGTGCGCCAGGGTCAAGGCAACGGGCGTGGCGAGCATGGCGCTGAGCATGCCGAGCGCGGCCTGGCCAAGGCCGGCAAGCACGATCGCGGCGGCGGGGCGGCGTAACCCTCGGCGATGCAGGCCCCAAGCGAGTGCGGCCAGTATGGCCAGCAGCGCCAGTGCGCCCAGGCGGTGAAGCATGTGCAGCCCGGCGCGTTCGTTCAGGCCCAGGCTGCCCGCCAGGTAGCTTGGGCCAACCGGTTGCCCTAGTTGCAGGGCATTGGAATAGTCCAGCGCGGCCCAGGCCACCGTGCCGCAGCCGGGCATGGAGGGGCAGATCGCGCCAGCATGGTTGGTGCTTACCCATCCGCCCAGTGCGATTTGCGCGCCCACGGCCAATAGCCCGAGCCAGGCCAGGCGGCGCAATCGAGGTGGGCTTGCCGCACGGCGCGTGTCGGCCTGCAACCGGCGAAGATGCAAGTAGGCCAGGCAAAGCGTGGTGATACCGCCCAGCAGGTGAAGCGTAACGACCTGCGGCCACACTTTCAGCGTGACCGTCCACATCCCTAGCATCGCTTGCAGCGTTACCACCGCCAGCAAGATCAAGGCGGCGGGCTCGCGCCAGCCGTAACGGCGCCAGCTTAGCCAGGCTTGCGCCACCACCAGCGCCATCAAGCCACCCGCGACATAGCGATGAACCATCTCGGTCCAGGCCTTCACCGCGTCGGGAGCACTGGCCGGTACGCTGATACTGCCATAGCAGCCGGGCCAATCCGGGCAACCCAGGCCAGCACCCGTCACTCGGGTATAGGCGCCCAGCACCACCACCAGCAAAGCCAGGAGGGTGATACCTAATGCGAGCAACGGCTGAAGGCGGGGCATTGTATTACCTCATGTTTCAGGCGGTAGTACTCCTAGACCGCAGCGAAACGGGTAATGCTCCATCGAAGGTGAACGCGGGCAAGGGGCACGGTCTTCCGAAGGCAGGCCTTCTATTACAGGCCATAACGGAGCGCACCGCCATGCCGAACCCAACGCAACCTTCCGCTGACCCCGCTGCGGTACCGGGTAACCCTGGCCCTTCGACCCCTGCGCAAGCGCCGGTGCCCAGCGGGCCTCCCGACAGCGACAAGCGCCCGGAAGATTGGGTGGATCCGGTGGCCGACCCGAACGTGCTGCCTCATCGCTGAGGCCAAAGGCCCGGGCCGTATCGGGCGGCACAGCCAAACGGCTGGCCGCCTCGCCCCGGGCGGCCTGAATGCAAGCTTAGGCCATTTGCCAGATATCGCTATATATCGCTATGGGGGCGGTCGGGGCGCTGGGCAGGCCTTACGTCACTCAGCCTTTTTCTTCGTGCGATCGGTTTCGTACTGGTTGTCGTACATTTTTTCCGACTTGCCGGATTTCTGATCTTCGGGGCGCTGTTTCACTGGGCCGGTGTCGAGGATGCCGCCCCCCTTGCCCTTGACGTCCTCCGGAGTCTCTGCCGCGCCCGAGCGGATTTCGGTGTGCACACCGGTGTCTTTCTTGTCTTTGCTACTGTCCTCGGCGAAGGCATTGGCGGTGGCTAACGAAGCAACCAAGGCCAGGCCGGTCACGGCGGTCTTACAGATATTCATCGACTTCTCCTCACTAGCACTGGCGTGCTGGCCAGCTTGAGCGTTCAGGGTTTTGTAGCAGGCTGAGCGCCGGATTTTTTATCGCCAGAGGGCTGCTTGTGTTCGGTGCTCTCATGCGGCGGGGTGTGTTTTTGCGTTTTGTCCATGTGACGAAGGTCAATTGCGCCATCGGCGCTACCAGGATCGTTCGCGCCAGGCGCATTTTTGCTTGGCACTCCAGGTGTCTGCGAACCGGTTGGCGCGCCTAGCCCGGGTGTGGCGGGCGCCGTTTCCTTGCCGGTGCCGGTATCGGCCCCCCAACCGCTTCCACACACCAGCGTCAACGCAACACACGCGTATCGCAGAGCGTGAGACAGCTTCATTATCGATCTCCTCAAGTAGGGGCCTGCTACGGCAGCCCTCTGTTCAACCGACCGTTAATCATGCAGCGACGTTCCTTTTTCGTGACCACACCACTGGTCCGCTGGGTCGTCCTTTTTTTCAAACTTCCGCCTTGGGGCTGCCTCTATCGAGCATTGCCGCGCTGTGGGTTCGCGATGCTATAGGCGGGCCACGCGCATTCGCTGAATCCGAAAGGAGGTGAATCATGAAAGCAGTGGTATTCCATGGCCAAGGCGACATCCGTGTGGATGACGTGCCGGACCCCCAATTGCAAGCCCCCACGGACGCCATCGTGCGCTTGACCGCATCGGCGATCTGCGGCACCGATTTGCACTTCATCCGCGGCAGCTTCCCGGACATGCAGCCGGGCACCATCCTTGGCCATGAAGGCGTGGGGGTGGTGGAAGCGCTGGGTGAGGACGTACGAAACCTTAAGGTCGGAGACCGTGTTGTCATTCCGTCCACCATCGCCTGCGGCAATTGTTCGTACTGTCGGGCCGGTTACTTCGCCCAGTGCGATGTGGCCAACCCGAATGGTAAATCCGCAGGCACGTCGTTCTTCGGCGGGCCCAAGGCCACCGGGCCGTTCCACGGGCTGCAAGCCGAAAAAGCGCGGATTCCTTTCGCCAACATCGGCCTGATCAAGCTGCCGGAGGCCATCAGCGACGACCAGGCCATCGCCCTGTCGGATATCTTCCCAACAGCCTGGTTCGGCGCCGAAATGGCCGAGATCAAGGACGGCGACAGTGTGGCGGTGTTCGGCTGCGGGCCGGTTGGCCTGTTCGCTATCGTGAGCGCGAAACTGATGGGCGCCGGCCGGGTGTTTGCCATCGACGGCTTGCCGGATCGCCTCGAACGGGCCCGTGAGTTGGGCGCCGAAATTATCGATTTCGAGCAGGAAAACCCGGTTGAAACCCTTCAGCGGCTTACCTCGGGCATCGGCGTTGACCGCGCCATCGATGCCGTGGGCATCGACGCCAACCATTCCCATGGCAGCCATGCTCACAGCCATGCGCAGTGGCAACCCGGGGACGCCCCTGCACAGGCCTTGCAGTGGGCCATCGAGGGGCTGGCGAAGGCCGGCACGCTTTCGATCATCGGCGTGTACCCGCCTGGGTTCGACACCTTCCCCATTGGGGCGGCGATGAACAAGAACCTCACCTTGAACATGGGCAACTGCCATCATCGCAAGTACATCCCCAAACTGATCGAGCTGACCCTCGCCGGCCGCGTAGACCCGGCCAAGGTGCTCAGCCAGGCCGAGCCGCTGACCGACGCGGTAGGCGCGTTCGAGGCGTTCGACCGCCACGACACGGGCTGGATCAAGGTGAAGTTGCAGCCTCGGGCGTGACCCTGGGCTGAGTCAGAGGGCCCCGGCCTTCCCAAATCGCTCGCGGTAGGCCGATGGGGCCAGGCCGCTGTGCTTGCGAAATGCCAACCGGAAGCTTTCGATCGAACCGAAACCGCAGCGCTCGGCCAGCCTGTCCAGGGGCAGGGCGCTGCCTTCCAGCAGTTCCCGGGCCAGCGTCAGCCGTGACTGCTGCAACCAGGCCTTGGGCCCCACACCAGTGGTTTGAGTGAAGCGGCGCAAGAAGGTACGTTCACTCATCAGCGCGCGGTCGGCCATGGCGGCCACGGTGAGTGGCCGGTGCAGCTGCTGGCGCGCCCATTCCAGCACCTGGGCGAGGTCGTTGCGGCTGTCGCGCGCCACCGGCGCCGGGATGAACTGAAGCTGCCCCCCTGCGCGTTGCGGGGCCATCACCAAACGCCGCGCCACGCTGTTGGCCACCGCCGTGCCGAAATCCCGCGCCACCAAGTGAAGGCAGGCATCGATGCCCGCCGCGCTGCCAGCGGAGGTGATGATCTGGCCGGCGTCCACGTACAGCACATCCGGGTCCACTTCGATCCCGGGATAGCGCTCGGCCAACTCGTCGGTGTAGCGCCAATGCGTGGTTGCCCGCTGGCCCTCGAGCAGCCCCGCCGCCGCCAACACGAACACACCGGAGCAGATGGACACCAGGCGCGCGCCCCGCCCGTGGGCTGCCTGGATGGCACTGAGCAAAGCCTCGGGCGGGCGTTCGTCCCGGTTCCGCCAGCCGGGGATCACCACCGTATCGGCTTCGGCCAGGCCCTCCAGGCCTGCATCCGCGATCACCTGGATACCGCCCATGGCGCGCATCGGCCCGGCATCGGCGGCCACGATTCGGTGGGTGTACCAAGGGAATTCAAACTCCGGCCGAGCCAGGCCGAAGACCTCGACCGCGATACCGAATTCGAACGTGCAGAGGCCGTCATAGGCCAGGATCGCGACGAGGCCGGGAGCATTGGTCATTTGGCGGAAACTTACCGGTGGTTGTCGAGGCCGCCACTGTAGCCGGCGCGCGGGAAGAAATACAGTGGCCTGAACCAAACCAAGGAGCCTCACCATGCCCAGTCTCGTCAGCCAGGCCCCCGCCGCGTTGCCTTCCGTTGCGTTGATGCACTTCACCAATCGCCTGGCGTTCGAAACTGACTGTTCGGACGTCTACCACAGCCAGCAAGCCGGGGAGGTGGACTACGTGTTGGTAGACGCGCGCGGCCCGGGCCTGTTCGCCCAGGGGCACATCCCCGGTGCAATCAACCTTCCGCACCGTGCCCTTACCCGCGAGCGGCTGGCCGGCTACCCGGCCAGTACGTTGTTCGTAGTGTACTGCGCGGGGCCTCACTGCAATGGCGCCCACCGCGCCGCTGTGCGCCTCGCCGGCCTGGGCTTCGCGGTGAAGGAAATGCTCGGCGGGATCACCGGCTGGCGGGATGAAGGCTTTGCCTTGAGCACGCCAGCCAGCGAACCCGCTAACCTGGGGGCACACCTGAGTTGCGGTTGCGAGTGAGCCTGTCAGTCCTTGACCACGATCTTGTACAGCGTCGTTTCCAGTGCCGGGCCTTGTTTCGGATCAAAGAAGTTCATGTCGGGGATACGTGAATCCGTGACATAAACCGTACCGTCCGGGCCCTGGGTGAAGGTATCGGGCCACCGCATGTCCTTGTCTTGCAGCAATACCTTCACCTCGTTGCCCTGGCGAACCTTGATCGAGTGGTCTTCAACGGAACTGATATACAGGCGGCCTTCGGCATCGAGCAACAAGCCATCGGCGGGGCCGTTCTCACCCACCTTTTGCACCTTGCCAGGAAGCTCGGCAAGGCTGGCGGCACGCAGGGCTGCGGTGTCGATGCTATACAGCGTGTTGCCCTTTACGGCCTGCCAATACAGCGCGGCGCCGTCGGCGGACAGGGCGATACCGTCCGCCGAGAACTGCACGCCGCGCCCGTCCGGGCGTTGCAGCGGCTTGCCGTCGGCCTTCACCATCACGCCTTTCTCGAACTGCGTACTGGGGTCGCCATCCAGCGCGCGGCGCGCCTTGCCGGTTTCCACGTCCAGCACAACGATGGCGCCGCGGGTGCCGGAATCGGTGATATAGGCGAACTTGCCGTCGGGGCTCAGGCGCACGTCATTGAGGTAGCTGCCCTGGGGCGCGATATCCGGCCCGAACGGGTACACCTTGGCGACCTGATTGCTGGCCAGGTCGATCCGCACCAGCTTCGGCGCGCCCGGCACTACGTGGGCCTGGGCCGGGGCGCCGGCATCGATTACCCAAAGGCTGCCGCGCTTGTCGGCCACTACCGACTGCACGCACACCCAGTGGTCCCCGGGGGTCATGCTGTCTTGGCGCGCGTTGCGCCAGGCGTTCCAGCTTGCGTCCGGGAATGGCTTGAGGTCGCCGTTGGGCAGCAGCTCGGCCACGGACGTTTCGGTGTCTTCGGTCCAGCGGGGGAAGTTGACGAACATTCGCCCGGATTCGCTGGCGGTCACGCCAGTCACCTGATGATCGAACTCAGCGATTTTTTCCAGTTTATGGGTGGGTGCCGCCACGGCGGCCTGGGCGAAAGCGAGGCTACTTGCCAATACTGCCGTGGCGCACAGTGCAAAGCGGTTATTGAAGGCCATGAGCAACTCCTCTGGGGGCGGTCATTGGGTTGAGCCAGCCGCGCCAGTCGGAGTTCCTTTTTTCGCCGGCACGAACCTGCCTTGCACCCGGGTTCACTGCGCCCAGCGAAAGCAGCGCTTGCCTTGGCTTTTCGCGGCGTACATCGCGCGGTCGGCGGCGTTGATCAGGCTCCGACGATCATCCCCGTGCCCCGGAAACACCGCCATGCCGATGCTCACGCCCACCAGGCTGTCGGGATGGTCCTCCAGCAACGGGACCTGGGCGAGGTCGATCAGCCGCTGCGCCAGCAGTTCAACTCCCGGGCCGCTGCCGTAGGCGAGCAGGGCGAACTCATCGCCGCCCAGCCTGGCCAAGGCTTCGTCGTCCCGGACCGTGTCCTGCCAGCGCTCGGCGAGGGAGCGTAACAGGCGGTCGCCGGCGCCGTGGCCGTGGCGGTCGTTGATCGCCTTGAAGCCATCAAGGTCCATGTACAACAACGTTACCGCCCGTTGCTCGCGGCGTGCATGGGCCAGGGCCAGCTCCAGATGAAGGTTGAAGCCTCGGCGGTTGATCAGGCCGGTCAGCGGATCGTGTTCGGCTTCGAAGGCATATTGGCTAAGCAGGTCGGAGCGCAGCAGCAAGGCGCGGCGCAGGGTGAGAAACAGGTACATCAGGCCCAGCAGTAGCAATACGCAGAGGGTAGCGCCAGCATGCAGCCAGATCCGGGCCGATGGCCCCATGGCTTCAGCCCTTGCCCAGCCATAGCCGACCGCGATCGCCATGCCTGCCCAGTTCAGCGCCGCGAAAAACAGCAGGGTAAAAAACTTGCGGCGCACTGGGTTGCGAGTGGCGAGCAATGGGCTACCTCCGGTGCGCAAGCACGGCCTGGGCGATGTGCCCAGACGATAGCACAGCGTGAGGCGAGGCAACGCCGGCCAGGCATGCGGGGTTGGGCTCAGTGCCTGGCGGGCGCGGTGGGTTCGCGGCGTTGGGGTAAAGGCGGATCGGCGCGGTGATGGCCTCCACGTGCGTGGCGCAGGGCAGCGGGCAGCGACAAGGGGCCCGCGCCGGTCACGCTCAACACGGCGAACAACAGCAGCAACAGCCCCGGGGTCACGCCTACTTCGCCCGCAGCCCCCGTCGCCCCTAGCCAGACCGTGATGGTAGCGGCAGCAAGCCTGGGCCATGCGCCAATCGCCACCAGCCAAGGGCACAGGGCGCTGGCGAACAGGCCAAGGCCCAAAGCCATGGCCTGAGCGAGCGGCAACGGGGCGGTGCCGGTTTGCAGCAGTCGGTACCAGCTGCCCAGCGCGGGCCAGCCGTACAGCGACAGCAACAGGCAGGCACCGCCCGCGCGGGTGGCGAGCAAAGCCCAGGCGACAGACGCCGACATGAGGGTCCTCCGGAGGAGCGCGGTCATTGCGTTCGGGTAATGGTGGCAGCTGTGGCGGTGGCCGTTACAGGCGAGAGGGGCGCAATACGGCCAACCGGAGGCCGAATACGGCCATGCCGGGCCCGCGAGGCTAGCTGAACTGCCGCCGGTATTGATCGGGCGTGAGCCCCAGGCGCTCGCTGAAGGACAATCGCATGTGCCGCGTGCTGCCGAAACCGCTGCGAAACGCCACGGTTTTCAGCGGCAGGTCACTGCTCTCCAGCAGTTGGCGGGCACGGTCCACCCGCGCCCGTTGCACGAATTCCATGGGCGTGGTGTTGGCCTCGCGGCTGAACACCCGGGCGAAGTGCCGCGGGCTGAGCGAGGCGAGGCTGGCCAGGCGCTCGACGGTAAAGGGCTCTTCCAGATGATCGAGCACATAGTTCTGCACCCGCGCTATCGGCGAATCCTCCTTGGCCAGCGCGGCCACCAGCGGGCTGAATTGGGCCTGGCCGCCTTGGCGCTGCATCACCACCAGCAATACCTTGGCCACATCCAACGCCACCTGACGGCCATGGTCTTCGCTGACCACCGACAGCGCCAAGTCAATGCCGGCAGTGATCCCCCCGGAGGTGAGCAGGTTGTCGTCCTTCACGAAGATCTTGTCGGTTTCAATCTCCACCCGGGGGAAGCGCTGCTTCAAGCGGCTGATGTAGTGCCAGTGGGTGGTGGCGTTACGGTGGTCGAGCAAGCCGGCTTCACCGAGCACGAAGGCGCCTGTGCAGATAGAGCCGTGGCGGCGGGAGGCGCGCGCGGCTTCGCGCAACCAGGGCACGGCCGTTTCGTGGCGATCGTTGTAGGCGCCGGGGCCACCCGGCACCAGCAGCAAGTCCCAGGCAAGGGGCGCATCGCTCAATGCAAAGTCGGCCTGCAAGGTGATGCCGTTGGAGGCGCGAACGGCCATGCCCGCGGTGCTGAGAGTAGCGATGCGGTAGCGCTGGTGATCGCTCAAGTAGCGGTTGGCGATGGAGAACACCTCGACCGGCCCGGCCATGTCCAGCATGAGCATGTCTGGATAGAGCAGGATGGCGATGTCTTTCATTAGGGGCCCCCGGATGCGTCAGGTCGGCGCAGGCGGGGGCACTATAGCAAGCTTGACGTGACGCAGCGCTAGGCAGAGCGGTTGACGGCCGCCAGCGTGTCGGCCAGGTGAGTCCAATCGAAAGGTTCGAGCGCGGCGTAGTTCAAGCCCAGGGCCGCCATGGCATCCACCAGCCCGCGCTGAGCGCGCACCGTGGCCTGGCTCATGTGGGGGGTTATGCCCACGTCCGCGGCCGTCTTGGCCACTTCCTCCATTTCCTCGGCGCGGCGGCGGCCGTGCTCGGCGATGCGGCTGATCAGGTAATGGGGCTGCTGGTCGTTCCAGCCCATTTCCGGAAAGCTCTGGTGCAGCGACCGCAGCACTTCTTCCTCGGCGCCATAACGGCGGGCGGTGGCCATGGATTCGGCGGTCAGGGCCTCCAGGCCCTTGATCATGATGCTGCGGCACATCTTGATCGCCGAGGCCACGCCGATTTCCTCGCTCACCGCGCGCACGTTGAAGCCCAGCCGCGCCAGTTCCGGTACCAGCGCTGCCGCGTCCCGGCCGCCGAGCAGGATCGGCGTTTTCAATCGTTTGGGTGGCACCGGCGCCATGACTGCGGCGTCGATGTAGCCCGCGCCCGTGGCTTCGATCAGTGCCCTGGCGGCCCGCTTGGTATTAGGCGCCACCGAATTGATGTCGATGAACAGTTGGCCGGCGCCCAGCAAGGGCGCTACGTCACCGGCGACCTCAAGCGCGGAGCCGGCGGTTACCGCCGAGATCACCCAGCCCGCGCCTTCCACCGCTTCGGCGGCGCTTTCGGCAAGGCGCACGCCAGCGGCGGCGGCACGGGCCTGCAGGGGCGCGCGGCTGGCGGGTTGCAGGATCAACCGGTCGTAGGCGCTGACCGCCGCGCCTTGGGCGGCCAGGTCGACGCCGAGAATCCCGCCAGCTTCACCGAAGCCGATCAATGCGATACGGGGGAGGGTAGCAGTGCTCATTTCAATTCCTCTTGCAGGGGCATCGGGGCTTCAGCGGGGCTTTCCAGTTGGGGCCCGCCAGCGTCGCGGGCACAGGCTTCGAAGCGGTCACGGTCGAACAGCCCTTCCCAGCGGCTGATCACGAACACCGCCACGCTGTTGCCGATCACGTTCACGGTGGAGGTAGCGATGGCCAGCACGCGGTCGATGCCGAACAGCAGGCCGATGGCGCCGTCAGGCAGCAACCTCACCGATTGCAGGGTGGCCGCCAGCTTGATCACCGCGCCACCGGCGGCGCCGGCACCGCCCTTGCTGGTCAACAGCATCACCCCCAGCAGGCTCAATTGTTGGCCGATGGACAGCGGCGTGTCCGTGGCCTGGGCGAGAAAACCGAGCCCACAGGCCATGTAGATACACGCGCCATCGATGTTGAAGCTGTAGCCGGCCGGTAATACGAAGCCCACCACGGCTTCATCGCAGCCGGCTTTTTCCAGCTTGGTCACCAGGCGCGGGAAAGCCGCCTCGCTGGACGCGGTGCCCATGGCGATGATCGCTTCTTCCTTGATGATCTTGAGGATCTTGAACAGTGACAAACCGGCCAGGGCCGCCACGCTGCCCAGGATCAGGAAGATGAAAATCAGCACGCTGGCGTAGTAGGTGAGGATGTAGCGCAGCAGGTACAGCAGCGTGGAATGGCCGTAGCTGCCTACCGCCGCGGCCATGGCCCCGAAGGCGCCAAGCGGCGATAAGCGCATGATGTAGTTCAGCAGCTTGAACACCACGGTCTGGCCTTCGTCGAGCAGGCGCAGGCCGATCCAGTCTGGCTTGGCGCACGCGGCCAGGGCGATGCCCACCAGCACCGACACGAACAGCGCCGGGAGGATCTGATCGCCGGTGAAGGCCGATACCAGGGTTTTTGGAATGATCGAGAGGAAGAAGTCCACGGTGTTGAACTGGCTGTCCGCGAGCTTGGGCACGGCGTGGGAGAGGTTGCCGTCCAGGTTGGCGTGCAGCCCGGCGCCTGGCTGGACCAGGCTGACCACCACGAAGCCCACGATCATCGCCAGGGTGCTCACCACTTCGAAGTACACCAGGGTTTTGACCCCGATCCGCCCCAGCCGGCGGAAATCACCGATGTGGGCAATGCCCCGCACCACCGTGAAGAAGATGATCGGCCCCAGCAGCATCTTCAGCAGGGCGATGAACGCCGTGCCCAGGGGTTGCATTTTTACCGCCACGCTGGGCGCCAATAGCCCCAGCGCGATCGCCAGAACCATGGCGATCAGTACCTGAATGTACAGCTTGCCAAGCATTTTCATTGAAGGACCTTCGCGT
>Ga0265797_10011425_pt1 | contig 11117 bp, 16 predicted proteins | sample P2T30metagenome_FD_192433 | JGI IMG/M metagenome (GOLD analysis project Ga0265797, IMG submission 192433) | Plant litter microbial communities from East Loma Ridge, Irvine, California - P2 T30 | ecosystem: Environmental > Terrestrial > Plant litter > Unclassified | place: USA: California... | reverse complement strand
TAGTTTGCAACGATGTCGGTTCCTGCACGTCTCGCCCGATGGGGCTTACGGGCTGGGACGGGGTTCGTGAGTGTGCTACCCGCACCGAGCAGTCGTTCACACCGGCCAGTGGCCGGCCAGTGGGCCCCTCTGATCCGACGACGGCCGTGGGCGACGAGCTGGTGCAGCCTGGTGCTGGTGCGGGTGTGCTGGTGCAGCGTTGTCGGCCGGGCATGGAGGCGTGTGCATGGGGTGGAGAGGGACCAGATGCGAGGCTGAGAAGCAGAGAGGCTGAGCGGGTGTGGATATACGTCGTACGCTATGCTTCTGGGACCGGACATTCGGCTGTAGACGAGAGAGGGAGAGGGAGAGAGAGAGGGGGGGGAGGGGTGCCAGGGCCAGGGCCAGGGCGCGAGCGAGCATCAGCTGCCCTCCAGGTGGAGCTGCAGGCCACGAGGGCGGTGCTGGGGCCTGAGCAACAATAAGGGGCCGCACTTGGAAACGAGGCGGTCGGCGTGAATTGGCGTGAATTGACGATGCAGGAGCAGCTTTGGGTTGGGCTAGGTTGGTTTAGCTTAGATTTGCTTTGCGTTTCGACTCGATAGGGCCGGTACATACAGGAGAACCAACGTTGCCGTGACTGACTGCGGCTATCCACGTCTCGTACTCGACATGCGCATCATGTCCAAGTGCCCAATCTTTGCGGCTGGACTGACGGGCGGTGGTGCAAACAGCGACCAGGGCGCGCGCGGTTGCTCACGCTGGGCGGCGCTGCATGAGAAGAAAAAAAAGGCTGCGGGCGGGCTGGCAGAGGTCCGTCGCATTGAATTGGCTGCAGAGGGCGCCGTGGTGAACATGGTCAGGCCATGTTTAACGGCCGCCATTGTCTGGCCGTTGTCGCATGTCAAACGGGTGGTAGAGGGCAGGTCTTGTAGCAAGTTCTTGTACAGTAGCTGGCTGTAGCTGGCCGTAGCTGGCTGCTAACCAGCGACGGCCACCCAATACCCAATTTACCTTTTGCTCAGTAGCCACCAACCACTCCGACCGGCTCACGTGCAGGCAACGTTTGCGGCCGTGGCCAGCGAGGGCCGGTCACGTTGGTGACGAGGCGCCGGCTTTGCAAACGCGAGGCCTGGGGGGGAAGAGAGAGAGAGAGAGAGAGGCCAGCCTACCATGACGCCTACGCTGTCGTGTGCAATTTCTGGCATTCTACGGCAGCCGTGACCGCTGACGTCTTGTTTCAACAGGTAGCGGCCAGGTGGTGTAGTGCATTGCTCCACGCTCCACGCCCATTTACATTAATCCTCTGCATCCCATCCCGCCTTCTCCTGCAGGTCCATAATTCCTGCACCAGACTATTACCATATCGTTCCTCAACGCTCAGACGCAATTCCACTGGCCTGCGCTGACCAGTACGTGAATTGCAGGCCTTCTGATCACGTTGGCACCCAATTTCGCACTAGCAGTGCCCCGCCCTTAATCCCCAGCACTGCCGTCACTCAACCCCATCGTCGCCTTTCCTCGCACCTTTGCAAGCTGCATACTCTCCCATTCAATTCTTCCTCTCTCTCCCTCTCTCTCCCCATCCACCCAAAGTCCCCGCCTGTTGGTCCCCTCCCCTCCTCCCCTCTCCGCCGTCGTTGCTTCAGGGACCGCCTGCGCCTTCCTTGCCCACTAGCTCCGTCAGCCACAAGCCCATCACCTGGTACTGCACAGACGGCACGCGGGACCACGCCCTCTTCACCACTCTCAACCTTGCGCCTACACCGTCAACCTCATCCACTACGGCTCCTCTCCGCCCATCCGCACAACTCTCCTCGCACTCTGCTCAGCTCCAGCCCGCTCCACTCTCTCGATAGCAATCCGCGCAGCGCTTGCGGACCCCCTCCCACAACGCATAACGCCGTACAATGACCCAGAACCGGCCATCGGCCTTCTCCTCGCTAAGAATGGGTGGTGAGTCTGCTCCTTGTTCCCCCGCTGCCTAATTGCACCCATGCTCACCCCCCACCAGAAGTAATCCGCGAAAAGGTCCAGGACGGCCTGACGGGCGACTACAAAGACCTTGCATACACGCAGTGCAAAATTGTCGGCAACGGCTCCTTTGGCGTAGTCTTCCAAACCAAGCTGTCACCGAGTGGTGAAGATGCCGCTATCAAGCGTGTGCTGCAGGACAAGCGCTTCAAGGTGCGTGTCGCGGCCGCCCTCGCTTTCAATCGCCCTCCCATGGCTGACCTCAACAGAACCGCGAACTCCAGATTATGCGCATCGTCCGCCATCCCAACATTGTGGAACTCAAGGCCTTCTTCTACAACAACGGCGAGCGGGTATGTGTCTGCAAGCAAGCGCGTCTTTTTGCCGTTCGAGTAGCTAACCGTTTCAGCCACAGAAGGACGAGGTCTACCTGAATCTCGTGCTGGAGTTTGTTCCCGAGACTGTCTACCGGGCGTCGCGCTACTTCAACAAGATGAAGACGGTCATGCCCATCCTCGAAGTCAAGCTGTACATCTACCAGCTCTTCCGCTCCCTCGCCTACATCCACTCCCAGGGCATCTGCCATCGAGACATCAAGCCCCAAAACCTCCTTCTGGACCCGTCGACTGGTGTGCTGAAGCTGTGCGATTTCGGAAGCGCAAAGATCCTGGTAGAGAATGAGCCGAATGTGTCGTACATCTGCTCCAGGTACTACCGCGCGCCCGAGTTGATCTTTGGAGCGACAAACTACACCACCAAGATCGGTATGTTGGTTGCATGGTGTGCTTTGGATGAGTGGTGTGCGTGTGTGTGCTAATATCTGCGTGTAGATGTTTGGTCCACAGGTTGCGTCATGGCAGAGCTGATGCTTGGACAGCCATTGTTCCCGGGCGAGTCGGGCATTGATCAGCTGGTAGAGATCATCAAGGTGCTGGGAACACCCACCCGAGACCAGATCCGCACCATGAACCCCAACTACATGGAGCACAAGTTCCCGCAGATCAAGCCTCATCCGTTCAGTAAGGTACATCGCTAACTCGGCCCCGTGTCTCCTTCTCATTCGCTAACCCCCCTTGCCCAGGTTTTCCGGAAGGCCGACCCTAGCGCCATCGAATTGATCTCCAAGCTGCTCGAATACACCCCCACCCAGCGTCTATCGGCCATCGACGCCATGGTGCACCCCTTCTTCGATGAGTTGAGGGATCCCAACACGCGCCTGCCAGACTCGCGCCATCCCAACGGGGCCACTCGTGATCTGCCCGAGCTGTACAACTTCACTCATCATGGTAAGTCTCCTTGTTTGAGTGAGCAGCACAACAACTGACGTTTCCAGAACTCTCCATCGCTCCTCACCTCAACGCTCAGTTGGTCCCGCCGCACCACCGCGCGACACTAGCTGCGCGTGGCCTTGACTTTGAATCGCCGAGTTTCAAGCCATTAACAAAGGACCAGATGATAGCTAGGCTAGATTAAGCCCTGCCTGCTGTCATACGAAACGATACCATTTATTCATGCGGCGGCTTCTGATCCTCTCCGCTCGTAAGCACGAAGCTTTTCCGTCCGGAGAGATGCAAAATGGAGTCTCAGTTGGGCGTCGGTTTTATCAGGTGTATACTACGAGGAGCACACCCTTTCCTGCTTTATCTGAGCGCGTCTGAAATGATACCGACATTCACGTTTACAAAGAATGACCTGGCTTGCTTTTTTTTTCCGGGGCTACTGGCCTCCCCGTTTACGCGAAATGATGATGGAACGGCACCGCAACTGATGTTCCTCAATTGCTTTTGGAGATGATGAGTGGACACTGAGGGTTGCACAATCAAGGGAATGGGGAACTGGCAAAAATCGCGATGTACTGGGTAGGCGAAGCTGAGGAAGAGTCTTGCTCATACGATTTCCGACGCTTCAACGTGGGTCACGATGCGTCGTCACTTGGCTTGCATGCGGGAGTTTTCTTCATGTCCAAGATGTTTTCGGTGGGCTGCACATCGCGATGTGGGGCTGTTTTCATAATAGGGTGGTTTCATTCTACTGGAGAGTGGCCCTATGATGAGAGCACATGAACTCAGCGACCTGGATTACTATTAGAGCGATGGGCTGCATTTTTGCAGCGGAGCGAATGCTTACTCGACAATGATTAGCCTGCTGTATCACCCGCCTCTAAGCATACCCCATATGACGGTTAGACCTCTTTTTCATGACTGCTTCCACCGTCCTGACTGTATGTTGTGGCCTATTTGAAGAAGGTTGTATAATCGATTGACATGGGAAAGGCTCCATGTCCGTACTTCACCTTTCGAGCGAGAGAAAGTAGGTATAATGACCGTCAACATATGATTTAACCTAGTTGGTGGCTTATCATTAACCACCTCTATCAGTCTACCTTCATATCCACCCGCAATTCCCATCACTCTCTTCCCATGGTTTTGGAACAAGCATATAAATGATAGTATCACAAAGCGAAGAAACGATGCGTGACACTCGGGATCAAACTGGCAGTGCAATGAATGTTCGTGGTCTTGACACCAGCATGGAGTTTGGCCTCCTTTCATCAGAAAGACGGACGACTACGGATGCTCACTTACCACAAGAGTCGGTTGGAGCTAGTGCTGGGCGCCAAGGCCGGAGCTCAAACGGCGCTAGCCCTATTGAACGGCAAGCTCTCGCGGAAGCTCCAGAGCGACTTCCGCGCATCCTCGACAATTCAAGTCAGCGACCTGTTCTTCAACATCGCAATCGACCAGCGCGACACCGCCACCACCTTTACAGCCATCGGTGTGGAGATTTACATCCACTACGTACAGCAGTATACGACGACGACGGCGGCAGCGACGACCCTCGTGCCTACCGTGACCACATTCTACTGCGCCAGCGCGAACATTCCCTGGGAAGGTCAAGGCAAAAGGCACAGACAGAACTTGTCGCAGTCATGGCGGATATGGATTCTAGGGAGGAGCGTGATGATAGGCGCGACGACAGGCGCGATCGGGGTGGCCACCGAGGCGGCAACAAGCGCCGTCGCGACGGTAAGTTGTATCTCTACTTGCGCCGGGGATTGCGCTTGCAGCATAGGCTGGGCTGGAGACTCCAAGACATTACACTATTGCTACATGCCAGCGTGGTGTCCAGAATCCATCGGGATTGATTTATACCATGTCTTCAATCGTTTTCACATGACGTTACTAATTCACACGGCGCAGACGGCGATGACAACCACTATCGCGGCGATGACCGCCGGAACACGCGACGTCGCAATGATGACGCCCCTCGCCGCCGATACGAAGAGCCCCCATTCCCCAAGCTGCGTAGGCTGCTCTTGAACATTGCAAGTTCTACCAAACTACCACAAGACGAAGCCATCGACATCGCCAAGTTCTTTGGCGAACACTACGACGATGAGCGCCTTCGTTCCGACTTCTTCGATGTTTTTGTTCAACTGTGAGCCTCCAACATTCTATGCGCCACATGTACAGTCTTACTAAATCCTCTCAGCATCGTCGAGCAGCCCTTCAAGATCCCTTTCGTCGCAGCCGTCGCCTACTACGCCAACGATGTTAAGCCTGAGATCACCACGGAAGCCATGAAGCGCGTTGCAGACCGGGCACAAGAGGCGCTCAATGCTGGCGAGTGGAAGGAGTTCAAACTACTGCTGAGGTTCTTCGCCTGCTTGCAGTCACTATACCCGGATGAAGGCGTCTTCCCCTTCCTTGGACAGTTGTTCGATACGGTTGTGGATCTTCAGAGTGCTAACGAGAATGATGTAAGTGTTGTCTGCGACGAGCCAGCGTCATTTTGCTAACAAGTCTAGGTTCTCGGCATAGAGCTTGTCAAGATCATCCTGCTCACTATTCCTTACGCACTCGTTTCCGGGGGTGAGCGTTTTCACGAGCAAGCACAACAACTACTGAAAAACACTGAGATCGTAGCGGGCAACGCTGTCCCTATCGAAAGCCTCATTCATTCATACGTCGGCGACTTTGAGTCGAAGCCAGTCAACTACAACAGTGTCATCGGCCTACTTCAGGCGCAACTTTCGGTTGAGGCTCAGAATGGGTTCGAGCTTAGGTGTATTCCGCGTGTTGACGTCGATGCTCTACGAAGGATGATGGCCAAGGAAGAGGACGCCCTGCCCACGGCCCCACAGACTCATGCCTTCCCTACATTCACCATCCCATCCCCCGTCAACCCCGGTCCTCGGCCGGTCTTCCCCGAAGCCTACTTCTCCCTATTCGCAGATCAAGAAGTCGACACCGTTCCCAAGACCACGGATATTGCGTCATCGCTTGTTCGAGATGCTATCGTCGATACCATCAACCAACTCGACTTCAACCGTGAGATGGTCGCCAAGTTCCTGGTGGATGTCGACTGCTACTGGTCTGTGGACATCTTTGCCAAGCGTGGTTCACCATTCGACAAGTTCCGCGAGTTGGTTGGGGACAAGGTTCAATACAAGTCTGAGGACATGATCATTGACGCCATCTTCTCGCAACTGTTCAAGCTGCCTAGCGCAGAACATAAACTTGTGTACTACCATGCCCTCATCACCCAATGTTGCAAAGTCGCGCCCGCTGCCATTGCCCCATCACTTGGCCGAGCGATCCGTACCATCTACAAGAATTTGCCCATGATGGATCTTGAGCTAGGCTACCGATTCTTAGATTGGTTCTCCCATCATCTCAGTAACTTCGAGTTCCGATGGAGGTGGACTGAATGGTAAGTCCAAATATCACAAGTACAGAGCCCGACTAACTTCAATGTAGGCTTGAGGATCTTGAGCTCTCTAACCTGCATCCGAAGAAGGCGTTTATCCTTGCTACGCTGGACAAGGAGATCCGACTGTCATTTGCAAAGCGCATCCGATCTACACTGCCAGAGCCGATGCATTCTATGATCCCCGAGCGACTTGATGCAGACAACAGCCCCGACTTCAAGTACGACAATCAAGGTATGTACAACGTCGATATTGACGTAATCACTACTCACATCAAAGCAGAAACACCGTACGCTGCAGAGGGCCAAACTTTGCTCACCCAGCTAAGGAAGAAGGCCACGCCAGAGGAAATTCAAGCCACTATTGACAGCATTCACGAGAAAGCACTCGAACATGGTATCACCGAAGTGCTTGTACCATCGACAGATGCTTTTGTCACGGCTATCTGCCGTCTGGGAGCCAAGTCACTGTCTCACGTCCTATCATGTATTGAGCGAGGCAAGGACCGGCTGCTAGAAATCTCCCAAAACGAGGTTGCACGTCGTCAGATCGTGGCCAGCGTTGTCGAGTACTGGAAAGACCAACCGGGTGTCGCAGTCCGTATCATTGACATTCTGCTCAACTACACAATCCTCGCGCCTATGACCGTAGTGCAGTGGGTATTTGGCAGCCACATGGGCGCCGGTGAGGCGTTGACTGAGAGCTGGGTGTTCGAGATGGTGTCCAATACAGTCGCCAAGGTCACGAACCGCAACCGCCAAATCGCATCCGCCCGTCTTCAGAAAGGTCTTCAGCAAGAGCAGACTGAGATGGTAGAGGCCACACTTGCCAAAGACCGAGACAACGCACGGGAGTTGTTCAAGTACATTGAAGATTCCATGCGTGGCGTGGCAGAGGGTTCCGCCGATACTTTGGTCGAGAAGTCAACCAACGGCACCCTAAGTGAGGAGGAAGTTGAGCTCATCAAGGCATGGGGCAAGCGTTGGCACACCGTCTTCATCCGAAAAGCGCAGGTTGAAGAGTCTGTTGTTGGCGAAGAGGCTGTCGAAGCTCGCATCAAGCTCCTCGCTGCTGAACCCGATGCAGTTGCTGAGAGCATGGAACAAGATGGTGACGGCGTTGCAGAGACAACGAATGGCGAGGCACAGATGTCGCTTGCCTGAAGCAGTCAGGTGTGACTTGGGTGGCTAAAAAAGCACAGCGGGGGTAGCATTTGCATCAATCGAGGCGTACGTGGATAGGCGGCACGGCATCGAGATGCATCGGATAGTGTACAATATAGCTTCAATTCTACCTTGATATGATAGCAACTCTGTGGATCTATCTTGTCTCGATTTGGGTCTTCCAAGTGACGTGGTATACGCCCCCATGCGTAAAAGACCGAAACTAGAGCGAGTGTTTTGGGAAGGGATATGCTAATGAGACAAACAGACAGATACTAGGGCTTTCTAGAAATATAAGATGTTAATGGATAAATGGGGGGGTGGTTGTAAAAAATGATTGACAATTTACTTCATAAACTCTCCCCCTTGAAGCTGCGGATGCGGGGTGATCTCACGTGAAGTCTCATGACTGAAGACTACTTGTAAAATACGGCCCAAAGTTCCAGCGGTAAAGCACTATAGCGGGTTTATGCGAGGTGTCAAAAGTCCGCGCGGATGTCGTATGCAGAGTGACGGCTAGCGCGGGACAGCATGCATCTTGAGCTTGGATCGCCTTGTCGTCATGTGAAAGATGTCCGAGAAGAACCCTGCAAATGTCGCGGAAGCCGGCGCCCAAGGGAATACTGCAGTGCACCGCCAACATTTCCCATACTGCGCCTACAACAAACATGTCGCTTTGTATTTCTTGCCTTGGAAAGCCGATATAACGTTCCGAGCGCGTTGTTTCGCCGCTGTACATAGCCTTTCCGTATCACCACCTCCAGCCCCACGAGCCGCCACACCCTCGGTTCCGCGTCACGACTCGCAACTCGACCAACGCAATGCATATACCCCCCACTCACGTCGCTGCTGGTCCAGCGACACCACTAACGAGCATAATACCACCTAATGCCTTACCATGGGTCACGAAAGACAAGGGCAGAGCCGGAGATGGATACCCGGAGAATTGGAGCAGTCTCATCGGCATCCTCACCGCAATAATAGGTAATGTCTTGATATCGTTTGCGCTCAACATGCAGCGGTATGCGCATATACGGTTAGACAGAGAATGGCAAGAGAAGGAGCGGCAGAGGAAGAAGAGGAACGCCTCTAGTCTGAGCCTGCAGAGGCTGGCAGACGAGGTCACCAAGATGGGCGGGCAGCGGAAGGCTCACCACAGCGAGGATATGGTTGAGCGGAGAGACATGACTGGGGATAATCTCCTCGAAGCGACCGAGTCGGATCCGCTCATTCCACCACCACAGCCGCAGAAGAGACCAGGGGTGAAGAGGGACGACAGCACAGGGTCGGGAACGGAAGAAGCAGCGTATAAGCAGACTTCGTACCTCAGGTCGCCCTACTGGTGGTTTGGCATAATCCTCATGACTGTTGGCGAATGCGGCAACTTTCTGGCTTATGGCTTTGCACCCGCGTCCATCGTTTCGCCTCTTGGCGTAGTCGCCCTAATCAGCAACTGCATTATTGCACCCTTCATGCTCAAGGAGCCTTTCCGCAAGCGGGACGCGCTTGGTGTAATCATCGCAGTTGGCGGTGCAGTCACCGTGGTACTTTCGGCCAACGACAACAATCCGAAGCTAGGTCCAGGTGAAGTCTGGGACCTCATCCAGAGATGGGAATTTGAGACTTACTTGGGCATCACTGTCGGCGTGATTATGGTATTGATGGTTGCCAGTAACCGCTATGGAGAAAAGAACATCTTGATTGACTTGGGTCTTGTGGGGCTGTTTGGTATGCTATTCTCACGCGATGAACCAAAGTTTGATGGCTGACTCCAGTTCTAGGTGGATATACAGCCCTCTCGACCAAGGGTGTCGCCTCCTTACTCTCGTACACGCTCTGGCGTGCCATCACTTTCCCCGTCTTCTACCTACTTGTCGCTATCCTCGTTGGCACCGCAGTCATGCAGATCAAATATATTAACCGGGCTCTCCAGCGATTCGACGCCACTCAGGTCATTCCTGTCCAGTTCGTCCTCTTCACTCTTTCTGTCATTGGTGGATCTGCAGTACTCTACCGCGACTTTGAAAGAACTTCGGCAGAGGACGCTGGCAAGTTTGTCGGCGGATGCGCCTTAACATTCTTCGGTGTCTGGCTCATCACAAGCGGGCGGCCTGGGCGGGATGAGGAGGACGATGAGCACGATGATCACGATGGTGAATCAGAATCAGGAGATGCTATTCATTTGGCTGACGAGCGGTACGCAGATGATGTTGGCGGAAGGAGCGATGGAGTCACTACAAGTACCCGACACTCCTCGACAGCACGCCCACTATCGCCACCTATCAAGATCCACTCACGGTACCATAATGATAATGATACCCGACCCTCAACACCAGACATTAGAGTCATACCGGAGCCAGTCACACCTCCACATCCGACTCGTCCTGCCACTGCCGACATATTATCATCTATTATCACCAACCCATGGGCCCAAGGCAATGAGCTCGAGTATCGCACGCCACCACTGAACAGGCACACATCAACACCCGTGCTTCCATCTGAAGTCGCACCTCCACCCCTGGTATCCATCTTAGACCCCAACCTCGCGCCCCCAGAGACGCCCCCACGTGGAAGATCATACTATGAAGCACCTACCACTCCAGGCTCCCAGCCTCCACTTCGCCGTCTACGAACCGGAGATCGCGTTCAGAGCGCTCGCAACAGCATCGCTGGTGGTCCGCTACTCGCAAGCCCCCTAAGCACGAGTCTAAGCACCATGGTGCAAGACCTCAAGCGCGGAGGAAGCATACGCCGGCAGCATAGCGTACTGGGTCTCCGAGCCAGGGACGGTGAAGAAGCAGGCGGTATGCTGGTTCTAGGCGAGCCGCTCACTAGACGGCAAACAAGAGAGAGTCTGGGCCCTTCGGAGGGCGCCATTACACCCGGTAGAGTGGGCAGAGGCAGGAGTCTTAGTGGGACGCTGAATGGGCTTTGGAGGGGAGTCAGGGGTCAGAGCAGTAGAGATGATATGAATAGTGAAGGGGCAGTGAGGGACGTGGATAGAGAGAGGTGACGCCGGTGAAGTAGAAATGGTGAATAGATTTTTCTGACCATATATCGGTTGTTGGATTTCTAGATTTTGTTTTGTGACCAATACCCTCCATGATGATGATGTGAATTTCCTTGAGGGCTTGGATATACACGAGACCCGAGTTAACGAGCAAGAGAGACTACAAATAGACATTGATGTAAGTGTAGAAGAATAGAAGAAGGGATCGTAATGAGAAAGTCAGGGTAAGCTCTTTTATAACGTTTCAGAAGAGAGTTCGATATAGCCTATGAGCGAACTT
>Ga0265797_10011424_pt1 | contig 11117 bp, 10 predicted proteins | sample P2T30metagenome_FD_192433 | JGI IMG/M metagenome (GOLD analysis project Ga0265797, IMG submission 192433) | Plant litter microbial communities from East Loma Ridge, Irvine, California - P2 T30 | ecosystem: Environmental > Terrestrial > Plant litter > Unclassified | place: USA: California... | reverse complement strand
GGGGCAACCCCATTCGGTCCGTTGCAATCCGTCAGAAGATGTAACGCATCCTGACCTGTTGCATTTCAGCATCACCGGCGAGCATGAACCGTGCCGCGGAAAAGCGCGGCGGTCCGAAGCGTACCGCCGCGTTGTTCGAGAAACCATAGCCCTCGCGCGGGATGCCCGCGATCGTGTCGAGCTTGGAATTGCTGTTCTCGTCATGGATGATCGCCAGCGCATAGCCACGCTGCGGCAGGCCCGGAAAGCTCGTCGTCCGGACCGCGGCGGGCAGAGTCCGGGTCAGCGCCTTGGCATCGTCGACACAGGCGGGGAAATTGTCGGGGTCGGCGGTCAGACAGATACGGATCAAGCCCTTGGCCGAGCGAAGATTGTCGACCTCGACGTCGAGCCGCGTGACCGGGCTCGCTGCCGCCAGAGCGGCCCAGACGGCGGCCGCGGCCAGCACGCGCGGCAGCCTTGGCATGCGAGCTGCCCGCATCGCCGTGCTCCCGGTCGGTGCCGCAGAGCCGATCCCAGAACCGGAAAATGAGCTCATAATTGCACCTGTATCGTTCATGATGTGGCTGATGGTGGCTGGCCGTGATCAGCCATGTCCCCAATGCACCCCTCCACATGAACCGGGGAAAAACCTCCCGGCCCATCGGATTGGCCCCCTCCATAACGGTCATGACCGTCAGAGCCAAACCGAGCGCACCGCCAGGGTCGGAATCGCGACGACCCGTAGCGGAATTATCACAGCAACGGGACCGGATCGAACGCCGTTGCCATTCAGATCCTCGGTCGACCATGCCCGGCCGGTGCTCCACCTGTTTGCACTGACTCTAGCCTATCGCCCCCCCAAAATGATCGAAACCGGCGGCATCCGGGTACGCGGCTGCAAAGCACGACGGCCTGTGTGCCTGCAAACGTAACGCCGCCCCATTCTATGTCGGAATACCGGATCCTCATCATATCTTTATCGATTTTGCAGAATTCATGCGCCAACAATTCGGTCATCGAAGTCTCATTGACGCCTTGCAATGTGAAATTTCACTCAGGTCAACAAATTTGAGATCCGGATAGCAGAACATTGCTCCATTACGACGATAACGCCTGTTTGAAAGTCTGACGCCATGTCGGAGACAGGCCATCTCGATACTATAAATCTAGGAGATGAGGATATGGCAACCATCAACATCATGATTGCTGTGGATGTGGAAACAGCTCAGTCGACGGCCAGTGGCCAGACCATCACCCAAGGTCTGTATATGATCGACACGACGGGCTATGAAGGCACGTCCGAGGGTGGCAACGAGTTGACGACGCCGTGCAATGCCGGTGACGTCTTGGTGTGGACCGTCTATCCCATCAATCCCGCCGATAATATCGCAATCACCGGGTTTACCGGTCAATGCACGCAGAACCCGCCGAATAGTGTATTCCAGAAGCTTGAAAAACAGACGACGCCCGCGGGCGTTATCTATTGGACCTGTGTGATCAACAACGGCACAGCAACGGGGTCCTACCAGTACAGCGTCGTCTTCTCGATGTCGGGCAAGACTTACAGCTATGACCCGTTCATTAAGGTCCCGGCGAACTGATCGCCAGCGCGTAAACATGGGCATGTGCGCTCCCGGCTGATCCGGAAATGAGCGCGCGCCGCACATGGTGCCGGGCAGCAGCGACGACTTGCGGCTGCCCGGTACCGTAAAAACCCGCGCAGTTCCTCGGCCAGCATCGCTCGACCTGTCCGCCGAGCGTCCGGAACCGAGGTCAGGCGCGCCGGTCGAGGATCAGGATCGGCGCGTCACGATAACGACCCTCGATGCGCAGGCGGTAGCCGAGGCGCTCGGCGAGGCGGAGCGAGGGCGCGTTGCGGGGGTCTATGATGCAGGTCGTCGCGGCGATGCGCGGGTCGGCCCAGGCCAGGACCGCCGCCATCGCCTCCGACGCATAACCCTGCCCCTGCGCGTCGCCGGTCAACGTCCAGCCCATTTCGGGGCCGATCGCACCGGGACCGTCGATCGGCGGCAGGATCGCGCGCCGCGCTTCGATCAGACCCATCTCGCCGATCAGCCGGCCGGTGACAGTTTCGCGCACGATCCAGCTGCCATAGCCGAACGCGGTCCACTGCCCGATCGAGCGGAGCAACCGGATCCACACCTCCTCGCGACTGCGTGGCGTGCCGCCGATCATCGCATAGACGCGGGCGTCGGCCCACATTGCGGCGCAGTCGTCCAGATCGGCAGGGACATGGCCGGCCAGCGTCAGGCGCGGCGTGGCCAGCGTCGGCGCCTGGGGGTGGCGGGGGCCGGGATCGCCGGCGTGCGGTGCTGGCGAAGCGTCGGTCGAGTGTGAGGGGGGCATGGCGGCTCCGGATCTGGCATGGACATAGTGGCGGAGATGGCGGCGGCGCGCCATGCCCGACCTGACGTCCCCCGTCCCTTCGCGTCCGTCACGTGGTGGCAGCGGAAGGCGATGACGTGCGGGGGATCGTCTCGGTGGCGGAAGAGGCCGCCGGGCCGGCAATGCAGGTTGTCTTCGCGCGCGATTGGGCGGGAAAGGCTGTTTTCGCAGGCGCCGGTTTGCGCTAGTCGGAGCCATGGCATCGACGATCTCCTGCGACGTCGCGATCGTTGGCGCGGGCCTGGCCGGCGGGATGATCGCGCTGGCGCTCAAAGCGAAGCATCCGGCGCTCGACGTGCGGCTGGTCGATGCCGCCCCGACGGTCGGCGGCAATCACCTCTGGTCGTTCTTCGACAGCGACGTCGCGGCGGCGGACCGCTGGATCGTCGCGCCGCTCGTGGTGCATGGCTGGCAGGGCTATGACGTGCGCTTTCCAGGGCATGCGCGGACCATCGACGCGCGTTACAATTCGATCGAGAGCGTCCAGCTCGACCGCGAAGTACGCCGCGTCCTGCCGCCGCACGCGCTGATGCTCGACCGCAAAGTCAGCGGCGCGAGCGCGACCGCGGTGGTGCTGAGCGACGGCGACCGGATCGAAGCGACCGGGGTGATCGACGCGCGCGGGCCGGGCGACCTTACGCTGCTCGATCTGGCGTGGCAGAAATTCCTCGGACGCGAACTGCTGCTCGACGCGATGCACAAGGCGCCGCGCCCGATGGTGATGGATGCGGGCGTCGAACAGCTCGACGGCTATCGTTTCGTCTATTGCCTGCCCTTCAAGGCGCGGCGGATGTTCGTCGAGGACACCTATTACAGCGACACGCCCGATCTCGATCTGCCCGTGCTGCGCGACCGGATCGATGCCTATGTCGCCGAGCGCGGCTGGTCGGTGAAGCGGATCGAGCGCGAGGAATCGGGCGTGCTGCCGGTGGCGATGGGCGGCGATTTCGAGGCCTATTGGCGCTCGACCGGCGCGCGCGTCGCCAAGGCGGGGATGCGCGCGGGGATGTTCCACCCGACCACCGGCTATTCGCTGCCCGATGCGGTGCGGACCGCGTCGATGATCGCGGCGCTGGGGGATTTCTCGGGCGCACGGCTGCACGACGCGACCTATGCGATGGCGCAGGCGACGTGGAAAAGCCGCGGTTTCTACCGGATGCTCGACACGATGCTGTTCCGCGCGGCGGAGCCTGAGGAACGCTACCGGATCCTCGAGCGCTTCTATCGCCTCTCCCCTTCGCTGATAGGCCGTTTCTATGCCGGACGTTCGACCATGACCGACAAGGCGCGGATCCTGACCGGCAAGCCCCCCGTCCCCATCGTGCGCGCCGTCCGCGCCATCGCAGGCAGTATGAGATCATGAAGACAGCTATCGTCATCGGCGCAGGGTTTGGCGGGCTGGCGCTCGCGATCCGGCTGCAATCCGCAGGCGTCCAGACGACCATCGTCGAGAGCCGCGACAAGCCGGGCGGGCGTGGTTATTACTGGGAGCGCGACGGCTTCACCTTCGATGCGGGCCCGACCGTCATCACCGATCCCGACTGCCTGCGCGAACTATGGGCGCTGAGCGGGCACGACATGAGCGCGGATGTGACGCTCGACCCGGTGCTGCCCTTCTACCGGCTGAACTGGGCGGACGGGACGAATTTCGATTATACCAACGACGATACGCAGATGCGGGCGGAGATCGAGAAGCTGCACCCGGGCGACTGGGCGGGCTATGAGAAGTTCCTCGCCTATTCGGCGGGCGTGTTTCACGAAGGCTATGAGAAGCTCGGCCATGTCGCGTTTCTCGACTTCGGGTCGATGATCAAGGCGGCGCCGGCACTGGCAAAATACCAGGCCTGGCGCTCGGTCTATTCGATCGTGTCGAGCTTCGTGAAGTCCGAGAAGCTGCGCGAGGCGCTCTCGTTCCACACGCTCCTCGTCGGCGGCAATCCGATGACGACCAGCGCGATCTATGCGCTGATCCACAAGCTGGAGCGCGACGGCGGCGTCTGGTTCGCGCGCGGCGGCACCAACCGGCTGGTCGCGGCGCTGGTGACTCAGTTCGAGCGGCTGGGCGGCGTGCTGCGGCTCGACGACCCGGTGACCTCGATCGAGACGCTGGGCGACCGCGCGACCGGGGTCACGACGGCGAGCGGCTGGTCGGGCCAGGCGGATGCGGTGGCGGCGAACAGCGACATCATGCACACCTATCGCGACCTGCTGGCGACGTCGCGCAGCGGACAGCGGACCAAGGCGTCGCTCGAGCGCAAGAAGTACAGCCCGTCGCTGTTCGTCGTGCATTTCGGGATCAAGGGGACGTGGCCCGGCATTCCGCACCACATGATCCTGTTCGGGCCGCGCTATAAGGGGCTGCTGTCGGACATTTACGATCACGGCGTGCTGGCGGAAGATTTCTCGCTTTATCTGCACCATCCGACCGTCACCGACCCTAGCCTGGCGCCAGAGGGGCATTCGACCTTCTACGCGCTCGCGCCGGTGCCGCATCTCGGCAAGTTCCCGGTCGACTGGGACGAGATCGGCCCGATCCTGGAGAAGCGGATCCTCGACGAGATCGGCCGGCGGCTGATCCCCGACATCCACGACCGGATCGTGACCAAGTTCAGCTATGCGCCGAAGGATTTTGCACAGGATCTGAACGCGCATCTGGGCTCGGCCTTCTCGCTCGAACCAGTGCTGACGCAGAGCGCGTATTTCCGCGTGCACAACCGTGACGATCATATCCCGAACCTGTACTTCGTCGGCGCGGGGACTCATCCGGGGGCGGGGATTCCGGGCGTCGTCGGGAGTGCTAAGGCGACGGCGCGCCTGATGCTTGAGGGCGAGCAGTAAGGGTTTGTTCGCGCGGAGGCGCGGAGGACGCGGAGGTGATGCGCGTGTCGCGACGCGACCGCGTCTCCAACCGATGGCGGCGCGGGCGTGAAGACAGCGCAAGCGCTGTCCAGACTGCAACACCTCCGCGGCTCCGCGCGAACCCATTCTTTTCTTGCGGCACCACGCGCGCTTCCCCTAGCGAGGCCACATGAAAAGACTTGCTGTGTATTGCGGGTCGGCGACGCCGGCTGATCCCCTGTATATCGAAGGCGCACGCGCGCTGGGACGGACCTTTGCCGAGCGCGGAATCGGCCTCGTCTATGGCGGTGGCCGCACCGGCCTGATGGGCGCGATCGCCGATGGTGCGCTCGAGGGTGGCGGCGAGGTGATCGGTGTGATCCCGCAGGCGCTGGTCGATGCCGAAGTCGCGCACCGGGGGCTGACCGAGCTCCACGTCGTGCAGGGGATGCACCAGCGCAAGCAGATGTTCACCGACCTGTCGGACGGGTTTGTGACGATTCCCGGTGGTACGGGCACGATGGACGAGCTGTGGGAGGCGCTGAGCTGGGCGCAGCTCGGCTATCATGCGGATCCCGTCGGGCTGCTCAACACCGCGGGCTATTACGACCATCTGATCGCGTTCTGGGACAAGATGGGCGAGGTCGGCTTCCTGCGACCGCAGCACCGTGACCTGCTGATCGTCGCGGATACGCTCGACCTGCTGCTCGACCGGATGGCGGAGCATGTGCCGACGCAGCCGATCGTCCGGATGAACGCGTCGGATCTGTGAGCGTCTTGAGGCCGCACACTATCCTGCACCACCCCGGCGAAGGCCGGGGCCCAGTTGGGGGACGCGGATTGGCTCGCTCTACGCGTTGTTACACTCGCTTTCCCACCTGGGCCCCGGCCTTCGCCGGGGTGGTAGTAAAGGTGGCGGCATGACCTCCCCCTCCCCTACCCGCGAAGCGATCGTCGCGACGGCGAAGGAATCGATCGCGCGCGGCTCGAAGAGTTTCGCGGCCGCCAGCCTGTTGTTCGACAAGCCGACGCGCGAGCGTGCGTGGCTGCTCTACGCCTGGTGCCGGCGGTGCGACGATATCGCCGACGGACAGGATCACGGGCACGGCATGACCGTGGTCGACGATGCCCCGGCGCGGCTCGTCACGCTGTCGGCGATGACCGAGCAGGCGCTGGCGGGCGAGGTCGTCGGCGAACCCGCATTCGACGCGCTGCGGATCGTCGCGGCCGAGACGCGGATGCCCAAGCGGTTCGCGCGCGATCTGGTCGAGGGCTTCGCGCTCGATGCGCGCGAGTGGCGACCGCGCTCCGAAAACGACCTGTACAAATATTGCTACCATGTCGCGGGCGTCGTCGGCTGCATGATGGCGATCGCGATGGGCGTTGATCCCGAGGACGAGGACACACTCGACCGCGCCTGTGACCTGGGAATGGCATTCCAGCTCGCCAACATCATGCGCGATGTCGAGGAGGATGACCGGGTCGGGCGCTGCTACCTGCCCGAGGACTGGCTCGTCGAGATGGACTTTCCGCCGGGCCAGCACATGAAGCCGCCGTTCCGCGCACGCCTCGCGGTACTCACCAAGCGGATGGCGGACCGCGCGGCGGCGTTCGAGGCGAGTGCACGGGAGGGCACGCCCGCGCTGTCGTTCCGGTCGGCCTGGGCCGTGCTGTCGGCGGCCGGTATCTATGGCGCAATCGGGCGGGCCGTCGCGGCCCGCGGCGAGCATGCCTGGGATCACCGCGTTACGACGTCGGGGGCGCAAAAGCTGGGGTTTATCGCGAAAGCCGCGCGGGAAGCAGCGGCGCGGGAGCGGCTGTATCCGCGTACGGCGCGGGATGCGAGGCTGTGGACACGACCGCGGTAGCTTAGTCTTTCACGCCTCACCCCTCATCCGTTCGCCCTGAGCGAAGTCGAAGGGCCTCCGTTCGGGGTCTGTGCTTCGACTTCGCTCAGCACGAACGGGGAATAGGCGAACTCGAACCAGCGCTAACCGGCGTATCAGCCCCTGGTCTTGGCCTTGCCTGTCACGGCGATCTGCGCGCCCGCGGTGCGGCAGTTGGCGCCGATCATTGGGTAGGGAACGTCGGTGTTCTGCGCGAGCTGATTGGGCAAAGCCGCGCGGCACTGCGCCATCGTTTCGTACCGCGCTGGCACGACCCGTGCCTCGGTGCAGTTCATATTGCCGTCACTGCAACCCATGATGGCCATGACGTAGAACAGCGGTTCCATTTCATTCTCCAGTGGATCGCTATGCCCGGCGTTGGACACGGTATGAAAAGCGACGAAGTGGCAGGATTGTTCCGCCAACCGCTTTCGCCGGGGCTTGACCACGCCTACATCACCACCAGCAATGCCCCCTGATACCTACACCTCCACCCGCGCGGACCAGCCGTTGCTGCCGACGCTCCGCCGCTTTCTGCCATTCCTGTGGCCGGCGGGGCAGCCGAAGCTGAAGGTGCGGATCGTCGTCGCGATGCTGCTCGTGATCGCGTCGAAGCTGGTGCAGGTGTTCGGCGCGGCCTTCACGCTGAAATATGCGGTCGACCGGATGGCGGGGAACGACCGCGGCGCGCTGACGCTCGTCGCGCTGCTGGTCGTCGGCTATGCGGCGTCGCGGTTCGGAACGACGCTGTTCGACAATTTGCGCAACGCGGTGTTCGAGCGTGTCGGACAGGACGCGTCGCGGCGGTTGGCCGCGCAGGTGTTTCGCCATCTCCATGCGCTGAGCCTCGATTTCCATCTGTCACGGCGCACTGGTGCTGTGACCAAGGTGGTCGAGCGCGGGACCAAGAGCATCGACACGATGCTGTATTTCCTGCTGTTCAACATCGCGCCGACGCTGTTCGAACTCGTGCTGGTGCTGGGCCTGTTCTGGACCAAGTTCGGCTGGCCGCTGGTCGTCGCGACGGTCGTGATGGTGGTCGGCTATATCGCGTTCACGCGGATGGTCACCGACTGGCGCAACGCGCTGCGCGCACGCATGAACGACCTCGATACCGGTGCGGTCGCGCATGCGGTGGATTCGCTGCTGAACTTCGAGACGGTCAAGTATTTCGGCGCGGAGGAGCGCGAGGCAAAGCGCTATGACAGCGCGATTACCGCCTATTCCGAAGCCGCGGTGAAGAGCGAGAATTCGCTCGCATGGCTGAACCTCGGCCAGGCGCTGATCACCAACCTGATGCTCGCGGGCGGCATGGGCTTCGTCGTGTGGCGGTGGAGCCGGGGCGAGGCCTCGGCGGGCGACGTGGTCTTCGTTTCCACGCTGCTGGCGCAGCTCTTCCGGCCGCTCGACCTGCTCGGCATGGTGTATCGCACGATCCGCCAGGGTGCGCTCGACATGGCGGCGATGTTCGACCTGATCGACACGCCCGCTTCCGTGGTCGATGTGGCTGACGCCCCCGTACTCGCGGTCAGCGCGGGTCATGTCCGGTTCGAGAATGTCTCGTTCGGCTATGATGCGGGCCGTCCGATCCTGCGCGATCTCGAGCTCGACGTGCCCGCGGGATCGACGCTCGCGGTGGTCGGACCGTCGGGCGCGGGCAAGTCGACGCTCGCGCGGCTGCTTTACCGCTTCTACGACCTGACGGGCGGGCGGATCACCGTCGACGGGCAGGACATTGCGCAGGTCCGCCAGGCATCATTGCGCGCGGCAATCGGGATCGTCCCGCAGGACACCGTGCTGTTCAACGACACGATCGGCTACAACATCGCCTATGGCCGCGAGGGCGCGGAGATGCCCGACGTAGAGACGGCGGCGAAGGGCGCGGCGATCGCAGGGTTCATCGAACGCCAGCCGCTGGGCTATGCAACGCGCGTCGGCGAGCGTGGTCTGAAGCTGTCGGGCGGCGAGAAGCAGCGCGTGGCGATCGCACGCACGCTGCTGAAGAACCCGCCGATCCTGATCCTCGACGAAGCGACGTCGGCGCTCGACAGTCGCACCGAGGCGGAGATCCTCGACACGCTCGAGGCGATCGAGCGCGGCCGCACGACGATCGTGATCGCGCACCGCCTGTCGACCGTGGTGCATGCCGACCAGATCGTCGTGCTGGAGGCGGGGCGGATCGTCGAGAAGGGCACGCACGCCGAGTTGCTGCGGCGCGAAGGTGTCTATGCGGAAATGTGGAACCGGCAGGCGCAGGAGCGCGCCGGCGATGACGCGGGGGCGCTCGCGGCGGAATAGGGTCGTCGCTCCGTCTTCCACCCCGGCGAAGGCCGGGGCCCAGTTGGCAGCCGTCGATAACGAGGGACGTCGCTCCGTTACTGCACCCTCTCCAACTGGACCCCGGCCTTCACCAGGGTGGTGTATTGTGCGAGCCTAGCCAGTTACCCGCACGTGAGCCGTACCTGCTTCTGCGGCCTGTCGAACACGATCGTGGAGCAGTGATCGAGCACGTCCGCGCCGAGCGTCAGGCGGTCGTGTTTGGGGTCGCGCTTGCCCTTGGCGGTGACGACGATCTCGTCGGGGTCGGGGGGTGCGGCATCGGCTTCGGGAATCGACGCGGCACTGCCGACGTCGCTGGCGCGGACGCCGAGCGTCGATAGCATCAGCGGGCCGACCGGGAGCGGGGTGGCGAGTATCATCGTGCGCACCGGCCGCACGATGCCGAAAGCGATTTCGACGGGCTCCAATGTACCGACGAGCGTGCCGCGCTGCGCCTCGGCGATCAGCGACGCGGCGTTGGCGGTGACCGTGGTGCGCGGGTGATAGGGATCGAAGCGGACGCGGACGGGCTGGCCGCCGATCATGATCTGCGCGAATTCGCCCGACAGCCGTCCGAACAGCCCGCCGCCATCGACCATCGGCAGCGCGACCGTCCGTTCGCTCGCGCGCGGCGCATGGAGGGCGATACGCACGACGGGTTCGGGGAGCGACCCCGGCCCGATGCTGCCATCGCCGACGGTCGCATAGACGCGCCCGGTCCAGCGACCGTCGGCAGACCCCTTCTTGCGACTGGGAAAGCCGACCCGGCGTTTCACGCGGGTGGCGCCGAACGTCATCGGCCGCACGGTCGTGGCCTGCATCGCGCCCTTCCCGCCCACCGAATAGCCGATTTCCATCATGCCGCCTTTTAACCCGAGCCGGTCGGCGGCGGCGGTGGTCATGAGGACTAGCCCGGGCGCGCCAGGATCGACGCGGAGCGTGACTGGCGTGCCGTCGATCGTCGCGGCGATCATGCCACCGACCGGCACGTCTCGCACCGCCGCCGGCTTGTCCGCAGCGAAGCCCGCGCTGCCGATCGGGACGAGCCCGACCAGGACGAGCGCCGTGGCACCGCTCCGCAAACCAAAGCCTTTCATGCCACCTCCACCAATCGATCGCGAGGGGTGTTGCACATCGCTCGACGACCGCAACCGCATTCGCCACGAGTATGAATGTATGCCTCTCCGGCGGAGGCCGGGGTCCAGTTGGGAGACGTTGCTGACAAAGGACGTCCCGTCGTTACGACCACCTTTCCAACTGGGCCCCGGCCTCCGCCGGGGAGGTGCATGCTATCTGGTCGGGATGACAGACCCTGGTGCACCGGCGCGATAAGGCCCGCGCTATCCTCGACATCGCAGCGGGGATCGCTACCTAGACGGCGATGGCACTCGACCCCCTTCCCGATCTCCAGCGCATCTTCGGCTTTCCTGATTTTCGTGGCGTACAGCGCGATGTCGTCGACCGCGTGCTTGCGGGGCAGCGGACGCTGGCGGTGATGCCGACCGGGGCTGGCAAGTCGCTGTGCTACCAGTTGCCGGCGACGATGCTCGAGGGGACGTGCGTGGTCGTGTCGCCGCTTATCGCGCTGATGCACGACCAGCTGCGTGCCGCGACCGCGGTCGGGATCAAGGCGGCGACGCTGACGAGCGTGGATACCAATCGCGAGGAGACGATCGCGCGGTTCCG
>Ga0265797_10011423_pt1 | contig 11119 bp, 7 predicted proteins | sample P2T30metagenome_FD_192433 | JGI IMG/M metagenome (GOLD analysis project Ga0265797, IMG submission 192433) | Plant litter microbial communities from East Loma Ridge, Irvine, California - P2 T30 | ecosystem: Environmental > Terrestrial > Plant litter > Unclassified | place: USA: California... | reverse complement strand
TGGTCGTGGAGGACCCCATGAGATGTAGCAAGCTGGTTTTGGTCACAGCACCAGATTTCAAGTTTTGAAATGGTCCTTGAGACGACCATGGGGTGGAGCACGAGATCTAGTTTTTTTGAATGGTCGTGGAGGACCCCATGAGTTTTGAAATGCCCATTGCGAATATGGCAGTCCAGATTGGAGATGATCACAGAGAAGACAATGGTACCATCTCGCGTAGCTGAATAATGTCAGCAGGTACCAGATTGGAGCAGAAACAAACCAAGATTGTGATCGGGCGTGGTTGGTGTGGTTTCGCTGTATTTGCCGCATTGGCTCGATGGGGCGTTTGGATTCGCGTGGCATCGTCGCTATGCCATGCGCTGAAGGGTTCGGGTGTGGTGATCGTATCTGTAACCTGTTGAGCTGTGGGTCAGACCATCCTAGCTGCCATTGTGATCACATTGCTCTTACTGCTGCGCATGTATCGAGTGTTGGTTGTGGGCATGGTGTAGTTGGCATGTTTCTCGATTTGTGGTTTCTTCATAAGACTTGGGTAGGGCGGGATGGTCGTGCGGGAGATTCGTGTGTGGTCGGGTCGTCGGCGGCGGTTGCGGCGGTTTGTGAACGAGCGGCCCGCGTGACTGCGGGCGGGTCAGCACGTTTCTTGCCATTGTCATTTGTCGGGATGGGTACCTTTGTGCAAGGGCGACACCGCGGACTTTGACGCCCAGCGATTCCTCCGACACGAATTAACATGCCCAGAGTCACGAAGGGTTGGAGAGTAAAAGAACCTCGAGGGAGCGACTCTGTATTGGTCAGCGAGTGTTGCGGAATCGGACATGAACAACACAATACATACCGGTGCTCTTCTGGTGTCCTCTTGGTCGCCATTCCTCTGGATCTGGACATCTGGGAGTCTTCTGGTACTGGCGCTCATCTGGTCCTGGCGAGTATTGGCGTCGTGATGCGTCGTGATGGCGTGATGCGGCGGCGCGCTGTGGTATGGCGCTGATCTGGGTGTCGATTGTCTTTGTGTCGCTCAGTGCAAGGTGACACCGCCCTGGCGGCAGAATGTGCTCTCGTCTGGTTTCTCGATGCCCTTTCTACAGCAATTCCCCTCCGACACCAATGAAGGTGCCGAAGTCATGAAGGACAGGAACATCTTGAAACTTCGACTCCAGCGATCTCTGCGCCGTGTGCGGTGTCGAATGGTTGACTTGCAAATTGCTACTGCTTTGTGTTGACAACGTGGTGTGCTGAGTGAACATGGGTGAGTCGCGAAGGCAGACGGCATGCAAAGTGCTCGGGTCTAGTCCGTTGACACCTTCGCCAGCAATTCTCCTCCGACATCAATGAAGATGCCGAAGTCATGAAGGCTTAGGGAATCTCAGAGTTTCGAATTGAGCGGCTATCACAAATACCGGTCTGGATGCTCTATGATTACAGTCAGTGGGTGCACTATATGGCATTGATGGACAATTGGCTAACTCGTCTTGCTCGTTCTGGTGTGGTGCCAACTGGCGGTGGTGCTCTGGCGGCGATGCTCTGGCGGCGATGCTCTGGCGGCGATGCTGTGCTCTGGCGGCGCTCTGGCGGCGGTCCTCTGGTTGTGGTGCTCTGGTGGTGATATTCTGTCAAAGGTCTGGCGCTCGGTGTCTGCTTGCTCGATGGGACGATGGGTGCTTGTCTGGTCTCTAGCGCTTGTCTTGGAGTATTGTTGGACGGTGGTGACCAAAGCCATAGGAAGGTCGGCATACAGTAGGTTGAGTATTGTTCGAGTAAATGAGATTCTATGTGAGAACGGGTGCTCTACAGTCGGTGAGCCTCAGGATTGCCCGCTGTTCGATGAACAAGAGGAAGGTGCCATGTATACGCGCGCTTTCCAAAAGCCCATCCGGGCTTCGAAGTCAGAGCATACCACGACCTACATACCGCACAACAACATACAGTGAACCAAACAACCTGCAAATACGATTCAACCATGTCTGAAGCGACAGAGCCTAATGCGAAGGCCAATGCGAAGGCAAGACAGGCTGCGCTTAAGGCGGTTAAAGAGGCTGTCAGAAACGGAGTAGAAGTCGAGAAGGAGGAAGGGTTCTGGAGTGGAGATGGAGTACTGACGGCTAGAATGGAAGGCGCCTTCAAGACGAGAGGCAACATGGAGCTCGAATCGCCAGAGAGCAAAGCCCGTGTCTTGAAGAAGATTGAAGAAGCTATGCCTGGCATTGCGGCCTTGTTCGGAACTGTACTGGACCGTATACCTCAAGGGCAAATCGTCCAGGACCAGATTCGCAATGGCCTCCTGATGGCAGTAGCCCAGATTCAAGGGAACATGGGCCCACTCAACAACGGGTATGGTCCCGAGTCTGAGTCTGCGGCTAAGAAGCCAGACAAGTCTGGAAAGCCTGGGAGCGATGGCCTCCTCGCCCCTGGCTCAACACCAGACTCTGCCATTGACGTTGACCAGGCAAAGAACGAGACAACCAGACAGGCATGTCTTAAGCGCGGCGCCGAGTACGAGGGCAAGCTACGCATGTTCGACAATTTGTGCCGCGACCTACACGTCACTGACCCGCGACACCGCTTCTGTGTCCTCGCGAGGCGTGTTCTCTGGTCGTTCAAGTTGCACGGCAAAGCAAGTGGGAATGTCTGGGACATCTTCCAACATGGTATCAAGCCTGTGCTGACATTTGCAACAATCGAAACCTTCTTGTTCGCTGGGAACATTGTCCAAAGTCTGCTGCCGTCGAACTTGGATCTTCCTTCTGAGAGTACTACTGGGATGCAGTCTGACAACGGTACTACTGGGTGGCTGTCCTCTAATATCATTGAGGCAGCATTCTGGCACTGTTACCCAGCCGAGCCGTGTGACGGAGCAGTCTATCTCGGCATCTCTGACACACTACTTCTGGATCCGTCTGTTGCGCATACTCGGAGCGACAATGCAAAGAATCCGCTCAACATGAGTATGAAAGCGCTAGTCCAGTACAAGCGAGATCACAAGGGAGTCATTCCTGAAGAGGTCCTTCGTCGGCATTTTAAGACTGCTTTGCATTTATCGCATGAAACAAAGCGCGTCTTCTTCTTCTGCAATCCTTCTGGTAACCACTGGATTGTGATCTGTGCACATGCAGTCGATGGCTCGAAAATTGGCCTAATCACAGTATACGACTCCTTAGGACGGGATTTAGGCGCCCACTACCTAGTACTATCTCAGTACTTCACAATCATGAGCTCAATTCCTGGGTCACCTTTTGCTGGCTACAACTGGAAAAAGGCCGACATCGAACAGGGACAATGCGGACTACAGAGTAATGACATCGACTGCGGCCTTTTTGCTCTTGAGAATCTTGTGCGCCTTGCATCTGGGACCGAACAAGAGGAGAACCTACAGTCAGACTCTCCTCCACTTGACCGCCGGTACGCATGGTTTGAGACGCTGGCCCAACTCGTCGAAGAGTCAACCGGATTCCCTGTCGGCGAAATCGACAATGTGAAAAAAGCGACTGCACCGAAAGCTAGCGCTCTCGTCTCTGAGATGTTAAAGCCATGGACAATTCAACATTGGCAGTTCATGCTATGCCGGGCACGACCGGATCTGATTAACAACTTCCCTGGTCAGTATCATCAACTTGAGCGTATCTATCCAAGCATTCTTGCTGGGATTTCTGAACTCAGCGGCTTTGGGCAAGTTGTTATGCCCGATCACAACCATCAATCAGTGCCGGCTGTAGCTCTCGGATTGAACGACCACGACATCGCGCTTGCGCAACCACAACAGTCGCGCGTTCCAGATGCAGTCTTTGTCGTTATGCGATCAAGTCGTCCGCAGTCCGGAAAAGCTGCTGCTAACACTGACCAGCAATCACAGCTACTCGGTGAGGCCTGGTGTGAGACCTTTTATCCAGGTATCGAACTTGATCCAACTGTCATCAAAATGGTCTACTCCAGTACATTGCCGTTTCTACTGATGGCAGAGTCAATTGACACCTTTGTGAGCGCTCATACGCACGTTCAGGAAAATCGACTGGCTCGACAGCCATTCATCGACGCCATGGATCAGCTTGAGGTCGAATCGAAATCCGACGGCGAGCGAAAACTTGTGGTAGTCATCCAAGCGAACTTTGACGGTTGCACATCTGTCGCTGAGTCATTTTCCACACCATCTAAATGGTGGCCGACATTCGATTTCCACCTGGCTACATACTCTCGGTTCGATAAACGCGAAAGACAGCCATTCGACAGCGCAGCGATACCAAGTGAGAAGGGCACATGGATCCACTACATCATGAAAGAACTCGCAGCACGGGCAACAGCCAAGCAATACACAGGCCTCGGTCCATACCTCGACATACACAATCAAGGAGCGTACCTGCTACAGCAAATCAATTCGCTCAAGGCCGAGTCATCGGGTGTTGCGACCGCATACAACTTCCCAATCGCATCGTTCCTTACCGGGAGTGGCACTCGTCTGTATCAGACTGTCCAAACGAAAGTGGATACACTCATGGCGAAGAAGGCACTAAGCACTGCCGACAAGCACCCCGATATCGACGACTATGAGCCCGAGAGCGAGCCTGAGTCTGAGCCTGAGACCACCGGCAAGCATCCTCAGAGCGATGTCGATGTGGCTACGACCTCGAAAAAGCAGAAGCTTGCGGAGCCGAAAGCCACTAAGGCAAAGGCGGCCACCAAACCAAAGGCAGCCACCAAGGCAAAGGCCACTGCCAAACCGAAGGCGGCCACCAAGTCAAAGGCCACTGCTAAACCGAAGGCCACCCAACCGACGGCCGCCAAACCAGCCCAGACCCAATTCACGTTCAAACACTGGGTTCCTCCGAAATAAACACACTATTGGTTCAATCCTCTGGTAACACTATTGGTTCATTCCTTTGGTACATTGCAACAAACACACACTATTGGTTCACTCCTCTGGTAACACTATTGGTTCATTCCTTTGGTACATTGCAGCAAACACACTATTGGTTCACTCCTATAGTAACAACATTGGTTCATTCCTCTAGTTGATGCCCATAAGTATACCATTGGTTCATTCCTCTGGTTGCTTTTAAGTGGCTTTTACATTTTTTTCATCAGTTTCTTCGCTTGTCGAAGACACTGGAGAAGAGTATATCGATACGTACTACGGGGATATATGATGAGTTCAATTGACGTTGTCTACCGAGGACTTGACGAGCAAGAATTCTGGCAGGAGTTTTGCCGACAAGATGAGTAGGTAACGACGAAAGAGTAAGAGTAGTATTATTACCGCGATCTTGCCGACTACGCGATCTAGATCACAAGACTCACGGCGTTCCTAGCCGACGCCGTGTCTAACAAGTACCTCGACAAGACTTTTCGCGCTCGAAGAACCCGACAACGGCGATAAGGAGGATTCGAACGAAACACCGGAGCCGGAGCAGGCTGCCAACGACGCCATTTCAGGGTTCGATCGGGTTGAAATGAAAGGACTCACTTATGATGAGGCTCAAAGCATCGGCACTGAGTACAAGAGACTCGCAGTAGAACACGATGTAGTTGTTGTTCATTGTGAGTTTGGTTTTGGCGTCAGTAATTCCATGTTTATGGGACAGTGATATATGTACATGTCGCTTTTTGGTCCGCTGTGCTTGCTATCCCATGCTCGTCGCCAACTCGCGCACTGTATCTTGTCTATTTGCGTGGATGGTGTGTATTACAAATGATGGCCGGACTCTATCGAGGACCTACTGGAAAGGAATCGCGACCAGATCGTAACCTCCATGACTAACTGACATCTGCTTGTTGCAACTGTAACTAATGGTTCGAGCCTGGCCCGGCGCGTAGTTGTCATCGTCTTCATCGTCTATGGGTGTAGGCGGCAGGAGTCAGGGCATCAGCCATAGATGGCGATTTCCTACAGAACTTGCACTAAGGAAGAGGCGACAGTCTGCACGTGGTACAAAGAAGAGGACGGATCAAGACTAATTACCACGGTATGGTGAGTCAAGCGTAGCAGAAGGTAAGGTGCTCGTTTCCGGTTCAGTCTCATCTCTGCCGTCTCGCGTAGGTCCGTTATGTACAGCATCGATCATCTACATCTTTGATAACCCCGAGATCATCACTGGAGTAACTGGAGACATGCGGAGCTGCTGGAACATGTAGCGGCTGCCTTATTCATCGGGCAACTAGAAGGCTTGCGCGCGGCTATCGCGGGAATCTTGCACTTGCACTGCGATTCCATTTCACTAACCGCGCTGGCCTTGCGCTTGCGTCCAAGGGTCCCTTGTTGGTTTGTGGAGCGCGATATTTTCCCATCTCTTGCTCTTCTCCGTCAGCCTCTTCGATCGTGTCGAGGCCACCAGCTTTTGACAACGACGACGACTCCGCCACCGACGACTCCGCCACCGACGACCCCGCCACCGACATAGCGCCCTGGCCTTCATGCTCGTCACGTCCGCAGGCGAGCGAGGGTCCTGGCTTTGGGACTCTTGTCCTTGTCGTGGCCTCGAGGAGTGTTGTTGCCGGTTGGCTCAGAATCTCGTGGACCGCGAAAGTTCAAAGTCCAGCGACCCCGCTCGCCGCGTCACGTGACCAGCCAGCGCCGCAGGCACCACCTCGACTGTGAATACCTCGAATATGCTTCTATGACAGACTGACACCAAAATTGAAGACGCCTATAGGCAGGCAGCGTGCTGCAAGCGGCCCGCTGCGGTGTCCCCCCTGGGTGTGTTGAGAAGTACTATCGTTGCCGTCGCCGGAGCAGTCGAAGAATACATGCTGACCTCGGATGAAAGAAACAGCGTTCACGACCAACATCAACACCGGCACCATGGCACCATGGCCAGACGGACTCGCGAATGTCGTACAAAGGCCAGCGCCGATAAGAACGAGTCTCCCAGCAGGCTTCAATCTGCCCTCATCTCGTCACACTACCGGCAGAGCAACACGCGCGAACCATCGGACTCGCGAGTGCCCAAAAAGAACGAGTCTCCCAGACGCGCGCCGTGCCTTGAGCGGTCGCTTGCTATCAGCGAAGGCCTTCCGCAGGCGCCATGGCGCTTCTCGTTCACCTGCAAGACTTGCCACATCCAGTGCCCTCATCCTGAGGTTGGATGTTGCCTACTAATAGGTACCTACCACCACCTCTCACGACTTGCAACACAAACACCCTCGAGATGATCCTTCATCAAAAATCATGGAGTCCCCTGACCAACGCGACCTCAGCGCCTCTCCTGGTCCACTAGTGCCGCCACCAGCACGTGAGCGCCACGTCAAATACGACCACTACATTGATCACCTCATGAAGTACGAAAACGGCCGCTTCGCACGCTACGAACGCGATGCGAGTCGCCCACTCACTCGCCTGCCAGTCCGTCCTCTTCTGACTGCGAGACATGCCCTTGCTCGTTTACTACCGAATATTGAACGACACTTACGCGAAGAGGATCTCGTTTCGCCTGAAGGTGGTGGTGGTGGCCGGCGTGCTAGTAGCAAGAGGCTGCTAGTCAGGACGACGGCGCTTCAAGTGACCGCGCGGCTAGGCAGCGGTGGTGGTGGTGGTGGTGGTGGTTTGCTTATTAATCGTGAGCGGGCGGGAGGATGGCGAGAGCGATGGAGGTACCGGGTCATCGTCCGGCAAAGCCCATTCATGGCCGCGCTGCGGTGGCAGTGAGATTTCTTCCTCTTCTTATTGTTATTGCTACTGCTGCTGTTGCGATTGCTGTTGTTGCGGTAGCGGATGAGAGAGAGAGAGAGAGAGAGAGAGATGGCGCCACGAAGGCAATAGAGGCAGGAGGCGCAAGTAGAAGCGAAAGAGCAACGAATTGAGCAATGTGAAACCAAGTTCGTTCTTATTAGTGCCATTGGCAAAGGAGAAGGATAAGGATGTCGTCAAGCGAGCGCGAGGGTAGAATAGTTTTCAACGAGGAGCGGCTGTTGGACGAATCAGCGGAGGGTTGGACTGTGCTGTGCATCTACATCTGCCCCGCTACAATCTCCCATTCAGTTCAGTTCAATACAAACACACGACAACATACTCGCCACATACCACCAATTCAATCTTTCGCGCATCTTTCGCATATACAATCCCAATCTCACTCCAATCTTACCGCCATGTCTTCCTCAGCTGGAAATGAAGTGAACCCGCTCACCGGGAAGGCCCTCAGTGCCAACTGCAAAATACAGCGCGCAAGAGCGCAAAATCTCCCGGTTTCGAAAGATCTTGGTGCCATCTTAGAAAAAATAAAGAACAGCAATGTAACGATCCTAGTCGGCGAGACCGGCTCAGGCAAAACAACACAAGTGCCTCCGGCAACAATTCCTCTCTTGAGAAACGGCAAGAAGACTGCGCTCTCGCAGAACCGCCGCCTCGCAACCCGCATGGTAAACTTTGCTTTCCTATTGCCCTCGTCAGAGGGGCGGCTCAGCTTGTACGATTCGTTGCCGATGATGCCGGTGATGTTGTACGGGCCAGCGTATCGTGCGGAGAGCTTCTTCGAAGGGCGTGAGCATGCGTCTAGTCCAGTATGCTAACTTTAAATCCAGATCGCACATCGCCTGGCAGAAGAGCAAGATGAGAATGTTGGTGGCTTGATTGGGCTCAAGTTCCACGGCACAGACAGCACGAGTACTGCAACGAGGCTTGAAGTCCTCACAGATGGTGAGTCACCTTCACGCGTTCAGGCGCACCTTCATGCGCACCTTCATGCGCGTAGCTGCTATCTCTCTGGTCATTTACTAACGCACGACAGGCACATTGGTAGCAATTGCGAAGAGCGATTCGCAGCTACGAGCATACGACGTTGTCGTAGTTGACGAAGCACATCAACACACCGTTGCGACTGACCTACTGCTTGGTCTTCTAAAGCAGCTCACTACAACAAGATCCGACCTCAAGATTGTCGTCATGTCGGCTACTATCGACACCGAGCAGTTCAAAGCATTTTTTCCAGGCTCGGTAGTTCACGATGTGTCTGGTCGGGCTTTCCCTGTAAAGCACAAGTATCTTCAACAGCCGGTTTTACAGCTAGACATGGTTGATGCCGTTGTCAGAACAATCATGCAGGCACACCTCGTCGAGCGCAGCGGTGATATCTTGGTCTTTGTGGCTGGCGTTCTCCACATCACGAGGATTATACGCAAAATCGAGGCAATCATGAATGGGGACCCTAACACTAACACTGTCTCGATGTACGACCCGGAAGATGTTGGCGAGCTTCACTGCTACCCGCTATTCTCTGAGCAATCTCAGGGTGAGCAAAATAAGACGATCCAGTCGGTTGCGCCACCGAATCGCTCTGGCAAGCATAGCCGTAAGGTTATCGTAGCAACCAACATCGCCGAGACATCCGTCACGCTCCCTGGTGTGACCATCGTTATCGACTCCCTTCTGTCTAAGGTTAGAGTCGTTAACCCAGAGAGCGAGTCTAACGGCTTGTTTATGATGTGGGTTTCGCAATCTGTTGCGAAGCAGCGGAGCGGTAGAGCTGGCCGCGTACGACCTGGTACGTGCTATCGTATGTGTACATACGATGGCTTCCATTCCGGCCTTGCAAAACACACTGTACCAGACATACTAAACTGCGATATGGTCGAGGAGTGTCTGAGTATACTGCAGATGGGCCTCAATCCTATCAACTTCCCATACATGTCAGCACCTGCTACCGAGACTATCGTCAAGGCACTCGGCGTACTTCTTTCGATCGGAGCCATCCAGTTTGAGTCTAGACTCACTATCACCCCCCGCGGTGAGGCCTACTCTCGTCTTCCTGTCGACCTCGCGAGCGCTCTTATGATCTTCGAGAGTACTAGGTTCAACTGCCAAGACGAGATCCTCGCTATCGTCGCTATGATGTCTGCTACAAACAACGGCACCAACCTCTTCATCAAGTCACAATCTAAAGAGGATCAAGCTTCTATCAAAGAGACGAGGATTGACTTTGGTCTAAACTGCGGTGATCACATCATGCTTCTCAACATCTACCTTGCGTGGAGAGATGCATGTATCAGCCAGACATCCGGACAGTTCCTCATCGCAAAGCTTCTAAATGGTAATGCACTGAGGGCAGCAGACGAAGTTCGCCTCAACCTACTTACCCACCTAGTCGGAAAGAATGATCGTAAGGGTGCCTGTGCGGATTTGTGGGCAGAAACTGCTGGCAATACTCCAAGAGACGACCCGTGCTACTACACTCAAGTACTATCTGCCCTTGCTGCCGGTAACTTCATGCGTGTAGCCAAACGTGTCCCTGGCCCGGGAAACACCGAACCGAGATCGGATGCCTGGGAGACTGTTCGTACCGCTCACCATGCGACACCCGCGAGAGAAGGCTGCTGCCCGAGTCCTGGCAGCGACTGGATCATCTACAACGAGTTCTCGACTGCCAGCCATAATGAACTGCGTTTGATCACGCCTATCCCACTAGACGTTATGATCGAAGCCTTTCCTACCGCTTGGTGTGAATACAACCTCACAGGGTACGGCCATGTCTCAACCAGCATAGTCGAAACACTCATGCGGATGACCAACTGCACCGAGGACTTTGTACGCCGCGCTATGCTTGCAAACCCACACCAGCGTGAGGAGCCGACAACGACAGAGCCAGCGGTACCATCGACTCCATCTGAGCCTACAAACACGACACACTAGGCTCACTCTTACCAACCTGCCCAGGATTCATTTCTTGGGCTTGACCTTCTACTACCATTCTGCCTCGGATTCATTTTCGATGCATTACCTCCTACTAATCTGCCTCGGATTCATTTTCGATGCATTACCTCCTACTAATCTGCCTTGGATTCATTTTCTAAGCACACCAATCTGCCCAGGATTCATTTCTTGGGCATAATCTCTCATCACCCTGCCCAGGATTCAGTTCTTGGGCATAATCTCTCATCACCCTGCCTAGGATTCATTTCTTAGGCATAATCACTCATTACCCTGCTCAGGATTCATTTCCTGGGCTCACCCCCCCCCCCCATCAGTTCAAGTAGGCCAATTCTACTTGGCCTGCACCTGGAGGGGGGATCCGCTGCCTTTCATCAAGTCTCCCGCGGCTTGTCGTTGTTACATGACAAGCGGAAATCATAGCCACTAGACCATTGGGGATGTAGCGAGTTGACACTCGCTAATGGTGGTTGTCCATGACAAGCGGCA
>Ga0265797_10011422_pt1 | contig 11119 bp, 5 predicted proteins | sample P2T30metagenome_FD_192433 | JGI IMG/M metagenome (GOLD analysis project Ga0265797, IMG submission 192433) | Plant litter microbial communities from East Loma Ridge, Irvine, California - P2 T30 | ecosystem: Environmental > Terrestrial > Plant litter > Unclassified | place: USA: California... | reverse complement strand
TATCGCTTCGGGAGATTGACCAGAATGACGATCGCGCCATGGCGGCTTCGCTCGATCACCCGGGTAGTCCTGTGAGCTGCAAGACTGGCACGACACGGTATTTCAGCGCTGCGAGTCACGTTGGGATGGGTCCGAGAGGCTTGGTAGTAAACACACCTGCGCCGGCGATTCCGGATTCACATGTGCACGCCAGAGATGAAAGTCGCGTGCAGCAGGAGAGGGCTGTGGCGAATGGTGCGCTGAGGTTTGTTTCCCAGACGCTCGGTGGGACTGGGTCGACTCAAGCAGTAAGAGAGGAGGTGATTGAGCCTGTAACTACGACAAGTCACGGCAGAGCGTGCCTTCACAAGAAGGGAGCTTCACGTGCGAAGAGATCGAGCCGAACCGGAGTTGATGGGGCGCAGGAGGGCGAGGAGAAGCAATCGAGATAGGATCGTTATTGTATGATTTGTCGGGCGAAGAGAATCGCTTACCGGGTTTCGGCACTGATGGGATCCAGAGAGCGTTCTGGGACCGTCTCCGAGAAATTGCGTGCATCTTAGCATTGCTAGAAAGCAAAGAAATCAATCCGAGAGCAGGATCGTAAAAGGAGAGAAGTGAAAGCCATCCAGATACATCGCTAAGAACCGAGAACCCTAAAACAACCAAAATTACGAGCACAGAAGCAGGCATAGCTCTCCCAGGAAACATACTTCCCAAATATCCAGCTCTCACACTCTGCAAAGCCGAATCGTATCATACAATTTCTGTTAATACAAGCATTATCCTTCTGCGGTCTTGCAGACCCTCGCCTGGGTAATCCTCAGGTAATAAACCTCCATTTTGTACAACCCCTAAAAACGCCGTCCCAATGTCGCTATGCGTGATGCCAAACAATTTCAATAAGCCTCATCTGCCAGCTGCCTGTACAGATAGTCGCGTCTAGTTCTTCTTGTGCGGGCCCTTGATGAGAGGATACAGGCGGGAGAGGTGAGAGTTGATCTTGTTCTTGTTGCCGTCCTTGGGTCTCTGTGAGGGTGAATATCAGTCCTCTGCTTCCAGTGATTTTGTTGAATTGTAACAATTGAACAGCGATATTTCTTACGTTGACGGCCATACAGTCTCGGAGTGCTTGTTCTAAGGCGGCGCAGCCTTGCGATGTGTGTCCTGAGGATGCCCAGCAGCCTGTTTTGTCCAGAGTCAGTATCGCGCCTTCCACCTGAACCAATGCGGTATTGCGCAATTGCGATCCCAATTCCAAGCTCTTTCCGTAGGGCATGGCCTTCACATACCCAACATTGTGCTCATCACACCCAAACACGGGTTCGCATTTGTCTGGTCTGGCTTTCGTACGCGAAGCTTGGGGAGAGGAGGCAGTTTAGGCGCAGCGGCAGCGCGCGCGAGGTTTGTGGTGTTCTTTCCGGCGACCATGGTTGTGGTGAATGGGATATGTTGTAGTGTGGTGGTCGTGAATAATCTCTCTCTCCAACAATTGCTACTCTATTCCACCTTCATCTCCATCTCCGGCTTGCTAGGCCCTCGAGGAAGTTCGCCGCATCTCTCGACTAGCACGGCCCGAAGCGAGGAAGCCGGAAGTTTCTCGGATAGCGCTGGCAACCCGAGACGATTTGTTTTGGCTACGGCACAACAACACGCACGCCGCCCGCTTCGTCAAAGTCCAAGGCTCCACACTCGTCACAAGACACCGCCCACGCATCATCCTCCTACTCCTCCTCCTCCCATGCGACCAGGCTGCACACTATCCATATTACGCCTCCACCACAGCCTGGCGTAATGGCCCATAACGACAGCGACATCGACAACATGACATCCAATATCTCTACCAACGCCTTCGAGCCCGACTGGGACGCGACTGATATCACACACCTCCAGCCAGGACACCTCACGAGGACCAAGCCAGTGCGCGGCTGGGAGAGAAAACCTGCGTCACCTTTCACGAAGCAGCGACTACGTGTCGGCAAAGTCTGGAGGCGTGCAGCTCCCATCGGACGCGCTGTGGCGAGCAATGCGCCAGGCGCGACTGAAGAACGCACGATCAAGCGCTTGCGCGAAGGCCAAAGCACACAGAGTCCGCTTAAGATTGTCAAGCGACTGTGTCTTGGAGCCAACAATGGCGTTGGCTTGCAGTGGGACAAGATCGAGTCGCCCACCAAGCGCATTGTTACCCGAAGCGCGGCGACCAGTGATCATGTCGCGCTGTCAGATGAGGAAGACGAGGGCCTAGACTCAGATCACGAGGAAGAGGAAGTGGAGGGAACTATTATTGAAATTCTGGGAGAAGATGGGACAACCTTGCGTCTCGACGCTGACCAGGCGCAAGACGACGAAGAATGGTCTGACGAAGACGCGTCGAATGATTCTGCGGACCAGGACTCTGAAGATGCGGCAGTAGAAGAACGACCAATCCGCGCAAATGCGAATCCAGTACAAACAACGCCCAAGCTACCGGCTCCTCTTCCAAAACAGTTTGCTCTTCCTGCTGGATTTGTCTCACCGGTACGGCAAAAGCAGACTTCTAGCCGTCAAGCCTCCTCACAAACTAGCCGAAGGAGGACTCTACCTCAGACCTTCGCTCCTATCGCCAGCACAGAACAAATCGAATTACCTGTGCAAAGTTCAGTCGAAGCCTCGGGAGACAGTGATACAACACCGGAGCAGGAACACGAAATCGAAACAGATCAGATGCAATCTGAGGACCTAGAAGACGAGCAAACAACAAGCGAAGACTTCGACAATATGACAGGGAACAGCGAAGGGTCTGCCTCGAATGAGGACGAATGGGAAGATGTTCAGGAAGAGCCAGAGAACACAACGACTCAGGGCGCAGGAGTCTCAGGCGATCAGGACACAGTACAGCGGGCTGTCTCGCCCATGGCAAGAAGCCCTTCTCAACAATTGGATCTCCCACTCAGAAGATCACCTAGGCGGCAGTCTTCGAGCCCAACAAAGCAACGATCTTTCCAGACCTTTATGGACCCGACAGACCACCTGGTTGCCTTCAGTCCTGTAAAGAGGGACGTTTTGGGTAGCTGCGAGGTTATGCCGCAGGCACTGATGGACAGCGACGATGTCATGCAAGATCTCGCTGACGAGTCTCCGGTCATGCTTGAGCGATCAGTGTCTGCACCTCCCGAAGAACCAAAAATGTCTCCGCGCAGGTCGGCAAAGCCGCGTGTATCGGACGATACCGCCCTGCTACAGGCATTCCTCAATCGCGCGGCAGAGAACAAGTCCTCCAGGCGACTGTCTGCGTCAAAACGTGAATCATTGTCTAATAGGCGTGACTCTGACACGGTTCGCCAGGCACTTGCTTCTCCGGCGAAACCAGAGATACTCGGAGCCTTGGATCCTAACAGCCCATCTCCGAAGAAGTCAATAGCAGTGTTCGAGGACGTGAAACCTACGAAGAGCGAAGAACCGGCCATTAGCAGTCCTTCCCAAAGCTCAGGTGACACTGAGAACAGTCAAGTGCGCACGACTCGACGAAGCCATCGCGACAAGAGACGCGTTGAGCGCGCAGCTCCCCTCGGACACACAAGGATTTCACTTCGCGGTAATACCGACCCAGTGGTCCTTAAGCGTAGCGAGGCTCAGGAGCTTGCCACAACGACCCGCGCCAACACTCGTAAGAACAAAGTCGGCGCAGTCATGCCAACACTCCGCCTTACTAAGATTATCGTGGAGAAGCCACCAATCGAGGCAACGCCTGAAGAGGAAGCCGAAGACACTGGTGCACCTCTGGCGCATTCTGGTAAGCGACGTGTGAGGTGGGATCAGACACTCGCCTACTACCAGGAAGCACCAAAGGAGCCTGAAGTACAGCTTTTCGAACTCGGCGACTCCAAAACTGCACCGAAGTTGCAAAACACGCGGGCCGACTTGGTAGAGGAGAACGACAGCGATGAAGCATTGCCTGGACCACCGCCCGCAGCAGAGACACCCAGCAAACCCAAGGTCAGAAAACTCAGAGCGCCTAGGACCGCGTCTAACACTGGCAAACCTCAGTCTGCGTCTAGCATTTCTGAAGAGCCTGTAGTCCCAACGCCGAGTGCGCTGAAGCCCAAACAGTCGAGACGGTCAAAGCTAGCCACGCCTGGAAAGACTTTGGATGCACCTTCATTTTCGCCAGTGGAAACGACAACAACACAGTCGGCAGATACTACTGCCGCCTCAGCAAGGCCCAAAGCCATCCCTCGCAAAAAGGCTGTAAGCAGGCTACCCGCACCTGCGCCTGTCTCTCTACCAACATCAAGCCACGAGGGCACATCCCTCATCGCCTCCCCACCCAAGAAGAAATCAACAAGTGGTGTGCTACCAACTAAGGGTCCTGCCACCAAACTCGATTTCGGAACCAAGCTCAGCGCTCCCTCAAGACCAGCTGATAATGCAGCGTCTGGTCCTCCAGGTCTGATGAGCCCGGCCAAACGCGGCGGCAGGAACGTCCTGTTCGGCAACGTGCCTGCAGGTCCTGTGTTCGGAGCTGCGAAACCCGAACCCTCAGAAGATCGCAAGGTGCTTGGGCTTAGTAGTCCGGCGAAGAAGAGGACGAGAAGGGCTGTGTAGTGGTTGCTCGATACTGTACCTGTCGGGTCTGAACGAATTTCGTAGTTTTTAATGCATACTGATTCACCTTTTCCCATGTTAATTGGAGACCTGCTTTAGTTTGTTGAGCTCACATTACCCACGCCCCTTCAGGCGCGTTTACGCGCGTTGTTTTGCGGACTTTTGACTTTGAATTGTTGACGCGTTGAAGCGATCAACAAACCCATCTGGTGCTTTCGAAGGGTCGGGCTTTCCGCGGTTCGCAGTAATGTTCACCGAATCTTGCTTGTGATGGGACAACAGGTGTTATATAAGCTTCATTCGGCAGAGTGATCGACAGGACGCGGGAAGACGATTCTACATACATATCTGGGCCGAAGATGTATGCACAGCAGGCAAACGTGATGCTTGAGTTTTGAAAGTTCGTAATTTGCGTTTCGACGATGATATGGGGTGAACGCGCGGTTCTTATGACTTGGCGTGTCGAGATGTGGTGACCAGCAACATGCACGAGTCAGTTCATCGGATGCCACGCCAGTACCACGCCAGCCCTTTCACAGCCTTACAATTCTGCTCCGAGAGCCGAAAGACGATCGCCTGCACAGCTGTGGAAACTCTGCGGACGATCTTGTGCCGGTTCCGCGTCAACTTTCTGTGCACTGCAGTGCATGTGCATGTACTCTCCTGTTGTACATACGCCACGCTACACGCCAACCATATCACGCCCAACGCAAGACTCCAAGACTCTTGCTCGGTCACGTCGATGTTCCAGATGGATGCGCACGTCCAAGACTCGCCAGGCGGGCGGCAGTCTGGTGGAGTCTTGAGTATGACGTTCAGGTGACCCACAGGGCTGAAGGTTACCGGCGCTGAAGCGGCTGGGCGTTTCTGCGAAAGTCTTGAACGAGGATGACGTGAAGAGCGATTGCTGTGGGAGAATCATCACGGACAAGTGCTATTGTACTTTCAACGAAGAGATTCTGGATACAGTATCAATGCCCTTGCTGATAGAGTTATGCCCGTCAGGATACACGTAAGTTTATGCGAACGAGGGGACAAAATGCCATATAGGCTCTGTTCTGCCTTTCGATTCGATCATCGGGAATCGGCTTGGCTACCTTTGCCGTGAACCCGAACCTAGACGATCAAACCAATTCGCAATGGGGGAGAAAACAAGGAAAGTGTATCTGTGCTCTTTCCCCAAGGGCAGGACCTTGGATGTTGATCCCAAGCAATGTCGTAACGCGCTGAAAACTAGAAAGAGTCCGGTCATGCTCGTTCGCGGGCTCGTTCGCGGCTCAGGTCTGGACCTCTCTTCTTCTCCTTCAGTATATACACGAACACGACTCTTGGATTTCCTTCTGCGTGCACCTCTGCCGGCGAGCAGGTCTTGCCACATTTGGACACTGAGAGCATCTCTACATATATCTGCCTTCGCGACGCGCAACCATGTCGGGCAGTATCATTGAACGACATCTCCCCCATGGAGGTCGCACCCTAGCCGAGAGAGAAGGCGACCACGACCCAGAGAAGAACGAGGACCATCGAAGGAACCTATACCGTGCTTCGCCGCCAGACAGCGCAAGCTTCAAGGACCGCATCGCGCATTTCACATGGCCGTGGTTCGCGACGACGATGTCGACGGGAGCTCTTGCCGTCGTGCTTGGTCAAACGCCGAATAAATTTGATGGTCTACAGACGATTGGGAAGATCTTCTTCATTTTGGATCTGGTGCTGTTTGGCTTGTTTAATGTGGCGATGGCGCTGAGGGCGTACTGGTTTCCGAGGCGGTTTCTTGCTTCGCTGCATCATCCGGTCGAAGGGCTATTCTTTGGATCGTACTGGGTGTCTGTGTCGTTGCTGTTGAATTGCATGCAGGCATATGGTGTACCGAGCACTGGACCGTGGTTGATCAAGGCGATCAATGTGCTCTTCTGGATCTACTGCGCCATCGTTTTGGTCGTCGCCATCGGGCAATACTATGTGCTCTTTCAGGAAGAGAGGCTTCGAATCACAGACGCTGTGCCAGCTTGGATCTTCCCTATCTATCCCCTGCTGGTCATTGGCCCCATGGCAGGTACCATGGTCCCCAGCCAACCGCACCACAGCGCGCTACCCATGTGGATCGGCGCAGTGATGCTGCAAGGTCTCGCCTGGATCGTAGCACTCATGATGTACGCCATGTACATGCAAAGGCTCATGACAAGCTCGCTGCCTGCCCCATCGACGCGACCTGGCATGTACGTCTCCGTGGGGCCTGCAGGGTACACTGCTGCTGGACTGGTCTCGCTCGGCGTGCAAGCGCCCAATATCCTGAACACGAACGCTTTCACGCAGAACTCTATACCTGACGGCGACATTGTGCGTGTCGTCGGCACTATGTCGGGGATCTTCATCATTTTGTTCGCGTTTTGGTTCTTCTGCATTAGCACTGTGGCTGTGGTGGCAGGCGTGCGGAGAATGACCTTCACGTTGAACTGGTGGGCAGTAAGTCGATTCCGTCACACTCGCAACATCTTGTTGCTAACACATATCCAGTTCGTCTTCCCCAACGCCGGCATGACCCTCGCCGCCATCCAAGTCGGCAGCGCCCTAAGCAGCCCAGCCATCAACGGCATCTGCAGCGCCTTAACGATTCTACTCGTCATCATGTGGCTCATCACAGCTGTTGCGCATATCCGAGCGCTGTGGGGAGGCAAGATCATGTGGCCCGGTAAAGATGAGGATAAGGATATGCAGAACCTAGGATGGGGAAAGTTCTCGGCGTGATTGAAGTCATTTTTCGATTGTGTCGGGCACGGCTCGCCTACTTTTTTTTTTCCATACTTGTTGTTACGATTGCATGTCAGGGGAAGGACTTCACGCGTGGTACTATTGTTAACAAATAATTGCATAGCTAATTTTGATACCCAATTTTTCTCCTTCGCTTTGTTGCGCTCACACTTTCTCGGCTACTGATTATTTGTGAAACCTTTGCTTTCGAGGCTATGATTAGGATCTTCGACCAGTCTCGCATTATACGGTGAGCACACACGGCTCACCACGAAATCTCTCAGCAAGCTGATCGACGCCATCTGGTGCTACATGGTACATGAACGGCGAGGTCAAGAGTGGGATCTTTGTATCATGGTACCAAAGGCATAATTGCCAGCGTTCTGGCATCATGTTATCGTAAGGCAAACAATTGCAAGACCAACAACAGTGAAAACAAGACGGCAAAGAAACCGAAGAAGGCGAACTGTTTGCTATCTTTATCCCTTCAAGCAAAGAAAGGTTCGTATATAACCCACAGCACGACCAGCCAACGAACCACCTATAGAGAAAGCCACAGCACCCAAGCAGTAAACATCACCAACCATGTCCCAAATCCCCGCCGCCATCGACCCCAGACTAGCCTTACTACCACCACGAATCCTTGAGGAAATGCTAGCAGCAAAAGCAGAGATCGACAACTGGTACATGAGCGGCGGCATCCCCTCAGCAGCGCCGGTCAACGCCCTGATCAAATGGGCCCGCGAATTACTCACAGCTGGACACCAGTCTCTCAACAATCTCGCCAATCCTGTTACGCGACAGGCAATGTCTCTGGAAAAGAAGCAGGGATATCTCGACGAGTTCCGAGAAATTCTGGAGGTGCGTGCTGGAGACTGGTTGGATGTCGCGGACTTGACAGCGGAGGCTGAGAGAGTCAAATCGGGGGCACAGCAGGATTGGGCGGAGGGGAGACAGAAGGTGGCGAAGTGGGCGGAGCTTGCGACCATGTTGCAGGAGGAGAATGATATGGTGCGACGCATTGCTGAGCAGGTGGTCGAGCTGGAGGCGGAGGAGGGTTTGAGATGAATGAGCTTGCGGACCCATGGAGACTACGGTTTGCCATGAAGACTGGAACGTGAGACACTGGCTCGCGGTCTAGCTTCAAAATCCGTCCTTGCTTGCCTTGCCAATGAGAGGCCAGTATGAGGTTCGAATCTAGACTGCGAGACTGGATATACTCTGAGGAGACTAGTAGTAGAACAACATCGAGTGACTTGATGAAAGGACCCGTCGTGGGTTGTTGTATTATACATGCGTTACATATGAACCCACCCAGAGATGACAAAAGAAAAGCGCTCAATCTGTTAATGAAAGCAGAGCTGGCATGAAACATGAACCAACAACTCATAAACATACACAAACATGTATCGTGTATCAAACAGATGCAGTCTCAGCAGATGAAGCCTCGGACAAGACCTTCTTCTCCCTTCTCTTGCGAGGAACGACTGGAGCACCCTCCCATGCCGTGCACTCTGGCAGGTTCTCGCCCTTCATCAAAAGCGACAGGCAGCCGAGCTGAGCTCCATCCGAAATGCTGCTACCGGGGAGACAAATTGAGTAGGGTTTGGCGCATGCGCGGTTGCCGAAAGATACCTGGCCGACCTTCATGATGCGGTCTTCGAACAGGTGGGTTTGGGCGCCGCACGAGTGGTTGATAATGGCTTCATCACCAATGGTAACACAGTCATATTCAGTGATGTCGCTCGAAAGAAGCGTGACTCGGCTGCCCACGGTCACGCCCATGAGTCTGAAACACCAGGCCAAGTAGGGTGTGCCAACCAGAAGCGACGCAAGTAATGGCTCGGTGATCGTCTCCCATGTGCTTGTTACAGCTTCACTCAGCCAAACATTCAAGCTCCACAGTGGCCACTCGCTCGGTCTATATACGCCGATCAGAGTCCACTTGAGGAGGGCTGTGACGAACAGCGCCGGTAGAGCAAAGAGAACCATGTAGAATAGCGGCAGCATGAGCAGAGTGTTCACGGCACCAATTTTGCGGTAACCGTCGTGGGCAAGCTGCAGAGAGAATCCAAGGCCGAAGATGATGAGCGCTCGTGGGAAGACAATACGTAAACCTTCAATCAGAAGTCGTGCTGCGATGCGACTTTTGGACGGGCAGAAAAGGAGATCGTCTCGGTGACCTTCGGCTCGGTGGCGGTTGGGCATCAAAACTGGCGGGGAACCAAAGCAAGAGCTGTTGTTTGCCATAGGCGTGCCTGGTGGTGGTGCAATCGAAAGCACTCCGAGTAGAGTTCCAGAGGCCAGTGTGGTTCCCTGTGGCAACACCGAGGCGTTGCCAGCGAATGCACGAGCTTCGAGCTTGGTCTTCTTGAGCGTTAGTTCGTTTTCTCTGACTTCCGCGTCTCCAGTGATTACTGCGTCGGCCACGAAACTCTCCTCGCCAATTTCCAAGAGCTCAAATTGAAGCCCACGGGCATTGGAGACCTCAGCTCGCTTGCCGATCTTGACTCCAAGAGCTTTGAGGAAAGGTACGATGTACAGACTGGCGAAGACCGGGTGCAGCACATCGAGAGCAAGATCCATGAGCCTCTCAACGAACCACTTGCGCAAATACCAGAAGCTGTGGATCTTGTACTTTCCCTCGCGGAGGCGGCCAAGGAAGAGGTAGCGGAAGATCAACAGCTGGCCAAAGACCAAGCACTGATATGCCAATGCGATGGGCACCGCCAAGATGGCGACCTGGTCCCATCCGCTGATGGATCGAATGTCAAGGTAGTCGAACAGCATCAGACCTGGGATCTGGGGAATGTAGAAGAGCAGAGGAAGCACTAGACCAGCAACGAACATGTTGCCGATGACCATCGCGTTGGCACGCGCGTTCGAAGGGCGGCTGAGCTTCGGGTCTCTGGTATCTTTGATCTCCCTGTCGAGTCGTGCTGGCGAACCATGGAATCGTTGGTATGCAGGAACATACATGCCATCAGGAATGAGAGACAGTGCGGCGACTTCTGCTCCTTCGCCAACAACTGCGCCTCCTTCGATGACACAGTGTGCTCCAATGACGGCGTTCTTCTCAATCACGACTTTCTTGATGACCAAACTTCCTCTCTCGACGACGCTGACACCGAGAACAACGTCCACCCCGACAACGACATCGTCGCCAATCTCGACAAGATCCGCGCAAGCTCCAACGGTCATTGTTCCAAGATGACAGAACTTGCCAACCTTAGCGCCCATTGCTCGCAGGAAGTAGGGATACAATGCCGAGTCCGCAATGAGCTTGACGTTGGCCAAGCCCGTGAGGCGCTCCGCCAGCCACCAGCGGAAGTAGTATACTCCATATAGCGGGTATTCACCTGGCGTAGCCTTGTTGAGAATAACCCATTTGGCCGCGATGGCCAGAATGGTGAAGCAAGGCGGTATCGCCACGAATACGGCGTAGGCAGCCAGGATCGCCCAGCCAAGCCTGCCGCGGAGAGCGTGGAAATCGAACATGAGGTATGGCACCAGGATCTCCACTGAGTGTACAAAAAAGAGGAAGAGCAGTGGTATGATCTGGGCAATACCACAAAAGACGAACTTTGTCTGAGATACAGGCAAATAGTTGCCAGTCCAGGGCCCGTTGCCGTCGGACTCGTCTGTTTCTCCAGTTTCAATCACTTCCAGGTTGAAGCCCTTCTCTGATGTGATGGTGAAACGGGCTGCGATATTTGATGGGGTGCGCCCTTCGTAGATATCCGCAAGGCCGATGGACGCGAAAGGTAGAGACTTGTCGGTATCGCATTGCAGTTTTCGCAGGCGA
>Ga0265797_10011421_pt1 | contig 11120 bp, 16 predicted proteins | sample P2T30metagenome_FD_192433 | JGI IMG/M metagenome (GOLD analysis project Ga0265797, IMG submission 192433) | Plant litter microbial communities from East Loma Ridge, Irvine, California - P2 T30 | ecosystem: Environmental > Terrestrial > Plant litter > Unclassified | place: USA: California... | reverse complement strand
CTTCCTTGAGAGGGTGTGACTTGAACCACCCTTGTGTGAAGAGCTCGTGGATCTGCGGGAAGAATCGTTCGGCAAAGGCGACTGCCTCCGGCTTGCCATCGGTGCCAAATGGCTCGGGCCAGCTGACCTTCAGACCATTGAGCCAGGCGACGAGAATCCAGTCCGATGATACAGCTTTGCGCGAGTCCGCAGCGTCGGGAAGTGGTTCGAGACCGACGTCTGTGTTTCAGCGGAATCAGCTATGAGTACAATGTTGACTTCCAGTCCCGGCTGACGGTAGGTCACTTACATTTCCCCCCACAACGCCCGAGCGCCCGATAGCAGATCTTGACACTGCCCTCCGTCGTGATACAGTCGAGCGCGTAATCGAGAGTGTTGCCCGTGTATTCTCGGATATCCTCACCACAGCTCGCCTCGTTGTAGTCGAAGCACTTATCCGCGCCGTAGCTCTCAACCATCGACATGCTACCCGCAGAGCATGTGGCGATGACATTCACCCCACAGCGACTTAACAACTGGATAGCCGCTGTTCCGGTGCTGGTTGCTCCTCCGTACACCAACACCGTCATCTTGTCTTTGGCGGTCGGGCTTTGCAGCAGCCCCGAGGGCACCTCGAGCGATCCGAAAAGCGCCATGCAAGCTGTGACAATGCGCAAAGGCATGCTCGCACCCTCCGCAAAACTCATGTCCTGTGGCATCTTGAAGCACATGCCTCCGTCGACCGACACGTACTCCGCAAAAGCACCGCTCTGGGGACGAAGACCCTCCATGCCGTCGGCCAGGCCGGCGACGTGGTCACCGCATTTGATCCGTCCTGCCGCTTCCACTTCCGGAGAGACGGCGACTACGACACCGGCGCAGTCGGTCTGGTATGCAGTCAATCAAGGCGCATTTCCAAGAAAAGTGGCAGGACAACATACCCCGTAGCTAGCTCCGGCCGTAACAAAAGGTCCCACCATTTTAGTGTCGACAGGATTCAAGCCGACTGCTACTGTCTTGATCAACACCCGGTCGGCTGCCAGTGTTGGCATCGGAGCATCGTCTTGGATCTCGTAGGTGAGTTTGTCGTTGGCGACGATTGCCCGCTGCACTGTCGGCAGCGTGTCTGAGGACAGTGCCATGTTGTTGGGATCGAGTAGTATGAAGAGCAATGAATGCGAGGTATGGGTAATTGGATAATGGGAGTTGTGCTAGGATGTTGTCCTCACCGGCTGGCCTCAACCCGCATGTTATCAGACCTCCCGCCAAAGGACAAGAAGACTATGAGGAGAGTACTACGTCAACATCTGTCACTACTGCGACCAGTGGCAGCGGAGATGAGTGCTCGGAGGGTGACAAGTCGATTTGACACTGGCTGACAATTTCTCGAAATAAGCCACGTATGACACCTGACGCCTTGAACCCTATCAATCGGCTTACTATCATAGTACAGTGCCGTATTGGCTGGTAAGCCTACCAGAGCAGCCTTTCACGGAGTTTGTCTTCTCCGCAACTGATACCTCTCCTCCGGCGGTACCTGTCCCGATGGCGGCTGGTTGCGGGACGCGGAGCTGTTCAGTCTGGAATGCTCCTCGCCTGCATGTTTGCGCTCGTCGGGAAGTGGCTCGACGCCGCGTATGCACCAGATTGATACCGCAATAATGACAATCTCTGGAAGCAGGATCATAAACAGGTACGCGAGGCCGTCTCCCACAACCTGATTCCAGAATAGATCGCTAGTGCCTACGAAGATCAACGGGTGGATATGTCGGATCAAGAGAGGCAGAGTGCAGATGGCCGGAGCGAGCAGTAGGCGACGTTCTTCGGGGCCAAATCCGTGGCGTGATCGCGCGAGCCAGAACCGGATGAAGAGCCCGACGGTATAGCAGTAGACGAAAGCGATGATCGCGCTACTCGCAATAATCCACGCGGTCGGAATGAGGACATTCTCCGTCCTCCTGGCCATGGTCACATAGCCGCCTATTGACAGGCCGATGTCAAGGAGCATGAGCAGACTGACAGCGCGGAAGTACCATTTGTTCAGCAATGGGACTGTCTGGTTGCTATGGTACGGAAACATGTCATGTCAGATAAGTTTCATGGTGTTGATTCTCAGGAGGGAAGCACATACATTCGTTCCAGGAACTCCAGATAGAGAAATGTGAGCAAGATAATGCCGAGCGACTCACACACGAATGTCGTCGTGCGCAGAGAAGAAGAATCACTGTTGAGCGAAGCCAGCCTCGTACTGGCACCTACAACTCTGAGGATTGAGAAGACGCCAATACAGAAGGAGCCGATACGGCCGCTGCTTCGGAAAGAATAGGCGTATAAGATGGCTGGAGAGAAGAACACAAGCTGTGCGACGGCGAGGCCATGGCGGAAACCAAACGAATCGCTGCTCCCGCTGGACATTGGGGGCAGGCGACGTAGAGTCCAGAGAGGTGTCTAGATCTTGTCGTCTTGTCGTTATGATTGACGAGCAACGAGAAATGATGGATTGCGACTTGTGCAAGAGTGTCGGACGCGTGCGTCCAGGCCAAGGACGGATGCATTGCTCATTAGATTCTTGGGATGCTGTCTGCAGCAGACGCTGGGCGCCCAGTGTCAGCCAGCGCGGCTACAGCATACGTTTCAGGGACCCATGTTGGGAACATGTAACACGACTTCATGATACTTGGAGGTTGGGGGGTGATCTGTAAGGATGAGTGAAAGGTCTTGGCCTGTCATGGTTGTGAATCCTTTCAAGACTCGCCTCTTCGCCGCCGCCCAGCCTCCAACGAATCCTTTTCCGCCCCCACTCCAAGTCGCCAGGGGCCCACCATCTCGTACAGTATTACCTGGGCGGAATCTGGTCCTGCCAGTGTTGTGGTCAGGCCAAGATACGGTGGCATGCGTGTTTGCTGGGCGTAAGAAATGTCATTACTCTTCTGATCTGAAGCTTGACAAACCTGACATTGCAGCGACTAGCCTGAGATGAGCTTCCACCTTGGTACGGCGCAGACGGCCTGTTGTGCCTACAGAACGGGATCTCTTACCAGGAGCTTGAACTCATAGTATTGATACACTGCCCAACTTGCATTCTCGCAGGTCATAGAAGGATCGATCTGAGGCTATACCATGGATTTTGTCACACCTCTAAAGACCATCACCATTGCATCTACGGCGCTTACTAGCGTGGCCCAGCTTAGCTATGGGCCGTACAATTCGACTTCCGGTCTTATCGTTGCAGAGTTTGTGGTACTGTTCTTACTGACATGGACAATATTGTTCTGGTCATGGGCGGTATATCGCGTCTTCTTGAAACCACAATATCTTTCCAGACTTCGCACATTGCCGGAACCCACAGTGAGACTATCTTCATAGTCATTAAGATTTGCAACTGACGCTGTGCAGGAAGGACGCAGCTGGTGGAATGGCTTCGCATCCCGGGAATACCAGGGGATGAAGGGTGCGATGGTGCTTGAGTGGTAAATATGTTCACAAATCCTACATTGCTCGTAGCTCGTAGCTGACCTGACACACCTAGGCAACCCTCTTTCAAAGGCGCCAGCATGTTTCGCTACCTGGGCTTGCTGAATAGCGAGCGAGTGATAGTCACTTCGCAGGAAGCGTTAGCAGAGATGTTGCAACGATACCAATACGATTTCCCCAAAACCGACTTGTTGAACTTGCTTGCCTCGCCTATCATCGGACAAGGCCTCGTCATCGTCAACGGTGACGAGCACAAGCGCCAGCGGCGGCTCCTAACCCCGGTTTTTGCCATGAAACACATGCGAGCTCTCGAGCCCACCTTTTGGGCAAAGGCGCTTGAGAGTACAGAGATGTTCACGGAGATTGTCGCTAAGACAGCCTCGTCCAGCGGCTTCTCTGAGCCCATCGACATCGATCATTACACTGGACTGGTTGGGCTTGATGTCATCTCCAAGGCAGCGTTAGGAGTTGATTACCAGTCCATGGAAAACCCGGACTCAGACCTTGTGCGTAATTATCGCGAAGTCTTCGAGCCGACTCTCGTCTTTCGTGCGCTCGCACTGTCACGCCTTCTCTTCCCTCTTGAACTGCTGAAGAAGCTGCCGCTGAGGCGCATCCAAAACGGCGTGAAAGCGATCGATCTCTTGCACGCTTCTTTTCACCAAGAGATCCACAAAAAGAAAGCGCTGATGGAGAAAAACCAATTGGACACCAACGACATCATCTCGCTCCTCATCCGCGATCGTCATTGTGTCGACGATCAAGAGCTGGTTACTCACATGCTCACTATGCTAGGAGCCGGCCACGAGACTGTCGCGGTCAGCATGACTTGGGCGATGTACGAATTCTGTCGACAGCCACAATGGCAAAAGTCGGTCCGCGAAGAAGTGCGCCACGTTCTGCGCAATCCACGCCCCGACACGCCACCTGCATACGGAGACTTTGAGCCAGAGAAGATGCCCGTCCTGAACGCTTTCGTCTCCGAAGCCCTCCGCTACTGGCCCGCCATCCCTTTGATGAGCCGCACCGCAGCCAAAGACTGCACACTCCAGGGCGTCTTCATCCCAGCCACCACCAAGATCTCGCTATCGATCGTAGCTTTCAACAGAGACGAGGCAAACTGGGGCGCCGGTGCTGCAAGATTCGATCCATCGAGATGGCTGCGCCGAGACGACACCACTGGAGCGTTGAAGTACGACGCTGCTGGCGGCGCCTTGCACAAGCTTGCGAACTCAACTTTCCTGCACGGTCAGAGGGCGTGTATCGGGCGCGTGTTTGCCCGGCACGAGATGTTAAATCTGTTGGCGTGTTGGATCGGTCGGTTCGATTTCGTTCTTAGCGACGTAGCACAGATGGACGAGGCGAAGGTTGGCGTTTCCAGTGGCGGGTTGACGTCGAGGCCGCTCAACGGTCTGTTTGTGCATGCGAGGCGCGTGGAGGGGTGGTGATGTACATCGTTAGCAAGCTGTATAGCCATCGAATTAAGAGAGTCGTCCGACAAGTCACCAACAATGAGATTCGATTACTCTTCGATTCTTTGCTCCGGTCGTTATTGCCACATCATCGTGCTTGGTAATGTTCAGAATCCTAGCACCGGAGGCTGATCTCACTGCTCTGCTCACCACAAGTTCAGGCTGGCCAAGTTGCTTTCTGAACGGTACCGAGAAAGTCCAAGTCTTTCGGAAAGGGACTGGATTCCTACCCGCTATGACGACATTTGAGACGATAGATTACTTTATCCGGCCGTTCAATAGCAGAATTGCTCAATTGTACATGACAATAGCGCCGGTGAAGCGGACAATCAAAGCGTCCTCAGACCTCCAACAACAACCTGGCAACCCTGATCCTTCCTTTCCTTCTACTTCAAGACCTTGAACACCGGATACTCATCGCCCTTGCCCAACGGAATATCGTTGTAAGTAACAAATGAGTCGTCGCTCTCCGGCTCCAAGGCGGCAAAAGCCAACGCGGCGTTCTTCTGGCTGGTGCGAATTCTGAAGCTTCCAGCCGGCAGCACAACATCTCTGGTAGAATTCTCAGTCTGGACTGCAGTCAAGTAAGGAATGCGGAGATCTTCAAATGTGGTTCCGCGGTAAGTGGTGTTGAAACGCTGTGCCTCTGTGACGAGTAGCGTGGAGACGGTGCCACGCCATTCGGTCGAAATCGGCTCAACCTCGACGCCGAGGATGCGCAGGTTCTCGGCGACGAATGACCATGGTTTGGGTATCAAGTACTCAGCGGGACATGGGCGAGTGAGGACTGGTATCGAGCGGGTGGTGTCCTGGAGTGTCGCTGGGACGTTGACAACGCTGCCATCGTTGCGACTAACCATCGGGAAGGTAGTATTCACTGGTACTGGCCAGTCCTGGATAGTAATGTCCTCTACTCCAGCGACGAAGTCTTCTCGGGCACCTTGGATCATGTTCTGGACAGACGCTCTACCGTCGCGGAGGATCTCTAGCAGGCCTGAGAGTGACAGAACCATGGTTGCCACACGGCGCTGGAAGTGCTGGTCCGCATGTTTGAGGCCACGTGTTTCGAACAACAGTGGAAGCGTTTGTGTGAGGCCCATGGCATTGCGGCCTAGCCTGGCGACAGGAACTGCATCCAGAAACTCAATGGGAGATCCGATGTCCGAGCTTTCTTCACCGATAACGTAGGGCGCTGAGCGGAGCCCGTGTTCTGATAGGCGTTCGCCTTCGCAATCATCGTCAGCAGTTACTCTTTTTAAACAAGAAATCGATACGCAGTGTTTGCACTCGAGACCTACCAAGCTGGGGAATGAGATCTTCAAATAGATATCCTCTGATGGCCGGATGGATGTTTGCGTTGGTTCCACCGGAAAGCTGGATATCTGACGCATGCTGATAAAGGCCAGCGAACACCGGCCTCCCCGGATATTCGTGCAGATCGACTGACACATGGGGGTTGAAGTCGTTGAACAGTCCCTTGAGATCGCGCGTTTGTTGGATACGCAGTTTCATGTGGTCACGGTTGGGGTCGAAATTGGAAGCAAATGGGCGTTGGAAATATGCCACGCCATCTGGCGAGTATCGAGGTAAGATTCTGATCTCCATCTCCTCAAGGATGGAAGATGTCCAAGAGGGATCGTTGTCCATTTTGCCCAGGAAGGCAAGAGCGCCTTCGTCTCCGGCAGGCTCGTCTCCATGGACGCCTGCTTGGATATAGACTCTTAACTTTTCGACGTCGCTTGTCGAATTGGAACTCGACAACTGGAGATAAGGAATGGGGCGACCTTCCTCGGAAGTTAGACCGGAATGATAAGAGAGCCACGAATTTCGATCGGCAAGGCCGCGAAGGAAATCATCTGGAAGCAGTCAATGATTTGTATCGGTATGGTCCTTCGGCTCAACGACTCACCCATTACAGCAAAGCTGGTAGGACTATTGGTTCCATTTTGCCATCCATGCTGGTGGTTGGAAGAGTTGGCAAATGCAGGAGATAGCAGGTTGACCTCAGGCAGATCAGGAAATGCTGCTGAGACAATTTCGCTGTCCCTGACGACTTGACGGTGATTGTTGCTGGCGTAGCTAAAAGAGGTGCCTCGAGCCAGGCCCAAAGAAGCCGCTATGGTAAATGAAAGGAAGAGCATCGTGTCGACGGGTAGGGCTGAAGCGTGACATGCTGGCGGTCCATTGACTGCTCAAATAGGGCTGCATGCGATGGGGCCGAGCTCGAGGAGTCGATATCCAGATGCCTCAACGCGAATCCTTTGGAGGTGCCCAGGCAGGCTCTCGTGGGACAGATTATTTGGGACAGAGTGCTGCAGTGTCTGCCAAATCCGTTCCAATTCATCAGTCCTCCGAGAGACAGGGCACGTGGCCAAATGGTGCCAATCTCGGTTGTCGTTACTGTTGACGATATGGCTGACGGCGAAAGTTTGCTAGGTCTGCTTACCAACGTCATCTGTCCTACTTGGCAAGCAGAAGTTATGACATGCCCAAGATGTTATCAAGCTTTGCAGATGACATTGATAACGACCTATGAGATAATTCTCGGTAGCGGGATCTGGAAGTGACATGTCATGTGTGTGGTGTCGGAGAGAGACCGACCGACATGCAGTTGAATGCAGAGCACAGTGGTAAATTAGATGGCAGCGGGCTAGCTAATTTGTTTTGCATAGGCTTTGTGTCTAGCCGGCTCGGCGACGATGGTGTGCCAGTCTCGGTGTATCGATGATCGGAGCACGTGAATAGACGCCTGTCACTTGCATGAGACTTGCATGGAGTCAGTAGAGAGATGTCAATTGCGTTGTACAGCAACAGCGTTGGGGTGTTATTCGTCTAAGATTAATTTACTTTCCAGGAAAAGGAATGGGATGCAAACAGAATCTAGTATGGTTACAGTAGTACCACCATGCCTTACGCCCTACCACAGAACACACTAACCACATTCGGCGTGTGCAGATGGGTTTCACCGCCAAGACATAATAGCCGGGTGATCTGTGATCCGGGGCGGAGATGGGACAGACTATCGTGCCGAGCCCGTCACGCTTGGGATCCTGCCGCTACCGCTCGCGACGGTCTTGGGAAGAAGTCGGCCTTTATGGACTTGTCGGGGAGACCGATGCCGTCGTCTTCAACCTCTTCGTTGCAGTACTGCGGCTTAACTCGCTTCTTTCAACATGCTAGGCAAGACTTGGTTCGTTTCGTTAGCCCTCCCAAGGCCAGCGGCAACTTGGGAGACGTCTTCGCCAATCCTGCAGTTGCATGAGTCGATTGATTCGGTGATCTATTACCTGGCGAACCACACATCGTGCTACCCGACAATCTGTTGGTTCTAACTTATTACAAACATCAATGCTCCAACGATCTGTCGGACACGCGCGACGTGCATCTGCGGCTCTTGGGCATTCGTCATCAGGAATGCGCTACTCCTCCGGCTCTTGACAAAATACTCTTCCCCTGGATTGAAGCTAGATCCTTCGTCCTTATGGTCAATCCTTCTCGGGTGATATGCCTACCGATATCAACGATTATTCACTCAGCATGCTGACGGATGCCTTGCGGGGATTGCGAGTGCCATGCCCAGGTAAATTTCTCCGCAGATGGGGCAGACCTCGCTAGAGATATTGCATTGCACAAAGCCCAATGACATTCCTCCCGATCGGACATGTCTGGTAAACAGTTCTGGGTCATCATTTGAAAGATAAAACATCAGCCCGAGCCATCATACATGTCAACCGACTGTTCTGGAAAACAAGCATGTTGAACCGATAAAAGCTGGTATGCCCGCCCAACCAAATAACGATTCAGGCACTCGCAAGAAGTTCGAGCGATCCACAAGCCCACGTGCCGTTGAGCGTCGAAGGTACGTCTTATCCGCTGACCTGTGCTCTGGATCCTTGTGCCTGACCAGTGGGTCGATTTAGGTTACAGAACAGGATCGCACAACGAAACCACCGTAGGTGCATTCACTTAGGCTGCTCTCGATCTAGTTCAAGCTGACGTCTTACAGGCCGGAAAGCTAAAGAGCAAAGCGAAGCTGTCGCTGAAGACCAGCCTAGAGCCAGCGACCAGAACGGAACCACTTCGGAATCGCAGGAAGTCAGTCAACTCGCACCGATCGAGACAGTCCAGTCCAGAGAACAGCAACATCCTGTGCCAAGCTCCCCAAAACTGAAAACTCCGTGGAGCAATATGGTCGAAGAAGGTAGTGAAGGAGGCTCTGAGCAAATGCCGGTGCTCGACCCAATGATGTTCCACATGCCTCCCCCAGGCGGCTCAACACCAAATCCATACAACTTCTCTGTGGCAGGCTTCTGCAGCTGCAATGGGGCCACAGGGCCTTGCGCGCGCCATTTGGACGAGATCCGATCTCAGATCTTCCAGTCGACGCAACAATTTCCACGGCAGAGTTCAAGAGCCACTGCTGGCTTCAACAGCCCAGTACATCCGATGCACGACACCGTCATGGAAGAGAGCTTTGGGAACATGGAACATCTTCGCCAAACATCAGCAGCTCATCGACCTCATCAAAGCATGTCGCTACCAACTTCCGGGTATTTTGTCCAGTGAAACCTTTGAAACCATACCTTTAGACTGACATATTGACTAGCGACGACTTTGCTCCCTCGCGAAGGAATGCAATGGACGCCACGAGCTCCAAAAATTCAACGAAGAGCCCCAAAAGTGCACAGTCGACGTATGCATCTTCCGCTCGGCAAAGCACAAAGTCTGTTCAATCCGGCGAGAGCGGCACATCGTCCGGGTCACCGAGCGACACAAGCGACAGCGCCTCGAGGAACACCCGCCGCATGATACCTATCTTGGAGGCGATACAAGAGGCCGAATTTCTCGATATAGACAGTATGATTCTGGCGTACTACTCGTACTCGTTTGAGAAAAGTAGCTGGCCGGACATGGCCCAGCGGGCAAGTCGGGCCCGCAGGCTCAGCAAATTGCTTGTTGAGCTACACGAGATTAGCGACAGCTGGCCAAAGTGGCAGAGCCGAATGTTCCGAGAGGGAGTTATGGAGAGTGCACGTGAGTCGAATGACACGAGAGTGACTTGAATGTGGCCTCGCTGACACTATGGCTTTGATGTACACAGGAAGAATTTGCGGCGACGAGCTAGAAAACACAACGAAGAGCTTCGAAGCCCAACCAGACGGCGAGAACGCCTCTACATCTCTGACCGCTAGTGCTGCCTCCCTGTCTCGTCGCGACAGTGCAACCAATAACGATCGGATGGGAACCCATCTTGCACACCTAGGGTCATTGCCGGATCATCTGGAGTCTACTGTACAGAACGAGGTATGTTCCGATTTGCGTCTGTTGCAAGGATCCGCTAACATATAGAAGGCAATGCACACGTGGGCGTTGTTCACGGAACTTGCCGGTGCCCAAGGACTGTATTGCGATCGCGTGTCTTATGCAGTCATGGCGTTACTTGTCGACTCGCGGCGCGCTCAATAAAACCGGTTGACTATCCTGTCCACGGGTGCTGGGATCATCGCATAAGGATTCTCATTGAGATGAATTTTCGGTCCTCTCGTTCGTTGGTGTCATCCTTTGTTGTGAACAAAAGTCAGCAATGTACTTGCGATCGATGGATGATGATCAACGATCAAGGTCAAGTGGTGATAAACGATCACATTCAACCTTTGTGGTTTCCTCTCGTTGAGTAGCTCTGAAGCTTAGTGAATACAAGAATCAATGAAACTATGACTTCCATCCCAGGCATATACATGATCATTTTATGATACGTGTGATACTGAATCGGTTTGTCAGACCGAGTCTATACGAAGTCGTGCATCGACCCCACCCCCTGCCCTTGCTTCATCCTTCAGGCAACAGAATTTCCATTATTCCGCGGTGATTTCGGCCACTGCTTTCTCCAGCAGTAAATCAAACTCGCCTACATTGGCTAACACAGTTACATCCAATTTAATGTAGGCCACAAGATTCCGAGAAACGAGCCAATGCGTGCCAAAACGTGCCATCGTGAATACGATATGCGTCTTGGTCTGTACGCCAAGTCTTAGCTACACTTAGGCAACAGAATTGTACCACATACACATCAGCAAGTGTGGTATAGATCGCGCGCGCTTCGGCATGCTGTCAAATTGTATCTCATTCACAAGGTTCAACCTAATCGCTATCGACCGTGCTCCCACATCACTCCCCAAACTCTAAATCTCGACC
>Ga0265797_10011420_pt1 | contig 11120 bp, 9 predicted proteins | sample P2T30metagenome_FD_192433 | JGI IMG/M metagenome (GOLD analysis project Ga0265797, IMG submission 192433) | Plant litter microbial communities from East Loma Ridge, Irvine, California - P2 T30 | ecosystem: Environmental > Terrestrial > Plant litter > Unclassified | place: USA: California... | reverse complement strand
GCGGGGCCGGCGCTCTGCGCCATCCGGGGATCGAACCAGAGCGAGGTCAGATGGTAGCTGATGCGGGTGCCTTCGCCGTATGCGCAGCCCACCCGCAGTTGCAGGTAATAGTTGCCCGGGGTGGACTTGTCGTCCAGCCAGCGCAATTGCAGGCGGTGCCGGCGCGAGCCATAGTGCGCCTGGTGCAAGGTGAACTCGCCCCTGGCGTCGAAGGTGCGCAGGGCGAAGGCGTGCATCAGCGCGTACTTGCCCGCTTCGCGGCGCCCGACGCCGGCCGTGATTTCGAGCGCGCTGCAGCCCTGGTAAGGGCCGCCGACCGTATGCCACTCGGCGTCGGCCGGCGCCGCGTGGCTGCCGGGCGCGCCGATCCGGCCGGCGCTGCCGATCACGCCGTCCACTTCGAGCTCGTAGCGCGGATGGCGGGTATTGATGCCGACCCGGGCTTCCGGCTGCGCGTCGCCAGGGGCCAGCAGCGTCAGGACCGCATGGCCGCCGCCATCCTCGTCGTCGCCCGGCGCCAGGTCGTCGCGCCCGCCCCCGCGGCGCGCCGCATCCAGGGTCAGGGTCGAGCGCCGTCCATCCAGGCCAAAGGCCCAGGCCGTGCTCTCTTCTTCCACCGCGCTGTACAGGCTCAGGACCCGGCTGTTGGCGGCCACCTGGGTCAGGCGCAGACCGTCGCGCTCATTGTGCGCGATGCCGTCGTCATGGATGTTGAGCACCGATTCGATCAGGTCGCCGAAGTCGGTGGACGACGGCATTTCGCCTTCGCCGAAGCGCTTCCTGAGGGTGTCCCTATTTCGCTTGGTCATTGCCGCTCTCTGTAGAAATGATGAAGGTGCTGCCGATTTCGAGCTTGCCGATGCCGGTCGGGCGCGCGACGCGCGACTGCTCGCTGTCGGCCACCAGGATCGCGTGGCGCCGGATCGGCACCGCCACGCTCCAGGGGTAGCGCGGGGTGAGGTCCGGCGCCGGCCGCCCGCCAGGTCCCGGCAAGGCGGTGTCGGTCAGCAGATAGCGGTCGCGCCCGGCGTCGCTCACGCTGAGCATCGAGAACTCGGTCACGCCCAGCACGCCCGGCTGGGCCAGAATGAAGGCCTCGATATCGTGCTGGCGCAGCGACCAGCCGAACGGACTGGTGTTGCCGGCCGGGTTCCAGGGCGAGATGAAATCCGAGACCACGCGGTCGAGCTGGTTGACGGTGCGGCCATGATCGAGGTTCGCGGCCAGCCGCACCTTGCAGCGCACCTGGACCCGCTGGTAGAAGGGATTGGCCACCTCGAGCGCGACGTCAGGGCTGCTGCGCGCCGCCAGAAAATCCGTGACCTGCGCCACCAGGTCGCCGTCCAGGCGCGGCAGCACGCCGGTGTAGCCACTGCTGGCGAAGGCCGGCAAGGCCACGACCAGTACGTGGCCCGGACAGGCGCCGCCGTCCGGCCGGCGCGCCAGCGACAGGTTGGGAAAGCACTTGACGCGTTCGATCCCGGGAAAGCGCTCCAGCACCAGGCGTTCGTAGTCCCCGGGTGTGACCGCCCGGCCCTTGTGGCGCAGCCGCTCGGCGGTGCGCCGGCGCAGCTGGCCACGGTCTTCCAGCAGCCGCCCGCCGCTCGATGGCGTCATCTGGACGATCCGTCCCAGCCCGGGAATCGCCTGGCGCGGACGGCGGATGGTGGCGGCATCGATGCGTTCCGGCGCATCGGCTGCGGCCTGCTCATCGAGCTGGCGCCACACCTGCAGCGCGTGCGGATGCACCGAATACAGCTGGCAGAACTTGTTGAGCTGGTCCTCGCACGACACCCGCAGCCAAAGCAGATTGGCCGGCATCACCGTGTTTTCGCCACCGGCATCGTGCGGCAGCGCCAGCGTGACGATGCCGGGCCGCAGGAAGCCGTTGGTGGAATCGGCCAGCACCGCGTGCGGCGGCAAGGCGATCCAGCGGTTGTTGGCCAGATAGGCCCAGCTGGTGCGGCGCGCCCCCTGCTCGGCCATCGGCAGCGCATCTTCGACCAGGTTGAAGAACAGCGTCAGCGGCGCGCGCAGCTCGGCCGCGCTCAGTCCCAGGTACAGATTGCCCGAATAGTCGATCGACGGCAGCAGCAGGTCGCCCGCCTCGCTGCCGCCGCGCGCGGCCTCCCAGCCCAGCGGATGCAGGCGCAGCAAGGCCTCGCCGGCCGCGGCGGGTGTCGGGTAGATCGTGCTGGTGGCGCTGTAATTCAGGGCTACCGCTTCCACTGTCGGCGTATAGGGCGGGTTCGGCAGCGCGCGCGGCTGGCGGCGCGAACGCCAGCCGCTGTTGTGGCTCAGCGCCTGGGCCAGCTGGAACGGATAGTCGCGGTGGCCGAAGGCGAACTCTGAACCGCTCAAGGTCAGGCGAAAGAAGCCGCTGCTGGCCCCCGGCTCCCAGCCGAACGGCTGGCCGCTGGCGCAGCGTCCGGGAGGCAGCTGGCGCGCCAGGTGCAGCACCGGCCCCAGGTCGATGACCTCGATCGGGGCGATCGGATGGCGGCGCGCGGCCAGCGCCTCGGACAACAGCGCCTGCTGCGGCTGGCCCTGGGCTTCGCTCGGCTGCCAGCGGCCATCGGCCAGCACGCCCAGTGCGCAGCGCACCTCGCGGTACGGTGCGCCATCGTAGCCACCGTACCAGTTGCGCAAGCCGCCCGCGACATGCGGCAGGCCGCCCCATTCGAGCACCAGTTCGGCCGAGGTCAGGCGCTTGCAGGCGGTCTCCTGGCTGCCCACCACCAGCCAGGAGCCACGCGCCGGCAGCGGCCCGAAAGGCTGGAATGGCGCCGCCGCCGACAGCGCGCCCAGCTGGTTATACAGCGCCAGCGAACGGTGGCCGCGCACGTCGACGTCGATGTCGGCGCGCGCCATCTGCAGGCCGCGCAGCAGGCCATACGGGTAGAGATAGCCTTCGGCGTTCAGCTCGAAGCGCAGCAGCGGGCAAGCGCCGCTGGCGTCGGCGCCGTGCAGCAGCGGATCGTAGGCGACCACTGGCCCGGCGTCGTGGCCGAGCGTGAAATAAATATGCAGTGCGTCGTCCAGCCGCACCGGGCCGGCGGCGTCGAAGCTGGCGCTGTAGGCCGGCACCGCCATCCAGCCGTCGGCGCCGGTGACGGCCAGCGTGAACATGCGGCGCAGCACCTTGTAGCGCACCTCGGCGCCTGACTCGCGCATCTGCACTGCCAGTTCGTCGAGCCGGCCGCCCAGGGTGGCTGCGCCCATCGTCGCGCCGCGCTCGGCGCCCAGGTGCAGGGTTACATGGACGGTGCGCTCACCCTCGCGCAGCGCCAGCACATTGCTGGCCAGTGCAAAGCCCAAGCGCGCCGGCGCGCCGGGCGCGGTCGCGGTGGCGCTGCGCGGCGCGCCGAACAGCGCATGCGCGCCCAGGCGCGCGCGGTCCAGCGCCCCTTCAGGCTCCGGCACCGGCAGGCTCGCCACGCGGCAGCCGGTCGGGTAGCGCCGCCGCAGGCCGTGGCGCTGCTCCCACATCGCATTCTCGGGGGCCGTCAGCGGATTACGTTCGCAAAACAGCGTGAACATGGCGCGCAGCCGGGCGTCGCCCACCCGCAGCGCCTCTTGCGGAGCGAACACCAGCTCGTCCCGGTGGCCGCCGAGCGGCGCCAGGAATGCGGCGCCTGCAGGAATCGACACCTGCGCGCCCGGCGCGGCCGGCGCGAACACCAGAAAAGCCGAATCGGCCACCTGGGCGCGCAGGCGCATGCGCAATACCCGGTCATGGTAAAAGTCGAGGTGGCGCCCGGTCAGGCTGTTGGCCTGGTCCTGGACCCGTGCGTACACCTGCACGAACGCCAGCAGCAGGCCGGCGCCCGGGTCGTGCACGCCGCTTTCCAGGCTTTGCTGCAGGCGCTGGGCGGCGGCGCGCTGCACCATCTCGATCGCCTTGGCCAGCTGATTGAACCAGGAGCGGCACAGGGCGCGCAATTCGTCGTCGCGCAGCGCGCCGTCTGGCGCCAGTCCCAGCGTGGCGGTCAGCTCGGCCAGCACTGCGGGCGGATCGAGCCGCGCGTTCCAGTCGGCGCGCTGGGCGCCGCGCGCGAGCGCCGCCTTGAGCGCCGGGGGCAGCTTGTCCAGCACCCCGTCGATCATGGCGCCCAGGTCGATCCCGGCCGGGCTGCCATGCGCGAGCAGCACGCCCGACCAATGGCGCAGCCGGTCCACCATGGCGCCCAGCAGCGCGGTCGGCATGGCGCCGCGCGGCAGCGGCGCCGCCCCCGGCGCCAGGCCGGCCAGCGCGCGGTCAAGCAGCTCGTCGAAACGGGCCCGGTTGCGGTGCACGCGCAGCGCCAGGATCTCGGCCATCACCAGCGTTTCATCATTCCCCAGCAGGTCGCGCCAGCTGCGCTCCCACCCTGCCTGCGGCCCGGGCGTCGCGAAGCGCACCATGCCGGCATACTGCAGGGCCAGCGTCATGAGCTGGGCCTGGGTCAGTTCGTCGACGTCGATATAGTGCGGCGCCAGTGCCGGCGCCAGCCGCTCATGTTGCGCCAGCCCTTCACGCATGCTCATGAAACGCCTTCCACGTGGAAGGGATACACCAGGTTATGCACGGTATTGGTGGCGCGCACCCGGTAGGCGAGCTCGATCGGCAGCACGCCATGCGCGTCGGGCCCGGGCAGCACGGCGACCAGTTCGACCTCGACGCGCGGCTCGCAGCGCGCGATCGCCTGCATGATGGTATGGCGGATCTCGGTGACCACGCTCTCGCTGACATGCTCGAACACCAGCGCATGCAGGTTGCAGCCATACAGTGGATGCATGATGCGCTCGCCCGGACGGGTCGACAGCAGGATCAGCAGGCTTTCGCGGATATCCTGTTCATCGCTGACCATCAGCGTACGGCCGTCGCGCGCAAATTGCGGGGGAAAGGCCCAGCCGGTTCCCAGGAAATTCGCCACTTCAGCCCCCGATGATGACGGTCGGGCAGCCCAGCACGATGTTGCCGCCGTGCGCGCAGCTGTCGCCCACGCGCGCCGCGGGGTGCCCGCCGATCAGCACCGTGCCCGAGCCCTTGACAATGGTGTCGGGCGGACCGACGCAGGTGCAGCTGTCGCCGATCACGGCGGCCGGCAGCTTCCCGACCAGCACCGTCGGCACGCCTGGCCCCAGCACCGGTCCGCCCACGTGCGGCACGGGCGGCGTGCCCGGTGTGACCATCGGGCAGGCGTGAAGATCGGTCAGACGGGCGGCAAAGGGCATGGTGTGCTCGTGTTCCTGGGGCGGCTCAGTTGATCATCACCAGCGCGCCCTTGACCGTGGTCTGGCCGCTGGCGGACAGTTCGGCGCTGGCTGTCCCCTTGGCGCTCAGGCCGACCTTGGCGGTGCTGGCGATGTTCAGGGCCTCCTGCTTGATATCGGCCTTGCTGGCAACGCTGACATTGCCGACCGCATCCAGGCTGATCTTGCCCTTGGCGGTGAGCGTGATGTCCTTCGGGCTGTCCAGCGCGATGCCGGTCGTGGTGAGGCTGACCTTGTTGTCGGTCTGGTCGTGCAGCACGATCGACTTGGCGTCGTCGCTCAATACGATCTTGTTGTTGCCGGGCGTGAGGATCGTGATCGATTTCTTGTCGTCGTCGAACTCGATCTTGAGCTTCGATTTGGTGACGATCGCCTTGATGAAATTGTCGGCGCTCGGCTCGTAGGCCGGCTTGCGCTTGCTGCTGTAGACGCTGCCCAGGATGACCGGATGCGACGGGTCGCCATTGACGAAACCGAGCACCACTTCGTCGCCGATCTCGGGGATGAAGAAGTTGCCGAAGCCGGAAGACGCATAATAAGTGGCCAGGCGCGCCCATACGCCGGCCGTCTCGGCCTGGGTCACCGGCAGCGAGACCTGGATCTTGTACTGCGCCTCCGGGTCCTGGTCGAGCTTGAGCACGACCCCGGTCTGCAAGCCGGTCACGCCCGCCGTCAACCCGGCGGCGCGCGGCGCGGCCAGTTCGGCGCGCTCTTGCTGCGTCTCGGGCGCCAGCCCGAATTCGGCCTCGGTGGTCCATTCGCCGGCAGCGAGCATATGCGTCACGCCGCTCAACCAGGTGTCGCCGTCGAAGCGCTTGCCGGCGCCGGTCACCTTGAGCAGGCTGCCGGGTTTGGCCAGCGCACTGCCGGTAAAGCGCATCCGGCCGCGCACCCGCGCCAGGCCGGCGCGCAGCTGGCGTCCCGCGGTCCAGGCCTTCAGGCCCTCGGTATCGAGCGGCGCACCCGATTGCAGGCGGTAGTTATCCAGGCCGATGACGGCGGCCAGCGTCGCGCCATCGAGGTCGCCCTGCGCATTGAGCGCGGTGGGCGCGGCGCTTTGCTCGACCACTTCCTGGGTGGCCGGATCCCAGGCGGTGCCGCCCACCGAGGTCAGCTGGTGGCGGGCGTCGATCTCGCCTTCGAATTCCTGCAGATCGACCCCGTATTCGACTGCCAGCGCGGCCTGGCCCGAGGTCACCGGTGCCGCCAGCGTCACCTTGCCGGCATCGACCAGCGCCAGCAAGCCATTGGCCGCGGCCCGCGCGAGGATGAAATCCCAGTCGCTGACGTCGAACTGCACCAGTTCCTTGTGGGTGACCGTGGTGGCGGCGACGTCGGCCTGCAGCCCGCGCGCCTTGACGAGCTTGGCCAGGATCGCGTCGTCGGTCAGGTCGACGTAGTTGGCGCTGCGCCGGCCTACGGTGAGCTTGACCGCCTTGTCGCGGCAGTCGACGATCAGCCGGCTGCGGCCGAAAGGGCCGATGCTGACCGCGTGGCGCACCACGATACCGTCGAAGATCACATCAGCGGCGCTGCCGTAGCCGGCCTTGACCTGGATGACGGCGCCCGGCTTGAACAACTCGCCGTCGCTCAGCGCCAGGCGCAGGCTTGGGTCGACGTCGCTGTCGTCGACCAGGACGATGCGCGCCGCCGGGATGCGGTTGACGGCGCGCGTGATCTCGATCGACAGCAGCTGTGCGTCTTCGGCCAGCAGCGTGCCGTCGCAAGTGACTTCGATCTTCAGCTCTCCCGGAGCGTGCTCGAGCGGCGATTGCGGCATGGTCAGCTCCTGCCGGGCGCGGCGAGCGTGGTCCCGGCCGCGACGTTGCGCATCGACGTCAGGTTATTCGCGCGCGCCAGCGCGGCGGCCATCCCCGGATCGTTGTAGACCGCAAAGCACAGCTCCGGCAGGCGCACGCCCGCATCGACCCGGACCTGCCGGGTCATGGCCGCGGCGGCCGCGCGCGCCGGTTTGGCCTCGTTGGCCTTCGCGTACTCGTCGAGCGTCATCGAGACCCGCGCCCGCAGCGGCGTGCCGTCCGGGGCGAACAGCGTGCATTTGGTGTTCAGGCTTTTTACCCGGCCCACGAAGTACAGGGCGCCCCATACCAGCTGCACCATCGGATAGATGACCGTTTCGCCGATGCGCATGATCTGCACTACCGCCAGCAGCGCGGCCAGCTGCTGCTCCACGCTTTGCGGCGTGCCGGTGACCGGCGCCACCACGCCGGTGCCGTCGAGCACCAGATCGTCGAGCTTCAGGGTTTCTTCGATCTGGCCGTCGCCGTTGCCTTTCCTGTCGACGCGCGCATGACGGGAGATCTCGTAGCCGACCGGGTTGAGCATTGCCTGGAAAGGGGCTCCGGTGACCGCGCCCGACACGATATTCCATTTGGTGATCTTGAAGCGCTCTTTCTCGGCCATGTCAGCGCTCCCGCTGCAGGTCGAGCAGTTCCTGGATCATGCGCCGGCACTCGACGCGCCAGTCGGCGGGCGCGCCCGGCGCGCGCTGATTCGCGTCGTAGTCATCTTGCCGGGCCGTGCCCGCCGGTTCGTTCGCCTGGCGCTGCACCACCTTCGAGGTAATCGACATGTTTCGGATTTCAATGGCCATACTATTAAAGTAGTCTGGTGGAATAGGTATAAGCGAGGGTGATCGTCTCGATCGCGAACGCATTATTCATGGCGTCGAAGCTGCCCGCCTCCCACTGGGTCGGCCAGGCATCCGCGAACAGCCAGGCGCGCAGCGGGTTCTGCTCGGCGTCGAGCAGGTAGACCGTGACCGGCACGGTGAGGATCTGGCGCGCCAGGCCCCCTTCCAGGGTGGCGCGGCACCACTTGACCAGGCCTGACCCGGCCGAGCCCAGGCCACGCTTGAGCACCAGCGGCTTGTATTTGACGCCAGTCGGCAGGCGATGCACGAAACGGGTTTCGCCGCCCTCGCCCACGTCCTCGGTCTGCATCTCGCCGCCGATGCCCGACACTTCCTGGAAGCTGGTCTCGTCCTTCATGCCGTTCTCGGCGAACACCACCCGGAATGCGAACGCCACCGGTGGCGCGTTGGCGTGCTCGCGGTTCAGTGCGCGCTGAAGGATCGCCGTTTGAAGCGAACTGGCTGTCACTCCGCCGCCGCCGGCGCGCGGCGCCGCCGTCACCCGCGGCGGCCCCGGTGGCGGTGGCGGTGGCGGCGGTGGCGGCGGTGGCGGCGGTGGCGGCGGTGGTGGCGGCGCATCCGTCGGACGCGTCACCATGGCGCAGCCCCTGTCGTCCCTGGCACATCAGCGCGCATCAGCTGTTGGCGATCGTCAGGCCTTCATGCGCGATCTCGATGGTCTCGATCGCGACCTCGTTGCCTTCGGCCTTCAGGTCGGTGCTGGTGATCTTCAGCGGGAAGGCGTTGAGCAGCGTCCAGACCATGGTCGGGGCGCCGGTCTCGTCGAGCAGGCTGATGGTCACCGGTTTGCGCTTGATGGTGTTCATCTTGATCTCGTTGAACCAGTCCCAGAACTTGTTATCGCCCTTGTAGACGCCCTTCTTCATGGTGATGTTCCCGACCTTCATCATGCCCGGCATCTTCATCACCCCGAACGACTTGCTGTCGCCACTGCGGTACTTGAGTTCTTCCATCTCGACCTGGAGGCCGCTGACCTCCTGGAACGACATCACTTCGGAATCCCACTTCACCTCGAAGTAGAATTTGGGTAGGGGCCACAGGTTCTTGGACTGTGCGGAACCGTCATCTGCCATCGTATCCTCGCTCTTGCTGGTTGATCTTCGTTAGGTTGGTCGCGGCGCCGGGCTCACGACTTCTGCATCTGCTGCTGGAAGGTGATCTCGATGAACTCGGCCGGCCGCGACAGGGCCACCAGGATCGTCATGTTCATCCGCCCTTCCAGGATGTCTTCAGGGGTCATGGTCTCGCCCAGGCCGACGAACACGCTGAAGGCGTCGTCGGGCGAGGCGCCGGCCAGGCCGCCGCGCTTCCAGATCCCGGTCAGGAAGTTGACCGCCATGCCTTTCACGGTGACCCAGGTATTGGCGGTGTTCGGCTCGAACACATAGGCCGCCATCGCCAGGCGCAGCGATTCCTCGAGCATGATCATGGTGCGCCGCACGTTGACGTAGCGCCAATCAAGGCTGTTGCCGTCCAGCGTGCGCGCACCCCAGACCAGCACGCCCGAGCCGATGAAGGCGCGGATCGCGTTGATCGACTTGCCCGAGGTGGTCACGTTCAGGTCTTCCTGTTCGGCGTGGCTGATGCTCACGCTGGGGGCGATCACCGAATTCAGGCTGACGTTGGCGGGCGCCTTCCAGACGCCGCGGCTGTTGTCGACGCTGGTGTAGACGCCGGCCATCGCGGCCGCCGGCGGCAGGCGGTTGAGGCGCTTGGCGATGCGCGCCATCAGGCTGCCGTACAGGGGGCTGAACTTGGCCAGCAGCTGGTGCAGGTCGAGCTGGGCCTTGGCCACGTCGACACCGTCCTTTGCAGCAGCGTCCCAGTCCCTGTCGATGTCGTTGACCGCAGCGACCTTCTCGTTGAAGCCCTTGAGCGGGATCGGGTCCTGCGGCGCCTTGGCCGGGTCGAGCTTCATGTCGGCGCTGACCAGCGTCTTGAGCAAGGCCTTGTCGTCGCCGTGCACATTGACGAAGCTGAGCGCGGTTTCGGGCACGATGGTGGTCTCGAGCCACGGATAATACGCGGCGGCGAAATGCAGGTTGTTCACGCCGAGGGCGTCGCGGAACTGCGCGATCGGGTCGCCCGCCGGGTCGCGCCGGTCGCGGTAGCCGTCGTAGACGTCGAGGAGCGCGAAGCGGTTCTTCATCACTTCGCCGCAGTGCTTGAGCACTGCCTGCTGGACCGAGATCGCGGTGGCCGAAGGCGCCTCGTCGGTCCCCTTGAGCAGCATCGCATCGGGCACGACCACCATGGTCGGTTCCTGCTCCTTGCGCAGGATATCAAGGCCGTTCTCGAAGGCCTCGAGTTCGATCCCGTTGCCGTAGCCGCCGATCGACACGATGTAGCATGGGCCGCCGCCGTTCTGGAAGAACAGCTGCATGCTGTAGTACAGCAGGTAGGCCCCGCTGTCCTGGGTCATGTGATAGGCCTTGCGCGGGCCGTCCGGGTTGACCGGATCCGGCACCACCACGTCGTTCTCGCCGGCGTCGTCGACGTTCACTTCGGCCAGCTTGAAGCGCGCCGCCGGCGGACCACCGTAGTAGTCGATGAATTCGGTCATCGAGGTGATGCGCCACGCCTTGTTGCGCAGAGGCGTGCCTTTGTTATCGGCCTTCTCGGTATGCCCGATGAACGCCGGCACGGCGGTGGCCACCTCCACCACCGAGTTCGGGAAGGCGTCCTTTTCCAGGATATATACACCAGGGGTTTTATATGCCACGTCCTCAGCTCCGCAAGTTAGTAATTGACAAAAATCTCCGATACCAGCACCGCGTGTCCATCGACTTCCGCCTTCTGGCGGATGCCCGCGCACGCCACGGGCAATCTCTTCATCAGGACCTTGTCGCCGAAAGCGGCCCGTTCGCGCAGCTCGAAGCGCCGCGCCGAGCGCGCCCGCAGCCCGAGCGCGCGATCAGACAGGAAGACCGCCGCCAGCTGCGGGGCGAGCGCGTCGTCCGGCAGCCGCGTGAACGACACTTCGCCATCGGCGTCGACGATCGACAGGCTGCGCCCGGCCAAGGCGCCCTGCAGTACATACTTCCAGTGGCTGGCGGCGGCGTCGAAGCGCACCAGGTAGCGCGTCGCGTCGGCCTGCCCCGCCGGGATGCCCGGTTCGATCCGCAGCTGCAACGCCGCGCGGCGTGGCGACGGCATGCGCGCCGGGGGCAGATCGTCCGCGCCGGCCTGC
>Ga0265797_10011419_pt1 | contig 11121 bp, 10 predicted proteins | sample P2T30metagenome_FD_192433 | JGI IMG/M metagenome (GOLD analysis project Ga0265797, IMG submission 192433) | Plant litter microbial communities from East Loma Ridge, Irvine, California - P2 T30 | ecosystem: Environmental > Terrestrial > Plant litter > Unclassified | place: USA: California... | reverse complement strand
CCGCCAAGCAATTGCGGCAGATCCACACCGCGCAGCTCGACGCCGCACTCAACCTGCTGTTGAAACAGCCGACCTACCAGCGGGTGGAAAAACCTCTGTTCGGCATGACAGGGCTGTATGCATCCGTAGCATGCTTATTGCTGAGCCTGCTGACAGGCGCACTATTTCTGTGGATGCTAATACGCAGGCGCTCTTTAGGTCATGCCAAGATCTAGTCCGATCTCTATCAGCTGTTAGCCAAATCGGTGGCATACGGTTAAATAAGCCGCCGATCAGCCAGATTTTTTATAAATGCCAACAGACCAAATTGCCAGGGCAAAAGTTGGTCGCTGTGCTGCACACGGTTATGCAACCCTCCAAGCTGACCACAACTGATACTTACATGATCCCCAAGTTTGTGAGTAAACCCATTACCTGGTTGGTCACGGTCTTCGGTGGGAGCAAACAGAGTACCCAGATAGAGCAAGAACCCATCGGGATACTGGTGATTGGCATTCAGCGTCTGGTCCACGATATCTAACGGATCACGGCTGATTTGGTTCATGCTGCTGCGACCCTTGAGCACAAAGCCATCCTCGCCCTCCACACGCAGGTCCACTTCACAGTTGCGCACATCGTCGATGCCAAAACTGGCGTCGAATAGCCGGAAGAACGGACCGATGGCGCAGGAGCCATTGTTGTCCTTGGCCTTGCTCAGCAGCAGCGCACTGCGGCCCTCAAAATCGCGCAGATTGACGTCGTTACCCAGGGTCGCGCCCAGCACCTGGCCGCGGCTGTTGACCACCAGCACCACCTCCGGCTCCGGGTTGTTCCAGGCCGACTTGGGGTGAATGCCGATATCCATGCCACTGCCCATCGCGGCCAAAACCGGCGCCTTGGTGAATACCTCCGCATCCGGGCCGATGCCTACTTCCAGGTACTGCGACCAGAGGCCTTTTTCCTGCAGCAGGGTTTTTAGGCGGGTGGCGTTGTCCGATCCGGGGACGATACTGCGCAGGTTGTCGCCGATCACATCACGCACCTGGGCACGGATTTCTTCGGCGCGCTGCGGATCGCCGCCGGCACGCTCCTCGATGACCCGCTCGACCATGCTCGAGGCGAAGGTCACCCCCGCGGCCTTGATGACCTGCAGGTCGGCTGGCGCCAGCAGGCTTGGGCGCGATGCATCCCGCTCGCTGCCACTGTTGGCCAGCAGGTCGGCGACACTGCAGACCCGCTGCGTGCGGCTGTCTTGCAGGCGCGCCGGGAGGTTGTCCAGCTCGCACAGCCCGGCCAACGTAGGGGCCACAGCGCTGAGGTCAAACACGCCATCCTCATGCAGCAGCACAGGAACAGGTCCTGGCACGGCACCTGGAAGCCAGATACGACCGATCAGGGTGCCGGTCAAACCGTCGTTGGGCAGCGTGTTATCGGGAGTCAGAATTACGGGACGGGCCATGGCAACGCTCTTTTATTGTCGTGGGGAGGCAGCCGAGCGCCACAGATCAATGGAGGCTCCGGCCGATGCTGTGCGACCATAGCCAAGCACCTGCATCCGCGACCAATGACGAATCGTCAAGACCCGATACACATTGGTTATCGCCCCCGAACTCCCGGTAGTGCCATGACAGTGAACCTGAGCAAGCTTCCCGCCCTGCACAACTGGTTGCGGCTGCGCCATCTGCAGTTGATCGCGACCCTGGCCGACACGGCCAACATGCATGCCACCGCTCAGCAGATGGGGCTCAGTCAACCCGCCGTGAGCAAGATGCTGCGCGAGATCGAGCAGTTGCTCGACTTTCCGTTGTTCGACCGCCAACCGCGCGAGCTGGTCGCCACCGAGCTTGGCCAGGTGGTGATCGCCTTTGCACGCCGCACGCTCAACGATTGCCAGCATTTCTCCCAGGAGCTGCAAACGCTTCGCCAAGGCGGCTACGGGCACCTGCGCATCGGCGCGATCTTCGCTGCGACCGCACAGGTGGTGCCTGCAACCCTGCTGCACCTGAAGCAGCAACGCCCGCTGCTGACGGTGGAGTTACTCGAACACACCAGCGATCACCTGCTGCAGATGCTCCAGCACAAACAACTGGATCTAGTCATCGGGCGCTTCATCGAGCCGCACCAGCCGGAGCACTTCAGCTACGAAGAGCTCGCCTGCGAGCCCTTCCTGCTGTGCGCGGACCCGAGCCATCCGCTGGCGCGGGAAGCCACACCGAGCGCCAGCGACCTTGAAAACTGGCCCTGGATCGTCTATCCACCCAACACACCGTTGCGCCGCATGAGCGAACAGGCATTCAGCGATGCGGGCATCCGCTTCCCCACCAACAGGGTGGAGACCGCCTCCGTGCAATCGACCCTGCACCTGCTGCATCACAACCAGGCCATGGCCCTGCTGCCCGAGTCCATCGTGTTGCAGCAAGTTGCCCTGGGCCAGTTGGTCCTGCTGCAACCTCCGCTGCAAACCCCATCGCTCGGCTATGGCCTCATCCGCCGCCGCAACGAGCCGCTGCCACCCAATGCCGAACAATTCTGCACCGCACTGCAACACGTGCTGGGCCAGCGCGGATAACCGTTCGTTATGGAGTGATTACTAAGCCTCATTAGACAGTCATACTTGTCAGACAATAGTTTGCAACTCATGCCCAGCTCTCTGGCACGGGCTATCGCGGACCGCGCGCCCCAAATGCGCCGACGTGATCACTAACAATAATTTCAACAGGTGACTGTCATGCTTTCGTACCAGGCTGTGCGCGCCTCGCGCCGTACCTTGAAATCCCTCCTGCTCTCCGCACTGTTCGTTTCTCCCCTGGCAATGGCGGCATACCCGGACAAACCCATTCAGTTGATCGTGCCCTGGGCCGCCGGTGGCGGGAGCGATGCCGCAGCACGAGGTATTGCCTCAGCCCTGGAAGCCGAGCTCGGCGTCACCATCAACGTGGTCAACCGTGCCGGCGGCAACGGTGTGGTCGGTCATAGCGTGATGGCGGCGGCCAGGCCGGATGGCTACACGCTGGGCTTCATCACCGGCGAATTGAACATGATGCACTGGCAGGGGCTGACCAAGCTGACCTACAAGGACTACACCCCGATTGGCATGACCAACTATGACTACCCGGGTGTTCAGGTCGCGGCGGACTCGCCCTATGACAGCGTCAGCGAGCTGCTCGAAGCCATCCGCAACGAGCCCAAGGGCACCATCAAGGCCTCCGGTACCGGCCTGGGCGGTATCTGGCACGTGGCCTTTGCCGGTCTGTTGCTGGAACAGGGCATCGCCCCGGAAAAGATCACCTTCGTTCCCAGCCAGGGTGCCGCACCGGCCATGGTCGAACTGGCGGCCGGCAGCATTCAGCTGGTGCCGACCTCGGTCCCCGAGGCCCGCTCGATGATCGAAGCCGGCAAAGCCAAGGGCCTGGCGATCCTGTCGCCCGAGCGCAACCCGGCCTTCCCGGACATTCCTACCCTTAAGGAAAGCATGGGCAGCGATTACTCGCTGGGTGAATGGCGCGGCGTCGCCGGCCCCAAGAACATGCCGCCGGAAGTTGTCGAGCGCCTCAAGGAAGCCCTGGAAAAGGCCTACCACTCCGAGCAGTACACCACCTACATGCGCAAGCTGGGTTTCGGCATGGAATGGCGCAATGCCGCGGACTTCTCGTCCTTCCTAGAAACCAACAACACGTACATGGGCGACATCATCGAAAAGATCGGCATGAAGAAGTAATTCCTCTGCCCGCCGCGACGCTCTCCGGAGCGTCGCTCGTTTTTGCCCCGCCGTAAGAGAACACCGTCATGAAAGACCTTTTATTCGGCCTGATTTTCATCACCCTGGGGATCGTGGTGATCGTGCTCGCCCGCGATTTCCCGGCAGTGCCGGGCATGCATTACGGCCCCGACCTGTTCCCCACGCTGATCGCCATCGGCATGATCATCGGAGGCACGATCTTGGGCGTCAGCGCCATGAGGCAGATAAGCCAGACCGGCGCTGCCATTCATATCGCCCAGGGGTTCATCCGCTCCAGCCTGGGCGCGCTGCTGCCATGCGTACTGGTCGCCGCCTATGTGCTCTTCAACGAAACCCTTGGTTCGGCACTGATGATGCTGCTGATCATGCTGGTGCTGCTGATCCAGCAAGGCGTACGCATCCTGCCGACTGTGGCGATCAGCGTGACGGCCACCACCGTGATCAGCCTGTCCTTCGGGCACCTGCTCAAGGTTCCCCTGCCAACCGGGCCACTGGGTTTCTGAGGAACCGCTATGAATGAATTAATCGAAGGCATGTTGCTGGTCTTAAACTTCCAGACCCTGCTGGTCATCATGATCGCTGCGGTCTTCGGCGTTTTCGTCGGCGCCATTCCCGGTCTTTCCGCGACCATGGCAGTCGCACTATTGGTGCCGATCACGTTCGCCATGGAGCCCACGGCCGCCATCGCGGCAATCATTACCACCGCCGCCATGGCCATTTTCGCTGGCGATATTCCCGGCACCTACCTGAACATCCCGGGCACCCCCGCCTCCGCCGCCTACGTGGCCGACTCTGCGGCCTTGGGCCGCAAGGGACGGGCCAGGGAGGCCCTGGGCCTCAACGTCACCTGTTCGGTGATCGGCGGCCTGACCGGCACCCTGGTGCTGGTAATGATCGCCCCATCACTGGCGGAGTTCGCCCTCAACTTCAGCTCCTACGAATACTTCTGGCTGGCGATCCTCGGCCTGGGCAGCGCGGTATTCATTTCCCAGGGGTCGGCGGTAAAGGGCTTCCTGTCGCTGATGATCGGCTTGCTGCTGGCCACCGTGGGCCTCGACCTGGTCACAGGCGCCCCGCGTTTCACCTTCGACGTACCGGACCTGATGGGCGGGATCAACTTCATCCCGGTGATGATCGGCTTCTTCGCCATGTACGAAGTCATGAAGCTCTACGCCCAGCACAAGCTGACCAGCGCACACGACGCGCCCACCATCGCGGCGCAGCACGGCAGCGTATTTGGCAAGGTGCCGATGCACCTCAAGCGCTATTGGAAGAACGTGATACGGGGTAGCACCCTAGGCGCGTTCATCGGCGCCCTGCCCGGCGCCGGTGCCGACATCGCCGCCTGGATTGCCTATGCGCTTAGCAAAAAGCGTTCGAAAACACCCGAAGCCTATGGCACCGGCCACGTCGAAGGGCTGGTCGACGCCGGCTCGGCGAACAACTCGGCGGTTGCCGGCGCCTGGGTTCCAGCACTGGTGTTCGGCATCCCCGGCGACTCGATCACCGCCATCGTCATCGGTGTGCTGTACATGAAAGGCATGAACCCGGGGCCGACCATCTTCATGGACAACAGCGCCATGGCCTATGGCCTGTTCACCGCGTTCTTCGTCGCCAACCTGATCCTCCTGCCGATCGGCTACCTGGCGATTCGCAGTGCCCACATCTTCGCCGTCACCCCGACGCGGGTGCTGATGCCGATCATCCTATGCTTCTGCATCGTCGGCGCCTTCGCCATCAACAATAGCCTGACCGACATCTGGATCATGCTGGCGTGTGGCGTCGTTGCCTACCTGATCGCTACCGCCAATTTCCCCATCGCACCGGCGATCCTCGGCCTGGTGCTGGGCAACATCCTGGAAAACAACTTCATGACCTCGATGATCAAGGCCGACGGCAACCTGCTGGCCTTCATCGAACGTCCGATCAGCGCCAGCCTGGCACTGATGGTCGTGCTCATTGCCCTGTTCCCGCTGCTCGCCAGGCTCTGGCGCAAGCGCGGCAATGCCCCTCTAGCCCCCAAGGAAGTCACCGAATGAGTCGTATCGCCCCCCAAGCGCTCGAGCGCTTCATCGAACAGCTGTTCCTCGACGCCACAGTCAGCCCCGATGTCGCTGCCGTGGTCAGCCGAGTGCTGGTCGAAGGCGACCTGCTCGGCCACCACACCCACGGCGTGAAACTGGCCCAGGGTTACCTCAAGGACCTACGCGCCGGCCACGCCAAAGGCAGTGCCAGCAGCCTGCAGATCGTCAGGCAGAGCCCGGCTGCGGTGCTCTATGATGCCGATTACCTGCTTGGCCCATACTGCGTCGAGCAGGCCCTGGCCTTCACCGCACAGGCCGCACGGAACTTCGGCATCGGCGTGGCGACCATCCGCCGCTCGCACCACATCGCCTGCCTGGCGGCGTACCTGCAGCGCTACACCGAGCAGGGCCTGATGCCGCTGGTACTCACCTCCGACCCGGCCGTAACCTCGGTGGCACCCCACGGCGGCCTCGATCCGGTGTACACCCCCAACCCCCTGGGCATTGGTATTCCCACCAGCGACAAACCGATTCTCATCGACGTCAGCATGTCGACCATCACCAATGGCCTGGTCAACAAGACGCATCAGGCCGGCGGCAAGCTGGAGCATGCCGCCCTGCTTGGCCAGGACGGCCAGCCCACCCGCGACACGGCGGCCTTCTTCAGCAGCCCGCCGGGCAGCATCCTGCCGCTGGGCAGCCTGGAGTTCGGCCACAAAGGCTTTGCCCTGGGCACTCTGGTGGAAGCATTGACCGCCGGCCTGGGCGGTTTCGGCCGCAAGGACAACCCCACGCAGTGGGGCGCGGCCGTCACGGTGCTGACTTTCGACCCCGTGTTTTTCGGCGGTGACGAGGCGTTCAAGGCCGAGATGGATCACTTCGTCGATGCCTGCCTGAACAGCCGCCCGCGCTCGCCGCAACACCCAGTACGCATGCCCGGCCACGCCGGCATCGCTCGACGCCAGAAGGCATTCGAACACGGCCTGGCGTTGCCCGATGACGTGCTGGACGCATTGAGAGCCGCGGCGAGCGAAGCGGGTTGTGATTACCCATTCTGATTCCGCGCAGTCCGGTTATTGTATTGACCAGAGCAAAACCTGAGGCGCTAGCAGATCAGCTATCGCTCCAGGGACGGATGGCCATGAGGCCACTGTTCCAGAGCCCTCAGACCGCGTCCCTTCGCGCTATGAGTAGTAACTGTGCACTTTCGCGCTACAAGGCCAGCCCCCTTGCAGCAAGGATAATAACTCCTCGTTCTTGGTGATGACCGTAGGCCATCAGATTACGGTTGAGGCCCTCCTCTATTCCCGCGTCCAGCTCGGCGATCGCCAACATGCCGTAGCGGGCGTAGTGCGCCGCTACTTTTCGCGGCGGCACGGCAAGCATGTCGTTCTACTCAAGCAGCGTGGTCACCGCCGGGCCGATACTCAATGGCAAACACCAGGCTCTGGCACGGTGGTCTGGCAGCTCAGCGAGGAGGTCAAGGCCGGCAAGATCTCGATTCACGACTTCATGGCCGCAGAAGCAGGCATGTCGCGTTCGGCGGACACCCGCAACACCATGGGTACGGCCTCGACCATGGCCTGCATGGCCGAAGCACTGGGTACCTCGCTGCCGCACAACGCAGCGATTCCGGCGGTTGATTCGCGGCGCTATGTACTGGCCCATCTGTCGGGCATGCGCATCGCTGAAATGGTGCGTGAAGACCTGCGTCTATCGAAAATTCTCACCCGTGAAGCCTTTGAGAATGCGATCCGGATCAACGCCGCGATCGGCGGCTCGACCAACGTTGTGACCCACCTCAAGGCCATTGCCGGGCGCAGGGTGTCGAGCTGGAGCTGGACGTCGACGAAACCTGCGTGCTGGTGGTGAAAAACTGCGGGCCCAAGGGTTACCTGGGCACGGCTGAAGTCAGCAACACGGGTCTGCCACCGAAGGTGTTGGCCAAGGGCATCACCGACATGGTGCGCAATTCCGATGCGCGAATGAGCGGCACCGCCTATGGCACCGTGGTCCTTCATGTCACACCGGAGACTGCCGCCAGCGGCCCGGTGGCAGTGGTGCGAAACGGCGACTTCATCGAACCCGATTGTGCGGACGGACGTCTGCACCTGGACATTTCAGAAGCGGAACTGCAGACGCGTCTGGCGGCTTGGCAACAACCGCAAAGCCTGCTCTGAGACAGTGGTTATCGTCGCCTCTACGTCGACCACGTACTGCAGGCCGACGAAGGTTGCGATTTCGACTTTCGGGTCGGCTGCCGGGGCTCCGCCGTGCCGCGACATTCGCACTGAGCCACGCTTGCGCCGAGCATCTCGATGATACTTGGCGCTAACCCTGCTCAGGACAGCCTGGAATTCGGTCACAAGGACGGAGTCGCTACAGGTCGCATACGATGAATACGAAGAAGGGCGCCGAGGCGCCCTTCTTCACTGCTGGCATAAAAAATCGCCTCGCACCCGCAGTGTGGGGAGGTACGAGACGGTGGGAAAACACTAGGCGCGAACTCGCTCCGCCAGCGCCCGCCAGTGCGACGCATGGATCAGATCGGGAGTGAGTTCTTCCAGGCTGCTGCAACCGAGCAAGCCCAGGGTGCGATCCAGCTCGGCACGTAGGATGTCGATGGCATGTGCCGCTCCCGGCCCCTTGCCAGCAGCCAGGCCATAGAGGCCGGCGCGACCGATCAATACACCACTAGCCCCGAGCAACAACGCCTTGGCAATATCGCTGCCACGGCGGAAGCCACCATCAAGAAACACCTCCATCCGTCCCTGGCTGATGCGTACCACCTCCGGCAAGGTTTCCAGCGCTGACACGGCACCATCGAGCTGACGCCCGCCATGATTGGACAGAACGACACCATCAACCCCGTACTGCATGGCCAGCAGCGCATCGTCCGGATGGATCATGCCCTTGACGATCAGCTTGCCCTGCCAGATATCGCGCAACCAGGCGATGTCATCCCAGCTCAGGGTCGGATCGAGTTCGGCGGCCAGAGCACTGGCTGCGCCCTTGACCGAATCCTTGCCGGGCGGCAACAGATCACCCAGGTTCTGGAACCGCGGCACACCGCCAGGCACCAACACATCCCAGATCCAATTGGGGTGACGGAGCACATCCAGGCGATTGCGCAGGTCCAGGTGTAGCGGTTTCACGTAGTTGCGCTTGTCCCACTCACGGTTGCCGAAAATCGCGCTATCGGTGGTCACCATGATCGCTTCGAGATTCAAGCGTTTGACTCGATCAACCAGTCGGGCCACGTGGTCACGGGTGCGGTAGAGGTATATCTGCATCCACGCACGCACACCCTCGACGGCGGCAATATCCTCTATCGAGGTGGTCGACGCATTGCTCAAGACAAAGGGAATGCCGGCCTTGGCCGCAGCGCGTGCCAGGTGCAGGTCGCCGTCCTTGGTCAACAGCCCGTTAAAGCCGGTCGGCCCAACCATGAACGGCAATTGAGCAGTTTGCCCAAAGAAGCTGCGTTGCAGGTCACGCGCGCCCACGTCACGCAGCGTTCGCGGCTGCAGCGTGACACTCTCGAAAATAGAACGGTTGCGCTGCAAGGTGAACTCGTCGTCGGCACCGCCTTCAACGTATTCAAAGGAGAAATTGGGCAGGCGCCTTCGAGCCATTTCGCGCAGTTCGGCAATATTCTGCGCACGGCGAAAATCTCGCCCTGAATACAAGCGTCGTTGCATGTTCGATCCCCGTAATGGTCGTACCGATGGCGCCCATGATCCCGGGCGCCACCGTTAGATCAGTGCTGCCAGGCAACAACGTCCTGGCACTGCTCGCCCAGGCCAGTGATGCTCAGGGTCATCCGGTCGCCTGCCTTGAGAAACTGCGGCGGCTTCATGCCAGCACCAACGCCGGGCGGCGTTCCGGTGCAAATCACATCGCCCGGATTAAGCGTCATGAACTGGCTGATATAGCTGACGATTTGGTCGACAGAGAAGATCATGGTGCGAGTATTGCCGTTCTGTCGGGTTTCACCATTCACGCTCAGGTGCATATCAAGGTTGCGCAGGTCACCGATCTCGTCTGCCGTTACCAGCCACGGACCGATAGGCGCGAAGGTATCGCAGCCCTTGCCTTTGTCCCAGGAGCCGCCGCGCTCGTGCTGGTAGGCACGCTCGGATACGTCGTTGACGATGCAATAGCCCGCCACGCATTGCAGTGCCTGTTCGCGTTCGACGTACTGCGCCTTGCGGCCAATGACGATGCCCAGCTCCACTTCCCAGTCAGTCTTCTGCGCGCCGCGCGGAATGATCACCTGGTCGTTCGGCCCGCAAATCGCGCTGGTCGCCTTCATGAACAGCACCGGCTCGCTAGGCACCGGCAGGTTCGATTCCTTGGCGTGGTCGGCATAGTTCAGGCCGACGCACACCAGCTTGCCGATGCTGGCAACCGGCGCACCAATGCGCTCACCCGCCTCGACCAGCGGCAGGCTGCCAGGGTCCAGCGCCCGCAATTCATCGAGCACCTGCGGATCAAGCGTGCACGGGCTGATATCCCCCACATGTGCTGACAGATCACGCAGGCTGCCGTCGGCCGCCACGACTGCCGGTCTTTCACGTCCGACCGGGCCATAACGCAACAATTTCATGCCTTGTTCTCCCCTGTTGCACTAACGCGCACACCATTGATTTCACCCAATACATCGAACAGGCGCGGCACGTACTTGTCGCCATGCCCCAGCGCTTTGGCCAGCATGAAGGTCTGGTATACGGCATCGGCGACCATGGCCGTCACAGGCGTCGACTTGGTCACTTCGGTGTAGTAACGCATGTCCTTTTCGCAGTTGGCCAACGCGAACTGCTGGCCGGAGTCATCGCCGTTCAACACGTAGGGGATGATCCGCTCGAAGGTGCGGCTGTAGCCGCCACTCATGCTGCAGATTTCCGCGAAGGCGGCCAGGTCGATCTGGTTCTTCGCCGCAGTGCAGAACGCTTCTGCCAGAATCGTGGCATTACCCTGGGAAATGAAGTTATGGATTACCTTGGCTTTGTGCCCCGAGCCCAGCGGTCCAAGGTGGTGAATGGTTTCGGAGAAGCACGCCAGCACTGGGCGAACTTTATCCAGCACCGCCGCATCACCACCCGCCAAAACATTGAGACGCCCCAGCACCGCGTCCTTCGGGGTGCGGTTAACGGGCGCATCAAGGTAGTGACCACCCTGCGCGACCACTTGGGCGGCAAGCTCTGCCGTGCGGCTGGGATCGCCAGTGCTGCAATCGACCACGATCTGCCCGGGGCGCAAACCTGCCAGCACGCCCGTGTCGCCAGCGAGCGCCTTGCTCACTTCGGCAGTGCCCGGCAGGCAGAGCAGCACCACATCCATGGCACGAGTCAGTTGTGCCGCATTGGCAAACTCGCG
>Ga0265797_10011418_pt1 | contig 11121 bp, 9 predicted proteins | sample P2T30metagenome_FD_192433 | JGI IMG/M metagenome (GOLD analysis project Ga0265797, IMG submission 192433) | Plant litter microbial communities from East Loma Ridge, Irvine, California - P2 T30 | ecosystem: Environmental > Terrestrial > Plant litter > Unclassified | place: USA: California... | reverse complement strand
GCCAAGTTCGGTCTCAGTTTCAACGGCTTTTAGATATAGGTACGCGCGATGCGAGTAGGCCGTTCGTAGGATGCGCGCTGCGTAAGTCGAGACGGGTGCGGTTGGTGAAGATGCGGGTAAAGAAAGATGGATTGCGCGCGCAAGGTCTGTGAATACGTCTTCAATGTCTTTATTTGGTGATGCGAATATGTTCTTTCCTTCTCCTAACGTTGCTTCCATTCTCATTCTTCTCAACATTGCGCGGTTGACGTACGCGCTTGCGTAGTTTGGCCAGGCTGTTACGGTTCCGTTTAGGTGGGCGATGGCATCGTCTATTGCTGCGACATCCGAGTTGCTCGATACATTACGCACAATGTCGTTTTGCTGCCCTTCGAGAGTCGATAGTTGCGCAGACGGTATGCTGGGATGTGCGGGTAACGAAGCATCTATTGCTGCAGTATCTCTTGACTTGGCTACCGACGAGGGCAGTGTTTCTGGGTCAAAGAGCGCATTCAAGATGCGCGCGTCGTTCGCCGATAGCGTGGTGTTAGGAACGTCGATTGCCATGGTGTGTACAAAGGAGTTGTAGTCGATGGTGGGATAGGTTTGTTGTGTTGGACCAGATCCAGTTTAGAATTTGGTTATCACGGCTGACGTTAACTTGGGAGCAGTGTTGCAGATATTGCGAAGAGGAATTTCCCTGCACTGCTTCTAATCTACCATCACATGTTTGAGGCGGATGTACTATCATGGTCACTCGGCTCAACGCCCCAAGGCGGCTTCCGACGGGCAAACCACCCGCTTCCGCCGACGCACCACAACACAACAAAGCAAGCAACAACACGCCCGCAACACCTTACCAGCTATGCAGCCTCGCCGTTGGCTGCAACAGAAAAACGCCATGTACCACTCAGCCTGCAAAGGATCGGTTGAGCGCCCGCTGGAAGCTTGCTCCGTGTGCTTGTGCACAACGTGTGAACACCGCGGCGGATACAGGCGGTCCGTTCATTGGCGGACAGTACCGGACAAAGGTACATTACTTTTGCACGGTATCATCACGTGAGCTCGGCATAACGGCTTGATGACGCTACTTTGGGACGAACATGTGGGAGTTACCTAGTAAGAGCTATCGGTATACCGGTTCGTGAAGGGAAGTGGATGCAGCATAGACCATGCGGCGAAAGATAAGAATGAGTACATGTCGATGCTCACAGTTTGGGTCTTTTTTACTTCAACAATCACAGTACAGACTGATTCTCTCTACCTTGCTTTGAGTCTCAACCTGTGCACCTTGTTTTCTCAAAACATTGCTTCTTCCATATCCGTTGTAATCAACCATGGCGCCCGCTGCTATCTCTCCCCCTTCATCACCCCGTCCGTCAGATGCATCGTCAACAGATGTTGCATCATACCAAGGCTACCACCATGTACACTGGTATGTGGGGAATGCCAAACAAGCCGCCTCCTTTTACGTCTCTCGAATGGGCTTTGAGCGCGTCGCATACCGTGGACTAGAGACTGGATCAAGAGCGACTGCATCCCACGTCGTCAGGAACGGCAACGTTACATTCATCCTCACATCGCCACTGAGGTGTTTAGAACAGGGATCACGGTTTAGCAAAGAGGACGAGGACTTACTAAAGGAGATACACGCACACCAAGAACGACATGGTGATGCCGTCAAGGGTAGGCCTAGAAACACTAGAACAACCAACAACAACAAAGCTGACTTGTATGTTCCAGATGTCGCATTCGAAGTCGATAATGTAGATGCCATATACTCTGCGGCCGTCTCCTCAGGCGCAGCCGCCGTCGCCGCACCACACAACATCTCCGATGCCCACGGCTCCGTCCGCCTCGCCACAATCCGCACCTACGGCGACACAACGCACACACTGATCCAAAAGAACAACTACTCTGGCATTTTCCTGCCCGGCTACCGCCCCGAGTCCAGCGCCGCAGACCCGCTCCAAAAGTTCCTGCCCCGCGTCACCCTCGAAGCAATCGACCACTGCGTCGGTAACCAAGACTGGGACGAGATGGAGAATGCATGCGAGTACTACGAAAAGGTGCTTGGTTTCCACCGCTTCTGGAGTGTAGACGACAAGGATATTTGCACAGAGTACTCTGCACTCAAGAGCATCGTCATGAGCTCCCCCAATGACGTTGTCAAGATGCCCATCAATGAGCCGGCAAAGGGCAAGAAGCAGAGCCAGATTGAGGAGTATGTCGACTTTTACGGGGGCCCTGGTGTCCAGCATATTGCGCTGCGCACTACGAATATCATCCATGCGATTACCAATCTCAAGGCGAGGGGCGTGGAGTTTATCAAGGTTCCTGAGACGTACTATGACTCGATGAAGCTACGGCTCAAGAAGGCGGGCATGACGCTTAACGAGGACTTTGAGGTGTTGAAGAGCTTGGATATCCTGATTGATTTCGACGAGGGTGGCTATCTGCTGCAGCTGTTTACCAAGCATCTGATGGACCGGCCGACAGTGTTTGTAGAGATTATCCAGAGGAACAACTTTGACGGGTTCGGCGCGGGTAACTTCAAGAGCCTGTTTGAGGCGATTGAAAGGGAGCAGGATCTCAGGGGAAACTTGATCTAAAGGCTCCTCCTTTCATCTTTTCGGCATTGCCTGGCGTTTTCAAGCAGGTTAAGGGTAGTCGCTGGGCGACATGATCAAGCATCAATTCATTAGTTCATCTCTTCGTACATCACTAGAAAATCTCCACCTTTTCGTCAAGCTTGTGATCAGACTGTTTTGGTGCAACGCCCGCCTTACATGGGTAAGTTCCAAATAAAATCCAAGGTCCCATCATCAAATCCCTGGAAGCTCTGTTGTCCACTGTCAAGTCCAAATGGCGCCATTGCCGGATCAAAAGGCAGCGCAAGCCAATCATCCTCTGGCATGAGGTTTGACACATTTTCCGCAAGCGATGATAGGCTGGATTGGCCGGCGTTATGATTATTCAAAAAGTCCATGCCTGTCGTTGCACCTTTAAGATCGGCGGATGTGGCACGCGATGGGAGGCGTGGGGGGCGTGAGGAGACGACAAAGCTCTCACGCAGACGGGCGACATGAAGGTCAAGAAGGGTGGCGTAGCGGGAGGCTAAGTGCATGTCGTCAAGGGTGCCTGTAATATTAGCAAAAGAAGGTTGAGGATGCCTAGAGATGCCTACTTGCGCGGAGTGCTCGAATGGCTGCGTCCAGGATGTCCAGAGACGACTGCAATTTTTGGTTGCGCGAGCCTAAGCTCAGTCCCTTGATGAGATAGATTGCCGATGTGGTGATACGTAGGAAGATTCTGACTGGTGAGTAGCGCAATGCGCCTGTCTCTGATAACTGGCAGACCTTTTGCAGTATTTGACAGCTACCATCAACCACCTCTTGGATAAAATCATAATCTCTGGGTTCGAGATTAAAGGGAAGGTTGTCCCCTTGAGGAACGTCCGGATCTGTTTCGGCAAGTGTGCGTTCGACGACAGCCTGCATACCAAGCGAGTTTGTGTAGATTCGGACATACTGATATTCAATGTGCAGCATGTCGTGCAGTCCCACTTTGAGCTCTGTAGTGATATCAGCCGACAACGCTTGAAAAGCTACTATAGAATAGACCACCTACTGCAGGGATCGAGATACTTCTTCCGCCAGGATGTCAAAAGGGGCTGGAAATGTTCCAAAAGTCCAATGTAGCGGCCGGTCCGCAGCAGACTTCTTGTTGTCGCCGAATTTGGATAGATGGTGTCGGAGATTGACCGTGCAAGCTTAGTGAGCTCTACCCAGGCACTCATAAAGGACTGCCATTGCTCTACAGCTCCAGTTGCAGAGTCAACGGGTATCTTCTCCATCAAAGCATGGTTTAGGCTCTGTGGAATCATCGAAGTGCATCCTAGACGCCATGAAAGTTGTTCAAGCAGCACGTACAGTAGCTTTCGAGCTCGGATCCTTCGTATAATGAGGTATTCAGTGGTAAATTTTGGATAGGATACCTGATCCTTGTCGATTCGGGCGTTGTCTTCGAAGAGACCCAACTCCTGTGCTAGTGAAAGTGCGCAACCCATCAACATCCAAGACATGCGGTCAGAGCGCTTTGCAGGCTCAATAACGTCCTCCAGCCATCGGTTTGAGGTTACATCTCCCTCTAAAAGCTTTGCCCCTTCTTCAGTGGTGTTGTTTGCGCCAATCATCAATTCGCAGTCCCAGCCATCAGCAGCAGTCGGAAAGTGCAGCGCACGCGGATGCCATTCGGAGAGCAACAGAAGCGCTTCAATTGACCCGATTGTCCGGCTCTGGGCTTTGGAGGGCTTGACCTGGCCAAGCATAATTTTCATGATAAAGCGTTGGCACTGCTCCCATAGCCTGTCATGCACAAAGTAGCCCCGGGACGCGCCGCCTACACCGGGAAGAATGTTGTATCTGGACGAGATCATGAGTATGGTAGTGCAGAGAAATGGGTCCAGTGCAATCAACGTGTAGTGGTTCTCGTGATGTGAGTAAAACTCGCCAAGTATGGGCGACAAGGGCGAGCAGTTCTTGAAGAACAAATCAACATAGGTGACTGCTTCATGCGCAGAGAACCATCCCATTTGCACAAATCGGCATGATGTCCATGTCTTCAGAGTCTCAGGTGAGGGCGTCGACATTTGCACGGGCTGTGCTCTAAAGGTATGGAACGGCGACGACGGCATGCCATTGTCGTAGCCAGATGGCCCCGACCTGGGCGTCTCATATGCCTGAGAACCCGACTGCTCCTGGCTGTCTATTGCGTCACGGTGATGCGCAGCCTCGAAGAGTAGATTCAACGCATCGCTCCCGCTCGAGACGACTGTCCTCATCACCGAATGAGCTAGATCTGGCTGGGAAGATGAGATGCGACGCAGATGACTGTGTGGAGACTGGTACTCAGAACGATGGTTGGCGCTGATATGAGGACTAGTTCCCGGGGTGAAGCCATGGGTTGATATGGACGACCTGTGGCCTGGAGATGGCTGCACAACTGGGGCAGGGTTTGACTGAGGGCGGATAGGCTCTTCCTCCTCTTCATTCTCTCTCGCCTCTCCAGGTTTGCGTCTCTTGACCCACGACCGCTCAGACCGGAATACACATTCGCGCATCTCTCGCTTGCATCTTTGACATGGCGGCTTTAGTTCACCGCCATCAGGGCCGGTTCCTAGGATACACTTTGCCTTGCGTTGCCGGCAATTGATGCATGCTTTGTAGGCACGCTTGAAATCTTCCGGGTGGGTCCGCTTTTTGCTCGAGGCTGAGTTGGCGTCTTGCTGGCCATTGTCGACCGTGGTATCCTCTCTTGCAGACATTTCACATTACCGAAAGGTGATACAACGGATGGCGCAGGAATGATTCTCTATGAACGGCGGCGGGTAGCAACGACAATGACTGGAAGATGGAGGGAAATTCTCGCCCCACCTCGGCTATCCGCGGAACGCTCGAGCACCTGCGCCAACAAACGAGCCATGCTGCTTTAGGAAATGATGACAAACACATGTGCACTTGTTCTGTTGTCGGGACGGTCACCATGTCATACAGCATTGGCATTTGTAGTTTAGTTGGCGACTCTAAGTAACTAAAACTAAGATTCGGGTCATTACCAGATACATGTGCACATCAAAGGCTATGTAACTGTGCACGCAATCGTCGCGAGAGGTTGGTTTCAGCATCAATCCGATACCGAGCAATCGTGTCTTCCGAACTCCAATTCGAAATCTCAGCTGGCAGAATGGAAACCATATTTATCATGCTCACTTCTCATACACGGTTATCGCCCACTTTATTTGCTGCCTTCTTCTCGTCGATAGCCATACGCCACGACTTTCCATAGAGTGCAGTGACGTACGTTGCAGCCGCACCAGCCATGAGGAAGAAAGCGCTAATGGTGGAGAACCATCCAACACCGATAGCTCGAACGGCCGGCAGACAGGCTGCTGACCCTGCTGCTGCAAACATGTAGCGCATAAAGTAATTGCCGGCTACCTCATGTGTTAGCAACAGCAACCGCATGGATAGAAAGTGTTTACATACCAACAACCTCTGCACTGCGGCTTTGCATGACGTCCAGGCAGTACGTGTTCAGACTGGGGAAACAGAACAGTTGAGCTACTCCCTGCAAGAACATCATGACTACGGGCAAAGCGACTCCACCAACTCGCTTTTCTATGCTCCAACCGTAGATGATCATACAGGCTGGGATGACACCACCAAGAAAGAAGACACAGCTTCTCAATCGATCTTCAGAAACACGCTGACCACGCTTACGAATGTACTTTTTTACCACGTAATCAGCGTAGCGACCGCCGAAAAAGGTTCCCGCAAGGTATCCGCAACCTGGGGCAATGTAGAAAAGCCCTGATTGCAGTGGTGTGTCCAGGCCGAAGCGCGGATTTAGGACGTATCGGATAGGTGTAAGGAGCGAGTACATGTTCCAGACCAGCGAGCTCGAAGCCAAGCCCGTCAAGAGGATATTTGGGTAACGGTACAACTTAAGGACGCGGAATGGATTCAACCATTGCCACATTTTGTGCGCCCGCTCCTTAACAGGCAGTCCCTCGAGTTCGTCGGCGCGCTTATTGTGAATGGTCTCGGGCTGGAGGAAGAAGCACAACAGGGTCGCAGTTCCAGCTAGTGCTGTCTGCAGCCAGAATATGTCGCGCCAGGTACGGAATGTAACTATGATACCGCCAATGAACGGTCCCAAGGCTGGACCAATGAGGGTGCCACTTAGGAACCATCCTAGAGCTGTTGCGCGTTCGGTCTGGGGCGATATTAGCCGTGTTCTGGAAGAAACTGAGGGGTTACCTGCTGCGGATTGCAGTGGTCAAAGCCTGTGCTCGGGCTGCAGTGTGGTAATCGTATGCAAAATCAATTTGGTACTGACATCTGTAGAACGATCACGGTCGGTTTGATGGAGTAATACGTACCGGTTTGTACATGTCACCAATAACAGCTGATCCAATGACTAGGAACGCAGTACCTTGAAAGGCCGTAAGGATACGGAAGACGAAGAAAGCTGCTAGGTTGGGTGCAAGGGCTGTGCCAATGGAGAATGCGGTGAACAGAGCAGCACTCGCAACCGAGACCCATTTCCGGCCATAGATGTTGCCATACGGTCCGTAGAAACACGGGGAAAGTCCCATGAAGAGCATGTACAGTGCATTCGAGACGTTGATAATCGAGCCATCCGTGTGGAACGTAGCTGCTACCTCAGGAACAGCCGACAACACAGTTGTCGAGGAAATGGGAGCCAGGAAGCTACAAAATGATACAACAGCGACCACAATCATCTTGCGGCGTTCAGAGAACTTGTTATAAACGACGTCATTATCGCCAGTTGCGACATACTGGACGTTAGTCATGTCATGGTGACTGACAGAGGAGACGGTGCGTTGGAGTTGTAGACAGTCTTCTGCAGACTGTTGTTGTTGTTGTGGAACAATGGAAGCATATTGGATCTGCTTTTCAGGTTCGGTGGCCGTATTGGTTGGCTGTGGGCCAGCGGGTACTGAGGAGGATGTGGAAGAGGGTGCCATTTTGTGTACTCATAGAAGGCGAGCACTGTAAGAGAGATTGGTCCGGAAAGATAAGCCTAGCGCAACTCAAGCTGGCAGGCAAAAGCTAGTTATAAGTATTCTATGTCTGGAGATGTGAGGAAGAAGGGCTGAGAAAGCCGCAAGTGACTCAAGGCAGGAGATATGATAGTCCTAGCCTCTGTTTTTGGGCCAAGCGTTGGGCTATCTTGACGATTTAGCGCATCGATGCGGTTCATATCCGCGAGTGGAGACACCTTCTTGACCATAGAGCGGCTTTTCCGCGAAGATTCTTCACCTCAAGGAGTTGGTGTATCCGAAGAGTGGAGCAGCCCGACATGGGCGTCGGGACATGAAAGTCCGACCAGAGACTAGCCGGCAACGTGCATCCATTGTATACTAAATTTGAAGGCTTTCAGTATGCTCTTGTGTGTTGTTATGCTCCAAGTGGTGGAAGAGTCTGCCCGGGAATAAAAGGTTGGTGTCTTGGCGTTTGGGATTTCACATGCAATGCCGATCGACAGGGCAAGCGACAGATTTTTCAGGAAGGAGTTCGAATGAAGAGATTTGAATAGAAGTATTTACGTGCAGGTTTAAATCCTGTTTCTGACTAAAGTTTGTATCCTGGATGCTCTTGTAAATGACGATTCAACCTGGGATGCTGATGGTACCGATACCTGCCCGAACGCCGACCATGCTTGTACGCTTTTGAACCAAAGTGACCCTCTCCCAGGCTATATGCTAAGCTTATCCACGCTCAAGCGATCTGCGCTCCGGTGACGCTTGACCATGCCGAGCTTGTAGAACTTCTCTTCTCCGGTTGCTGTCCGGCCGCCGATGTACCACTTCTCGGCGCCCATGGCCTCGTGGAACCCTTCTGACGAGCTGTCTGAGCCTCGCCTGCTTCGCTGTGATGCGCCGGGTATGGGGAAGGCTTTGGCCTTGGGTGATGTGGAGCGGTTGTATGGCGCGGCGTGCTGTCTGGTGGGTTGGAAGTGGCCCGTTGCCTGTACGGACACAGTTGTGGCGCCGGGCGAGGGCGAACGGGTCTTTGTGGTAATGGTCCGCGATGTGGCGGCATTGTCGAGCGTCGGGCTCTGTTGCGCCGTGTTGTTCGGCGCATAAGAGGCCACAGAGGTCGCTTGCGAGGTGGCTGCCTTTTGCAGGCTGGGTTGCTGCGCTCGGAAAGCTGCCAGGAAGCCGCCGAAGAAGGGCCTGTTGGTAGTCATGTTGTTGTTACCGCCTCGAGAGCGGGCGTGGTTGCTGGTCTTTGTACGATGAATCCAGCCGTTTCTTCCCAGGGATCCTCTGCCAAAGTCGCGGTGTAGTCGTGTAATCGTGTAGGCTAAGGGGCCTGTCGGGTCTGCATACGCTATTTTGCGCGGCTGCTGAAAGCCCCAGACTTGACAGCGCACGTCGACCTGTCTGTTGAAGCGCGATGCTGCCACTTGTGTTGTCCCAAGTCCTCTCTTTCACTGGGTCGGAATAGGGTCTTCTCGGATGTGATAGGCCGTCGTGTGTGTTGTGTTGTGCAGTGTGCGTGTGACGTAGGCGTGTTGTAACTCGGTGCACGGGTCTGTGACTGGGGAGGGGGAGGGGGAGGGGGCGGTGGACAAGCGCGGTGAATGCTGGCGGGGTAGGCACGATGTGAGTTTATATTAGCGACGGCGGGGGAAAGGGAGGTGCAACATGCATGGCGTGTTTTGGCCGAGGGTTGCTGAAGCCGCGAACCGTGATGAATGTGCAAGTCAGGAATAAGTCGGAACCAGCCGGTTCTGATTGGAGCACACCTTCCGAGCCCTCACCGAGACCATGGACAGACGACTACCCATTACTCAGGCCCACCCACTATCCTGCAGCACACTGCTACCTGATCACAGAAATTTTTCTTCTGATGCAAACAGTTGCTCATCCTGTTCCAAGCCTCCTTCCTGCGCCTGCACCTCCTCTACCCCGGATATGACAGATCCGACAACGCTGTATGGCTGCGGAGCTGGCTAACGGCACAGATCGCAGCCAACGGCTCCCACCCTCCCCTCTTCAACCACCCACATACCTCCAGAACTGGTTTTACATGCCGCCATAACCCGTTTGGCTCCTGAGAGCAAATCACCGCGCACCCCCAAGTCGAGTCAGCGCAAATGACTATCCGTATCCCTGCGTAAACGCGATGACGGATCGTTCGTAAGACTTTGTACTTGGTGGCATTCAGCAGCTGAAGCTAGCCCGTCACCGTAGAAATGACCGTTACCCTTATCCGCGCCAGAACGTGGGGTAATCCGAGTCCGAGAATCCGGCCGGCTATGCTGCGAGTAACATGGCAGTACCCGTATCCACGGAAAGCTTTGTAGCCCTGGGACTTGACTTCTTCGTTTAGCATGTGCAGCCGCATGGGATCGGCACACGCCAAACTACAGCCGGCCTTGCTGATCGGCCCTTCCAAACTTTGGCACCCTCACATTGAGCCATGCAAAAATATCGCAGTGCCAACACCCATCTACCATGACACCTTGATTATTACAGGAGCCTCACAATCTTCCGAAACTCCCCTTGTGTTGAAAAGCTAGACCTTTTTGGTGATGGCCTTGACGCTCTCGAGGTCCTGGACTCGATCAGCAATCCTCGATACCTCATCTGCTTCATTTCTTGCAGACCCAAAGCCTTTTGAACCTTTATCTGTGTCTAGTGGACAGATGCGAGACTTTGCAACTACGTTTCAGAATAGGAATGTAATGGGGGGAATTATACGGCCAATGGCATTAGCAGGATATGAGTCTCATCTGTTTGCCTGGTATACCGACAGCTCTATTTGAGCTTTATTCAACTCCGCTTCTCCCATTCGGTTGTTTGGAAGGGTTCGAAGTTTGAAACCACCGCCCTTCTTCTATGCAAATATAATTTCGCTTGTGGCGGAGAGAGAAGAGGAATACTCGGATAGGGAACAGGAAACAATGAATCGCACTCGAAGCCTTCTCTATCGTTTTCATTGTCAGATGCAAAGCAAACAGAACTTCTGCTCCTAGACAGTAGGAACAATTGGGTATTGGATGTATCAACAAACGCTCTGCTCTGCTTTTCACAATACACATATACCCGTTGCGCTTAATTATATAAAGAAGTGGAATAGACCACCTCCACAAAACCCCAACCATGTCATCACTCAAACGTACTTGGCTACGTCTTCTGCTCATGGTAGCCGCAAAATCCCGGCCCACACCCGCTGCCAAGCCTTCCCTCAACAGCCCAGCCAACTTCTACATTTCTCGCGCCGCAGCTAAAGCAACGAGACCTCCGACCACAACCCCACCCAATCGCATCACATACGTCGCCCACCGCAAAGATGTCGGCTTCATCTTTCGCCCACCATGCAAAGACGCCTGCTGCCGTCGTGAGTCCATGTCCTTCTTTGCTTGGAGCGAGCGCCAATTGGTTGCGCGACGGCCCAATTGAGGGCGGCATGATGACGACAAGGAGTGCTAACGTAGGTGGTAGAGCATGCGCAGCCCGTACAAAGCTTACAGGAGTCCCTTTGGTCCTCAGTATGTATTTCTCGACGCTGGGCTAGGGATTTATGGGTGTGTGTGTGGGGGGGG
>Ga0265797_10011417_pt1 | contig 11121 bp, 15 predicted proteins | sample P2T30metagenome_FD_192433 | JGI IMG/M metagenome (GOLD analysis project Ga0265797, IMG submission 192433) | Plant litter microbial communities from East Loma Ridge, Irvine, California - P2 T30 | ecosystem: Environmental > Terrestrial > Plant litter > Unclassified | place: USA: California... | reverse complement strand
TAACGTGCGAAGTGGCTTTCGAACGCTTCAGCTCGCAAAATTTGTGTCTTCGGGGCGACGGTAACAAAGAGATGGCTAGTACTGGCATTCTGGATACAGGTTGCGCATTGTACTCCTTTGGCATCGAGGTCCCGCAAGTAAAGACTGAAGTAACTTGCAGAGACCCTAAAGGGGCCTATACTGCTCCAAAGTACGACAAGAGCGCCACAAGCGGAGCAATAGGCATCGAATCAGCCATCAAGACTTGGTGCGCTGAGTATGGCTTGACGCAACTTACCAAAGGCAAAACAGCTCCATATGGACGCTGGCTCATTTCGCAAATCAACGTACCAAATCGCATTTCTTTCTGGCCGCGCGCCCAGGTAGAAAGGAACAACAACATCGGGATCATTCTCTACGATGAGTGTGTCACCGCTTTCACTGAGGGCCTGAACACATGCGAACCGGACTCCGACATTACACATGGATTCACCACCTTATGTGGCTCTCTGGAGTACTCAATCGATGTCAGCGGCTGGACCCAGGAAGGCAATCCGCCATGGGATCAAAAAGTGTCTTTTCCTCCCGCCGATAACATGCCGCGCAAAGGTGGCACTCCTTTTGCTTCCGAGTGTTACCCGGCAAATTTACCAGGTGAAAAGGTTAACGAGTATGACTTTGAGAAAGCGATCGACGCGTTTTGTCCGGATGGTGCTGATCTGGATGCCGCGGAACATGATTGGGAGAACATGTTCGAGTATCCACCTCAGTCAGAACCAGCATTCTACGCCACGAATCCGAGCTTGCCTGATGAACGTCTATATCTAGGAGCGCATCGCCTGGACGCGTCCGCATGCGCAGATCCGGACGCCTGCAAGTAAGTCTTACCGTCTCCACGCATCGTGCTCGCCGAGGTACTAACATGGCTACAGGGGCTATGACTACAAAATGGGCAAAGACGATTGCATACATGCAATGAGGAGGGCCTACAGAAGATGCAACAAAGATTTGCAGTCCTCACGGTGGGTTAGCATGGACATGAAGTACAAGTGTGTTTGGTACAAAGCAGTGGTTCACAACACCAAGAAATGACCATCGGGACCACTGTCGCACTATTTCAGTTGCGACTAGTGAATAGCGTCCGTAAATTCAATGTAGAACTTGGTCAATTCGCGCTTTTTGGACATTTCTTACCATCCACTGTTCACGAAAGACAAGGAGCTTTTCGATCCGAGTCCTCGGCAAGATTAGGCATCCCCAGATACCCATACTGCACTCAGCTGCACTCAGCTGCACTCACGTGCGGTCATTAATATACTCGGCAGTGAGACTGCTCGTGCATATGAACAAGCGCTGACCATCCGTTCCCGAAAGGCCCCCACTGCACAAGTAATCGTCCCCAGTGTCGTACACACAACTGCCCAAGATTGCCCCATCATCTGCGTTCGTGATAACGTAACCTCTATCTTCTGTAGCACCAAGTCTATCAGCTTCATGCTCCCGCTCAATGAAAGGGCCAACAACGTACCGTACAGTGTGAAGTGAACCTTGTTCGCATAGTTCTTTCCAGTTCGCAACTCGAACTCATGCACGCCGCGCACCGTTCCACCCATGCACCCGTCGCCCTTGCAGCGAGCGCCACCAACGACTCCAGTAACTTCGTCGGTACTGTGAAAAGCAACATACTTGCTCGTAACGCCATCGCAGTCGGACTCGCCTGGTACGACCAAATATGCGTTCTGGAGGTGTGCTTGTTAGCCGTGAACGGGTCACTGGGTAATGCTGAGATTTACTTCGACTCCGTTGTCCACAAAGGCGCGGTCTTGATGAGTGTAGATTTGGAAATCGGCTGCTACTAAGCCGAGCATGCAGGCGGCGGTAGCAATGAGGCTGAATCGTGGCATAGTGAATAAGGTAGGAGTGAAGGTTGATATGGTAATTGTGCAAATGTAATGATGCTCTGACTTTGATGCTGAATTGATAGCGAGAGATTGCTGGCTTATATATCATTGTGAGTACCATCAAAAGAACCACAGGTACCATGTATGCTTCCGGCATATCGATCTCGATCTCGCGATCGTGAGGCGGCAAGGCCTCCAGCTGCAGCATGTCACGATGCTTGAATCTTCTTATAGTGAACTAAGTGGGTTCGGTATTGGCCGCTCGGCTAAGATTCTAGCGTTGTATGTCTGGGAGAAGGTAAGTTACGGAAAAACATCTTGGCTCGCCCCGCATTGTTGGATACTGGATCATAGTCTGTTCACCTTTTTACTCTCATTTGACAACTTTCGGAAGCGTTAATGGTGACAGGGTGGTGCGTAACGTTTCCCGTCTAACAGCCGATCGAAGAGAGTGGGATTGGGAGACTAGCGTCCAAGACACAACGGGACCACCAGGTGGGACGGAAAGCGCGATGATGTAATTTGAATAAATTCAGGTGCCGCACATGTACTCGCTATTGATACTATTACTTCATTGCCTATGTTAGTATCTGTCATCTGGAGTAGTCCACCTATCGGAAGTTGCCCCTGACAATCCATCTTTGTACACCTTGATGATCATCTCCCATCAACGATTCATCTTGTTGGTGATCATTGTGATCGCAACAAAAGCAATTCACATTTCAGTCTGTTGCATGCAACATCGATATACTAGCAATGATACCTTTACATGCACCCGTCTTGTCATTCTCGGGCTTCTTCACTTGCTGACGCATATCTATGAGCATGTCAAAGTCAACGGTCAGCTTGTACGAACACTCCTAGTTTGGCCAGTTTGAAAGCACGCTGATCATGGCAACACCTGGTGATTTAGGTCATCCTTCTGTTCGACAACGAATCAGGCGCCAAGAGGAAGTCGTTATCCCATATTACCAGTTACGTTGATCGAATACCTCCATTGCTGAGCAAGCCTGCTGGTGCTACATATCTTGGTAAGCTGCGAGATAAGCTAGAAATGGCAAAGCCAACGAATCAAGTAGAATTAGCAGACAAAAGAAATGGGGAATCAGGTGAATAGATGTTACCTCTCGAAACCTTGTTGTCTTGGTGCGGTTAGTAGAGATTCAACCGTGTCGATAAGCATTCGCACCATTCCGACGTCGCTTATTTAATTCTCCCCTCAACATTACTCGCAGCGCACAACTCACATCGTATTGTCGGGCTTAATCACTTAATGCGTGTGTTGAATTCGTCGGTGGCCTGAGCTCCAACTATGGCTGTTCGGTTCACTGTGCGTGCTTGAGGGAAATTCACGTATGCGTGATGAGTTGGACATTGGAGAGAGGTACTCGGAATATCTCGCTTGAACCCCTAAGGCTACTCGTATTGTCGACTTAGGTCTACAAATCGTCTCTGGCATGAGTGTGTGGCCCGCTAGGACCACACACGCTCCAACATCTCCACGTTCTCGTAAGACACACCACGTACGGCCACTGATCGATGCTGCGCAGCTTAGGTGTACAGTTCCTGTAGAAGAAGTCAGTGCGTGTCTCACAGCGCTTCGTGAATACGCCACATACCTCAGTCAACGCATTCAATCCCACACCCTCTTGCGCAATATCCTCTTCCTTCAAGAACAGCAGCGGCATCTCGACTAGCGTACCCCTGATCGTGCTGAGCACTTCCTTCACCTCCCGCACGCCCTGCTCGCCTTGACTGAAGTTCTCCGCAACGACGTGGCCCCACTTGTACAAGCTGGGCTTGATGTTGTTCTTGTCCTTAGCATCTTGCGCGAAGAACCTGCTGTAATACTCGTCGTACTCTTTCCAGTTCTTGACCTTGTCATCAGGAACGGGGTGGAAGACCTTAGCAAAGGCTTCGGTGTTGTTGCGCGCGCGCCAGGTCCACATATTCTGGAAATCATCGGACAGTGGGTCTGCTACCACACGGTCTTCTTCGGAGCCCCAGTCGTAGATGTTTGCGACGCCGACAGGTTCGTAGTTCTGGTCCGGACGCTCTGGGTCTTGCGACTTGATGAGGCCCAGGTGTTTCCGGAAGATCTCCCTTCGCAGAGATGAGGCGAACTTCGAGACGCGGTAAGGTCGTCCATCCATGTATGAGTCAACTTGTTCAGGATCTTGAATGATGATGGCAATTTCTGAGTCGTGGTCACCGAGCTGAGAGCGGTCATTGAGATTGGCAGAACCACAAATGACGATCTGGTCATCGGCGATAAGGAGCTTGCTGTGGATGTAAAGTTCTTCCGAAACAAAGGCGTCAATCTCGTCGATGTTTCCGCCTTCCCATGGTACGTTGCGGATGTCCTCGCCGTTCAGCATGTAGCACTCGCTGACAGAATCCCATCGTCCACTTCCAAGGCCCTGATGGCTGCCCATCTTTGATGCTTCTTGCTGGTAGCGTTCATAGTCGCCCTGATTCCCTTGTTGCTGTTGCGGCAGGTTACCGCTAGAGCCGTCCATCTCATACACACCATACTCCTGAGTAGGTGGTGGACGATATGCTTGGTAGTCTCCAGCTCCCCGCGAGCCCTCGTGCGCAGCATCGAATCCCTCGCTTGCTTTCTGATAGGATACTCCACTCTGTTGCTCTGCCTGAGCCATGACTTTGCTGGCGTTAATGCGATCGTAGCTACGCAAATTATAGAAGCGGATGTAGTCCATCGGATTGAAACCGGCTCTAGCGATTTCCTCGTAGATGGAGTGACCGCCGCGGTTGATGGAGTCGTACTGGAACTCCATAATTGCTCGTGTGCCCAAAGCGTCGTCCCCCTTGAGGTCACCAGCGAATGCTGGAACACTGCGAGAGTGGAAAGTACGAGGTTAGTGTTTGTCTCCAAGCGCTACATATACTCAGTACTTACCTGGGTATCATAATGATCATCTTGTACTTCTCGCCGTTGCGAGCAGCACGAATGATGCGTTCTACCATAGCAGCCCCAATCTGATTCTTAACAGGCTTCTGCTGGTCGCCGGTCGCAGTGATGAAGAACTGGTTTTCGACGTAGACAAAGTGTTGAGAGTTTTTGATAATCTCAACGTATGCGTTTTGGATCGAGTGCTGCAACCATTAGCTGAAGCCACCATTCATAAATGCGTACTTACCTCGGTGATAATGTTATGACTCCATTTCGCTGAGCTGCGAGTGATTTGGCAGTCCGAACCACCTCTCTGCGCCCCATGCTCGGCATGTGATTGCTGTTGCGGATCGTGCTGCGCGTACTGATGATAGCCCTCGTTGGCCTTCTCGTAGAGCTTCTGTCGGAAACCACCACCGTGACCGAAAAGGCCTCGCTCGCCTCCTTCTTCACCACCGAATCCACGTTGACCATCCTCGCCACCCTCGAAGTCTCGCTGCTCGTTCGGGGTTGGGTAGGTGCCGCCTTGCTGGGCGCCGCTGCTCGTGTCCGGTAGCCTTGAGTACCGGGTGGCCTTCTTGCTATACTTTTCGTCGTAGATGAAGTTCCTGTTTGGCGTACCTTCGAATCAGTGTTTGTCTCACATGCACTTCGTACATGACATTACTGACCATCTCTGAGAAAAGTGGGTGCGGAGATCTTGTACAACTGGACCGGCTAAGCAAAGAGCGACATCGGTCCAGCCCATGCGGGAGCTTTGCGTTCGATCCAGCTTATTCTCGTCCCACTTATCGACATGTTGGAAGTCTATATGGACGTTAGCACCAGGCTCAATTGCAGAACGCAGTAGGCTGTACGTCTTCAACACACGTTGCAGACGCATATTGCAGTTGCAAAATGATTTAAAGGTATACAGCCAGTGCTATCTGTCTTCCCTCTCTCGAGCTTTATCTTACCTAGCATACGGGCATTGTTGTAATCTTGACCGGGGAAGACAATGCGGTCCATGTCACCTGGGTGTGCATCCGCTATCGAGTGCTGATTTGTATCCCAGCGGCCGTAGCACAAGTCCAAGCCACCCATGAACGCAGTATGGCCGTCAATAAGACATAATTTTTCGTGGTGTGCCCAGTATAGTACAGTGCCGTCGTGGGCACCGTAGACTGCCTTGAGTCCCTCGACAGGCATTTGTGCAAGCTTCGCCGGGCTGAAAGACATGTTCTTCATAGACGCGAGAAAGGATGCTTGTAACACTTGCGCATCGGGAGTGTGATCAGGATGTCGAAAGACGCCGATGTTCTGGTGGAGATCTTCCAGATGATGCTTCGTGTGCGAGGAGGAGACTGATATAGGAGGTGCGATTAGCGGATCTGTCTTTTCCCACTCTTCTAGCGACGTGAAGATCACGTCTAGCCCGACGCGCGTAAGAGCTTTTGTAAAGCCGTCCGTCGTGTGCGGCAAAAGAGAGTGAAGATAATTGGGCAAAGTTGGATTGAGCAACTTACGCGTCAGGGCTTGAGTGACCTCCTTATACACGATGATGTTGACCTTGACACCTCGCTCAGCTGCCGCGAGCAACATGCGATCGAGGCGGTATTGCTGATTCCGAGCTGGAGGCCTTCGCAAATACAATTCTGGCGACAGCCACCAATCGAGGATCCAAATGGACTCTTTTGCACGCTCCAGCGCAATCGAGACGGCATACATGTACGAGCATCCGTCGACATACCACTTAGTCTCGTTGCCATGTCGTTCCGGCGCAAAGCTCATGAAGCGATGCTGGCTATGGTATTCCTGACCGGGCTGTGGTTGCGACTGCTGCCCAGCCTGCTGCCCCTGTCCACTCTGCTGCGGCTTGTTTCCATCCTTTCCTGAGAGCGAATCCTTGAGGTCGGAGACGAAGCCATGGAAAGGCTCGTGGAGCTTGTTGAAGAACGACATGTTGCCCGAGGAGGAGCTTTGTTGATTCTGCTAGCCCCAGTGTTAGACGCGAATCGTATACTCGAAAGTTGGTCTATGGGATCTCGAGCGAGTGAGGTGGATGGAATCAAGAGGAAGGAAGATCGCCCAGACACAGCAGAAACGGCCCGCAGCGCTATGACTACCTCGATCTGCCTCTAACCCACTTGGAACAGGGTCCAGGTGTACAATGACCGCATTGGCGTTTGTGAACCGAATTGTACTCACTTCTTTCCTGCCTCCAAACAGGCGCCGACCCATGTCAGACATCACACCACGGTTGCCCTCTTCACCGTCATTCCTGGGATTGTACTCGCCGTACGCGAGGTCATCGTCGCGGCGATGCTGCGCCATTACGAGAGAAGGTTGACCTCTGGCACCTTATTGAGATATCAAGATAATGAGGAGGTTGAGAAGTGGTGTTTGCAAACGTAGGGTGGAGCTGGAAGCTTGTGAAGATCGACCCCGCGATGGCCTCAGCTGGCGATTGAATGCCACATATTTTGCCAGCAGGGTACTTTGGCGCAGATGGGCGTTTCTGATTGCACCTCAATAGTTAGCAGAATCACAACTGATTAGCCTAGTCTGAATTTGTGTCTTACGATGGCTGTTTGGTGCTACACTTCGTCAGTATTCAGGGCATCGTGACCCCTCATTTATCTGCCCCTCATTTATCTGCCCCTCATCGTGCATCGCACCTTCCTCGACGCGCCCTGAGGCTAGTGAACTATGTCTCTGCCACATCAACTTGTCAATTCTGCCACCGCGGAGATCTGGAACCACCATCCCACAAGTCCAGGACTCAGCACCATCCGCTCCAATCGTTGCTGGGCTAGAAATGGGGAAGTGCGGAGTTCGATGACGTAGGATTTGCTCAGGGTGTATCGGTAGCTGTACGTAGCGTGCAGCTCCCCTTATCTCTATCATCTCAATTTGCAATTGCTACAGTTCTATAGTCATCTTTATATTGTCTTCAAATATGGCTTCAATTTCTCGCGTTGCGCTTCCATCTCGCCTTGTTTCTCGTGTAGTTGTTCCTGTTGCGAAACAATCTGTCAAACCTTTAGTAGCTTCTCGTAACTTTCATCCGAGTCCCTCCAGGATGGCGCAACATCCCATTGCTACTCTTCAGGTATGTGCTTAATGATTGAAGCTTTGAAAAGTACTAACAAGCGCATAGGAAGACCTGATTCCTCGCCTTCCTCCCTCCTCCCCAACACTCTTCGAAGCCAAGAAGAAGAAGAACCTGACCTTCGAAGCCATTGGCAAGGAACTTGGGCGCGACGAAGTTGCCGTCGCCGCGCTCTTCTACGGCCAGGCCATGGCCTCTGCAGAGGACATGCAGAAGCTTTCGAAGGTCCTGGATATTCCCATCGAGACGCTTGAGTCGCAGCTCTCAGGCTTCCCTGACCGGGGACGTTCGCTCGAGATGCCACCAAAAGATCCGCTAGTATACCGCTTGTATGAGGTTGTACAGAACTATGGGTACGCGTACAAGGCTGTGTTGAATGAGAAGTTTGGCGACGGCATCATGAGTGCGATTAGCTTTAGCACGAAGATCGAAAAGGAGACGGATGAGAAAGGCGAGTGGGCCAAGATCACCCTGAGGGGCAAGTGGTATGTCAATCTCGATACAATGTGGATGTTGCGTACTGACAATGCAGCAGGCTGCCATACTCCCGCTTCTAAATGTTGCACTCAATGTACCAGCAATACAACTACCGATAGTTATTGTATTGACCATATCATGACGATCGTTCGAGTGGCTTCACTTGTAACGTTTGTGTTTGTCGCTGCCCGAGCAATTGATGACCGCGCACTTGTAGCATGCCTTCAGTTTCATCTGACGACACTACGAAAGAGCTAGGTGAAGGCAATGGTGGTATGATTTTGTGTTACATGAACACTGTAGACCTGAGATATGTTGCAGTCCTTGCCGTGTCGTTGCCAACGCCACGTGGTGTTGTTGTTGATATCGGACGGCGCCTGCCTCACTGCCGTCGTCAGACCGCTCTTACCTCCCAAGACACCTTGCCTTCACTTCGTCCAAATTACGGCACAATCACCTCAATAGCGTCTGCCTGATCAGCCGCCGCCGCGCTAACTGCAATCTCACCGTTGGATATATATCCTACCTCACTGCAGCTCCTCCCCACTGCCACTACCACTCTCTTTCTCTTTGGCGACCGGCACCTGCTCGGGTGCTCGGTGTCTCCTTGAGTGCCAGGCTCTTCGATCACGAACGCCACAACCCACATCCGACGGCTCATCATGGGCTTCACGCTCACTCCTCACCTCAGCACACCACCAGACTCATCCTTGCAAGCAGAGGCAGCGCGACCCCCAAGCTCACAAAGATCCCAAAATCGGACCAGAACGCTTCAAGCTCGTCGCTACCAGCCACAGTCCATCATGTCGGCAGCACTCGAGCCACGTGAGACTGTCGAATGCACGTACAAGGACTGCGATTTGTCTTTCCCGACAGCGTCGTTAATGCGCAGGCACAAGAAGGATTACCACGACTACTGCATGAAGTGCGACTTGGACTGCGAGAACCCGGAGGATTACGTCTATCACAAGGTCTTAGAGCCAGACAACCACCTGAAGTCATGCCGTATCTGCGGTGAAGAGAGGCACACATTGTCTGGATTGAAGCGTCACATCGAGACGGTAAGCTGCGAGAATGGCTTCCAAGACGCCTTACTGACTGGTACAGAGTCACCCGATCAACCAGCGGCTCAAATGCCCTGGCTGTGACCTGGCCTTCCGTAGCCCACACGAATTCATCCAGCACGTCGAATTCGGGCACTGTGACGTGATCTCGGCCAGCCAGTTCCAGGGCCACGTCATACATAAGCATCTCATCGCAGAGTTGCTGAAGGGAGGTGAGGCCTTTGTCCGTTTCCAGCAGAAAACGGCCAAGTACAATGCTGCTCTGGACCACGAGGAAGTAGGTGGTGTCGATCTGGGAGACGACGTGTTCGAGGATGAGGAAATCGGTGAGGTGGAGTTCAAGGCCCTCAAGCCTGACACCCCCCCCGATACGCCACTGTCGCCAGCAGCTACTGGTCCCTTTCCGCCATTACCCACCCAGATAAGGACCACTCAGTGCGAGCACGAGTTCGACATCGCGTCCGACCTAGCTTCTGATCTTGGAGTGTCTGACTTCGAGGCCGATCTTGCGTCTCTTGCAAGTGGTATTTCCATCAGCAGCGGTGCTTCAGAGACGCCTACTGTGGTCAACTCCCCTCTCGCGTCTCCAGTTGCCTCCAGACATTTCGGCAGCTCATTTTTCCCCGCTTCCAGCCGCCAGGTCCTCAGCACTGTAGGATCTACGACCGCATCGTCCGGTCGTCAGCCCAAAGCATGGGGCAGTCGTGTGGGAAAGACTGCCAGTAGCATCCTCTTTCCAAATGCTAAACCAACCCCTGCGCCTAACGACTTCTCCATCGAGTCCTACGACAACACGCGGGAGAAAGAACATGGCCTCAACATCATGAAGACTCGCTTCTGGGATCCAATGAGCGGCGACTGGAATCCAGAGCGCTTCTTCGACTCGGTTCTCAGCAAATACTACTGTCCCTTTACTTGCGAGTAAGTTCTCCTTACACTAGGTGTGAGCTACAGATGCTAACTCGGAACGTAGGCAGACCTTCACTTGCCCGGCCGATCTCAACAAGCATATCCTGGGCGACCACCGCATCACCCACATGAAATGCCCAACCTGCCTCAAAGAATTCAAGACTGCCTGGCGACTGATGGCGCACTGCGAGTCACGCGGAGCTAGGTGTGAGATCAACAAGGCAGAGAACTACAACATCCTCCTCGATCGCCTGTCCGGCGGCTTCCTAGAGGTCAAGGACGACGTTCGCCCCGAATTCCTCAACAACCCTACCCGAATTATCCAGAACAAGGAGACACAGCGTATGGAGAAGTATACGCCACCCGTTGCCAATTACCTCCAGTACATGGTCACCACGCCTCCGGACTGGAAGGAGCCCGTTCGCGTGGCCAAGGTCATCGGCGGAATTCTGAACCGCACCGCGAGGCCCGTTCAGTGGTGAGCACAATACTGACCAACTGGGTGGAGGACGTCTTCTCATCGACGTCATACTCTTCTTTTCTTCTTGCATGCTGAAGACAATTGGCTTCGACGCCTACGAACACCAACATGTGCTTTCCAACGCGTAGGATCGCCAATCAGTCTGGCGACTTGTGCTTTCTGCTGTTAACCCATCAAAGTCTGCGATACACATTTCCTTTCATGTTCATGTACACCATCAAAGTCTTTTCAGTTCTTGGAATTTCAAAAGTGCGGCGGGAAAATAGTTCAGTGGATGCAGCTATATGAGCTGCTTTTCTTCTTGA
>Ga0265797_10011416_pt1 | contig 11121 bp, 6 predicted proteins | sample P2T30metagenome_FD_192433 | JGI IMG/M metagenome (GOLD analysis project Ga0265797, IMG submission 192433) | Plant litter microbial communities from East Loma Ridge, Irvine, California - P2 T30 | ecosystem: Environmental > Terrestrial > Plant litter > Unclassified | place: USA: California... | reverse complement strand
CACAAGACCAAAACGACACGCCAGCGAACGCAACACGCGTACTGCCTCTGCACCTGCATCATTTGATCAATCATCAGGCTAGCGAACGGAGATTTTATCCGAAAGCCGTAAATAGTTCCGCTAGACTCAAGATGGTGTGTTGGATGGAACAAGACTGCCTTGCATCGACAATGGTAAGAGGGTGTATCGAAAACCTTGTCTATTCAGTACCCGCAATGCACCTTTCAATGCCACATATCAAGCTATTTACGCCAATGCGAAAAGCATCCAAAACACCATGCCATGTCTATACCAAAAGCCACTTACTCACATGTTCGTGAGTTTGCTTAGTGAGGATCAATGATGTCGGTGCACGCAATCCCATTCGTACTGCAGAGAGATGTTAGCGAAAGTGCATACGAAGGATGAGAAGGTTCTTGACTTACCACTCTGCCCTCTTCATCACCGGTATAGACATGGTGAGGCATCGGCAATATGCACGTGATGGGTGCCGCAGACGAGGGAGACGTTGGATCACTGTGATTGAGCACATTGATGAGGTTCGCAGACCATTTGCTGGGTACTGAGGTTGGAGTGGTGATGGTCGGGGGTGTTGGCGTTAGATGGAAGATTTTGACGACACCCCTACGATGTCCAGTGAAAATGAGTTCGCGCTCACACCACTCGTTGCCCACGCCCTCATACACAGCGACAGCCGTGATGCCATCTGCGTCGTCTTCGCTGTCGCAGATATCCTCGTCAAGCAGCACTGCGCCGTTGAGTGTTGTGACGATGAGTCGGCTTCCGCAAGCGAGTACAATGTGTCCTGTGACGCTATTGATCCTAGCCGCTTGAATCGGTACTGGGTTTCGCTTTTGCCGTGGACCAAGATCGAGCTCGCGAACGAACTCATTTCGGTTCAAGTCCCAGAGGAACACACGTCCGTCGAGTGATGCGGATAGGAATGCAGAGAAGGCGCGGCTTGCGGCGAGTGTAATGACGGATGACTTGTGGCCAAATAGCGTTGTGGCGTTCTGCAGGTCGATGTGGCCTCTTTCAGCTTTGCTCATGTTCCAAATTGCGAGTGTACAGTCTGTTCCTGCAGTGATGAGGGTTCTACCGTCAACGAAGAGGGAAGTTGTCAGCTGGCCAGAGTGTAAATGCTCGAACAGCCCGATGAGCTTCTTGGAGTGTGAATCATAGAAGCGCACGCTGCCATCCGTGAAACCCCACTCCATGTAACGATCATGATGCGGCGGTATGTTGTGCCGAAATGGTGCTGAGCAAAGGAGCTTGTCGCTCTTGCTGATGTAGTTGAGAGATGAGATGCGATCGTTAGACTCCAGTAGCGTGCCGGGAACCCGATGTAAGCTCTCTGCAGACGTGTCGAGCTTGGTAGGTTTCGTGACGTTTTCTTTCTGTGGGTGCGGTCGCTGGAAAACCTGTGGAGGCGTCTGTCCAAAATTGTTGATAACACTAATCTTCTGTGCGCGCTCCTTCTCGTCAGTAATCGAATCGAGATCGATTGCACCCTGGTATGTCATGTAGTGGAAGACATTTGCTGCCTCGATTGCTGCTTCGCCTCGCTGCTTGTAACCGAAGATGAGGTCGATCCAATGATGCAGGTTCTGGCTGACGTAGGGACTTTCCAGAGCCTCACGCTGTTTGGCTATGAAGATGGCTGGATCGCCCTTGGCCCACGGAGGTAATTGGACGTTATCGATCTTCGAGCCATCCGATCGCAGACCAAAGTTGTACCCATTGACATTGGTCAAGAAGTCAGGGAGAAAGTAGAACTCTGGGGTAAGCTCGCGTACGTCGGCCATATTCTTCGCGGACACCGAGTCCCAGACATTTTGGATCGAGTAGAACATTCGGTCAGCGTGATCCCATGTGCCACCCTGAATGAGGAAGAAGGCCGCGCTGAAGGGTTGAAGTCGCATCAGATACGACGCGACGGTCATGGCGGACGAATAATGAGTTCCGTAGTGGAAGGCGTGACTAGCGTCTCCCATCTCGGCAAACGAGCTAAATCTCTCTCTAATGAGATGCTCTTGCTTAGGATCCTGAATACCAATAGGTTTGCGGAGGTCTCGAAAGTTGCTCGGGTCGCTCAAATCCAATTCTTCGCTGTGGTAGTTCGACAGCACCCACGGGAAGACCGGGTACTGGGTCAGATCGTTGAACGTCCTTCCTGCGAGTGTATTGACGAACATCAGGTAATGGAAGTTGGACATCTCTCCTTTCAGCCATTTCTTGGTCGCTGGATGAGCGGAAGCAGAACCAAATGCTGATGCGAAGCGCGATCCAAATGTCTGTGGTGCTTCCTCCGGGTTGCGCAGGGAGTCAAGGCGCCAGGATATCTCAGAGTTGGCATGCTTGTCCGGATTCGCGACATGCGAAGCTCGCTGTAGGACCCGAGAATGGATGTCGTTTCGAGCCTGGGCAGAGACAGCTGTGAGAAGGTAGCTACGGCCATCATCAAAGAAGACTTCAATTCCAACATCGCGGTGAAGGAAGCGCCGCTTGGAAATACTGATAACCTCAGTCCACTTCCAATTTCTCACTGCGTCTTCTTGGCTCCTTGGTGGTGGGCGACGGGTAGTGACAGCTTCTTTTCCAGCTATGACTTGAACGTAGGGGTCGCGCTCATCGGGCGGCGCCTGCCACACGCGTACGATCTCACCGTCTGACCTTTGGAAGAAATCGTCCAGCAAATAGAGACAATCTTTGCCTACGATGAGGAGGCCCTCTATTGCTTCTAGTCCGACTACCCGAGAGATGTTGCACACGTATTGCACCTGATCGCCGCGGTTAAGGCTCCGCATGACCTTGCGGTTCTTGTCTTCGAAGCCATCCTCATCTTCATACATAGCTTCGACCATCTCAAAGTCGTCGTCGCTAGCAGATTCTGGTTCTTCCGTTGGATCACCCGATGCACTCACGGAAGAGGCAGATCTAGTCGATCGCGCCTTGACAGGGGTGGCACCAACAGCTTCCTTCGCCGAAATTGCTGGCACAGTGGTATCCAACCTGGGTCGCTCTCGTGGATCTGTGTCTTTGCGTTTGGGTTGATACGACTGCTCTCTACTGGTGTTGTCGACAACGATACGTAGACGCTTTCGATCACGACCCTCGGTTTCGTCGAGCCGCCATCTGGCAGGTGGACTGTCTTCGAACAGACCACATGGGCCTTTCAGTTGGTGGTCAAGCTTGGCCAAAACTGTTGCCATGTAAGTAGCATTATCCTGCTGGTCTTGAAGGACGCGCTGGTGCTTGATGCGTTCAGAAGCGTGTATGTTGGATCTCCAGTGGTTTGTGGAGTTTTCGTGGTGATTCCAGACATTATCCGCGGCAAGCTCATCAGATTGCCACTGCTTCAGCTTCTCCTTGCGCTTGGCGATTCGCTTCTGAGAAGTCTCTTCGGTCTTCTTGTTTTGGCTTTGGGCAAAGTCTTCCCAAGATTTAGTCATTGAGCCATAGAAGAACTTGTCCATCTCAGTCTTGTTTTTATCAAGCCACTCTAGGAATGTTTCATTATCAAGTTCGACAAGCTTCTGAAAGCCATCGTAGAGATCTTTCGTGTCGCCGTGGATGGCATCGGCCAAGATCATAGATGTTTCGTGAGGCTTTTGCACCATGAGCGACCTCCAGAAGTTCGCCGCCGCAAGACGCACGTCCGTGTGTTCAGACGACAACTGTGTGTAGAGAAGATAGCAAATCATCTTCAACGAAAATGTTTCGTTGTTGACAGAAGAAAGAATGATAGGCTGCCAATACATCATCTTCTCGATAACTGCCGTGGTAGTTGCACCACTTTCTGACTCATCTGACTCCGCCAAACGAAGCAGAGCAACTCTCAAGAAGGTGTTACGGATTGATGAGATAGGCTGCGTGCACAGTCTGACGGACTTGATAGTCGCAATATCCGGACGTTCGAGATATTCTAGGAGGAAGCCAGCGAAGTCGAGCAAGGACTCTGCGCCTTCAAGAAACCATCCCTCGAAGACCGCTTCGGACACGTGGATCACGAAGCGTTGCAGATTGAGGAGAACGCGCGGTTCGTGTAATAATTGCTGATCAAACTGAAGCGCATTCTTGACGGACGAGAGCGTTTGCCGAAGAATGTATGACTCGAAGTATGCTTGATGTTCTTGAAAGCCGGGAGGCGTCTTGAGGAAGAGACCTAAGCCAGGAAACTCTTTGCGTGTGAATATCTGGTCCTTGAACACGTCGAGAACAACTTCCAAAGTCGCTTCCACTACGGAGCTACCAACCTTTAGTGCCAAGGGAGCAGCGTACTTTGGTGATAGTATTGGATTGAGAGAAGGTTGCTGAGCGACCTTCTTCTTATCCGCCGAGACGAGCACAAATGATGACGCTCTGCGGAAAGGTAATACGCGTCGAGACGCAGGCGAAGGTGATACGTCAACGTTGGTCGTGCGAACCACAGGCGCTTCATGCCCGTTGGCTCGGGAAAGTGGTCGGATCACAACGTCTTGGCCCTCGAAGGTCAGTGCGGACCCTCTTGAAAGTAATTCCGTCTCAGCGCTAACACTGTCAGATGTGACAATGACTGGATAGAGGACGAAGAGCAGTTCTTGAACGTAGTTGGAAGAGTGAGTGTAATCGCGAAATCCTTCCGATCGTGAATGTAGCTCAGACAGGAACTGAATAGCAGAGTTCAGAACAACGGCAAAGTCATTCAGTCGATCTGTCTGAGGAGCCCGGGTATCTAGAATCATTAGCACGGCTGTTACATGGTGGTTGAGCTTAACTCACCAACTGTTGGCTGCTTGGCATTTAGCGACATTGTTCTACGACGCCCTCGAGTGACTGTGCCTTCGCCAGTCTCTTGCTTTGGTGTGCCATCATCGGCTCGGGCGAGGTCACGGTCGCGGACAATCGCTCGCAGGCCAGTCTCCAACATCGCGGTGATTACTGGGAATATTTCGGGGTACCAAATCCTGAGCTGAGACTGGGGTGAATGCGCGATAAAAATGTCGACCAGATTGAAGACGTCAAAGTCGCGCTCGAAGTCAATGGTTGCGACATCGCGACCAAAAAGGATCGCGAAACAGATAGTCCAGATGCCTGGTGTATTCCACCAGTGGCGCAACCTGTTCTTCATCAAGATGAAGCCTCCTGTCTTATCCCCAAACTTCTTGACGTAGTGCGAACCATTGATCACTAGCAGTCGAGCTAAGATCTTTGCCCCAAGAACAACGACTCGCTGTTCAGGTTCGGCAAGGAGATAGAGCAGCCACTTTCCAGTGACATTCTTCGCAAAACGAACGATTTCGTGCGGGTTCTGAGGATCGCAGAGAAGTTCCGCCAGGAGAGTGAGGATGGCGATGCCCAAATCTGGTAGGGATAGTGGTGGCGAACTGCCGCCGCTTTGTGCCGGGCTGTTCGAGCGTGGTGTAGACTCTGGTGTCAATGTTGGTGGTGTACCTTTGCGAAGACGAGCAATGCTCGCTCTCGGTCGCAGTGCTCGTTTCGCATATGATGCGCGGCTGTCGTGCAGCGCATATGTGACGAAAAGAGATAGCGATCTCGCATTTTCCCCGTTGAAATTGATGATAAGTAGCGCTTTGAAGGCGGCGAGAAACAGCTTGAACGTTGATGGAGTGAAGTTTTCACCTTTGAGAGCATCTGTGAGACGCTTGACAACACCTGTAATGGGTCAGCTAAAGTTGACGCGCCATGTCGGCATACTTACGTATCCTATGGAATCGCTTAGCGTTGTAGTGATGGTGCTTACTGCCCTTGGCAAAGTGCGCAAATTGCAAGTAATACAACTTCTGCGTTTCCAACGAAGTAGCTCTACGCCAGATCTCCAGATCAACCAGAAGTACTCTATACGCAAGTGGGTTGATGATGAGTGACTCGGTTGGCTCGTTTTCATCGTATCCAACGAATCGGAGGATGATTCGCAAGAGCTGCATTACGAAGTCTTCGCAGTCTTCTGGTGTCACATCTAATGAGGAGGGGTTGCGCGGCACCAATCCCCCCATGGCGAATCCAATCTTCTGGCGCAGAACCTCAGCCAAGACAGCAAACCCGTTGCGCTGCTCCATGGCCTCACAATTGCGCCAATTCCCCCCAACAGCTTCAAGCAGAATGTTGACAGAGCGAAGCATGCTGTCTAAAGTCTGGGCGGATTGCACCAGCTTCAAGCCGACAGCCACACATCCGCCAATGCGCCAAATGGCATCGTCGAGTGATTGTGGAACGACAACGACAGGGTCACCAGATAGACGTCCAAATCCTCGTGGCTGAGACAGTGCATCATTGACCGAAGGTACGGCAGCATTGATGATGATCGGAGTACTATGAAGTCTGGTATACTTATGCAGAGTTTTAGCTGATTCGCGTGATAGTGATCGGATTAGTTGGGATTCATCGATGGCATTTCTGTCATCGTCGTCCATTACGGAACTGGGAGAGAAGCTCAGTATTATCTTCGATTCAGGCATGAGATGGCTTGCATTGGCCCGAATAGCTGCTACGATGTCGGATCGTTCCTCTCTCCCAGGATGTAATATCTCGTTGTGAACATGAAGCTCAGCAGAGGTACGGTAGGTTTGAAACGACCCGAGCCTATCTTGGAAGTTTCCACAATAACGCGGGCCAAGTTTATGATATACAGCGATCAGCTCATCTGACAGCGGTTCAGAGAATAGATGGAAGGAGGCGACTGAGAGCTTGGAGGTAATGACGTTTCTACCCAGCCGAGGCGCCAAGTTCCGTGGTGTTCCCAAGAACGCGAGTATGTGGTGTTTGGACACGCTAGAAGACATGGAGGCAAAGCTATCCTGGCTGCTATCCAGTAACGGAGGATGCGAAGGGTAGTGGGCTTTCATAGTCTCGGTGAACTCACCATCGACGAAAAGAGATGCCTTGGCAGCGCCGATACCGATAGTCTTGGCTCTTCGATGAACCACAGCGATGTGATACCACCGGCCTGCTTCGAAACGAGGAGCTTTCTTGAATCTGACACTGGGTATGACACCAGTAGAATGACCCATGTAAGTCTGCAGGATAAAGCAACGTGTATCCCTTTCCAGATATGCCATGAGGAAACACGTTTGTGTATCGTCGTATGCGCCGAAGAGAGTGGTATGGCAGTCGGCGTCGAACCTATCGACCCTTACCCAAGCAGCAAACGTATATCCGCCTCCTGGGGACATGGGTGGGAATGGACGACCAATGTCTGGAAGTTCAACAGCGCTGAAGCCATGCAAGGATAGATCGAATTGTATGAAGGGCGGGTCGCGGGAGGAGCGCATACCACGCAAGAGAAACTCAGCAGCTGATTCAGAAGACGCTGCTTTGCGGAAGAGGTAGTATGCATCGTCCAGCTTGTTGATGCCGTACTGAATTAGGTCGTCGGCCAGCTCTTGCAAGAGGCTGGCTTCTATAGGAGCGCACTTGTTCTCAAAGAGCAGGGGTAGGACACTGCTCAAGACGCCAGTGACGTGCAGCGCAGCTTTGTTGTAAGATGAGATGGAAGTGATTTCCAGTATGGCAAGCAGCACCGATATGGAAAGAGCCTTGGAGCGCGTGCCCGGGGCATCTTCACCAGAAAGACCCCGCCAGAAGTGGAAGATGGTCGGAATGATGTCTGGATTCTGCAGTATCTCATTGCCGCTGAATATAGCCCGCACCTGGCTGCGTAGTGGGTCAAGATCGAGATCGGTATCGCTGTACACGGACCGCGGGCTAGAGACTACGATCACAGTAGGCTGCGAGTCGCCGCTGGCTGCTGCGTCCTCGTCCTGCTTGGGTTGTGCGACTTCGACCTTCTTATCAATATCCCTGAAGATGCGTGTCATGGTCTCCTCGCCCAAGGCAAAGGCGAACAGGGTGCCGAAAAGCTGCTCCTGGCCGGCATCGTCACGTTTGCTCTGCGACTGTCCGCCAAAAATGCCAGTGCTGGCCAGGGCCTGTTCCAAAGCACTCCAGCCGCCGTGCTCGACGCGCTTGGCGAAGAAGCGCCTGTTACCGGCATGCTCGTTCAGCGCGTCTGACAGGACATCGAGTGTGCCCTTGATCACCTCGAAGAAGTCGATGCGGTCGGGCGTGGGCAGCTCGGCGGGTTTGTAGAAGCCGGAGAGCGAGCGCAGGGTAATAAGGAGGGTCTCGAAGCCGCGGACATGGCGGAACGCGTCTTTGGTATGGGTTTGGTCGTTGGACTCGATCAGCAGCTGGCGCATGCGGCGGAGGGCGTTGCTCTGGTTGTGGAGGACGTCGGAGGTCGGTGGTGTGGTCTCGGAGGCCCTGATCAACTCATCCGCTAGGCTTCGGAGTTCGGCTATCTGGTTATTCATCGGCGGCAGTCGTGAGGCGGCCGTGGAGGACCTGTGCGGCCGCGTCGTCGCCATGTTCAGGCGAGACCGCTGCTGCGGAATTTGGGCGGAGGTGATGGCTGCGCGGGTAGCACCTTCATGTCTCCCGAGCCCCAAGCCCGCACATGAGACCTCGACTTGCGGGGAATACTAGTCGTGTCGTTTGGTGGTGGGCGGGCGCACAATGAGGGCTGATTACGGCGGGCGGGCTCCGCGCTCGTCGTGGTTGCTGCTAAGCTGGTCATCGAAGCTGATCCCTGTCAGTCCAGAGCTCAGCCAGGCTCCCACGCTGCACGCGCCGAGCAACGTCAAGTCGCCGCAAAGCAAGGTACTGATAAACAATGCACCAGCACTAGGAGCTGTGCATATCGCCTACCAACATAGTTATGATAAACACGCGTTCTGTCTCACGCGGGCCGCATGGTGCGCTCCTGACTATTGCCTCTCACGTGAGCACGCATTGCCCAGGTGTGGCTGGCACACCTGCTTTGGCATATCGATAACTACCTCAGTACATGTCAGAGCAACGTTGGCTCCCAGTAACCCATATGTGAAGCCATGCTCCACCAACACAGCCAGCCTCTGCATCTCAGGGCACTCGGGTGTCCTGATACCAACCGTGTATCATTCATCTGATACTCATGGCGCGTGCGCTAGCTCACCCCAGCCTCACTCGCGCGGGCGCGGATAGGTCATGCGTCATCCACCTAGCGCGCCCGGGCCATGCACCGAGGTCCTGATAAGAAGCTCCATCGCCAGAGCTACCCCAGCTGCATCCCCATCTCTCCTCCACAACACTCTCCTCCCTCCCATCACCCCTTCCTTCATCTATCACGCTTCTTGCATCCCCTTTACCCTTGTGTTTCTAGTTCTCGCTGTGCGAGCTCCGCCATCATGAAGTACAGCCTGGTCTTCGCGCTACCGGCTTTGGCCGCCGCGTCGCCTACCTTCAACGTAGAGACCATTCACAAGAACGCCGCCCCAGTGCTGTCGTCGACCTCCGCCAAGGAGGTGCCCAACAGCTACATGGTCGTCTTCAAGAAGCACGTCAAGGATGCCTCCAAGCACCACGACTGGGTCCAGAGCGTCCACACCAAGAACAACGAGGAGCGCATGGAGCTGCGAAAGCGCTCCTCGCAGTTCCCCGTTACCACTGAGGTCTTCGATGGTCTCAAGCACGTCTACGAGATGGCCGGCATGAAGGGCTACTCTGGCCACTTCGACGACGAGACCATCGAGGCCATCAGGAACCACCCCGATGTAAGTTCTATCCCCAGCTGTTACCAGCTTGCATCATCCCAGATGGCGTCAGCGCGTTGGTGGCCTAGAGTGAGCGCTGCCTGGGCGGCCTTATCTCCGCAGGCAGCTCCGGCTCCGCATCAGCACACGTGACGCCATCTAGGTACTTGTACCTGCATAAGACTTGGCGCTAACACCTTGATAGGTCGACTACATCGAGCGCGACTCAGAGGTCCACACTCTCGGCCACGACGAACCTGAAGTCGAGAAGAACTCCCCCTGGGGTCTCGCCCGTATCTCGCACCGCGACTCCCTGAGCTTCGGCACCTGGAACAAGTACCTCTACGCCGCCGACGGTGGTGAGGGCGTTGACGTTTACGTCATCGACACCGGCACAAACACCAAGCACGTTGACTTTGAGGGTCGTGCTAAGTGGGGCAAGACCATCCCCAACGGCGATGCCGACGAGGATGGCAACGGCCACGGCACCCACTGCTCCGGCACTGTCGCCGGTAAGAAGTACGGTGTCGCTAAGAAGGCGCACGTCTACGCCGTCAAGGTCCTCCGCTCCAACGGCTCCGGCACCATGTCCGACGTCGTCAAGGGTGTTGAGTACGCTGCTAAGTCTCACTCTGAGACCGTCAAGGCCGCTAAGGACGGTAAGAAGAAGGGCTTCAAGGGAAGCGCCGCCAACATGAGCTTGGGAGGTGGCAAGTCCACCACCCTCGACCTCGCTGTCAACGCTGCCGTTGACGCTGGTATCCACTTTGCTGTCGCTGCCGGTAACGACAACGCCGACTCCTGCAACTACTCCCCAGCTGCTGCTGAGAAGGCCGTCACCGTCGGTGCCTCCACTCTCCTCGATGAGCGTGCCTACTTCTCCAACTACGGAAAGTGCAACGACATCTTCGCCCCTGGTCTCAACATCCTCTCCACCTGGATCGGCTCTGAGCACGCCACCAACACCATCTCTGGAACCTCAATGGCCTCTCCCCACATTGCTGGTCTCCTCGCCTACATGCTGTCTCTTCAGCCTAGCAAGGACTCTGCCTATGCTGTCGCCGATATCACCCCCAAGAAGCTCAAGGAGAATCTCATCTCCGTCGCCACCGTCGGTGCTCTCTCTGATGTCCCAAGCAACACCAAGAACGTCCTCGCCTGGAACGGTGGTGGCTCTTCCAACTACACCGAGATTGTTGAGAAGGGTGGCTACTCTGTCAAGAAGGCTGTCGAGAAGGAGGAGTCCGAGTTCACCATCACCATCCCTTCTCTCTCCGAGATCGAGGGTGACTTCGAGAGCGCGAAGGAGTCTGCCAGCCGCACCGCTCACCGCGCCGGAGGCAAGCTCCAGCACCTTGAGCAAGAGATCGAGGACTTCATCGCCGAGGAGATGGAGTCTATGTTCGAGAAGGTTAAGGAGCGCGTCGCTATCCAGTAAATGTGACATGATATGATCGTTAATATGACCCAAGAGGGTCTACTGATATATGGAATGGGTTGGGTTCGGTATCGGCGTCTGGTTTTCTACATGGAGCATGTGTCTCCCATCTCA
>Ga0265797_10011415_pt1 | contig 11124 bp, 8 predicted proteins | sample P2T30metagenome_FD_192433 | JGI IMG/M metagenome (GOLD analysis project Ga0265797, IMG submission 192433) | Plant litter microbial communities from East Loma Ridge, Irvine, California - P2 T30 | ecosystem: Environmental > Terrestrial > Plant litter > Unclassified | place: USA: California... | reverse complement strand
ATTGTGTGGTATATGTACGCGGATTCCCGTCCCCCTTGGATCTGTCTTTTCTTCAGCTTTACAATTTGGTAGATAGCCTAGTACTTTGTGAGAAACATCTTACTTGAGCCCGTGTCATTTTGTAAAGCTCAACAAACGAACGGCCACGAATACGAACGAAAAGAACACGAATAGCACATCTTCATTGGTCTTGGACGGTTGGCACACAAGGATCACCGGTCAAAGAATGGAGCACGAGATGAGCGACGAGCACAACCCAACCGACCAACAAGGACTACGTGCACTCCAAGAAATGGTTCTCAGGTTGACGCGCGAACTTCACGAGTTGCGAGCCAACGCCCCTTTAAGGGATGAGGCGCCAGCCACCCCCGCGACGAACAGCGCTACGCCACTAACGCCACTGCCAACGACTGCAGAGAAACGGCCAAGGGAAAAGCTTCCGCTTCTGTGCGCATACTCCGGGAAGCGTTCTGACTGGGACGAATGGCACCTACAGGCGGTGTCAAAACTACGCGTAGATGGACTCAGCATTGGAAGCGACTACGATCAATTTCTTTACTTGTTCCACCGCCTCCAAGGAGATGCACTGAAGACAGTCCGAGCGTACGTGGAGGAGAAGACGTACGACGGAACCGGTAATGGAAGCGCATTCCTTGCGTACCTTGGGACCATATACAATGACCCGAACAAGAAGTCGCGCGCACTGAGAACGCTAGCTTCTCTCAGGCAAAAGGAAAATGAGGCATTCGCCAACTTCCTGCCACGGTTCGAAACCGCCCTGGCGAACGCGGGTGGCCAAGAGTTCAGCGAGGCTCAACGTGTCACGTATCTACACCTTGCCCTCAATTTTGAGATGCAACAACACCTCGTCAGCTTCTGTCCCAGCCTTGAAGAAGGGTACGGTATGCTAGTGTCACACCTGCACTCCGTAGGAAGTAAGCTAGCCTCTCTTCGGAACTACAAGAGCGACCACCGACGTGTCGCTACAGACTCACGACATGCGGAGCCGAGCCACGCGAGGACCACTCCGTCTTTTGGCAAGAACATACGGACCGAAGCCGAAGCCATGGATTGGGAGCCTACCAGAGCACTCAAGATTAACAACACCATGCCAGAACAGGAGGGGCGGAGAGCCAAATGGGTGTCGCAAGAGACTATTGCATACAGGAAGCAAAAGAACTTGTGCCTTAGGTGTGGTCGTCCAGGTCACATCATAAGGAAATGCAAGTTCCTCCCAGCACAGCGACCCTTTGATGTTATGAAAGCAGATGTAGGTGCTGAGGGAGATGAGCCCATCGACGAATTCATAGCACTACCAGAAACCGATGATGAGTCGGGAAAAGAGTAGCTCTCACACGAAGACGTGTGTGGGAGCGACAGCCGAGCAGAGATAGCGAACAATTGAAGCACGAATGGTCACGTTTCCGACCCAAGATGGAATGCTCCTTATTTCATACTACTGCATTGATCAACGACTATTCTCAAGCAAGAGCGCTAGTGGATCCGGGCTCAGCGGCATACGCACTCATCAGCAAGACGTTAGCGACGAGGCTACGTCTCCCTCTATTGCAGGTGCCCTCGAGACGCCTGCAGGGAGCACAAGGTATAAGCAGCGAAGAAGGGGTGAGCCACGTCACCAGCTTCTCCTTGGACATAGGAGCACACAAGAATAGCAGAGCATTCGCCTACGTTGTCCCCAATCTGACAGAAGACTTGATTCTCGGCCGACCGTGGACACGACAAGAGGGCGCCACCATCGACGAAAAGAGCTCTAGACTGGTCTTTCTGGACGGCACATCTGTCCTGAGCGACGAAAAAATGGATGACAAGTCAGACGCAGCGATCAAGAACTTCAGAGTAGTACAGGTCATGTCTAGTACCTACGCAGGACTAGCAAGGCGCTCAAGGCGGCCGAACAGCGACATCGAGGTGTTTGCAGCGAGCTTGGCGGACATTGAGAAAGCGTTGAGAACGAAACCGATGTTATCACTTGCCGAGATCGTCAACCGTCTCCCCGAGCATTATCGGAAGTACACTAACGTGTTTGACCCGAAGGAGGCGGCCAAGCTACCACCCCACCGACCCGGCATCGACCACGAGATTCCTCTCGAACTGGACGACGATGGCAGACCAAAGGAAGTGCCCTGGGGACCGCTCTACGGGATGAGCCGCGACGAGCTTCTAGTGTTGCGCAAAGAGCTCACTCGCCTGCTGGACAATGACTTCATTCGTGCAAGCAAGTCACCAGCTGCGGCACCTGTCCTCTTCGCGAAGAAACCTGGCGGGGGCCTACGTTTCTGTGTCGACTATCGGGGACTGAACGCCATCACACGAAAGGACCGGTATCCACTTCCGCTCATCCGGGAAACGCTGGCTGCGCTGAACAAGGCCAAGTGGCTGACGAAACTCGACGTCTCCGCCGCGTTCCACAGGGTGCGTGTCGCAAAGGGAGACGAATGGAAGACGGCGTTTCGCACTCGTTATGGTCTGTTCGAATGGAAGGTTTGCCCATTCGGTCTGACAGGATCACCCGCAACGTTTCAAAGATTTCTGAATTGGATCCTGCGCGACTACCTTGACGACTTTTGCTCAGCGTACGTCGACGACATCCTGATCTTCACGACTGGCGACTTGAAGGACCATCGCGCTAAAGTCTCACAAGTCTTGCAACGCTTGCTCGACCACAACCTCACCCTGGACCTGAACAAGTGCGAATTCGAGACCAAAGCGACCAAGTACCTAGGATACATCGTCGAGGTCGGTGCTGGTATCCGAATGGACCCAGAGAAGGTCAAAGCGATTATCGAATGGCAGCGCCCAACCACGGTGAAAGCAGTGAGGTCTTTCCTCGGATTCGCCAACTACTATCGCCTGTTCATCGATGGATACACGAACACGGTGAAGCCGCTGACAGATTTGACGAAGAAGGATACTCCGTTTGAATGGACGAATGAACGGCAGGCAGCTTTCGAATCTCTGAAGGAAAGCTTTACTCACGCGCCTGTCCTGGCGACGTATGACCCAGATCGAGAGACCCGACTGGAACCCGACTCTTCGGGGTGGGCATCAGGTGGAGTACTGACCCAGCGAGACACCACGTTACAGGCATGGCGACCAGTCGCATTCTTTTCGGCCAGACACTCGCCGGCCGAGAGTAACTACGACATTCACGACAAGGAGCTACTTGCAGTGATAAAGTGTGTGAAAGAATGGAATAGCGAACTGCGAGGGTTGAGCAAGCCATTCACGATCCTTACCGATCACAAAAACCTGGAACCTTTTATGGTAAAGCGGCTGTTGAATGAGCGACAAGTGCGATGGGCGGAGCTACTAGCTCCATTCTCATTCCAACTGCAGCACCGCGCCGGAAGACAAGCCACGATTCCCGACGCACTGTCACGGCGAGAGCAGGATGTACCCAAGGACACGGACGACTCGAGGCTCGCCGAAAGGCACAGGACATTGCTCCCCGAAACCTTATGGGCCAACGCGACCATTGTTCATTTGCCGTGTCCTTTCACCAGTGACGGCGATTTGCAGAATTTATGGGCGCAGGCATCACGAACAGAAGGAATCAAAGAAGCCTATCATCAAGCACGAGAAGCGATCCGACACGGTTGTCGACAGTTCCCGAAGCACCTCGACCTGAGAATAGCCACGGGAGAATGCGAGGTCAAGGAGGACCTTCTGTATTATCGAGAACGCTTGTGGATACCCAGTCACGAACCGCTCACGACCGGCGTGATCCAGAAGGTGCATGACTCATTCCTAGGTGGCCACCCAGGCAGGGACACCACGATCGACCTCCTCGCACGACAATTCTACTGGCCGGGTATGAACCAAGATGTCAGACGCTTCCTCCGCAACTGTGATGTGTGCGGGCGGACCACCGTATGGCGCGATAAAAAGAAGGGAATGTTGAAGCCCCTTCCGGTTCCCTCACGTATATGGCAGGAAATCTCCATGGACTTCATCACCGATCTCCCACCCGCGGAAGGTTCTAAAGCAACGATCCTTCTGGTTATTACAGACCGCTTGAGCAAAGGCACCATCTTATTGCCAGTCCTACCTGGCCAGTTTGATGCAGAAAGCGTAGCCCACCTCTTTATAGAACGATACGTTCCGTACCACTGGATCCCGACAAGCATCGTATCGGACCGAGGGTCTCAATTTGTCAATGGTCTGTGGAGTCGAGTCTGCGAACTGTTGCACGTGAACCAAAGGCTCTCGACCGCGTACCACCCTGAGACCGACGGATCTACTGAGCGTCGCAATCAAGAAGTGGAGACCTACTTACGTACCTTTGTGGCTTACGAACAATCTGACTGGACAAAATGGCTGCCACTGGCCCAGATAGCGCTCGATAACAAAGTCAGCTCCACGACGGGAGTCAGCCCATTCTTTTTAAGTCATGGCTACAACGCCGAGACAATCACCACGACACGCGCACCTTCGAGAGGAGACCGTAACAGAAACCCCAGAGAGAAAGGCGAGGCAATCGTCTCAAAGCTCCGTGAAGCACAAGACTTTGCTCAATCCGCAATGGCTGCGGCACAGCAGATGCAAGAGCATTATGCGAACCGAAGGCGCGACCCCCCGTGTTCCTACAAGATTGGCGACAAAGTGTGGCTCAGCCTGAAGAACATCAAAACGATGAGACCAAGTAAGAAGCTTGACTGGGTCCACGCGAAATACACGGTCACGAATGTGTATAAGCAGTCGCCACACTTTTACCAGTTGGATGTGCCTCCGGGAATCCATAACAAGTTTCACACGTCACTCCTGCGGCCGGCAGCGACCGATGCTCTCCCATCTCAAGCGAGGGACGATGTACAGCCGGCTGCACTTGCAATCGAAGATGGAGAACCATGGTATGGTGTCGAGGCGGTGCTTCGCTGCCGCACAAGACGAATCGGCCGAGGTAGCCGAAGAGAAGCGTTTGTTAAGTGGACGGGATTTGCTGCGCCAACATGGGAACCCCTAGTCAGTGTCAATCAAACAGACGCCCTACGTGAGTTTGAAGCCGAGCACGGGGACGCAAGATATAACGACGGCCGATCCGCCAGAGAGGGGAGGTAATGTCACAGGCTACACCCTGATTATAGGCTGTGCCTATAGTGTATCTTTGTTCAGAAGGCGGTCCGCGCATTTGATCTACAAGAATCGTACGATGCTCGCATGGCAAGCATTGTGTGGTATATGTACGCGGATTCCCGTCCCCCTTGGATCTGTCTTTTCTTCAGCTTTACAATTTGGTAGATAGCCTAGTACTTTGTGAGAAACATCTTACTTGAGCCCGTGTCATCGGCGTCTCATTAGCTTCATGACGGCAAGGCAGGCTTTGTACGTGGTTCTTGTCTATGTGCACGGTCTTAGCGTGACACGGTATAGGTCTCCATGTTTACAATGGAGCGAGCTATGAAGCCATCGGCCTTGTAGGCAAGCCGTCGATATAGAAACAGCCTTCGCACATGCGTCTTTCAGTTCAAAAGTCGGTGAGAGACGTGACACCCTAGTCCCAATCATTTCCGAACCCTAAAATGAAACCCTAAGGCTGACTTGACAAGGCTATGTGAGCTAACACTCCGGCCCTTCAATGCACCAACCTTGTTCTTAGGCATGTGTGTTCAGATGCATCTGCATGGGTCCTTGACAATGGTAAGATAAGCGCTTTACTAGATTAAGGAATGAGGTGCTACTGGAGCAGGCTTAGTTGCGTGACATTAGCGCGGTCTTGGGACAGTTCATATCTCATACTACGCACTTGGCAAGCTTCAGCAGGAGGGGGAGCGGGGGGGTTCGTTGACTCGAGCTAAAAAGAGTTGCTTAGTGTCATGCGCGTCAACCTTTCTTGTGGTCTTGAAACTCTAGAGACGCGGTAAATATTCAATGTCGTAAATTTTGCCTAAACCAGCAAACACAATACCATGCCCTAGGTATGTCTCACCTCTGCGCCATTTACAACATCCCGCGATGTTCCGTGTAACTTGACTAAACAGGCCATACAACGCCAGCAATACCCTGTGTATTCTGCTTGAGTTGAGTACAGGGCCATTTGCTGCCCATCGTATTTATGATTTCTTTGAGCAAGTTGAGCAAGGTGAAGAGGCGCTAGTATTTATTGTTTGTAATCGTCGGCGTCCTCGAGCTCTTTCGGCCCCGAACGTGAGGGAAAGTGTGGACGCGCACACCCTTTCAGCCGCAAAGCTGTTGTACAACATCATGTCCGTATAGTGTGGTAGTGTCTCCATGTATGGGACATGCACTTACAGCGAACCTGGAGCTCTGTGTAGAATTTCACACAATTAATAAGCCATGTATTTTCACAAAGACCTGCAAGGTGCTGATGGCATTGCTCTTAGCCCCACCTAGGGCTGAGAGACGACACGGCCATTGCAGACAAGTTTTTCTACAGCATGAATGAACAGCGGTGTTGGCCATCAATCATTTTATGTATAAGTTTCTCACGCATTACGTAACATCATCTGCCTCACGTACCCTTCCATGAAATGCGGAAAGTCGAGGCATTCGCACCACTACACTGGTCTACGATTCTGGTCCTCGCATGTCGTTCTGAAAGATGCTTGTAGCAACAGAGAAATATTTCACCACGCTAAAGTTGCAGGGTAGAACTACTAGCCCTTCTACATTCGAACCATACTCGTTGTGCCGGTGGCGTAAGCACCTAGTTCTGTTGTGTGGTAGACCTGGCTCGCCTGACATCTGAAATTTTCTTAATCGAATGAATGATCTAGCGTCTGTGCCGTTCGAATTTGTGACGAGGCATGCGGGCGTTTGCATCTCGTCCTGGTACTTGTCACAATGAGTAACGAACGCCGGGTTTCCCGATTCAGCAGTACCTCGCCTCCCGAAGGTTTTACGAGCCGTTTCTACCCGATGGCGTTCTCTCTTGACTTGTCTAACACAAATCACTGCTTTATAAAAACGCTCATATCTATTGCAAGGTACTGTATGGTAAGCGCTTATCTTACATGATCTAAATTATCCCGTCTAGCGTGCTTTTATCGTGTGAACGTCAGACTGGGAATGAGCCGTCATTTGGATGCTTACAACAGCTCGCGACGCTCTGGCAGCGCTCGTAAGAATTGCAGATTGTAGTAAGCGCCATTTTGAGGTGTTGTTTGATAGCCTCCACAACTGGGTATATAAACCACCACAGCATTCGGAGTCCAGCTATCGACAAGCAACTCTGAAATCCAACTTTCCTCGCTCTTCTATCAAAGGACACGACCGAGATGAAGATTTCCAACCTCCTGATATGGCCATCTGTAGCCTTCGCCTACGCAATCGCTGAAAACAATGACATGGTCCTGGAACGCGATTCAGACTCAGCTGACACACCGGCCGAATGGGCTAATCTCGTCGCGGCTTATGCGACTGTGGCGGCCGGTACTGGTTCTGTCATTATTGCTGGACTGGCTTTCCGTCAGTCTCTTGCGACTATTATGAAGAATGATTCGCAGAAGGACACTTGCGGGGCGTCGTACTACTCGAAAGTGTCATCGTCCGGAACGCTGACGCACACCGAAACCTTTATCTCAAGCAAGGGCCCCAACTGCGACACGACTGCCGAAGTCAAGACGCTCTTAAAAGCTATTCAGGGATGCGTCGATGATTTGACCACGAGGAATGTCTCCGCAGGATGCTGCTCATTCCGGCACGGAGGCGGAACATGGCGAGGTCACTTGAAACTCGCTACTTTCGCCGATGAACTCAGGTTTGTCACTTGCCCTCCAATCTGAGATCGCGTCAAGCTGTGGCGGCGCAGTTCTGCTATCGACAGCATTCACGATAAGCGTTGTCCTCGCAGAGCAGCGCTGTGTTACGGGCTGAATGGTTGGCTTGGAACGCTCCGTCGGGAAGCTACGGGAAAAGAGCTACGGAGAACTGCAGGAGTATTTCATGCACTTGATCACTATGATCGAGAGCGACCAGTGCAGTGAGCAGGTGAGCAAGGTGAACGATCAGTGGAGCGCTCAGAAGATACTGAGCGATCAGGGTGGGTACTCTGATCACAACAACAGGAAGTGACTCTTGTCACATATAGGTAGTTCGTCCTTTCGTAGATAGGAAGACCTCGTCTTCAACTCAGTTTACAATCCTTATGCTACGTTCAAACCTTTGGACTAACTTAAAGTCATCTGTACCGAACCCTAAGGGTCTCATGTGATATCACTCCCTCGCTTCCGGATCTCTAAATCAGACGGACAGCAGAGCTGCCTGATCCAATCTTAGGAATAGTGTCTGCACAAAACCCTAAGCGATAGTTCCATCCACCCGGTGACCGTTGGCAAGCTGCCTACTCTAGTCCTTAATCTAGCGCATGCTCAGCTAGTAACTTAGTCCTGTTTATGGCTCGGCAAATGACGTGTGGCGGCTTGGACTAGTCTTTGCTCTGGCGGGAAAGTCCCGACTTCGTCCGAGCGCGCTGTAGTGCAGGATCCCCGCATTCAGCCCTCAGTGCTCACAAATCCGCCAAATTCGCTGCCTGAGGGTTGGCCGACAGCAGCGTCTGCCGCTCGCATTTAGGCCCAGCGCGCAGCGCCTGTGTCCCGTGCATTATGATGAGCGGGTTTTTACTGCAGCTATAGTAACGCGGTGGGACGGGAGTTGGATCAGGGCGGGAGTTGGACCACTTCGACCTCGAATTCATTAATTCATGACCTCATACGCGCTACTACAGTAATGCAAGTACCCTCAGAATCGCTAGATAAGCCCTCTAGAATATTGTTTTCGTCGCTCTCGATTTGTTCGGTTGTAGCCTCTAGATTAACTTACGCCGCTTTTTTGCCTTTTTCTTCGCTGTTTCAGCTTCAGCTTTTCGTGTGATACTAAGCGCGTCTTGCGTAGAATAGACAAATTGTTGACCTGATTTAAGTCGTGTGCCTTTTCTTCTATTCTTGCGGGATTGAAGTAACTCTCTTTGTGCTTTTATTTCGCGTCGCATAGTTGTGATCTCAGTAGTCGCGATTTCGTACGCTCGGGTAACTCGCTCTGTATAACGCCGAACAGGCGCCGGTAGTGATATATGCTCTTTTAACGCTGTATTAAGTAGCGCATTTACTTGTCGTAACTCGCTACCGCTAGGAGGAGAGCTATCTAGTAGCGAGATGTCAAATAGCGTCGAATTCGTCAGCGTTGTAGGGTACCTAGTACGATTTAGGCGAGTTATTCCTCGTACAAGAGTCTCCTCTTCTGCGGGCGACGTGAGTAGAGAGCAATGAGCTGCGCTTATAGTGAGCTGCTAATCGTCTCGGATTATGGCTTGGATAGACATCGAGTATATCACCACACGAAAACGGAAGGCCGATCAAAACAATCATCCCAATCACGTTTACCTGTGCTCCAAAACGTTCGTAGCATCGAGCGAGCAACAAAAGGATACGCTCCGCTCAGCTGTTTTCCCATTGTAAACAGAAACTCGTCAACATACACTCGTTCTTTAATGTCTCCCCGGGCAGTCTCATATCCCGCAACGACAGTGGGCCATAGTAAACAGTGCTTCAGACTTGGGATTGCCCACGCCTCGTCGAGTAGCCTAAGCAACTCCGTCCGTTGCTTCATTCAGAACAAGGAGCCACAAAGCGGTCGCTCTGTAGTCTGTACCAATGACCCTACTGCAAATAAGGCAATTGCGGCATGGAATATTCGTGCGAGAATGTCGGATGCTCGCGGCACGGCTTTTTAGAGTCTAGCCATGTTCGCATTGGAGAGCTCTGAATCCATAGCAGAAGGTCACTACAGCGACTGCGCCAGGGTGCTGTAGAAGTGCCCGCGTCCTGGCGCTCCCAACGCAGAATGTTAACTTCCACGCCAATCAGGACAAGAGGAGACGGAGAAAGCAGCTCGTCCAAGGTTCCACAGTCCAGTTGACGCAGTCAAGCAATTGTTTCGGGTTGGCAAAGCATGGGAACCAATGCAGAAGACGGCCTAGTTGTGTTGGCAGCGGTTGCCCAACTGAAAAGTTAGTAACCTGAGCTGCACGCGAATTTTGATAGACTCACACTAGAAAGTTCAGCCACCTTCCAGTTAGCCATTTGCTTGACTGTCTTAGCTGAGTGAACCCTCCGCGTAGCTTCACTAGAGTAAAAAGCGCATTGAAATGGGACTCCCACTCTGCATTCATGGACGTTTGTAGCTACACGTGATCAAATCAGTTGATGTCCCGCGGCTGTCTATCGCATCAACAACTCACTTACCTCCACAGTGGCGAAAGACCAGATGTTGTAGAAGTTCTCATCGCTAGCCCTGGCCAGGTCCTTCGAAAGACTTCTGTTAAGCTCCTGAGTGGCTATCTGTTTGAGATGGAGTATTCTTGTCGCCGCCATAGGTTGGGGCTCCAAGGCATCGTGATTACACCTCGCTCTTACACTGAGCATTAGTACTACGAACAAATGGCTTGCAGGCTGCGTCATGTTCTTGAGTGGAAATGGACACACCATGGGGCTGGAACCGGCTATGTCGGGTGATTTATCAGCTGCACTCTTATCTGCGCAAGCAATCTAATGTTAACATCGAGTCTCGTCGTTTTGAATATGCATGACTTACAATAAAACGACGCGTCCATGAAGTCACAGATATTGCTTCGAAGCGGCCGCCCATTCATCCTTAATGAGTTGATCTTGCCACGTCGCTCCCCTAGTTTATCGTCGTTCTTGGAGTTAGGACTGCGCCATTTAAGGAGCTTAGAAGATCGCGTAGATAAGGCCGAGCTGGCCTCGCCATAAGTAAGGGCAGGACACTGTGCTCTACAATCTGCGGAAGTTGACTGGTCGAGATTGGAGCTTGGGCATCGTTGGCGGCATTCTAAGCATAAGTCATTCTCGCCACCGATGGCCACAAGAGCCTAGGCGATCATCTCTAAATGCTGCTTGTTTCGAATTATGTAGCGGACAGAAGTAAGCAACCTGCGCAACTGCAGACGCAAAGGAAGATACGTATCATAGAAACGAGCCAGTAACGTTACTATCGTTGTTGTAAATTACCGCTTGTAAACCTTCAATATAAGCGTCGCTCCTCCGCTACTCCGCTGCCTGTTTCAGAACCCCGCCGCATCGATCAGGTTCAGGTACACCTCGCTGATTGTGGGAAGAGAAGGAATCG
>Ga0265797_10011414_pt1 | contig 11124 bp, 8 predicted proteins | sample P2T30metagenome_FD_192433 | JGI IMG/M metagenome (GOLD analysis project Ga0265797, IMG submission 192433) | Plant litter microbial communities from East Loma Ridge, Irvine, California - P2 T30 | ecosystem: Environmental > Terrestrial > Plant litter > Unclassified | place: USA: California... | reverse complement strand
GAGCCGCATTCTGAGCGACGAAGGCATGAAAATCCTGTTCGTGCCCTTCTGGACCGACACCAAGAATGCCTACCAGCGCGTGCGCATCTGTGCCCAGGCCCGCGCCATCGAAAACGAGTGCTACGTGGCCATCACTGGCTCGGTGGGCAACCTGCCGCGCGTCGAGAATATGGACATTCAGTACTCGCAGTCGGCCGTGTTCAGCCCTTCAGACTTCGCTTTCCCCCACGATGCCATCGTGGCCGAGGCCACGCCCAACACGGAGATGACCCTCATCGCCGACCTCGACCTGGACCTACTTAAAGACCTGAACACCAGTGGCGCTGTGCGCAACCTGCGCGACCGCCGCAAAGACCTCTACGGCGTGAGCTGGCTGGTAAAGAAGACTGAGCGCGACGATGAGCTGCTAGCCCAGGGCGAGGAGCGCCAGCCCGCCGCCAAGCCCAGCCGCCGCAAGGCCATCGCCGCCGGCTAGGCTACCAGGCCCTTTTATTGGACGCCCGCCCGCAGTGTTTCGGCACTGCGGGCGGGCGTTTGTGTTGGGCATAACCGCCCGCCTGGCCAGCTGGCGTTAACCCAGGCTGAAGAAAAATTAATGTAGGCTTCAGGCCCACCTCAGGGGGCGATAGAAATTTTGTATCGTCGAAAGGGCAACCGGAGTCCGACGACGCACTACTTCTTCCGCTTATTTCTCTCCCAGTTTTATGAAAAAGTCTTTTTCTGCGGTGGCCGTGCTAGCCGCTCTGCTGCTCGCCGGCCCCACCACCCACGCTCAGCAAACGGTTGTTAAAACCAAAACCAAGTCTTCTAAAAATGCAAAGGCGGGCGCGATGGCCGCGCCGCTGCCGGCCCACGCTGCTGGCATGGCCCCGGCCGCTAGTGGCCCGGCGGGCCCGCCGCCCCCGCCCATCGGCGGCCCCCGCGGCACGCAGGGCCCTGGTGGCCCCCGCCCCAAAGGCCCGCAAGGCGGCCCCAATGCTGGCCCACAGGGCGGCCAGGTACAAGTGCTGAGCGACATGCGCGGCACCCTGGCCAGCTACCAGGCCCGCAACGATGAGCAGGTGTACGATGCCTTCGTGCTGCGCCCCGAGGGCAGCGCTGCCCCCGATACCATCCATTTTCCGCGCCACCTGGGCCAGCAGCTGACTTCGGCGGTGAAGGCTGGCAGCAGCGTCACAGTCACGGGCTTTCGGCAGGCCGGCCCCGATGGGCGCAGCCGCTTCCACTTTGTGAGCCTGGCCAGCGGCGGCCAAACCATGCGCGACACGCCGCCGGTGCGCCCCACCACGACCCCCACCCAGGAAACGGCAACCGTAAAAGGCACCATCCGGGAGCTGCGCCGCGGGCCGCGTGGCGAGGTCAAGAGCCTGGTGCTCAGCGACCAGAGCATCTTGCAGCTGTCGCCCCGCGCCGTAGAGCAGCTCGCCGATAAGCTTACCGCCGGGGCTAGCCTCGAAGCTACCGGCACGCTGCGCACCGCCCACCCCGGCGAGGCACTGGCTACTACCACGCCGGTGCGCATTGTGCGGGCCGAAACGCTGACGCTCGGCGGTAATAAGTACCTGGTGCGCTAGCATTCAATTAATTGCTTGAAAACGTCAGCCGGAAATACCTGGCTGACGTTTTTAGGTTTTCGGCAGAGCCAAGCAGGTTCAGGCCATCCTTTTATCAGCTGAACGCGGCCTGCTAGGGCCGCGCCATTTTCTATGCGCATTCTTGTAGTTGAGGACGAGGCCCGGCTGGCGGGCTTCGTGCAGCAGGGCCTGGTGCAGGCTGGGCACGTGGCCGACGTGGCCGCCACCGGCCCCGAGGGCCTGGAGCGCGCCGCCACCACGCCCTACGATGCTATTTTGCTCGACCTGATGCTGCCCGGCCAGAGTGGCCTCGACGTGCTGCGCAACCTGCGCGAGTTTGGCATTACCACGCCGGTGCTCATTGTCAGCGCCTTAACCGATAGCAAGCATGTAGTGGGTGGCCTCGAAGCCGGGGCAGTGGACTACCTGCGCAAGCCCTTTGCGTTTGACGAGCTACTGGCCCGCCTGCACATCATCGGGCGTAAAACGGCCGGGCCGGCCGGCGCCGAAGCCCTGCGACTGGCCGATTTGGTGCTCGACCCGCTGGGCCGCGTGGTCACACGCGCCGGCCGCACCCTCAGCCTCACCAACCGCGAGTTTGCCGTGTTGGAGCTGCTGCTGCGCAACGCCGGCCGGGTGGTGAGCAAAACCCGCCTGGCCGAAAAAGTGTGGGACGTGGACTACGACATGGGCTCCAACGTGATAGAGGTGCACATTTCGCAGCTGCGCCGCAAGCTCGACCGCGATTTTGCCCCCGCCCCGCCGCTGCTCGAAACCGTAATTGGCCAGGGCTACCGGCTGCGCACGAGCGAGGCCTAGCCGGGGGCGCTGGCCAGGCGAGCGCCGCTACTCACTGGGCGGCGAGGTTTTAGCAAGCAGGGCCCGCGCCAGGGTCAGGTTTTCCAGCCAGCAAAAGATATGGATAAGCCCCAGCCCCGGCAAGGCCCACAAGCTAGGGGCCGCCTCTTCCCAAAAGCCAGCGTAATCGGGCCAGGGGTTGCCGCCGGCCGGCGGGAAAGGTGGCAGGCCGTGCCATTTCATTTGCAGCCCAATCATTAGTAGCACCATACCGTAGGCCAATAGCATCAGGGCCAGGGGAAACACCCAAGGCCATTTAGAGGCTTTGCGATGTGCCAGGCTCTGCATTCCTTGCCGCAGCAGCACCGCGGCGCCCAGGGCCCAGAGCACCTGCGGCGTCCAGGTAAACAGGCGTATTACGACGGTCCACGCATCCGAACTAGCCATTTTTCTACCTTCGGTCAGCGGATGGTAACGCTGCCCACTAGGCCCACAAGGTAGCAGCGGGCCGCTGCTCCTGAGGGGTTTGGCGTGGGGCATTATTCAAACTTTTCTTCATTCGTAGCCATGGCTAGTCCACTTGTTCCGACTACTACTGCCCCAGGTACCCGCCGGTGGCGCCTGGGCTTGCGCGGGCAGCTGCTGTTGGTGTTTGGGCTGGTGCTGGGGCTAGCCACGCTGGCGGCGGGCGGCTACCAGTACCGCAGCCTGCGCCGCCAGCTCACCCACGCCGACGATGCCCTGCTGCGCACCCGCGCCCAGGATTTGCTGGGCCGCGTCAGCCTCGACCCGCTGCCCACCCTGCCCCTGCCCGACCAGGCGGGCGAGGTAATGCGCGTGACCTTTGCCGAGGCCGGCCAACCCGCGCGCGAGCTGTTTCGGTCGGCCCGGTTTCCGGCTGGGGCTGGGCCGGGCCTGCCGCCGCCCAATGCGCCGGGCGCCGCGCTAGGCCCCCGGCACCGGGTGGTGGCCGTGGGCCGCGCCGCCGCGCCGCCCGGCTTCGGGGCCGAAACCGCCGCGCCCACCGGCCGCCTCACGCTGTGGCTGGGCCACCCGGCCGAGCCGCTGGGGCAGGCGCTGGCGCGGGTGCAGCGCACGCTGCTGCTGGGCCTGGCGGGCAGCCTAGTGTTGGCAGCTATGCTGGCCCCACTGGTGGCGGGCGCCGTGCTGCGGCCGCTGCGGCGCATGGCGGCGCAGGCGCGGCGCATTCAGCAGGCGCAGGATATTGCGCCGCTGGCCGTGCCCGCTACCGGCGACGAGGTGCAGGAGCTGGCCGAAACTCTTAACCAATTGCTGGCCCGGCTGCAAGAGCAAGCCACGGCCCAGGCCAATTTTCTGGCCGCGGCGGCCCACGAGCTGCGCACCCCCCTGGCCACGCTGCAAACCGGCCTCGACGTGAGTGGCCGCGACCCGGCGCTGCCCGCCGCCACCCGCGCCGCGCTGGCTGGCCACGATGCCGAGCTGGCCCGCCTGGGCCGGCTGGTCGATGACTTTTTGCTGGTGGGCCGCCTGAGCGCGGGCGCGGCGCCGGCCACGCACTACCGGCCGGTGGCGCTCGATGAGCTGGTGCTGGCCCTGGCCGACCGCGAGCTGCCGCGCTTTCGGGCCGCCGGGCGGGCGCTTCTCATCACGCTGCCCGAGGAGGCTGAGGCGGCTAGCCTCCTGACTACCAGTGATGCCGACCAGCTGACAACCATTATTTTGAACCTACTGGACAATGCCCGCAAGCACGGCGCGCCCGGCACCCCGGTAGCCCTGCGGCTGCTGGCGCCGGGCGCCGGCACCGGGCCCGTGGTGGAAGTAGCCAACGCCCTGGCCGCCCCGCTGGGTGCGCGCCTGGCGCAGCTCACCACCGCCTGGTACCAGGCCGACCCGCTGGCCCCCGGCACCGGCCTGGGCCTGTGGCTGGCCGGGCGGCTGGCCCACAGCCTGGGGCTAGGGTTGGCGCTGGCCGAAACCGATGGCCAGCTGGTGGCCCGCGTGCAGTGCCCGCCCGCCTGATGCTTGGTTGCAACTGCCCGCAAGCTGGCGGTGCGGCCGGCTAGCCCCATTCGGCCGGCTTGCTTCGTGGTACCAGCTGCCTTGTACCCTACCTGGCTTTGTGGCTTGTGGGGGTGGCTAGCCCAGCAAAAGGGGAATTACCTGATGCGGCTAAAATGCCCTTGGGGAGGCTACGCTGTGGGCGGCGTGGCTGGCCGGGCTACGGGCCCCAGGGGCAGTGTATTAAATCATCATTAAAATTCATTAAGATTTCATCCGCCCGCCCATTTTCCGACGTAGGTCATTCGCGGCAGTAGCTGGTTGCGTTTTCTTGAATTTCACTTTGTTACCCTTTTTCATTTCTTTCTCTGTATGTCAAAAATTCTTACTCGCTGGGATATTGCACTAAGAGGCCTCGGCCTGGGTGCCCTGCTGCTCGGGGCCGCCGCACGGCCCGCTGCGGCCCAAACTGCCTACGGCATCGCGCTCGACCTTTCGCAGTCGTACAGCCTCGTCACGTTTCAGGTAACGGCGCCGGGCACTTTCACGGCTACGGCGCCCATCACGGGGCTAGCCGCCGGGCAGTCGCTGATTGGCATTGACTCGCGCCCGGCTACGGGGCAGATTTTTGCGCTGGGCTACAACGCTACCGCTACTACCAGCAATGCGCAGCTCTACACGCTCTCTACCGCCGGCGCACTAACGCCTGTGGGCAGCGCGCTGACCCTGGCGCTGGGAAGCGATGCCACCCGCGTGGGCTTCGACTTTAACCCCACCGTGGACCGCATTCGGGTAACGGGCAGCAACGGGGGCAACTACCGCCTCAACCCCAACAACGGCGCCCTTGCCTTTACCGATGGCAACCTGGCCTACGCCACCACCGATACCAACGCGGGCCAGACGCCCGGCGTGGGCACCTCGGCCTACACCAATTCGTACATCGGCAGCACGGCCACTACGCTCTATAACCTCGACGAAACGGCTAGTCGCCTCGTACGCCAGGACCCGCCCAATGCTGGCACGCTCAATACGGTAGGCACGCTGGGCGTAACCACCAATAACCCGTTGCAGGTATCGGACCTCGATATTTACTTTAATTCGACCACGGGCCAGAACGTTGCTTACCTGTCGCAGAGCACGGTAGCCTTGACGCCGCTTCCGTCGGTAACCAACCAGCTGTACACCGTGAACCTGGCTACCGGGGCCACTACGGCTGTGGGTGCGCTGGGCAGCGCGGGTGCGCTTTCGGGCATCACCGACATTACCCTGGCCATTACGCGGCCCACGCTGGCCGCCGTTACGGGGCAGCTGGCCTACGCGCTGGCGGGCACCAACCTGGTTACATTCGATACCGGCGCGCCTACCGTTATCCGCACGGCTACGGGCATTACGGGGGTCGATGCCGCTTATACGCTGGTGGGGCTCGATGTGCGCCCCATCAACAACGCGCTTTATGCGCTGGGCTACAATGCGGCGGCCGCTTCGGGCGTGGCCAACTCGCAGCTTTATTCGCTCAACGCCGCTACCGGCGCGGCTACGGCCGTGGGCGCCCCCGTGCGCCTGGAGCTGGGTACCGGGGCCATTGGCTTCGATTTCAACCCCACTGTTGACCGCATTCGGGTGGTGGGTGCCAACCGCAACAACTACCGCCTCAACCCCAACAGCACCGCCGCCAGCGTGCTCGGGGCTACCGATGGCATGGTGGCTTATACCTCGGGCACCAACACGCCGACCATTGGCGCGGTGGCCTACACCAACAGCTTTATGGGGGCTAATGCCACTTCGGGTACCATGCTCTACAACTACGACCAGGTGCTGAACGTGCTCAACACCCAGGCTACGGCCAACCCGCCGGCCGATGGCCAGCTCACGACCGTCGGCGCCTCGGGCATCACGGTAAACACGGCTAGCCCCATCGTAGACCTCGACATCTACAGTACCGGCGCGGGTGCCAACACGGCTTACCTGGTGGCCAACACGGGCACCTCGGCCAATACCTCGCTCTACACCGTGAACCTGGCCACCGGCGCGGCCACCCTGGTTGGCGCCATTGGCAACGGCATTGCGGCGCGCAACATCGCTATTGCCGCCGCCACGGGCGTGGTTACCAGCAACCGCCCCGCCGAGCTAGCCACCTCGCTTAGCCTGTACCCCAACCCGCTGGCCAACGCCACCAGCCTCAGCTTTGGCCTGCCCCGCGCCGCCCGCGTCGAGCTGACGGTAACCGACGCGCTGGGCCGCGTGGTAGACCACGTAGATGCCGGCCAGCTGCCCGCCGGCCCCCAGGCCCTGCGCTGGAGCCGCCACGGCCAGGCCGCCGGTATGTATTTCTTCCGCCTGCGCTTCGATGGCCAGCCGGCCGGCACGCGCCAGGCTATGCTCACGGAGTAAAACCCGGCAGAGAGTACGATTGGACGAGATAAGAATTTGACAAACAATATTTTTATCCCGCATTAAAAGCCCGGGGCTTATCCCTGAAACTTAAGGCGGCCGGCCCTCTCCAGAGGTGCCGGCCGCTTTTTTTAGTGCTTATCACTCCGGGGTGGGCCGTCTGGGCGAGCGCGAGGCGGAGGGCTGACCAGCTAGCGGGCGCGCGGCCACACCGCGCGCTTGCTTTTGGCTGAATGGTCGTTAAGTTCGGGAATGACCGACCCGGTGCCCGGTTGGCCACTACCCGGCGCGGCCAGGCGCCGCCTTGAGCTAGCAGGCACTATCGTCCTTGTTTTTGAAATAACGTTGCAAAAACAAAACGGCAATGGTCGCTTTTTTGCTACATTTGCAACATCAGTGCAACTATGGTTGCAAAGCCGGCGTCTTATTGCTGCTACCTGTCGTTATCGTGTTGCGTCTTCCCCTGCGTTCCTACTTAGCCTTTTTCCTGCTGCTCTGCCTCACGCGGACGCTGCTGCCGGAGGCGTGGGTACTGGCGCTGCACGCCCACGAGCACACTACGGAGGAGCCGGCTATCCGGCCCCAGACCACAGCCAATCGTTTTACTGGTAAGCACTTGCTCACCTCCAGGCACACGCACTGCCAGACCGAGCAGTTCTATAATGTACCGTTTCAGGCCGCGCCGCCGGTAGTGGTGCCGCTGCCCAGGCTACTGGCCAGCTACCAGCCTCTGGGCGTGCCCACCACCCTAGCCAGCTCGGCTACCGAGCTGCGGCGCACGGCGCTGCGCGGCCCTCCGGTGGCCTAGCATTTCAGCGGGTTACTTTTTTCTGGCCGCCGTAGTGGGCTGGTGCTGCCGTGGGCGCACCGGGCGCGGCCCCATTGGCTGCCTGCGGGCGGCGCAAGCCTTTCTTCTTGTTGTTAATACGTAGTTTACAAAGCCGGGCCTCGGTTTTGCGGCTGCTGGGGGTGCTGGTTTTGCTCGTGGGCGGGCAGCCGGGGCGCGCGGTGGCCCAAGAGGCGGCGGCCGGGCCTAGCTGCGCGCTGTCGCTGGCCGGGCGCATCCGCGACCAGCGCACGGGCGAGCCCCTGCCGGGCGCCGTGCTGCGCCTGGCCGAAACCGGCGCCGCCGAAGCCGCCGACCCCGATGGGCACTATCATTTTCACCAGCTTTGCGCGGGGCAGTACCACTTGCGCGCCAGCTTCGTGGGCTACGCCGAGCAGGTGGTGGTGGTGGAACTGCGGGGCTCGCTCAACAAAGACATTCGGCTGAAACCCGACCCTAGCCAGCTCGGCGAGGTGCGGGTGTCGGGCGCCAGGCAACCCGCGCCGCTCGTCGGCCAAAGCCAGGCTAGCCTCAGCGGGCAGGCCTTGCAGCAAACCCGCGGCCTGAGTCTGGCCGAGTCGCTGAAAGGCATCACGGGCGTGTACAGCATCCAGACCGGGCCTACGATTGCCAAGCCCGTTATCCACGGCCTGTACGGCAACCGGGTGCTGATTCTCAACAACGGCGTGCGGCAGGAGGGCCAGCAGTGGGCCCTCGACCACGCGCCCGAAATCGACCCCTTTACCGCTACCCGCCTCACCGTGCTTAAGGGCGCGGCCAGCATCCGGTACGGCGCCGATGCCATTGGCGGCGTGGTGCTGGTGGAGCCCGCCGCCCTGCCCGACACGGCCGGCGTGAGCGGCGAAGTAAACCTGGTGGGCATGACCAACGGCCGGCTAGGGGCGGCCTCGGCCTTTGTGCAGGGGGCCGTGCCGGCCGACACGGGGCGCAGCGGCGGGCGCGGGCCAGGGCTACTGCGCGGCCTCAGCTACCGGGTGCAGGGCACGCTACGGCGGGGCGGCAACGCCCGCGCGGCCAACTACTACCTCGCCAATACCAGCCTGGAGGAGCGCAACTACTCGCTGGCCCTGGGCTACCGCCGCGGCATTGTGAATACGGAGCTGTTTTTCAGCCGTTTTGATACTAAAATAGGTATCTTCGCGGGCTCGGAAACCGGCTCGGTTACTGACCTGCTGGCCGCCATTACCCGCGACCGGCCGCTCACGGCCGACCGGTTTACCTACGACCTCAACCGGCCCTACCAGGCCGTGGTGCACCAGCTGCTGAAGGCCAAGGCCACGGTGGCGCTGCCGGGCGACAACCGGGTGGAGGCCACCTTCGCCCGCCAGACCGATGCCCGCTCGGAGTACGGCAGCCAGCGGGCTTACAACCCGGCGCTGGGCGATGTGCCCGACCTGTTTCTGAGCCTCACCACCCATACCCTCGACGTGGCCTACGTGACCTCGGCCACCCGGCCGTGGGTACTGACGACGGGCATAAGCGGGCTGACGCAGGCCAACATCCGGCAGTATCAGTACCTGATTCCCAACTTCCGCAACTACGGGGCGGGGGCCTACGTGCTGGGCAAGCACCGGGGCGAGCGCCTGACCCTGGAGGGCGGCCTGCGCTACGACTACCGCTGGCTGCGCGCCTTTTTGACCGACGTGACCACCGGCCGCATTATTCAGCCCACCACCGCGTACCAGGCCCTGACCGGCACCGTGGGCGGCCTGCTCGACCTGGGCCACGGCCTGAGTTTGACCGCCAACCTAGCCACGGCCTGGCGACCGCCCAACGTGAACGAATTGTACTCGGCCGGGGTGCACCAGAGCGCGGCCAGCTACGAAATCGGCAACCCCGACCTCACCAAAGAGCAGGCCTACAACGCCAGCGCCAGCCTGCTCTACGGCGGCCAAAAGCTGGAGGGCGAGGTGGGCGGCTACGTCAACTACATTCGGAACTACCTGTATTTGCAGCCCGCGCTGCGCTACATCCGCACGGTGCGCGGGGCTTATCCGGTGTTCGACTACGCCCAGGCCGATGTGCTGTTTAAGGGTATTGATGCGCGGGTGAGCTACCGGCCCATCGAGCGGCTCACCTTCACCTCGTCGGCCTCGCTGCTGTGGGCCTACAACTACTCGGCCGACGACTACCTCATCTATGCCCCGCCCAACCGCTGGCAAAATGGCCTGCGCCTGAACCTGGGCCCGGTGGCTAGCCCCGGCCGGCTGCGCCAGAGCTACCTGGGTATCAGCAACGTGCTGGTAGCGCGGCAGGGGCGCACGCCGGCCAGCGGTGACTACGCCCCCGCCCCGGCCGCCTACAACCTGTGGGGCGCCGAGGCGGGCACCGTGCTGCACGCGGGCCGGCAGGTAGTCGACGTGAGCCTGACGGCCAGCAACCTCTTCAACCGCGAGTACCGCGACTACCTCAACCGCTTTCGCTACTACACCGCCGATGTGGGCCAGAATATTCAGCTGCGGCTGCGTGTGCCCTTTTAATTGCCTTACTCACCACACTACCATTTTCCTTTCTCACACCCCACATTCCAACCTTATGTTCTCTACTTTGAATAACTCCAAATCCCGCCTCTTCCTGGGCGCGACCCTGCTTACGACCCTGGGCCTGGCCGGCTGCAAAAAAGACGAGGAAGACGTAACGCCCGCCATCGAAAACGAGGCCATTACGACCATGACCCTGACGGTGACCAACACCGCCCTGGCCACCGATACCCAAACCGCCACCTGGGAGCAGCTGCTCGATAACCAGGGCAACCCCGTTTCGACCGGCCCCAACGTGAGCCAGGCCAACCTGACGCTGAAGCCCAACGCGACGTATAACGTGACCGTGGGGATGCTCGACAAAACCCAGACGCCCACCTTCGACGTGGGCACCGAGATACGGGAGCGGGCCAATGTGCACAGCTTTTTCTTCCAGCCGCTACCCACCACGCAAACCCTGGTGATACCCGCGCCGACCGGCGCCGATACCTATCCGCTGCCCATTCCGACGCCCCTGCCCACCGGCAACCCGCTGAACCTGACCGTGACGCGCACCGACACCGACACCAATACCCCGGCGCTACCCGTGGGCCTCACCAGCCGCTTTGTAACCGGCGCGGCCAGCACCGGCTACCTGCAAGTAGTGCTGCGCCACCAGCCCGAGGGTAAAAACGGCACCTACGCCCCCGGCTCCACCGACTTCGACGCGGGTTTTCGGGTCACTATTCAGTAGCCAGCCGGCCACACCGCTCGCCGCAGCCACTAGGGCCTAGCGAGCTGGCAAGTACGAAGCGGCGGGGCACTTGCCCCGCCGCCTTCCCCGCTGTTTCTCTGGTTTGGTTTAGAGAAAATGCAAACAGACCCTGGCCCCTGGCCGGGGTTTGTTTTTGGGGGCTAGTACCAGCGGGCGCGTTGCCGACGAGGCCGGCTTAAGAACGTGTTTAGGAATTTAAAAGAACGTCATGCTGAGCTTGCCGAAGCATCTCTACCGCTTCATCTAGGCCGTTCAACGAAGCGGTAGAGATGCTTCGGCAAGCTCAGCATGACACTCGGA
>Ga0265797_10011413_pt1 | contig 11126 bp, 13 predicted proteins | sample P2T30metagenome_FD_192433 | JGI IMG/M metagenome (GOLD analysis project Ga0265797, IMG submission 192433) | Plant litter microbial communities from East Loma Ridge, Irvine, California - P2 T30 | ecosystem: Environmental > Terrestrial > Plant litter > Unclassified | place: USA: California... | reverse complement strand
GCATTGTTTTTGGTTTTGATTGGTGTATTGTTATGGTATAGGATATAGGAAGAGGATGCTCGTCGGTGTCTTCACTACAGTACAAGGGTGTTGATTGTTTAGCGTTTCGAAGGAAGCTCTGCCCCTCTGCCCTTTCCCCGCGACAGTGTGGAGCCGAAGGCGCGGGAAGACGCAATCAGGTGGCGCGTGTGAATGCGGTATCAGATTGATTGTTGTCCTTTACGCGATAGGTGGCATTCATTTATTGTGACATCTACTTCTTCCTCGATATATCTCAACGGCACCAGTCCACTCAACTTGCAACTTGCTTACATTCCTGCCATGATAGCTGCTTACCTGTAGCAATCACACAGCATTCTGTTTCCTAGCGACCTGGCGTTACAGCGCATACTATAGCTGTTATCAGCAACACGACCTTGGAGACATCACGGCCAGACACACCAAACCACGACCCAGCAGACCAACTCTCCCAAACACACCACACCACCACCACCACCAATCATGTCCACCACCGGCCAATTCTCCACCAAATCCCCCACCATCAAACGCATCCTCAAAGAAGCCTCCGAACTCGCCTCCTCCCCGTCCCCAGACTACCACGCCGCGCCCCTCGAAACAGACCTCTTCGAATGGCACTTCACCATCCGCGGCGCACCCTCCCCATCCCCCTTCGAAAACGGCCTCTACCACGGCCGCATAGTCCTCCCGCCAGCCTATCCTCTCAAACCGCCGTCCTTCCGCTTCCTCACACCGTCCGGCCGGTTTGAAGTCAACAGGGAGATTTGTTTGAGTATAAGTGGGCATCATGAGGAGAGCTGGCAGCCTGCGTGGGGGATTCGCACGGCGCTGGTGGCGATTCGGAGTTTTATGGATACGGATGCGAAGGGGCAACTTGGGGGGATGGATGCGGGGGAGGCGGTTAGGAGGAAGTTGGCGAGGGAGAGTAGGGAGTGGAGGTGTGTGGGTTGTGGGAGGGGGAACTCGGAGGTTATGAGGGAGATGGAGGAGGCTGCGGGTGGGGAGGAGGGGAGGAAGGAGGAGGTGGTGCCGGAGCAGTTGAGGTTGGCTTTTAGGGAGGATTTGGGGAAGGGGAAGGGGGAGGAGAAGGGCGAGGGGGAGGGTGCGGGTGTTGTTGAGAGTGCGGGTGTTGCGGCTGGGGTTGATGCTGCTGCTGCAGTGCCAGCACCGGTTGTACCTCAAGCTCCTGTACCGACTGCTACGACTACGATACCGGTGCCAGCTGTGCAAGTACAACAACGGCGCGCGCCAGTGGCTCACCAAGAAGATGTCCCAGCATGGATCGACAAGGCGATCATCGGAGTCGTGTTCGCGATCATCGCCATTCTGTGGCTCAGGTTCTTTGTATGAGACGATTTACAATGTTTTCTTTTGAAAATCTATCAAACTACGCCAATAGGAACTTTGGGCGCTTTCAGGGCTTCCCTCCAAGAAGCTAGATCTGCGATAGGTTCAGGTTCGGATTCGGGCTCGACATCAGCCACGTTGTCCTCTGGCTCTTGCTCCTGTGCTTCACCCATATCGGCATCCTCGGTTTCACCAGCGTCATCCACTTCCATCGATCCGGCCATAGCACTGGCAGACAGCAGATCCGCCCACGACTCCACGAACGCCTCGTCACCGCCTTCTAGCAGCGCGTTGCCAATAGCGTGAGACCAAGGGCTCGGGTGCAGACAACAGAGAGTCATCAAATCAGCTTCCGCATCAATGCCGGTAGAGCGGCGTGCCTGCGACCAGACGTCCGCAGAAGCAATGTGCAGCAGCCAAAGGTGCAGCGCTTCTTTCTCGGGGTCTTGGAGGACATTGTGGTAGCCGCTTGGCTGGTTCAAGCGCGTGTGCATTCCACTTATCAGTGTTGAGAGGAAGAGGTGTTGTCGTTTTGAGATGGCTTGGAGTAGTGCGTCCCATAGGAGATATGCGCCGTTCATAGCAGCACCGAATCTGTAGCGAGTCAGTCATCGATCTCATATCATCCGTCATCATAGACGTGAAAAACACACCCTCTGTCTGAAGGATACAGCATCTTCTCATCGAGTAAAGTCTCCGTCAGCGCCACAATAGCACTCTCTTGATTACGACACAACGTCTCAACCTCGCCAGCCGTCTTGCTAACCAACTCGATTTGACTCTTCGCCGTCGTACCACCCTTAACCTTCAACCCCTGCTTCCTCGCACTGCGAAACTCCTTGAACAACTTCCTCCCTCCCTCCCTAACCTGCTTCGCATCAACCTCCCTCGTCCCCGCCACCTCAACCGCCACCGCCGGCGCAACACTCTCCTCAGCCAACCGACTCCAATAAACCCTCCAAAGCCACTCAAGCGCCTGCTCACAAACCCCCACCAGCCTCTGCACACTCGGCAAATCCTCATGCGTCGCCTCATGCCTTAGCGCCACAAACTCATCCGGCATGTCAATCTGCCGCGCAATAACAAGCATACTGCTAGGCTCCAGCGCTCTCTCGCGGTTTCGGCCGATGTCGCAGAAGCCTGTGACGAAGCGCGTGAAAGCTGCGGCGTAGACGGCGCGGATGCTGAAGATTGAGTTGGACGTGAGGGAGTGGTGGAGGAGGGCGTCGGTTAGGAGCGCGGTGGATTCGATGGCGTGGGGGAGGTTGCCGCGGAGTTTCCAGGAGAGGATGCGGGAGACTGCGAGGGGGCGGTTGTCGATGTGATTTTCATTTTCGTTTTGGTTTTGGTTTTGGGTGGAGTTGGGGTATAATTGTGAGCGCACAGTGAGGAGGTCGGAGTGGGTGCGCCAGGGAGTGATTGTGTAGCGTGACATGATCGCGAGAGCGTAGTAGTGGTGTGTCTTAGACCGGTATTATAGGTCTTTTTCAGTTTGGTTGGTTCTTCTTGTCCAGTATGCGTGTAGGTAGTGCACTCCTTAGTGATATTCCATGCAGAATTTGGTAATCTTTAGTAAGCTCCTCAGTCGAAAGGGTATATCAGTCCAGTCCGGCCTAGATTACTGCCAATACAAAAGAGAATCCAGTTCCAGCTCTAGTCAAGGTTCAGCGGTATGTTGTGAGTTTTGTTCGAGCTCACTCAATCGACACGGAATCTTTTTCTCTTTGGAGAGTTGGAAGTCTGCATTTAAGGTTCTGCGACCCTAACCCTATTCGAGCCCCCCAGACTCGCCAACCGGCTCGCGATTCCGATGAGCCGCGCTGGGCTTCAGACTCGCAGGCTGATGAAACGTCATATTGATGATGGAAAACGATTCAGGCACTCGCCGGGCGTACGACGTACAGATGATGGCCCAGCAAGCAGAAGCGATGGACGCTCTCCAAAAAGTCTCCCAGATTCAGGAAGCTATGGAGCCCGACCACCCCAACGGAAAGTCAGAGGATCAGATGCCTGACCACACTTTAGGCCAAACCGAGGTATTTAATGGCGAGAAAACGCTCTCATGCAGTACTAATGATGTTAACGAACTAGGGCGAATACGACTGGAACGTCAGCGACACGGAAAGCTTACAGGACAAGCTGGAAGTCATATTCGAACGATCTGATGCTCAGTCACGACGACGAGCTTCCATGCAACCATCCGAAGAACATCGGCCAATGAGGCCGAGGCACCAGAGAAAGACGACCTCATGTTTTGTGCACTCATTGCTCTCTTACAGATCCCAAGAAGGACAATGGACTCCAAATGCTGAGGCTGAGCTGGCCAACAGCAAGGCCACCGACAAAGTGACTGAGACACACTTTGATCAGGTTGATCCTCATACTCAGTCTCGCCTTTTGACCAAAAAGCAGCTCTCCGACATGGCCTTCAACATTCGAGAGCTCTCCAAGAAACTTGGCCACATCCGGTTACTTCTCAAAGTCCGCAACGTCTTTCTTCTCACCAAGGCTCATGACAAGAAGCTCATTGCATTCACACGCGACGTATCGCAATGGTTACTGCAACAACAAAACTCAGACGGCTATCCTTACACTGTTTGGGTTGAAGATACCATGAAAGAAAGCAAGATCTTCGACGCCGAAGGTCTTGCACAGATGGATCCATCTTTCAGAGATCGGATCAAATACTGGAATCCGGAGCTGTGCAAGAAAAAGCCGCATCTGTTCGAGATCGTCGTCGCTCTCGGGGGTGACGGAACTGTGCTTTATTCTTCATGGCTATTCCAACGCGTTGTGCCGCCTGTAATGTCTTTTGCACTTGGCTCGCTGGGCTTCCTGACCAAGTTCGACTACGACGACCACAAAACCACACTCACAAGGGCGTTCGCAGAAGGCGTCACTGTGTCACTACGTCTCCGTTTCGAGGGAACCATCATGAGAGCGCAAGCACGAGACGACGCAGAAACGCACGAGGGTAGAGACTTGATCGACGAGCTGATAGGAGAAGATCGCGACAGAGCCACAACCCACAAACCCGAAGGCATCCACAACATCTTAAACGACATTGTTCTGGACCGTGGACCAAACCCGACCATGTCTACGATTGAAGTCTTCGGAGATGAAGAGCATTTCACTACCGTGCAAGCGGATGGTATCTGTGTCGCCACTCCCACAGGATCCACTGCTTACAATCTCGCGGCTGGCGGCAGTCTATGCCATCCTGACAACCCTGTCATTCTGCTGACGGCAATTGCGCCACATACTTTGAGCTTCCGTCCGATTATACTACCAGATACCATGGTGTTGAGGTTGGGTGTACCTTACGACGCAAGAGCGAGCTGCTGGGCCAGCTTTGACGGCAAAGAAAGGTATGATTTTTCGTCCTGCGCAATACGTGTGATTCCGGACTAACATATACAGATGTGAGCTGAAACCAGGAGACTATGTCACTATCTCAGCTTCGCGCTTCCCATTCCCGACAGTGCTTCCCCTGGATCGAAAGAAAGAAGACTGGGTTGACAGTATCTCACGCACACTCAACTGGAACAATAGGCAACGGCAGAAAGCGTTTGATGACGCTAAAGCTTCCAAAGATAATTAGACCTTCCGTCTATCTGTTGAGTAGAATCCAAAAATACGATCAGATACCTAAGATCAGCAATGCTCACACAGGCACTTCTTTGCCCTCTGCCTTTCTGACAAAATATCCCACTTTAGGGAAGTGAAGCCTCAGACCGTTCTTCAATTCGATCACCGTTTTTGTCTTGTTGAGACCCACAAGCTTGCCAAACTGAGGGTGGGTACCAGGCTTCGCATCTGACGCCTCGATCGCAATCCAGTCGCCAGCCTGTATTTTCAGCGTATCGTTCGTATCCACGCCGATATCCGGGAGCGCGTAGCTCGATGACAACAATTGTTTAGTCGCAGCTTCAGGCGTCAATTTCGTGGCTTGCTTCTCGGCCTCAGCGTGTTTAGGGAAACTCCCTGCCCTTTTACCCATCATGTCAGCGTCGCCAATGACCCACTCACAATCCTTCCCAGCTTCTGCACCAACGAAAGCGACAAGACTCACCACTTCCAAATCCTCGGAAACTCCTCCAACCCAAACCCCGTACTCTCCGCCACTCCCACCGTCTCAATCCACCACTTCACCACCCAAATCGCATGGATGTCCGCGAGCGAGTGCTCAGCCCCGCCAATGAAAGGCCCTTCTTCTTGCGCGCGGAGGAAGCCTTCTTCCGCTCCTTGCAGGAAAGCTCGTAGTTCTGATCGCCCGCTCTCCTGCAAAATGCCGAAATCGTCGCGGGCGAAGACTGGGAAGAGCGCGGCGCGGTCTTTGGCTAGTTCGGCGGTGACGAATTCGGCTGGGAGGCAGGGGAGGGTGAGCCAGAAGCTTCGCTGTGAGTGTGAGAATATCGAGTCAGTAATCAATCCCAATCTTTCGAAATCCCATCAACTGTCTGCATCAATCGCCAATAACTACAACAACAACAACAGCAAAGCAACTTACATAACCCCACGCCTCACAAGCCTTATCCCAAGCCCCTTCCCTCAGCGCCCTCCCCTCCCTCTCCAGCAAAAACTGCATCGCTTCCAAGAAACTAGCATTATCCGGAAAAACGTCTTTGCCAATACTCAGCACCGGTACGCGGCGGTACGTGATTCCCAAATCTGTGAGAGTTGGACGCGGGAGGGCGAAGGGCTGCTCGCAGATGGAGAAAGGGGTGTTGGTGGTGTATAAGTATAAGCGGGATTTTTGGGCGTTGGGGGCGAAGAGGTAGTCGAAGGATATTATGGGGGGGAGGGGAGGCATTGTTGGGTTGTTTCTTGAAGGGATTGGGAAGGATGACTGGGAGGATACTTTGGATGTGTGTACACGTGAGATGGGAAAATTGAGGATGCGGTGGTTTCCTACGTTTTGTGAACATGGGCATTTCGGTTGTCTAGTAGTATTTGAAGCAATCTGCATATATTTGTCATTGGCTTCGTCGCATGTCCAGTGATCATTGGGTTCTTGTCGCTATACCATACTTTCCACCCCGCACAAGTTGTGATGTTGATGGTAACCGGACAGAAGGATCCACATGATGGAATGGCTGAGCTTTATTCCCGCGCGGCATCCAAGAAACGCGCATGCTATTCCTAAGATGCAGATCAGAACAAGACTAGTACTCTCATTGGTATTGGTATCGGCGTACTGTACATGCCATAAATCAGCATATAGTAGCGTTACGTGCTTATCTCTCTATAGTGTACAGTATATACACATCTATCCCATCATCATATCATTGATCGCAACAACAAATATGCTATGCATGCAAAACAATGCGTACTCTACTTGGCGCATGCAACATCTTCTTCATCTCATTACCGTAATGACCACTCGCTCTTCCGACAACAACCCCGTTGTCTTCGGGAATTTGCGAAAGCGCCTGGGACTAACTGAGCAGCTCTCTGATATCCTCGATGCGCTGCGTCTTCTTCTCGTCTTCGCTCATCATGCCCAGGGACGAAGCGAGGAATTTCTTGCGGTCTTGCACCTGTGAATACGTGAAACAGTCAGTATCATACTCTAGGTCGTAAAGAGATTGAAGTCGGGGTTGGTGGATATCTTACCTTCAACATCTTCTCCTCAATACTACCTTCGACCACAAACCTCGTAACGTGCACTTCCTCCGTCTGGCCCATTCTGTGCACGCGATCGATCGCTTGGGCTTCGACGGCGAAACTCCACCAAGGATCCATCATGAAGACTCTCTTCGCGCAGGTCAGGTTCAAACCTACGCCGCCGGCTCGCAGCGAGAGGAAGAGGACTGTGAATTTAGGCCTGCTGGCGAATTCGGCTAGCACGCGAGCGCGTTCTTTTTGTGACATTGAGCCGTCGAAGCGCAGCCAGTTGACACCGGCGGAAGTGAGGGCAGGGCCGAGGAGGTCGAGGAAAGATGTGAATTGGCTGAAGATGACGGTTTTGAGGAGTGGATCGGACTTGCGAAGGCTCTTGAGTTGGGTTAGGAGGGTTCTGATTTTTGCTGAAGACAAGGTGTTGACCCGGCGTAATGTTATTTTCTGGGCTGCCGTCTTCTTTGCTTGGGTGCTGCTGTAGAGATCGTCGTCGTCTTCATCGTCCACGTCGAAGGCTTTGGTCAGTGCGTTGGCGTCCTCGTCAGGGGAATCGTCGTCGTCGTGGCGGATGACCTCGAAGACGTCGCGGGCAGTGATGGGTTCGCGGCAGTTGAAGCAGCGAGGTAGCTCGCCTTTGCTGCTTTGGTGCTCGATGTAGTCCAGCAGGCATTTCTTGCAGGCTGAATGCCAGCACCCAGTAACTGCTTGTTCTTCCATAGGCTCTTCGCTGCAAATGGGACACTCCATGTCGGATTCGTCTTGGATCTGCTTAAGAACATGACTTCCGAATTTGCTTACATCCTGTTCGCCTTCATCGGCCTGGAAGCGTTCGAGCAGAGCAGCCAGATCCATGTCGTCGGCCAGACCGTTCGCAATATCGGCAGCGGCGGCTGCGTCTTCCTCTTCAGCGACGATTGACTTGTTGCGAGTCAACATAGGATGGCAACAACTTTGCCTAAGACGCAGAATCTGTGCGAAAATTGTTGTGTAGCTCTTCATCAAAGTGCCTGCTTCCACGTTGGCGCTGAAAGCTCGCTTTGCTCGGGCAAAGATTAGTTCGTAGACTTCACGTTCGGGGTCAGACAGCTTTATATGCTCGATTGTGACAGTCTTCGGCGGCAATGGTACAAGTGCTTCGCCGTCAGGCGTCTTCATGTCTTTGGTTCTGCGCAAGACAATGGGTTCCAGTACAGTTTGCACGACATCCAAAGCGCGAACGAAATCGCCCTTCTCGAACGGAACAGTAATGAAAGTCTTCCAGAAACTGAAATTGCTCCATGGCTCGACGCGCAAGAAGCGAACCAAGCTGAAGAGATCCTCCAATCTGTTGACGATGGGGGTGCCCGTAAGGGTCCAGCGATGTTTGGCAGCCAGCTCATAGCATGCTTTTGCGGTTTTTGACTGCCTGTTCTTGATCATGTGTGCTTCGTCGAGGATGATGCGCCAGTACTCGAGACTGAACAACCCTCCGTGTGATCCGCGATTGCCACCTGCAGCAGCCACGGCGTTGAACTCACTGAGAATGGTGCCGTAGGATGTGATGATGACGTTGGGTGCAGATGCAACGTTTGCAGCAGAGCACAGTGTCTGGAGATTCACGTTCTTCTCGCTTCCGTAGTAGATCAACACTTTACAAGTACCTTCTTTGGACGCCTTCTCTGCTTCACTGGCCCATTGTGCAAGCAGCGACATAGGCGCAACAACAAGAGTTGTAGCTGGTGCAGGTTCAACGCCATTGCTGTTCCTCCCAAGTCTCGGCAGAGTTGTCATAGCGTCGCTCTTAGTGTCGCTCATGGCAGCTTGCTGCTCAGGTGATGTATGTGAATGGACCAGGGACAGCATCTCGATAGTCTTGCCGAGACCCATCTCGTCCGCAAGAATACCACCGAGACAAGTCTGCTCCTGCACCGGGAAGTCCAGGCTAAGCTCTCCGCTGTAAGGATTCACATAAAAGCAGTCTTGGCCGTCCACAGCGGGGAGTTCCTTGTCATCAGCATCTTTGTTGGGCCAAGGATATTCTTCCCACAATGGATGCATAGACATCTCCTTGTGATCCTGCTTCTGGCTTGTCTCTTTCGAGAGCATCCAATGTAATGCTTGCTTTTGATACTTTCGTAGGTCCAGTGTGAATGTATCTGCAGGTTGTGCCTCGGGAGTGTTGAAGTCGAACGATTGAGCCTTCTTGTAGAGACTGTCGAGCTGGTCCTGCTCAAGCTCTTCGCCTTCCTCGTTTTCCTCGGAAGGTGGTGACGATCCGCCGTTTTCTGGTGTGCTACCCTTGCTCTTTTTATCCTGTTGGTCGTATTGCTCCGCAACCTCGGCTGCCTGCAAAATGCCTTCTCTTTTGTGCTTGGCCGTCGTCTCGTTGACCTTGGATGGTTGCAAGTTGACTTCCGAAAACAGCTTGACGAGTGCGACTTGCCGTAGCCGTAGGTCGCGCTCGTCAGAAGACTCTTTGGCCTCGAAGATTCCCGTTTCTCTGTTGTTCTCTGACGGCTTGACGAAGTTGCCAGCTTCAAAGGCAGAGTGTAGAAGGTAGCAGCGAAGCTGCAAGTACACAGTATCGTTCGTTCTTATCCTCTCCGGTGCAAAGATACAGTGGCCCTCGAAAGTACACAGCTTCTGGTCCAAGAGTGCACTTATCCAAACGGCTGTCTCTTTCTCCAATCGTCCGATCTCATCGCCACGGGCATTCGTAAAGCGCACGATCATATCTTGCGTCCTCCGTATGACTTGCTTGACCTTTCCACCTCTTCCAGCCTTCTGTTGTACTGCCTGCTTTTGTCGCTCGATTTTGATCACATCGTCTGGCTTCAGAAGTCCAGTGCCACTTTTCGTTGTCCATCCAGCTACACCAAGCGACCCAATGTAGCGCTTGGAGGGCATGGACTTGAGCGCAGCAGGTGTGGGTGCGGGAGTCGCGGATGCAGTTGGCGAGCCATTCGTCCGTGGTGTAGCTGGCACATTGCTCTTGGATTTTGTGGCGGGAGAAGAACGGTAGGTACTGGCGATAGGTGTTCGTGAAGATGAAGGTGGCGCTGGAGCACTTTTCCAGGAACCGTCGAAGTAGGCGTTGATCGCTCGTTCCAGATCGTTGCCGAAGGTCTTCTGGAGACTCAGCAAAGTCTCAGCTGGTGGATCGGCTCCGGTGAAGGCCTTGAAAGATTCTACATCGAATGCATTTTCCTTGTCATGGCTGCTTTGCTGTCTTTTGACGCTGGGTGTTTCTGGCTGATGGTCGTTGATCTCGTCGGGCAGGCTTGGTTCGGCTGTCAAGGAAGGATCCTGTGAAGGCGAGTCGTCGACGAAGAAACGGCGTTTCTTATGAGGGCGGTTATCCAGATCCGCCATGGTGTGTATTAGAGAATGTGTGTATAGGTCGTAAAGGCATCTCACTCGGACCCTCTATCTTCAAAGAAGGCACTCACGACTTTACGCGCGCCACGACGCGTGCTCGAATTTGGCCCTCGGTCTCAGCGTCATCTTTTCATTGATGGGGACGTGCATTCGCCGCTGGTCATCAAATTGGAAGGGTAAACCCGTGGGACCTTGATACATTCACTTGTATAATATATTGGAAGAAGCCAGAAATCAATTCACTTCATTGTATATTTCTTTAGGAAGCGCAGAGGATGATCGCGACAAAAGGAGCTTACACGCGGGGCGCACGGGTGGTCGTACGACGAGAAGCATACCTTGCCACAAACACATCTTCATGTCGCATACCACAAAGGCGATTCGCCTCTTCGCAAGTCGAACAGCCCAGCGCTCAAATATCATCTTCTGAGGAATTGGCATCTGCACGCACATACTGCTTGAACCTGCTACGGAAATACGACACGCCATCCTCATTATTGCTGCCATATATCTCAAGCCATGCCCGCGACGCCTATGTCGCCTTACGCGCTTTCAACATCGATGTCGCCCGTACGGCAGATACCACCAGTACGCCAACCATTGGCAGCATGCGCCTACAATTTCAGCGTGATGCAGTCGCGAAGGCTCTGGCCGGTACTCCTCCCAAGCAGCCAATCGCACTTCTGCTAGCCAGAGCAGCCGAGAACGTGGCGAATATGACAGACGGAAAGTCATCTTTCAGCAAAAGCTGGTTCATGCGCATTATCGACACTCGGGAAAAG
>Ga0265797_10011411_pt1 | contig 11127 bp, 2 predicted proteins | sample P2T30metagenome_FD_192433 | JGI IMG/M metagenome (GOLD analysis project Ga0265797, IMG submission 192433) | Plant litter microbial communities from East Loma Ridge, Irvine, California - P2 T30 | ecosystem: Environmental > Terrestrial > Plant litter > Unclassified | place: USA: California... | reverse complement strand
GGAGAAGTGGGAAGACGAGGAAAACGTCGAGGCTCTCATGGGCCGCTTTGCTACCGGTCATATGAACGGCAAGGGCGGTGACGATGATGAAGAAAACGACGATTTTGAAGGTTTTGACGAAGATGATGAAGGTGACGGCGAGTTTGAAGATTTGGAAACCGGCGAGAAGCACGGTGGCGAGACTGAGGAAACTGGCGCCGAAGCTGAAGCAAACTCAATTGAAGCAGAGCGCGAGAAGAACGCACGGCGGAAAGAAGAGCTGAAGCTTCGATTTGAAGAAGAAGACCGCGAAGGCTTCATGAACGATAAAGCTGATGCACGGAAAGAAGGTGACAAAGAGGAAGAGTTTGGTGAAGACGACTGGTACGACGCACAAAAGGCTATGATTCAGAAGCAGCTCGACATCAACCGCGCCGAATTCGACCAGCTGGATGAGCTATCTCGCGTTCGCGTTGAGGGTCACAAGGCGGGTACTTATGCACGTATTGTGCTCGAAAAAGTACCTTACGAGTTCTCTGCGCATTTCAACCCACGATTCCCTGTTCTTATCGGTGGTCTGACCCCAACTGAAGAGCGTTTCGGTTTCGTTCAGATCCGTATCAAACGCCACAGGTGGCACAAGAAGATCCTCAAGACTAACGATCCCCTCATCTTCTCCTTGGGCTGGCGGCGGTTCCAGACCACCCCAATCTATAGTATTTCCGATTCACGGACAAGGAATCGCATGCTGAAGTACACCCCCGAACACATGCATTGTTTCGGTACCTTCTATGGCCCATTGGTCGCCCCGAACACCGGATTCGTTTGCATCCAGTCTCTCTCGAATAAGACGCCCGGTTTCAGGATCGCAGCAACAGGTGTCGTACTCAACGTAGACGAATCCACCGAGATAGTAAAGAAACTCAAACTCACCGGCCACCCCTACAAGATCTTCAAGAACACCGCTTTTATCAAAGACATGTTCAAATCCAGCCTCGAAATTGCAAAATTCGAAGGCGCCAGCATACGCACAGTTTCCGGTGTGCGCGGACAAATCAAGCGCGCACTAAGCAAGCCAGAAGGAAATTTCCGTGCTACCTTTGAAGATAAGATCCTTATGAGCGACATCGTCTTCCTAAGAGCTTGGTACCCCATCAAGCCCCGCCGCTTCTACAACACCGTTACCAACCTGCTTAACCCCGCCACCCCTGACCAAGAAGGCGAAAGCACCTCCTGGCAAGGTATGCGTCTCACAGGTGTAGTACGCTACGAGAATGGCATCGCTACACCCTCTGAGAAGAACTCTGCCTACCGCCCGGTCGTCCGCGAGACCCGTGTCTTCAACCCACTCCGCGTGCCTCGCAAACTCGCCGCAGATCTTCCCTTCAAATCGCAGATCGCTACGACGAAGCCTCAGAAGAAGCAGACATACATGCAGAAGCGTGCTGTCGTCCTCGGTGGTGAGGAGAAGAAGGCTCGAAGACTTATGGACCAGGTCATTGCTATTCGCAATGACAAGGTGGAGAAGAGGCGTAAGAAGCAGGAAGAGAGGAAAGATCCGTACAAGAAGAAGGTGGCTGAGAATGCTGAGAAGAGAGCGGAGCGCGAGAAGAGGGAGAAGCAGGAGTACTGGGCCAGGGAGGGCAAGAAGAGGAGTCACCAGGGCGAGGACGGTGGTGGTGGAGGCAAGAGGAGGAAGTAGAATGAACAGTTAAGCTAGAGGCAGTTTATTTCAGTAAAACGTTGACGGGGTAGTAAAGTAGCATTTCGTGGCGTTCAAATGTGGTACTGTAGTTGATAAATAGTTATTCATTGTTCATGTCCCTTCCTCTTCCACGTATCCAAAAAAGTATGTCTTGCTCATCGTCTGTTATGAACAACTGCACGTGCGCAAAGGAGACGGGACGCATATGGGTGAAACTTGGTCTTCTTATTGTTGCATCCGCCATTACACAATATAATTCCTGAGGCTATGTTGCCCCACCAGGTTGTCACTCGCCTACACGCGCGCAATGATTACATTGCTTATGCTGCGCATCTTCCCTTCCCATCTTGTTCTAATCCAGTGCTGCTCCAAACAGCCATATGCGCCAACCGTATGCAACGCAATCATGAAATAGAAGAGGAAAGGATTATATATGCTCATTGTCGAAAATGCTGATGCCCTGAGATGTGAAACGCCAGTAACATGCAGATGAAGGAAAGAACAGAAATGGGGTATTGAACGCCGAAAGTGTACACGTATTGTGTACGATGGAAGAAGAAAACAGAAAAATTGTATTATCGCTGCTGTCATGGTCGTTTCTTTGTTTCGCTATCCGGTTTTCTGCCCTCTATGGTATCACTTGCTCTTCTGGGAGACCATGCTGATGGATCAAAGTGAATGGCGACCAGCCAGGCACAGAGTATGTTTGCTAGGTGATGCAGAACATAGGCGTATGTAACGCCGTAAACAGCAGCATATGCGCCGATGGAGAAGAGCAAGATGTTTGTAAAGAACGAGACACGGAACTCCGCTCGAGGAATCATGCGGCCGGTGCTCAGGGTTTCAACGAGCAGGATAAACGGCATGATGGAGAGGATGTTGTGATGCGAGGAGAAAGGCGTCATCCAGTGGACTGCCAGGTTGCGTACCCAAACCACCAGTACTGGGAGGTTGATGGGTAGTATCCAAAACATCAGGATGAAGATCGAGTGAGCGTAGTTGTAGAAGTTGTAGTTCGAGTCGAGACTAGATTCTCTCGCCAGTCGAAACGCACGGACGCTAGTTGCAAGCTGCACCAGGCAGAGTACAACGTAAGCGAAGTGATATGGTATCACTGTTGAGACGAGTGATAGCAAAATGCATGTGGTGACGACGCGCTGCCGGTTGGATGTGACTGCGAAGGCTGATGGGGATCTCTTTGCTTCGTCCTTCCGGAGTCTGGTTGATATGACAACAGAGTACAGAGAGGCGAGCGTAAGTTCTATCAGAAGCACGGCGTAGTTGATAGCCACGCAGACGCCAATGCACATCAAACCAAACAGTGGGACAAGGAACCAAAAGAAGGTATCGTCCGAACCGAGAAGCAATTCGTTGCTGGCAGTATCGAGCAAGGATGTTATATTGGCAGACCTCCCACCGAAAGACCATTGCTTTGACTGATGTTGAGCGCCTGCTAGCGCAATCGACAGAAATGTAAGTGCAGACAGAGCCAGCGGAAGTGAACTCTTCAGACACTCATTTAGTCCCTGAGTAAAGCTCATAAAGACTCCACTGTTGTCGTACGTTCTGAACTGTTGGCGTAAAACCAAGGCAACGACCAGGATTGGGAATGCGGCAAAGATGATGCGGTAACGCATCCAGAGCTTTCCGAAACTGCCTAGTATATCCACATTCAAATTGATCTCGACACTGCTATCGCAAGTGGGGTCAGACCAAATCTGTAGTGATAAACCATTCGAAGGCTGCTTAGCGTGCAGAGCAGGTGGCATGTATGGCGATACACCATGTAGGTTGATGCTAGCATCCTTGACATTGACGAAGAACTTGCTTTCGTAGATATCGGTAACGTACTGCCGCAGTAGAGGAGCGAAGAGCTCTCCTGCGTCGCACGACTGCTTGCCAATGTGGATGTTGTAGGCTAGAAGAGCAGAGTGCAAAGCTGGGATCTTGATGTCCGACATCAGTGAACGCTGTGCTGGAAGCCTCAGAGACATGCCAGTCGTCAGAAGGCGCTGTAAGCCCATATCAACGACGATTTGAGATTCAGGGGCAGCGCTGAACTCGGCGACTACCCAGCCTGTGCTGCGCTCACCAGCCTTGTCAACGACTGCTACGAATTGATGCTCTGCCAGATCTTCGAGATCATATTGGAGGTACGAAAAAGGGCGCTCGTCCATCTTGAACGGATAGGTCGAGTGACGCGTCGAGGCGGGAAGTGCGATGACATCTGAGGCGGCATTCTTGCAGGCAAGTCGTGTGGCACCGACACTGTCGCCCGAGAGATCCATGTTCATTGAAAACAGTGTAGTCGACTGGCCGGGTTGCGATGGAAATACACTGCAGAACAGCACCTCAAGCAGGCCATGTTCTCCAGGGTGGTCCAATGGTTCGCTGGTAAGAAGTGTAAACTTCTTTCCTGCAGCCTGTGGCGGTACGGGGATGAGGTGCGCATTGGGCCGCTGCTTGGACTTTCCAAGACTTCTGAGCACTAGCTTTTCACCTTCTGAAATGATAGCACTATTCTCTTCGAGCGTGAGTAGCGTTCTGGCTTCTTTTTGGGGTAAAGTCTTCTCGGCAATATCCTCCAGTCCCGTCAGAAACCATCTCTTGAAGCCGCGCATACGCTCGGCTCGTGGCACAGTCTGGGTTGCGCGTGACACATCAATGACTTCGTACAAGGCGCGTACGACAGCCTTCCTATGCTGGTCACACCAAGTGATTGCTAGGTGATCAATCCCAGTCCAGACATTCGGCATCGACGTTGAGAATACAGTAAACCCATGAGTCTCAGGCACCAGCGACTCGATGCTGGCATAGTCGGAAGAAATCATAGTGTCCAAACTTCCTCCTGCAATCGAGATGAGCGTGACGTGCCAGAGCGGGTTGTCAATGGCCCATTTCTGCGAGTAGGCGCGTCGCCAGTAATCGTTCACACCCTTGTAGGTGCGAACAATATCTCCGTCAAAGGACACTGGCGGTCTGGCATGTGGTGCAGCAAGTGTGATGATGGTGTTGATCGAGTTGGCCTGGTAATTCGGCATGGTGAGCATAGTACGTGCGACAACACCGCCCATGGAATGTCCGACCACGATGACCGAGGTTGGATCCGGCAGGCTTGGGTCACGGAGAAACTTTCCTGGGGTGTGGTACAGGGATAGAATGTACGTAATGGCGTCGTTGAGGTATTCGGCCTGATCCAGCAATGTTTGGCCGTGAAAGGCGGTGATGTCTTCATTGAAATCAACTGAAAAGAAATCTAGTGGCCTCTTCCCCGCCTTGCCGGCATCGGCATCGTGTTGGACAGTGTTGTGGTAGTGGTATGCAGCTTCGGCAGCAAGGGAGCGGACTTGCTTGTAGCTGCCAGCATTCCCGGGAACGAAGAGGACTGGCACGCCCTTGACCTGAGGATTGTCAGTAAATTTCCCTTTACTCAAAGGGAAGCACATGCCCTGGTATCCTCGTCCAAGCCGCCCTCCCGATACAAGTACAACGAGTATTTGCTGGCAAAGCGCGTGTGTTCAGTGTCGAAGTTGCTGAACCTTGAGTAGGTAGGCCGCATGTAAGACATTCCACACCCTTTGACGTCCAGCTGCCTCGTCAAAAACGACTGGGCCATGAGAAACATGGCAATGAAGGCGGCCAGGGTGGTCAAGACGGTGTAGGGCGAACATGCCCAGGGAGAGCGTAGGCGTTGGCGCCATTTCTCGTTGTGATGCGCGACCATGGTGTGCGGCGGGGTGTCCTTGGCCAGCGCGCCGATGGTTGAGTCGGCGTTGTGGTGCGCCATGAGTGGAGGTAGTCGTGGAGCGGTGGGAGAGTGGAATACGGCGACTGGGTCCGTGACCAGACGCTGTGCAGACCCGCCTGCCTCCTCCTTTGGCCTACCCTTGTTGGCCCAGCCCTGTACGTTCACTAGCGATGCCTCAGTCTGGCGGTCGAGGTTATCCTCATGTTCCGGAATTGGTGCGGGTGAATGGTCGGCGGTGGAATCGGCGTGGCCCTGCTCGGAGCTTGGGTCTGCGGACGAGCGCCGTCGCATCTAGCAGTGTGCTGGGCGGGATAACGAGAGTCGTGCCTGCCGTCTGGCGTGTCGACGAGTGCAGCCTCGAGCACACCTTCCCTCGGCGTGGGTATACGACTCGGCAAATTTCCGGGAGGGATCTGAAGCGACTGTGGGGGTTCAATGGGCTCAAATATGGCACTCGTATACCGAGCTAGCGCTGCAGCAGTCCATGGAGGCTCCGTCGGTTTGTTGAGTGCAGAGAATGCACGGCGGGAGTGCTTGGGTGTTTGAGGAAAGGGCGTCGCAAGCTGCCAAGGAGAGCCGAGTCTAGTCGTAAATCGTGAAGTGACGAGCGACAGGATCACCGCAGGGACCCTACACGCACCCGGCTGCCTCGGAAGATCTGCAACCACCGTAGTGGCGATGCGCCAAATTCACGTCCAGGGAGGGGTAGAGCACCGCGCGCCCTCGTTATCTCAGCTGGGTAGCATGGTGGTGTTGATGCACAATCTTTGCAGCCGTTGGCGGGTCGCGAGGCTGACGACAGGGTTGATGCTGAAGATGCGAAATAATCATGACGCTAGATGCCAGGATATGCCGCCGAACGCCATCAGATGCACCACGCTTCCTAGCCCATCCGGTACAGCGATAAGACAAAACAAGACAGACTGCAGTTGAACACTGAGCTTGTCTGCACTTTCTTGCTCTCTTACTCTTCGTCTCTTCGCCTTACGCATCCTGTCGACTGCCGTCTGCGGGCAGACTATGACTGCCCTGGCTGTCGCTTAACGCCGCCACAGCCGTATGTCCGATCCGCCTTCCACTTCTCACCTTCTGCTTTGCATTCTTCATGATGCAATCCGCTGCATGGCCTATCGTGTCTACAACGTCACTGTAGTGCATACCATGGTCGACAACGTGCGAGTGACTTTGTAGTGCGACGTAGCGTGGTAGCCTCGGAAGGTTGAGCCGGCCACTCCAGCTAAACATCCGCTCGCTAGCAGCTAGCACCCGACATCACGAGAAGGCTAATGATCCTGCGCCATCGCGGTAATAGCTCCACAGTTGCATGGAGGTATTTTGGAGCTTTGGGTCGCCAACATCGATCCATCCATGGTAGTCACCGCTGACATACCCGTACATGAGCCCCACCTTGCTTCAGCAACAATGGCGGCTATCTCCATAGTATCGGCATTGTGGACTGGAAACGGAGCTCGGCCGCAAGTAAAATTTGTGTGCCCAAGCCTGTAGATGGGAAAGGCTTCGAGCAAGAAGTCATCGTAAGGTCCGGGGTTGCCGGAGACGTCGCGAGCTTCTTGAAGCTCCTGAGAGATAGTGTTGCTCACGACAAGGCGGTTGAAAACATCTCAGAGGCCATTTGCGAACAATTCAAAAAACATCATGGGTTTACGGACAATGTGCGCAGGTGTATAGCAAGAGCAAGGTGACTAACAGCATAAAAACACTAAACTCTAAGACAGCTGCTGGCATGGATACGCGGCCCTGTGTACTGGAATCCAGTGGATCTCAACAGTCTTATCCAGCTGTCGGTGCTTGTAACTTTACAGACGAATGGTTATGTCTCGATCAAGCCTCTTCCATAGAGCGAAACGCCTAACATGAGTCCTCATGACCCAAAAGAACACACGCGAAATTTGATCTTGAAGACAGTGCAAATTCCTATCGCCAACGATATCAGTTTGGTTGTGCACTATAGATTTCCATCCCGATTTGATAGTAAGTAGATGAACGCCAAATCGCCCAAGGTGCTACGTCGACCCAAGCCTAGGCGGGGTAGGCAGCATTGTTATGTTGCAGCGGTCGCGAGCTGACAAACTCTTTGGTGGTTCATTTCATGTTGAATATGTTTCAGCCCATTTGTTCAGGTGCAGACTGAGGGAAACTGGGGAGGCAGGGTGAATCCCAGGTGAGTTTGGCTGGAGTCGCGCATGTTGGCGATGCCTATATTGGGCGCAAAGCTTATCTAAACTTCTGATACCTCGTACATCAAGCAGTTCTTGGACGAGAGAATGATACCTTGATGCTATGCTGCGTGGGATTGTGTTAGAAGTGGGCTGTCGGTGAAGCACAGCAGAGAGAGCCTTTTTAGAGAGCACTTGTCAAGTTTGCGTGATAGTTATGCATAGAGGTGTGTCATTGGGCTCCAGCGTGCAACGAAGGCTCTGAAATATCTACGGAAATCATCAATCAATAGCGATGAGTGAGTGCAGAATCCGAGGCAATCTCGATATGAGACCTTGAATCTTGACTAAGTGTCAACAGTGAGCCCCACATAGCATGACACGCGCTCCGCAACGGCGACATCATCACTAACCCACCGAATTCGCCGTCAGGAAAGTTTCAGTGCGCGTTTCCTACGCGTTCTTCGCATGTCTACGTTCTAAATGACTGATCTCAATGACAATGACACAAAGGTCGCCTCTTGTTCTGCTACCAGGTGAATTAAAGAATCAGATCATAGACTACGTCTTCGTCCGCGACCCCGGCACCGCACCTCTTCCAGTGTGCAATTCTCCATTGGCACTGTCGTCGACATGTCGCCAACTGTACGAGGAATACCACGCACTTGCCTGGTCCGCAACAATTTTCAACACTAAGTGGTCGCCGGCAGACGAACTGAGCCGAAAAACTAGCGCCTTATCCCCAGCGTCCACATCAACTGTCCGAAAACTTCAAATCAGGCTTCCCTGTGATTTCATGGAAGCGTATACGGCAGACGTAAACCGTAGACGCGTCAAGAGCTTCGGATTTGCTCGTGCAGGTCTCACAGGTCTAGAAGAACTGTTCATCCGCTACCGTCCAGAACATCACGAGAAAGGCATTGGAGGCCCAGGCCGAGAGCTCATTGTTCAGTTACTGTGGCGAATCATGTGGGAAAGAGACATCAAGCAGTTGAACAGGATCTGTATTGTTCATGACGGCACACAACCTTTCCTTTCTCTTTCTTTGCTGTACAACATGTTGCAGAACTTTACGTCGCTTCAGGTGTCGAGGCGTTGGAAAGTCCGATCCGATCTGGAACATGGACGGTTGCAATTTGAGGAGTACAGGAACGGGAAGGTCCTGAGGCAGATTTCTGTGGTCGTAGGGTTTAGCTTCTGGGAAGCTGAGGAGTACGTGGAGGTGTGTGAGCATATTCTTGAGGTATGTTAGACTATCATATGTTGCTGCGTAGTCGCTTTGGTCTAGCGCGACCATGTATAATCATAGGCAATGTTTGCATTAGGTAGCGAGAGCTGACGTTGGTACAGGAGAAGCATGCTCAAGTCATTGTGGCTCGGCGCACGACATGCGAATTTATCACCCCATTACAAGACATGACTGACGAGGCCGTAAGACGTGAGGTAGACAATCTCAACACTCTTTTTCCTGTATTAAGAGACGAGGAACCAGTACTTCAGCCACACGTTGATAAGATACGTGCTATCTGCCCCATAGATGGATGAAAACCATCAGGAAGAAACAGACGGGTACTACTGTTCACCTACAAAGGCTATTGAGGCGTCTTGACATCCTAGGGACAGTTCGGATACCAAAATGCGTTCCCGTGGTTCGACCAACAAGAGTATTGTTCCCCCGGTTTCCGAGGGGACAGAGCTTCGCTTGTATTCCGATTCTCGGAGTGGTTACTGCGCAGTCCTATCGCGTTTTGTCAGACGCCACACTTACTCTCACTCCTTCCTGAGCCCGCATTCGGCTACCGCTCTACGCGTTGTGGTTAAGTAACCGCAGCAGCCCTCTTCGCCACCACCTCTAGGTCTTGTAGATCAGACGAGCATAATGTCCAATCATCTCCTCGCAACCTTCTCAACCGGGTGAATATCGTATTCGTTTTCCGCGAGGTGAGTAACGTGGAGCGAGTCCTAGAACCAAGCCAAGGCGTCAGCATGTCAGGGCGATTACGCGTCGGTGGTGGGTCGTTCGGTATCTGGTCACACCATCATCGTGTTTCGATCACGCGGAAACACCGTTGACTAGGTACGGTTGAGCTAGTGTTGAGTCAAATGGCAGTCCTTGGGAAGTATTTGCTGCGGGAAGGAAGGGTCGGGACGACACGGGAAGGATCAAGATATTTGGAACGAGACGGCGTGGATAAGGCAAGTAGCATCTTACGAGATTTGCCTCAGCTGGAACCTGCAGCTAGGAGAGAGCCGATCACCCATCTTTGGTGGACAAAAAAGACTATCTGGGTGAAGACTTACCCTGTTATCCTCGGCTGAGAACACCTTACTCTGCTCTCGATCTCACCGGCCAACGCGGTCACATCGTTTCTGCCTTGCTACGTCGTCTTTTACTAGCAAAACCCCTTCCACAGACCGCACGATCGTGGTCCATCGTTGCTCTATGTGACAAGGGCTGTAACGGCCTGATCAAAGCGACTGGATCCCAGCGATAGACTTGGTGTTTATAGAGAGAGCATTCACCTTACCTACACTAGATTCCAATTCCATGTGCTATGGCTCGGCCCGAACATGTTCGAAGTGACTAATCCCTACCAAGCTCATGTCTCACAGACCACACCCACCTCTACCATCCTCGTTGAAACAGTGTCCGTGCCACAAAGGGGCTCTGTCAGTGTAGAAGTGCCATCTCAGTTGCCTATGTGGCCTGTTCCCTGTTCCCAGGTTGAGAAAAGCAAGGTTCTATTTGCTACCGGAGCGGTGGGAGTGATTTCTTGGCTTCTCGGTGAGTGGTGTGCTCAGAACTGTTGCAAACAACAAATGGTAATGCGTTGCCAGTGGAGGCGTATTTAGCTATGAACCCATTGTCCGTGCCGTAAGCGAGCATGTCTACGAAGCGGAGGAGGCGGGGGTGAGCACGGAGACAGCCAATAAGAAAGCCAAATATTTATTGAAATAGTAACATACAGCACACATGATGGCGGTGATCATGGCTTGAGAACATGTCACCCGTTCGACCCGGGTTGTATCAGTCACCCAAACCTTGTAAATTGACAAGGGCCAGCGGTAGCGAGACTATAGTCTTGCCTCCATGCGTTCAGGTAGTGCTTCCAGCGGCCGGAGGAACGGTTATATGACCCGAATGGCCTCAGATACGACCAACTGCTACCAGGTTGGTGGTTGCGGAATCCAGTGAGCTGGTAACATTTCCCATATGGTAGTTATCCCATTGATTGTGTGGGTAGCATGAGCAACACGAATCCTGTGCGCCTGTGCTTTTGAGTGTTCATCGTTCCTGCATTCTGACAGAGCACCCACCCATACACACACATAATGATGACACGAACGACGAAGGAATACAGTACCTGCAGCTGGGGATGACACTACCGACCGAGAGCAAGCCACCAGGAGGGGCGCGACACTGCCTGCTCGGAGGACCTACAAGGTTTGCTGTGATACGAAGTGACTTGAAGGATCAAGAGTTCAAGAAGGCCTAGACACGATACTGCATACCGCTA
>Ga0265797_10011410_pt1 | contig 11128 bp, 10 predicted proteins | sample P2T30metagenome_FD_192433 | JGI IMG/M metagenome (GOLD analysis project Ga0265797, IMG submission 192433) | Plant litter microbial communities from East Loma Ridge, Irvine, California - P2 T30 | ecosystem: Environmental > Terrestrial > Plant litter > Unclassified | place: USA: California... | reverse complement strand
CCGCCGGTTGCGCGTCGGCGTGGTGGGCGGCGGCTTCATGAGCCGCGTGCACACGGCCGCGGCCCGGGCCGCGGGCGCCGAGGTCGTGGCGGTGGCGTCGTCGAGCGCGGAGCGCGCGGGCGTCGCCGCGGACGAGCTGGGCATCCCGACCGGCCACGCGTCGGTCGCGGACCTCGTCGCCGACCCGTCGGTGGACGTGGTGCACGTGTGCTCGCCGAACGCCCTGCACGCCGAGCACGCGCTGGCGGCGCTCGCCGCCGGCAAGCACGTGGTCTGCGAGAAGCCGCTGGCGACGACGCCCGACGAGGCGGACGAGCTCGCCCGCGCCGCCGCCGCGGCGGGCCTCGTGGCGGCGGTGCCGTTCGTGTACCGCTTCCACCCGATGGTGCGCGAGGCGCGCGCCCGGGTGGCGTCGGGCGAGGTGGGCCGCGTGCTCAGCGTCCGCGGCTCGTACCTGCAGGACTGGCTGCTCGGGGCGGACGACGTCGACTGGCGGGTGGACGCCGACCTGGGGGGTCCGTCGCGGGCCTTCGCGGACATCGGCAGCCACCTCGTCGACCTGCTCGAGTTCGTCGTGGGCGACCGCGTCGCCCGGGTCTCGGCGCTCACGAGCACGGTGCACGAGCGGCGCGGCGGCACCCCGGTGACCACCGAGGACGAGGCCGCGGTCGTGTTCGCGACCGTCGGCGGCGCGATCGGCACGTTGTTCGTGTCGCAGGTCGCGCCGGGGCGCAAGAACCGCCTCGTGCTCGACGTCGCGGGCAGCGCGGAGAGCCTCGAGTTCAGCCAGGAGGAGCCCGAGACCCTGTGGATCGGCCGCCGTCGCGGCAGCGAGCTGCTGCCCCGCGAGGCGGCGCAGCTCTCCGACGACGCCGCGCGCCTCTCGGTGGTCCCGGCCGGGCACCCGCTCGGCTACGTGGACGCCTTCGCCGCCTTCGTCCGCGACGTGCACGACGCCGTGCGCGGTGCGGCACCGGAGGGGCTGCCCACGTTCGCCGACGGCCGTCGCGCCGTGCGCGTCACGGCCGCGGTGCTCGAGTCCGCCCGCACCGGCGCGTGGGTCGACGTGCCCTGACCGGCCCGCGCCTCCTGCCCCGCACCCGCACCCGCACCCAGCGCCCCGCACCCGACCACGAGAGGGATCCCGTGACCGCACCCGCACGACCCGTCACCCTGTTCACCGGCCAGTGGGCCGACCTGCCCTTCGAGGAGGTCGCGCGGCTCGCCGCGGGCTGGGGCTACGACGGCCTCGAGATCGCCGCGTCGGGGGACCACCTCGACCTGGAGCGTGCCGACCAGGACGACGAGTACCTGCGCAGCCGCCTCGAGGTGCTCGACCGGCACGGACTGCAGGTGTGGGCGATCTCGAACCACCTCACGGGGCAGGCGGTCTGCGACGACCCCATCGACTTCCGCCACCAGGCGATCGTCCGGCCGTCGACGTGGGGCGACGGCGAGCCCGAGGGGGTGCGGCAGCGCGCCGCGGAGGACATGAAGCGGGCCGCGCGGGTGGCCCGCAAGCTCGGGGCCGACACCGTCGTCGGCTTCACCGGGTCGAAGATCTGGCCGTACGTGGCGATGTTCCCGCCGGTGCCGCAGAGCGTCATCGACGACGGGTACCAGGACTTCGCCGACCGGTGGGACCCCATCCTCGACGTGTTCGACGGTGAGGGCGTGCGGTTCGCGCACGAGGTGCACCCCAGCGAGATCGCGTACGACCACTGGACGAGCGTCCGCGCGCTCGAGGCGATCGGGCACCGGGAGGCCTTCGGCTTCAACTGGGACCCGTCGCACATGCTCTGGCAGGGCGTCGACACGGTCGGCTTCATCGTGGACTTCGCCGACCGGATCTACCACGTGGACTGCAAGGACACCCGCCTGCGCCCGCCGACCGGCCGGGCCGGCGTGCTCGGCTCGCACCTGCCGTGGGGCGACCCACGGCGCGGCTGGGACTTCGTGTCCACCGGCCACGGCGACATGAACTGGGAGGACGCCTTCCGGGCCCTCGACTCGGTCGGCTACGCGGGCCCCATCTCGGTCGAGTGGGAGGACGCCGGCATGGACCGCCTGCACGGCGCCCCCGAGGCCCTGGCCTTCGTGCGCTCGCTGCTGTGGCCGCGGCCGACGGCGTCGTTCGACGCGGCGTTCTCGAACCAGTAGGGCAGGCTGTCACGGTGCCCAGGACCCTGAAGGACGGCCAGCGCTGCCAGGTGCTCGTCGTCGACGCGACCACCGGCGACGCGACCGTCGTGCTCGAGCGGGACGACCTGCTGCTCGAGGCCCCGAACTGGAGCCCCGACGGCCGCTGGCTGGTGCTCAACGGCGACGGCGTGCTCTGGCGGCTGCCCGTCGACGCGGCCGGAGGCGCGACCGGCGACCTCGAGTCCGTCCCGCTGGGCGGCGTCCCCGAGATCAACAACGACCACGTCGTCGCCCCCCACCAGGGCAGCGTGTTCCTCAGCGCCCGCGACGGCCACCTCTACGAGGTGCCGTTCGACGGCGGCGAGGGGCGCCGCGTCACGCGCGAGCACCCGGAGGGGCGCTCGTACAAGCACTACCTGCACGGCGTCTCGCCCGACGGGGCGACCCTCGCGGTCGTCGCCGGCGCGCTGCCCGAGGCGGGGGCGGGGCCGGAGGCGTGGCGCACCGACGTCACGCTCGTCGCGGTCGCCGACGGGGCCGTCACTCCCGTGACGGCGGACGGGCACCCCGACGACGGGCCGGAGTTCTCGCCCGACGGTCGTTGGATCTGGTTCAACAGCGAACGCCGCGCCCCGGGCCGCCCCGCCGCCGAGCCCGGCCACGCGCAGCTCTTCAGGGTCGGCCTCGACGGCGGCGACCTCGTCCAGGTCACCGACGACGAGCTCGTCGACTGGTTCCCGCACGTGTCGCCCGACGGGTCGACGCTGCTCTGGCTGGGCTACCCGCCCGGCACGCTCGGCCACCCCGAGGACCGCGACGTCGTGCTCCGCACCCTGCCCCTCGGCGGGGACGGCCTGCCCGTGCCGGGGGAGCGGCCCCGCGACCTGCTGCGGCTGCCGGGCGGGCAGGGCACGGTCAACGTGCCCGGGTGGAGCCCCGACTCGACCCGCTTCGCGTGCGTGGCGTACCCGTTCGGGTGACCCCCGCCTCCTGACCCCGCGTCGCGCCGGTCGCGCGGCCGACGTCGGGCCGCGCGACCCGCGCCTCCGCTCGTCAGAGCTCGGTGACGCGCCCCGCGGCGAGGCGCAGCCGCCGCTCCGCCCGTGCCGCGACCGCCGAGTCGTGCGTGACGACGACGAGCGTGAGGCCGCGTTCGCGGTGGACGCCCTCGAGCAGGTCCATCACCTCGTCCCGGGTGGCCTCGTCGAGGCTGCCCGTCGGCTCGTCGGCGAGCAGCACGGCGGGCTCGGTGACGAGCGCCCGGGCGAGGGCGACGCGCTGCTGCTGCCCTCCGGAGAGCTCACCGGGACGGTGCCCGGCCCGCTCGGCGAGCCCCACCCGGTCGAGCGCCTCGAGGGAGCGGCGCCGGTGGTCGGTGGCGTCGACGCCGGCCGCGGCGAACGCCGTCTCGACGTTCTCCACCGCCGACAGGGTGGGCACGAGGTTGAACCCCTGGAAGACGAAGCCCACCTGCCGGGCGCGCACCGCGGTCAGCTCGCGGTCGCGGGCCGTCGAGAGGTCGTGGCCGGCGAGGGTCACGCTGCCCGACGTGGGCCGGTCCAGCGCCCCGAGCACCTGCAGCAGCGTCGACTTGCCGCCGCCCGTGGGGCCCTGGATCGCCACGCGCTGCCCGGCCGGGATGGTCAGCGTGACCCCGTCGAGGGCGCGCACCACCTCGCCTCGGCGTCGGTAGGTCTTCGTCACGTCGGTGAGCTGGTACATGGTGCTGCCCCTCTCGGGCGTCGGGTCGGGCGTCGGGTCGGACCGGTGGTCGGGCGTCGCGCGGTCCCCGCGACGGGTGCCGGAGGCGCGGCCCGCGTCGACGGCCCCGGTGCGGTCGGTCGTCGCGCGGCTCACGCGACGCTCCGCAGCGCCTCGGCGGGGCGCAGGCGCGCGGCCCGCCAGCCGCCCACTGCACCGGCGAGGAGGCCGCCGAGCACGGCGAGGCCGACGGCGAGGAGGACGATCCCGACGGTCACGGGCAGGTGCAGCGTGACCGCGCTCGCGGCCTGCTCGGCGAGGCCGGCGGGACCGCCGGACGGGACGTCCCCGCCGGGCCCGCCCGCGCCTCCGGCACCCGGGCCGGCGGTGACGGCGCCCGCCGAGAGCGTCGGTGCGACGGCGTCCACGACGAGGGTCGCGACGAGGCCGAGGGCGACGCCCACGGCCCCGCCGAGCACGCCCTGCACGAGCGACTCGCCGGCGACCTGGCGGACGATGCGGCCGTTCGTCCAGCCGATCGCCTTGAGGGTGCCGAACTCGCGGGTGCGGCGGCCGACGCCCGACACGGTGAAGAGGACCGAGAGGGCGAAGGCGGCGAGCAGCACGGCGACGCTCAGCCAGGTGCCGAGGCTGCGGACGAGGTCGCCCGCGGTGGTCAGCGACCCGGACACGCTCGCCGCGAGGTCGGCCTGCGTGCTCACGGTGGCGTCCGGCAGGGCGGTGGCGAGGGCGGCGGCCACGGCGTCGACGTCGGCGGCGCTCGCCGCGGTGACCGAGACCGAGCTGACCTGCCCGGCGAGGCCGCTGAGGGACTGCGCGGTGTCGAGGGGGACCCACACGTCGCTCGCGGTGGCCGCGTCGGCGGTGGTGCTCGCCACCGTCCCGACGACCTCGAGGGCGGTGCCGGCGACGGTCACGGCGTCGCCGACCGCGAGCCCGGCCGTCGTCGCGTACGTCTCGTCGAGCAGGGCGACGGGCTGCCCGGCGTCGTCGGCCGTGAGGGCGCGGCCGTCGACGAGGGTCGTGCCGGCGAGCGGGCCCACGTCCGTCGTCGCGGCCTCGACGCCGGTCACGGTCGAGCGGTCGAGGCCGAAGGCGGTCCCGCCCGCGCCGTCCGCGCCGCCGGTCGGCGGCGCCTGGGCGGTGCCGGAGGCGTCGGGGGCGCCCGCCCCGCCCGTCGCGCCGTCCGCGCCCCCGCCGGTCGCGCCTCCGGCCTGCTGGTCGGGCAGCTCGCCCGTGAACGTGGTGCTCTCGAGGGCGAGCGTGGCGGTGGCGGCGGAGACGCCGTCGACGCCGCGGACGGTGTCGAGGACGGACGCGTCGAACGTGGCGCTGCCCCGCACGACGGACAGGGTGCTCTGCGACAGCTGCGTGCTGCCGTCGTCGGTCGTGCCGTCGCCGGCGCCGAACTCGAAGCGCTCGCCGGGGGCGCCCTCGCCGGGCGTGCCCGGCTCGGCGGCCTGCGTGACGGTGAGGTCGGTGCCGACGCCGTACACGGACTGCAGCACGGACGCCTGGGCGGACGAGACGCCGGCCGAGACGCCGGCGACGACCATGACGAGGGCGACCGCGAGCGCGGTGCCGGCGGCGACGACGATCGTCTGTCGCCGTCGACCGGCGAGCTCGCGGCGGAGGTGGGTCAGGAACACGGGGACTCCTCGGGTGGGTCGTGGTGGGTCGGGTGGTGACGGTCGGCGACGCTAGGGACGCCGTCGATATGCCAGCACTCAGCCGCCGATGAACCACCTATGAGCAGGTCACGGCAGCGTCATGGCCGTGCCACAGTCGGCTCATAGGAACGTCCCCAGAATGAGGAGGGTGACCACGACGACCCCCGCCCCCGCCCCCAAGCTCACCCGTGCCGACGGCTCGCCCCTGCGCGTGCTCGTCGTCGACGACGAGGCCAGCCTCGCCGACCTGCTGTCGATGGCCCTCCGCTACGAGGGCTGGGACGTCAAGAGCGCCGGCGACGGCCAGGGCGCCCTCGCGATCGCCCGGGACTTCCGCCCCGACGCCGTCGTGCTCGACTGGATGCTCCCCGACATCGACGGCGTGCAGGTGCTGCAGCGGATGCGGGCGTCGGGCCTCGACACCCCCGTGCTGTTCCTCACCGCGAAGGACGCGGTCGAGGACCGCGTCGCCGGGCTCACCGCCGTCGGCGACGACTACGTCACCAAGCCCTTCAGCCTCGAAGAGGTCGTCGCCCGCCTGCGCGGCCTCGTCCGCCGGTCGGCCGCCGCCGCCGAGCAGGCCGACAGCCGCATCGTCGTCGGCGACCTCGTGCTCGACGAGGAGAGCTACGAGGTCACCCGCGCCGGCCGCGAGATCGAGCTCACCGCCACCGAGTTCGAGCTGCTCCGGTTCCTCATGCGCAACCCCCGCCGCGTGCTCTCGAAGGCTCAGATCCTCGACCGCGTGTGGAGCTACGACTTCGGCGGGCGCTCGAGCGTCGTCGAGATCTACATCTCGTACCTGCGCAAGAAGATCGACGTCGGCGAGGAGCCCATGATCCACACGGTCCGTGGCGTCGGGTACGTCATCAAGCCCACCTCGTGAGCGACCCCCTGCCCGCCCGGGTGGCCACGCGCCTCCGGGGCGGCGCCGCCCGGTTCGGCGCGACGGTCGGCGTCGGCGCGGGCGGCGGGGCCGGTGCCCCGGTCACGCTGCGGCGCCGCCTCGTCGTCGGGTTCGTCGCGCTCGTCGTGCTGCTCACCGTCCTCATCGGCACGGTGAGCGTGCTCGCGCTGCGGTCCTCGCTCGTCGACCAGCTCGACGACGAGCTCGACCAGGCGGTGTCCCGCGCCGTCGCGCCCTTCGGCGGGGGCGGTCCCGCCCTCACCCCCGACGACGGCGACCTCGCGGGCCCCCGGCAGGCGCCCGGCACCTTCACCGCGATCGTCGCGGGCGGTGCCGTCGACGGCATCGTCCTCGACCAGGACGGCACGGTGTCCACGGTGCGGGCAGCCAGGGTCGCGGACGCGCTCGGCGACCTCGACCAGGGCGTGCCCTCGACGGTCGACCTCGGCGAGGGGCTCGGGCACTACCGGGTCGAGTCGGTGACGCTGCAGGGCACGACCACGGGCGGGGCCGTGAGCACCGTCACCCTCGTCGTCGGCCTCCCCACCACCTCGGTCACGCAGACCACGACCGCCATGGTCGTCGTCATCGCCGTGGTCACCCTCGTGGGGCTCGCGGTGGCCGTGGCGCTCGCCGCCGCCGTGGTGCGCCGCGCGCTGCGCCCCCTCGAGCGCATGGCCGACACGGCGCTCAGCGTCGCCGAGCTGCCCCTCGACCGCGGCGAGGTCGCGCTCGCCGAGCGCGTCGCCGACGAGGACGCCGACGTGCGCACCGAGGTCGGTCGCGTGGGCGCGGCCCTCAACCGGATGCTCGGGCACGTCGCCGGCGCGCTCACGGCCCGCCAGCGCAGCGAGGAGAAGGTCCGCCAGTTCGTCGCCGACGCGTCGCACGAGCTGCGCACGCCCCTGGCGTCCATCCGTGGGTACAGCGAGCTCACCCGCCGCATGCACGTCGACCTGCCCGACGACGTCGTGCACGCGATGGCGCGCATCGAGTCGGAGTCGCTGCGGATGACGTCGCTGGTCGAGGACCTGCTCCTCCTCGCGCGGCTCGACGAGGGCCGCGACCTCGTCGTCGGCGAGGTGGACCTCACGCGCATCGCGGTCGACGCGGTCGGCGACGCGCACGTCGCCGGGCCCTCGCACGAGTTCGACGTGACCGTGCCGGACGAGCCGGTGACGGTGCCGGGCGACGGCCTGCGCCTGCACCAGGTCGTCGCCAACCTGCTCACGAACGCCCGGACCCACACGCCCGCGGGCACGCACGTGCACCTCGCCCTGGGCGTCGACGAGGGCGCGCGTCAGGCCGTCGTCGAGGTCTCGGACGACGGGCCCGGCATCGACGCGAAGGTGCTGCCGGTGCTCTTCGAGCGCTTCGCGCGCGGCGACGACTCCCGGTCGCGCAAGGCCGGGTCGACGGGGCTCGGGCTCGCCATCGTCGACGCGGTGGTGCACGCGCACGGCGGCACGGTCACCGTGGCGAGCAGCGGAGCGGGAGCGGCGTTCACGGTGCGGCTGCCGCTCGACGCGGCACCCGCGGCGCCCGCCACGGCGCCGGCCGACGGGGCGCCGGCGGGAGCGGGGCAGGAGGCGCGACTTGCGCCGACGGGTCCCGTCACCTAAGCTCGTCCCAGCCCAAGACCGCCGGTTGACCGCGCGTGCCCGCACGCACGGTCCGAAGGTTCTCGAGAGAGAGCGCCTGCGCAGGTGTGTGAAGACCTTCCTCGCGTCAGCGAGGCCGAGCTCCGTGCGCCTGCGCCGGAGCTCTTTGTGCGTCCCGCACACGTGCTCCGTCACGTCGAGGCCAGGGGGCTGCCGGCACATCCACGTTAGGAGAGCCATGGCTGACAAGGAAGCATCGGTCGCCGAGCTCACGGAGGCCTTCCGTAGCTCGACCGCCGTCCTGCTCACCGAGTACCGCGGCCTCACGGTCGCGCAGCTCAAGCAGCTGCGCACCAGCATCAGTGCGGACGCCACGTACGCCGTGGTGAAGAACACGCTCAGCAAGATCGCGGCGAACAACGCCGGCATCTCGTCGTTCGACGACGAGCTCGCCGGTCCGTCGGCGTTCGCCTTCGTGCACGGTGACCCGGTCGCCGTCGCCAAGGGCCTGCGTGACTTCGCCAAGGCGAACCCGGCGCTCGTCGTCAAGGGCGGTTACTTCGACGGCAACGCACTGACCGCTGCTGAGGTCACCAAGCTCGCCGACCTCGAGTCGCGGGAGGTGCTGCTCGGCAAGCTGGCCGGCGCCTTCAAGGCCTCGATGTTCGGTGCGGCGTACCTGTTCAACGCCCCGCTGTCGAAGGCCGTCCGCACGGTCGAGGCGCTGCGCGAGAAGCAGTCCGCCGACAGCTGAGCTGTCGCACCACCACCTTTCACACACCCCCAGATCCACAGATCCAACAAGGAGAACATCATGGCGAAGCTGTCGCAGGACGAGCTCATCGAGGCCTTCAAGGAGCTCACGCTCATCGAGCTCAGCGAGTTCGTGAAGAAGTTCGAGGAGGTCTTCGAGGTCACCGCTGCTGCCCCCGTCGCCGTCGCCGGCCCCGCCGCCGGTGGTGCGGGCGCCGCCGCCGAGGAGGTCGAGGAGAAGACGGAGTTCGACGTCGTCCTCGAGGCCGCCGGTGACAAGAAGATCCAGGTCATCAAGGAGGTCCGCGCGCTCACGAGCCTCGGCCTCGGCGAGGCCAAGGCGCTCGTCGACGGTGCCCCCAAGAACGTCCTCGAGGGCGTCAACAAGGAGACCGCCGACAAGGCCAAGGAGCAGCTCGAGGGCGCCGGCGCCACCGTCACCCTCAAGTAGTCCCCGGGTCGGCTGGTCCGACCCCGCGGCCCCGGCCGCACTGCTCGCGCGAAGGGCGTCGTCCGTCAGGACGGCGCCCTTCGTCGTGCCCGGGCGGCGTCAGCAGACGACCCCCCGATCTGCACCGACCGGCGGGCGATCTGCCCCAACCAGGGCATCTGAGCCCCTGAGGTCCACGATCTGTGGCATCTCGACGGAGCGGGTGTGGACGGCGAGGTGCGGCGCGCGGGACGCGGGCCCGGGCGGCGTCAGCCGGCGCAGTCGGCGACGACGTCGTCGGGCACGGCCACGTCGACGGGGTCGCCCCAGCCCTCGAAGCGGAAGTCGCCGCTGCCGCTGTCGTCGGCGGCGACGAGCCGCACCGGCAGCGGCGTGCCCGTGGCGGAGACCGTGAGGGTGCCCACGGGGGAGGCCGTGGGGCCGAGCACGAGGTCGACGGTGGGGGCTCCGGCGACGGGAGCGACGATCCCGAGCTCGACCCGGTCGGGCTGCACGACCGCCTCGAGCAGGTCCCGCGCCGAGAGCAGGGGCTCCCAGGTGGTGACCAGGGGGTCGCCGACGGGCAGGCAGACCGAGCCGGTCGCCGCCTCCGGCAGTCCGACGCCGGTCGCCCAGGCGTCGTCGCCGCGCAGGTAGCTGCGGCCGTCGGTGGTGACGATCGTCACCCGGCCGGCGGCGGTGGCGTAGGTCGCGACGTGCTCGGCGGGCGTGCCGCTCACGGTGACGTCGACGGTGCGCGGGGCGCCCGCGGCGGGGTCGGCGGCCTGGTCGAAGGCGGCGTCGTCGGCGGTCTCCACGTAGCGGCCCGACCAGGTGGCGCTGCGCGCGTCGCGGACGGCGGCGTCGACCTGGCGCCAGGCGTCCTCGGGGGAGAGGTACCAGAGGCCGTTGCCGGGCACGTCGGGGTCGACGCGCGAGAGGTCGACGCCGGTGGGCACGGGCGCGCCCGTCTCGTCGGCGCCGGCCGCGCAGCCGGTGAGCGCCAGCGCGAGCACGAGTCCGAGCCCGGTGCCGACGGGCCGGAGGCGCCCGGTCACGAGTCGACGTCGGCGACGCACGCGCTCGCCCCGCCCTGCTCGGCGAGGCCGTCGGCGGTGAGCGTCACCGGCTCCTCGACCGTGGCGGGGCGGACGACGAAGCAGCTGTCCTCGCCGAAGAGGCCGAGGGCGACGGGCACCCAGGCCTGCTCGCCCCGGACGAGCTGGGTGAGGTCCTGCGCCTCGGAGCCGTCGACGACGTAGAGCGCGGCGTCCTCGTCGCCCGTCCAGGTGAGCACGGCGTTCCCCTGGTCGAGGGCGAGCTCGAGGCCGGTCACCCGGGCGGGTCCGTCGCTCGTGAGCGAGAGCACGAGCAGGACGGCCGCGGCCACGAGCGCGAGGAGGGTGAGCACGGCGGAGACGAGGAACGCGGGGTGCCGCCACAGGCGCCGGGGGCGCTCGGGGACGTCGACGAGCTCGGGCAGCACGCTCGCCCCGGTGACGAGCGGGCGCCGACGGCCGGGCGCCGAGCCCGCGAGGGAGGCGACGCCGGGCTGGTCGCCGAGCACGAGGCGCGTCCCGCCCGCGGGGGCCCTGTCGGCGGGGACCCGGGCGACCCGGTCGGCCGGTCCGACGGGGTCGCCGGGCTCGCGGGCGTCGGTCACGGCGGTCCCCCTCGCGTGTCGATGGTGCGCCCGGGGGCGCGGGACGCGCGGGGCCGGGACGGCCTGCCGCGTCGTCGCCGTCCAGCATAGGGTTGTGCCGGGGGACCGGGCCGGTCCTGCCGGGGACGAGGGGAGGCGCGGGTGCGACGCACGGCTCTGCGACGCGTGCGCCGGGCACGGCCCCTCGTGACCGTGGTGGTCCTCGCGGCGCTCCTCGGCGTGGTCGTGGGGCCCGTCGCG
>Ga0265797_10011409_pt1 | contig 11128 bp, 19 predicted proteins | sample P2T30metagenome_FD_192433 | JGI IMG/M metagenome (GOLD analysis project Ga0265797, IMG submission 192433) | Plant litter microbial communities from East Loma Ridge, Irvine, California - P2 T30 | ecosystem: Environmental > Terrestrial > Plant litter > Unclassified | place: USA: California... | reverse complement strand
CCGTGCCCGCGCCTAATACGGTGTTACCTATCAGCAGCCCTCCCAACGAGGTCCAGCCGATCAACGCCCATGTTTGCACAGCGCGACGCCGCAACCGGTCGAGCGGGTTGAGCCCGGCATCGTGCCCAATTCCCACGGTGGCCCCGAGCTTTGCCCTGAGATCCAACCAGGAAAACGCTGGCTTTAGCGCTGAAGTGATGGGGTTCATACTGGCCTCCCAGCGCCGCCACTGGGGCCGCAGCCTGCGGGCGGAGCGGCCATGATGACGGTATTCCATGCGACCCGGGGGGCGATGCGGGCCCGATCACCAACGACGACCAGCGATCCCGGAAACGGCCCAGCCCCGAGCAACGCCGCACCGCCCGCTAACGCGCCCTGCACGGTTGCTCCGCCATCTGAACCGAGCGGCACCAGAAGCATCGAGCCCGATGCTGGCGGCCACATCGTCAACTCGACAAGCCCAAACGTTGCAGCGACGATCTGCGCAGGGACCAACATCCGGTTTGGCGGGAATTTCATACGCTAACCTATGCGCTGCCCGGTTAATGCAAGGTAAGTTCGCGGTCCATGATTGCGCCCGATCTCGCTTTGATAGAGATCTGATTTGTGACGCAAGCCGGCAGGCATCGCGAAGGACCGGCCATGTTGGATTCGCGTCAACAACAAGCGAATTGGTTTGCGATTGGGTAGTCTTGCTTAGGGTCAGGACCCATTGATCTGAGAGGCACGATCTGATTCAGGCTCCGTGAGGAGACCGCGCATGAGCGACCTGTACTGGCTGACCAACGAGCAGATGGCGCGGCTCGAGCCATATTTCCCAAAGAGCCACGGCAAGCCCCGAGTTGATGATCGGCGGGTGTTGAGCGGCATCGTTTTCGTCAACCGCAACGGACTGCGCTGGTGCGATGCACCCAAGGAGTATGGCCCCCACAAGACGCTCTACAACCGGTGGAAGCGGTGGGGCGAAAGAGGTGTCTTCGTCCGTATGATGGAGGGGCTGGCTGCCGCGAGCGCCACGCCTAAGACGATCATGATCGACGCGACTTACCTAAAAGCACACCGCACGGCATCGAGCCTGCGGGCTAAAAAGGGGGCCTTGGGCGCCTGATCGGACGCACCAAAGGGGGCATGAACACCAAGCTGCACGCCGTCGCCGATGCAGAAGGTAGACCGCTCAGCTTCTTCATGACGGCTGGTCAGGTCAGCGACTACACCGGCGCTGCCGCGCTACTCGACGATCTACCCCCGGCGCAGTGGATGCTGGGCGACCGCGGCTACGACGCAGACTGGTACAGGGACGCCCTTCAGGCAAAGGGCATAACGCCCTGCATTCCCGGCCGAAAATCCCGGATCATGCCCGTCAAATACGACAAGCGCCGCTACCGAAGCCGGAGCCGTATCGAGATTATGTTCGGTCGCCTGAAGGACTGGCGCCGCGTTGCCACCCGCTACGATCGATGCCCGACCGTCTTCTTCTCCGCTGTGGCCCTCGCCGCCACCGTCATCTTCTGGCTATGATCAACGAGTCCTGACCCTAGGTAGCAAAATCCCCCCTCTTGGTCTTGCGGTTCATGCCGTTTGAACTGACCGCGCACTTTGGGACCCGTTAGAGTCGTCGCGAAATTGCTGACTTTCGAACGTCACGTATGTCGCGGGTTTTGCGACAGTGGAATGTCGCACCTTGGTGAAAAGCAGACCGTCCGCTTTGGGGTCTACAATCAAGAAAACCGGTCACTGCCTAGGCATTCCCGATGCCCTGGTCTGTTGCACGGTGAGACCTTCTGCTTCTCACCATTCTACCGATCGAGCGATGGCGCCTTCTCGCCTTTTCATATCAAACCAACGATCCCACAAAGGTGATAAAAGGCCACAGAAGGCGGGCTTCTGCAGATCCTCTAACGTGTTGTTCTTTGTACATTTCGGATACCGAGCTAAAGCATCGCAATACTGATCTATGTGGGTATTTTCACCATTGTAATATCCGATGGTTTACGTATCATTCGGATACCGTAACCCGTCTTATCGCCTGAAATTCCGTTCATACATTGAGGAATTCATCGACTTTGATTTGCATCGCTGAAACACTGGATGTAACAAAAACAACTTATACAATGCAAATATCATATCGTTGTATATCGATATTGGTACGTATTAATTTAACAAAAAAAGAATCAAATATAAGGCGGCATGGCAGCGTTGGGTATCTCGCTGCCGACGGGATTGTGTGTTGTTAGCGCCAGCGATGGAGCCGGGGGCCTTTAAGGGGGCTAACCCGCTTATCGCCAAATTGTCGCGCGTAATAGCGCTCTCTCAAGACGATTGCGTTGCGCTTCAGGCGATGTGCCAAGACGTTCGTCAAGCTGCCGCCCGGCATGACATTATTCGTGATGGCGACAGGCCGGATCGCGTCCACCTCATTCTAAGTGGTTGGGCTTGTCGGTATAAGATTTTGAGGAACGGCAAACGGCAAATTACTGCTCTACTACTCCCCGGAGATTTCTGTGATCTGCATGTAGGTGTGCTCGATCGAATGGATCATGCGATCGGCGCCATAACCGCAACCACATTTGCCTATGTCGATCGTGCGCAATTCGAGGAACTGACCGGCATGCGACCCGCAATCACGCGGGCGCTGTGGTGGGCAACATTGGTTGATGAAGGCGTGTTGCGAAGCTGGCTTGTCAGCCTCGGCGTTCGGACAGCACGCGAAAGGGTGGCCCACCTTATTTGCGAACTACGTGAGCGGATGCGCAATATCGATCGCGAGAGCAGCGGACAGTTCGCTATGCCGTTGACCCAGCCCGACTTAGCTGAGGCTCTCGGGCTCACGGCAGTACACGTCAACCGTGTCGTTCGTCAGCTTCTGAAAGACGGCGTGCTCGAAATACGCAGGGGTCAAGTGGCAGTGCTTGACCTGCCCGCTCTTACTGAAATTGCCGAATTTGACCCTGCCTACCTCCACGCACAGTCGATTGACAAGCACCAATCAGTCGATCCGGGAGTTGGATTTGAGGCGCAGTAACTAAAAACTGAATCGCCCCCATCACCCTTACGAACAGTACTGCACCTGCCGTGACAAGTTCCCTTATTTGGGATCATACCCGGACAGGTTTTCCGCGAGTCGAAGTGCATCGGCAAGATAAGCAGCTATTAAACTTTGGTTGTGAGAGTCTGCAAGCTGAAGCGCCCACGCTATCGCTGCACGTAACGACTCGACATTTTGCGCATCCATTTCCGACATGTTAAATGTCCGATCGTTATATTTTCGATCGGGGTCATTGCACAAAGTAAATTTTCCAAACCTCACATGGATCAAGGCATCTTAAAATAATGTAGCCAAAATCATGTGATGAATGGCGACCAGGCTCGCGGTAAAGCCGCTCAACGTATTTTAGACGTTCGCTCGCTGCGAAAGGTCATATTTCCTAGTGAGCTCTTTGATGAGTTTGCCTGGAATATGATGCTGCACCTTTTTGTGGGGCTAGCTAACAATCAAGTGATGACGGAACGTGCTCTCATTGAGAAAGCCGGCGCGAGCGAGGACGCCGGTCGAAGGTGGATTGAGCACCTTGTCAAAGACCGGCAGGTGGCGGAACGCCGTGACGAGGACGATGTGATACTCACCACAGACGCTATATCTCAGCTTCGAAAGTTTTTGGACGAAGTCATAAATTGCGGCGACGCCCAAGTATGCGGGCGACCTTAGGTGAAGTGATTTATCAGAATTACCCGAGACGAGCAGCGTGAAAGCCATAAAGGGCTAATATCGCAAAGTTTCTTATGTTCATATTAGTAATAACCAGACTCGGGTCAGTTTACTGAATGAGTACCCTCAAATTATAATTGGCTCTTTTCGGCGTCTCGTTTGAGACAAAGACCACCCTTTTTACGCAGGCTCATTTGATAATTGGCACGACTGCCGACCCCGATTGACGCTGTTCCAAACCTTTAAAACCAAAATCCATGGTGGACGGTGCGGCAGTCACGCAAACAAGAATTGTGAACAATGTAAGGCGGTTGGCGTCGGTGATAGTCATGACCCAATCTTCGCCATCCCAGATTTGCGGTCCTTGCTCACATATAAGCTGACCCGCGTATTTTAATGCAAAACAGCGAGCGGAAGCAAGTGATGGCAGTTCTTCCCCCACACAGGGAATGGCCGGTTCGGTATCAGCTATTTCAAAATAGTAGACCGACATAAGGGTTCCCATATTAAAGCGGGAGCACTCAGTCTCTCAGTCGCTACGAACTAACGATAGATCAATAGCGAATGCGGTGCCCTTGCAGTTCCATGAAGCATGACGCTTTGGGACCGCTGCCCCTCGGCCAACATGAATATCAATCGCGTTGGCGATATCGTCAGAGCGAAACACGTGCCGGGATTCGGCCCAATCAGTTACAGCCGACGAATTACTCTGCAAGCAGGAGCAGCGGCCAGAGTCTTCATGATCCATGCTCGTTTCCCGCATACCGAGTTTCGAACCGGAGGACGCCTCGTGGTTTAGAGACGGCAATCGGGAATTTTCCAGCCTCTCTGAGTTTCCATAATTGGGCGTCGCCAGCCCATCCGCTCCGACCGCTGAAAGCTGCCGGTGAGCTTCAGAGAAGGGCGATCTCGTTCATAACGGTTGGACGTCGCGACTTGTTGCAAAGTAACCGCGCGAAGTTGTTGGTATTAACTGATTGATGTTGTCGATCGGGCAATCGTGCCCTGATATTTGGCTTGTATGCCCACATACTCAGTCACGATCGTCAACGGACACTTCTCTCAAACGGGGGAGCAAGAATCGCGCGACAATATTGAGGCGTGGAAAGCTGCTATCTCAAGTGCGATTGCGATCGATGCGGATCAAGTATCGAATGGTAATCCGTTCTTTGCCGCCGAGGTAACCGTTACGCAAGGTAAGGAACAAATTGGCCGATACCTTGTTTCGGTGGGCGCCACTCCACTGAAAGACTAAGTCTCACTATCGATAAGTAGCCGCTCGTCCGCTTTTCCATCCGATAGCTGCCGGTCGGCCGACACGCGCCGGTCACTCTGAGCGGAGCTGAACGGCGATCAATGGTGAAGGCTGCGCGCGAACGACGCGGACCCCCGAACGTCCGGATTATCGACAAGTTGGCATATGTCTCATCTCGCCTTCTATAAGCGTCTCGATCTGTTTCCGCACCCCATCGGACGCGTCTATTAGCAAGCGCCTGATATGCCCCTCGCATATGTCAGCAGGATCGTTTTTGTGTCGTTGAACCATATTCCAATCGCCAAATTCTCGTGTGACGATGCGGCGGTCTGACAGCACAGTCAGCGTATGATGCCGTTCGTCTGCGAAGATACGGGCAAAAGTTGCGTCGATGCTCGCCCTCGGCCCCTCAATCACTTGCACGAATGAGCGGCCATTCGACCACAATAGCCCATTGACACCATCGATGGCATTATTGTGTCGTGACTGCTCCAATATGCCCACAAGGTCGGCCTTGTCGCCCTGAACTGCGCTCAAGCTTACGTAGACAATGTGTCGCATAACGTTCGCCCCCCAGCGATCTATGCACGTTCGTTACGCAGGCTTCTTTATCATAAGTTATCGGAGTCTGCTTGTGATGTTCGTCATCTTGGAAGCAAGATTGAAACAGTAATGATCAGGGGTGAGAATGTCTGATTGTGGGCGTCAGCGGAAAAGTGGCTTTCAGGGTCCGCTGTGACGATCGCGAACGTCGCTTTGTGGTAGATTGCCAACTGGCTGCTTTCGGTGACGAGGGTGGCTATAGCCGACATTGCGGCCTGCCGGTTTTTGCAACGACCGTATTTCGAGAATGGTCGAGCGGCAGCATTCGATCAGAGCTGAACGCCTTTCGCCGTCCAAGCTGCCATCTCGCCATCGGCTATGGTCAGCGATACGCGCTAAGTGTCGGTGCGCCGTAGGACATAAACATGCTCCCACTCGGCCACCGGAACGTCATCAGCACCCATCATGCGATAGGCCATGCGCGCCTGAGCAACGCCCGGGAACAGTTCGTCGGCGGATAGCAGGGCGCCCTCCGGCCGCACGATGCCCTGAGCTCGGTAGAAATCGAACAGCGTGGCACAATGGTCACGGAACGCGGATCGCGGCATGGCGAAGTTGCCGGTGGGGGTGGGAAACAGTCCAACCTCGTCCCAGAGCTCGCTTAACGTGTCGGCGTCCTCGCACGCGAAGGCATCGACGTAGCGGCCGAAAAAGTCTGTAATTTCGTCGTGAAAGGGCATGTTAGTCCTAGCAGGTGGTCGCGATGGTTGATGGCGCTCGATCAAGCGGTGAGCGGCTGCACCAGGCGGACGTTGGCCTCCGCAAGTTGCGCCTTCAGAATGTCGTTGAAGGCCATGGTGGGATTGGCCTCGGCGAGCATACCGATCTTCATCCAGAACTCAGCCTGAGCGTTGATCGATCGGCACATGACGGCGCTGGCGCGGCGGGCTTCCTCGTGCAGCTCGTCATCGATCTTCACCAAACCCATTATCAAATCCTCATGCCTTGATATATGTAACATATATGTATCGTATATTATGGGGTCAATAGCTGTTGCGGCCTACCGCGGCCCTGCGAAGAAAGTCGCGCTCAACGAATGGCCGGTATCGGGATCCAGGATCGTCAGCCTGAGCGTCCGGGTGTGGGCGGGAGCGGACATCGGCTCGTCGCATAAGTGCTGATTATCGAACGTTGCGTATGTCCGGCCTTCTGCGACAACAGGATGTCCGGAAGGGAAGGAATGCGGAGCGGCTGCTTTCGGGTCAGGAGACGCATTCAGCCGACGATCGTTCATGTGGAGCGGATGGCGACTTGCCGCCGTCAAGCGCTCTTCAGAAGCTAAGAACCGGCCTTCACAGCCAGCCGTCAGATAAACGTCGAGCGGCGAAAAGGTAACCGTTATCGCACTTGTCCCATCATCTGCCCCTTTTCGACCACAGCGTATCTCGAAGCCAGTCGCCAACGACTGCCACGAGGCGAGGCGATCCGAGGTACGGGCCCAACTTCGACGCCTCATCCGGCTCGCCTGCAACCGCGCCTTCCTGGAACGAATGACCGAGCCCGTCGAGCATCACAATTCGAGCGCGGCGGTTGCTCGCCAAAGCGGCACGCGCCGCAGGTGCGTCATCCACCAGCGTATCCTTGGTCCCGTAGATAGCTAGAACGGGAATGTGCAAGGCCCTGAGATCGGAGGCCGAGCGAAGCTTTCGTGCGCCCCAGGCCTCTGGAACGTCGATCATGGCGAGCGCTTGTTCCGCCTGAGCGCGCGGGAACCCCGCTGCCTCGAACCGGGCTACGGCGTTGGCGTGAAGGCGTGCAATCGTTGCCGCATCTCCGCTGTCCACACGAGCCTGGAGCAAAGCCATGGCCGCATCCGTCGCCGGCCCGACGAGGGTGTCACGGCCCCCGCCAACCATCTTCATCATCTGCTTGTAAAGCCCCTTCCTGACATAGGGCAGCCCGTCGCCAACATTGCCCGCCAGTGTCACCACGGCCGCGATGTCCGGATCGGCAGCCGCCGCCGACGGCGCAATCACACCGCCGCCGCTATGGCCGACCAACGCAATGCGGCTGCCGATAATATCCGAGCGATGGCGCATCGCCGCGACCGCGGCGCGGGCATCCGCGGTCAGCCGCTCGACATCCTCCTCGTAGGTGCCCGTCGATTGACCGACACCGCGCTTGTCATATTCCAGGGCAGCGATGCCGTCGGCGGACAGTCGTTTGATTATCTCAGAAAAGCCACCGCGTTTATTGCGTCCATTCCCCTCGATCAGCACGGCCAAAGGATAGAAACCCCTGCTGTACCCTGCCGGCAGGTACAGCGTTCCCGCCAGAACAACACCCGGCTCGGATGAGATGCGAACATCGGTGGCGGTCGGCCCGGGCACGGCCAAGCGCGCGCGACTCGACGAAGGTATGCCGACCTCTGCCTGTGGCTGCGCCTCTACGCGGCCCGCGATGCCTGTCGCGAGAAGCGGAAGAAGGGTCGTCAGCACCCGATAGGGGGAGCCGCGTGACGCACTAGTCATGGCTTTCATCATTGCTCCACTTCCTCACCGTGCAGCACGGCCGGTATGCCGTGCCGAAGTCTTCTCACCGTTCGCTGCCGAACAACCGCTTGTGGCATTCAGCAGCCCTCGCTCCGCGTTATAGAAACATATGTAGATTTATGCGTCCTGCTAGGGTGGCTCTGACCAAATCATTCAAGCTGATGAACGACCCCTTCGAAGTTATTTGCGAAGACGTGGCGTCGACCGTTTAAAAACATAGGGTGTCAAACCCTCATGTAGCGTAATCCTGGTCGGCGCAGGTAGCCTGTCAAGCCGCAGCTTGCGCACCGAGCGGGTTCCATCCACGTCGAGCCCCTGATCGGCCATAACGCCGACGTCAACGCGGGGCAGGATGTACGGACCATCTGCATCTTTAGCGACGCTGTACGATACGGTCGTCTGATCGTTGAGGAGTATCTCGCCATTGGCGAGCTTTACCGTGCCGCAGCAGTCGTTGGCGAATAGGCCGTCCTCACCGGCGCCAACGACCGGCTTACGCATGAAGACGAGAAGAGCAATGAGCAAGACAGTGCCGGCCGCAGCGATACCTATACTGATAACACGCCGCATCTTGCTTCCCTTTCGCCAAGTAAGACGCTGTATCCCTCCCGGCTTTCACATACCTAGCCGGCGTTTCTTCGTCACAACCTTCGCAGATAAATAACAACATATGTAGATTTAAGAGTCAAGTGGGTCCGCCCAGCTCCAGCCGGTCGCCTGGATCATCGAAGGTGCTTATAAGCTACGGGGGTAAGCGGCTCGGGCGTGGCGTCGGACAAAACCCGAATGTGCCACCGCGAAAAAACTACCACGGCCCCCAATTCAATCGCCAATTCCGCGAATTGCGCCCTCAGTGGCGACAGATCGAGCATTAATACGCCCGTGAACAGCGACAGCGTGATCATTGCCGCCCCGATCAGCGTGCCGCACTTAACGACGCGCGGCCAGTCTCCCTCCACGAGCATCCACGCAAGACAAAGGTGCGCCGTGCCGAGCAGAAGTCTGATGATCAGCAATATCGGGATGGCGCTGTTGTGAGACCAAATCAGATAAGGATTAGGTCCGGCGCCGGCTCCCGGCACGCCGAACGGCTGACCTTCGGCCGCGGACAGGAAGCCGGTCGCCTGCTGGAACTGCAGAGCTGCCATCGGAATAAGCAATCCCAGGGCGAGCGCGTAGTTCGCAACGATCAGGCGTCCTTCGCTCTGCTTCCCGATCTCACGCCAAGCCGCGATGAGGCAACCGAGAGCGAACATTAATGGACGCCCATCTTCGACCGCTGCGCCGAACTCCGCTTCCATGGCCATCGCCCACGTGCGGCGACGGGTGCCAAGCGATCGGCTGGCCAGAGACATGACAGCCCGTGACAGGGCCAACGTCATGCGAAGCAAACCTCGGCAGAGGGCGCGCGACGGTCAGGTATCGCCGTCCGCGCAAATGCCACTCCAGCATTCGTTAAACGGTACGCATGGCGCGCAGGGCGGCCAGGGTGTTCCGGCTCGCGCCACTCGGCCTCAACCAGCCCTTGGTCGGTCATGCGGATCAGTAGCGGGTATAGCGTTCCCGACAGGAGCCCGGTTTCTTTCATCAGATCGTAGCCGTGGCGCCACTGCTGAGTGCGCGCAGACAGCGCCTCGAACAGAAGAAGCATCTGCTTCGATGGTCGACGATTACGGCCCATGCCGCTACTCAACCTAAGTAGAGTTATCTGTCAATTGCCGAGCAGCCAGTATCGACCTGCTGCGGCCTTTCAACGTTGGTGCCGGCGCACTGGCGGTCGGCGCGGGGCGACGGGTCTGTGGACCGTACGTCACCTAGCGCCAAGCTGCGGAACATGCGGTGACGGCGTGGCCGACGTGGATCGGCCATTTTGAGCCGTTCAGATCGCTGAACTTGGTCGCGGGCAGCCAAAATATTCGACATGAACAAACGGCAGAAGTTGAGAAACGGGCAGCGCACAATGAATGACCGATTGTGGGCGCTTTCTGCCGATCCCGACTTTCCCGAAAAGGAAGGTCGATTGACATAGCTGGCAAGCCCGGGGCAGGGCTCTCGCCCCAACGAGACCATTCCCGAAATCTGTTCCGATTGGCTTTTCCCGACAGTCGAACGATGACGGAGAAATGGGAAAGCGCTACGTCGCGAAAGTGCAGAGTTCTGGCGAGGTGTGCCGATCATAGCATTGGCCCGCGCGACCGACACGTCACTACGTTCGTTGCGACCGCTCGGGCAAACTTCATGGCCCCGCATAGAAGGAGCAACACCATGTCGGATCTCAGCCTACACGACCTGTCCAAGAAGATGGCCAAGTTGGACTTCGCGATGATGGCCACTCGCTCGCCGGACGGCACCATGACCGCCCGCCCGATGAGCAATAACGGCGATGTCGAATATCAAGGCGACAGCTACTTCTTTGCCTACCAGAATTCTCGCAAGATTGCTGACCTGCGTGCCGATCCGCGCGTCGCGCTCAGCTATACCGGCGCCGTGGGTATGCTTGGCGGTCCGCCGCTGTTCGTAACTGTCGAAGGGGCCGCTGCGCTGATCCAGGACAAAGCCGCGTTCGCCGATCACTGGACCAGGGATCTCGATCGGTATTTTCCCGAGGGCATCGACACTCCCGGTATCGTGATGATCCGTGTCGATGCAAAGGCGATCCGTTACTGGGATGGTAGCGACGAGGGCGAGATCGCCATCTGATCGACGCATCCGAAACGCGTTCCACACAGGACTTCCGTGCATTGTCGCGGAAGTCCTAAGTTTTGCGACAGTTGAGGCAAACACCGGCCTTCAGATGCTCGATTGTCGCATAACTCGGTTGCAGAACGAACCAGTTCCAAGACACATTTTGCGACGCTTAGTTTAGAGATAAATGCCGGGAGGCACGGCGGGGCAGGATAGGCGGTTAGCGGATATGCTCCACCTTAAGTCCTCTAACCTTTACCTTTTTCCACTCCCGGTCGGCAGTAAGCGCGGGAACACCAAGCTGCATCGCGAGCGCTAGACAGGAACGATCACCGAGGCCGCGCCCAAACTCCTTCGTTTGAATGTGCAGGCCAGCGGCCGCGTACG
>Ga0265797_10011405_pt1 | contig 11130 bp, 10 predicted proteins | sample P2T30metagenome_FD_192433 | JGI IMG/M metagenome (GOLD analysis project Ga0265797, IMG submission 192433) | Plant litter microbial communities from East Loma Ridge, Irvine, California - P2 T30 | ecosystem: Environmental > Terrestrial > Plant litter > Unclassified | place: USA: California... | reverse complement strand
TCCGCATTGCGCGCCACGCGGGCGTTCTGCTGCGCGTAGAACAGCTCGTCCGGCACCAGGCCGCTGCCGGCGCTGACGTGTTCATTGGCCTGCCGCGTCAGTTCCATCAGCTGGCGCACCACTTCGCGCTCGCAGTCCTCCTTCATGCCGAACGTGGTCGCATAGCCATAGCGCTGCGGGTCCTCGGCCATATGGTCGATGCAAGCATAGCGCTGGCGCGCCCGCGCCGCCGCCTCCGGGTCGACATCCTCCAGGTAGGCGATCACCGCATGCATCGACTGCGCCATGCTGTACAGATCGAGGCCGTAGAAGCCCACCTTGCGCGCCGTGCTGGCCACGTGGCCGTTGTGCACGCGCAGCCAGTTCACCAGTTCGACGATCTCCTGATTGCGCCACATCCATTGCGGGAAGCGCTTGAAGCCGGACAGCGCGCCTTCGGCCGTCATGTCATCGCCGCCGTGCTGCACGTAGCGGCTGACGCGCAGCGCGTCCGGCCAGTCCGCCTCGACGGCGATGGCGTCGAAGCCCTTCTCGACGATCAGCCGCTTGCTGATCTCCGCCCGCAGCCGGTAGAACTCGCGCGTGCCGTGCGTCGCTTCGCCCAGCAGCACGATCGACGCGTCGCCGATCTGTTCGAGTACCGCATTCAGGTCGTCGGGTTGCTCTAGCGGCCGCGCGTCCTGGCGCAGTGCCGCGATAATGTTTTCCTTGCTCCTGTCGCTCATGATGCCCTCCACTTTCAAGGGCCCCACCTTAGCGCAAGCTGTGCGACACTGTCGCAGCTTTAACGACGAGAAAGACAAACGATGTGGCAAGGGGTGGCATGCGGCCTGCTGGCGGGCGCATTGTGGGGCATGGTGTTCATCGTGCCGGAACTGCTGACGGCGTTCACGCCGCTGGAACTGGCCCTGGGCCGTTATACCGCCTACGGCGCGATGGCCCTGGTGCTGCTGCTGCCGAAGCTGCGCGGCCTCGCGGGACGGCTGGAGCGCGCCGACATCGACGCCCTGCTGCGCCAGGCGCTGGCCGGTAACCTCGTGTATTACATGCTGCTGGCACTGGGCGTGCGGCTGGCCGGCGTGGCGCCCACGTCGCTGATCATCGGCGTGCTGCCGATCTCCGTCACGCTGATGGGGCGCCGCGATGCCGGTGCCGTGCCGCTGCGCCAGCTGGCGATGCCGCTGCTGATCGTGGGCGCCGGCATCGCCTGCGTCAACGTGGATGCGTTCCTCCATGCGCAATCGGCCGGCCGGCCGCTGTGGCAGACGCTGACGGGCGTGCTGTGCGCGGCCGGCGCGCTGGCCTGCTGGACGTGGTATGCGCTCGACAATGCCCGCTACCTGAAGAAGAATCCGCACTTCACGAGCGGCGAATGGTCGGCGTTGTACGGCCTGATGTCCGGCGCGCTGGCCGTGGTAGCAGCGGTGGTCGCGTTCGCGCTGTGGCACGACAGCGTGACGGGTGCGGCCGGCGCGGCCAGCGGCCGTGACTGGGGCCGCTTCTGGCTATTCAACGCCTTGCTGGCCCTGGGCGCTTCCGTGATCGGCAACCAGCTGTGGAATGTCGCCAGCCGGCGGGTGCCCGTCACGCTGTCCGGCCAGCTGATCCTGTTCGAGACGCTGTTTGCGCTGTTGTATGGCTTCCTGTATCGCCAGCAGTGGCCACGGCCGCTGGAATCGGCCGCCATCGCACTGCTGGTGGCGGGGGTGACGTGGGCCGTGCGGGCGCATGCGACGCCGGAGCGGATCAGTCCTGCGTAGGCGTTACGCCCTTGCGCGGCGGCGGGAGAAAGGTGCCTGTCCCCACTAATTAAGAAGGCCGTTTTCGGTCAGCGCGTCCTGCACCAGTTCCAGGCGCAATACAGGGTTTTCCTGCGCCAGCAGCAGTTCCTTCTGCATCATGTCCAGCTGCAGCAGCTCGCACCAGCGGTTGGCGACCCAGCCGCTGTCGTCCAGCCGGTACGGCGGCTGCATCGGCATCTGCGCGCCCGTCACGCCGCGCTGCTGCAGGGTACGGATCAGCGAACCGAGGGCGTTGGCAACGTCCTGCTGGTCCATCGGGATGGGGATTTCCAGGTCGTCCGGTAGGCGCTCGATCTCGGCCATCCACAGGCCGTGCGGCATTTGCGTGGCCGTGACGATGCGGAAGCGCTGCGTACCCAGGCAGGTGATCTGCATCAGGCCCGGCAGCGGCGCCGTCCAGTCGACGACGCGCGCCAGCGTGCCGACGCTGGCCAGGGCTTCGTGCTGGCCGGGCTTGCGCACCTCGTCGCCCTGCGCCAGCGGCACGATGCCGAACTCCTCACCGCTGGCGATGCATTTGCGGATCATGTCCAGGTAACGCACCTCGAACACCTGCAGCGCCAGGCGGCCGTCCGGGAACAGGATCGTATTCAGGGGAAACAAGGGTATCGAGCGAGGTATCATGCGCCGCATCTTCGCATGAATCGGCGCCGCCTGACGCCCGCATGGATGACGCTCAGCGCACGTGCACGACGCCTTCCTTCATGACGAAACGCACGTCGCGCAGCGCGGCGATATCGCGCGTCGGGTCGCCTTCCACGGCCACCACGTCCGCCAGGTAGCCGGGCGCGATCCGGCCCAGCACGTTCTCGCGCGCCAGCACGGTCGCGTTGACGACGGTGGCCGCGCGCAGCGCTTCGACCGGCGTCATCCCCAGCTTGACCATCCACTCGGCCTCGCGCGCACTGGTCCCGTGGGCGAAGACGCCGACGTCGCTGCCCAGGCCGATCGTCACGCCGGCCTTGCGGGCCAGCGCGAACGCCTGCGCGGCCGCCGTCATCGCCGGCGTGGGCGCACCGCCGCGCACGTACTTCTGGAAGTATTCGCTCGTCGCCTCCGATGCCGTCAGCGTGGGGAAGAAGGCGACCTTGCGCTCGGCCATCAGGCGGAACGTCGCGGGCGAGCCGCCGTAGCCATGCTCGATCGTGTCGACGCCGGCCAGTATCGAGCGGCGCATGCCCTCGTCCGTGCTGGCGTGCGACGCCACCTTGCGTCCCGACCCGTGCGCCGCGCGCACCAGCGCATTCAGCTCTTCCTGGCTGAACGTGGCATGCGATGCTTTGTCCGGGCCGGTGCGGTAATCCGCGTACACCTTGATCCAGTCCGCGCCCCGGGCGGACTGCTCGCGCACGGCCTTCACCACCTCATCGACGCCGGTCACTTCCTGCGCCCCTTCCGGCAGGTGCATGTCGGGCCGGTACGCCCGCACGTTGGGACCATAACTGCTGGAAGCGACAATGGCGCGGGTGGCGACAAACAGCCGCGGCCCCGGAATGACGCCGGCGTCGATGGCCTGCCTGACGGCGACATCCGCGTACATCGCCCCTCCGTGCCCAGGTCGCGCAAGGTGGTGAAGCCCGAGCGCAGCTGGGCCGCCACATGCCGCCCTGCCAGCAGCACGCGGTACTCGACGCTTTCCTTCAGCACCTGATCGTCCCAGCTGGTTTCGTTATATGGGTGCAGCAGCACGTGCGAATGCAGGTCCATCAGGCCCGGGATCAGCGTCTTGCCCGGCAGCGCGATGCGCTCGGCGCCGGCCGGCACGTCGATATCGGCCGCGGGCCCGGCGGCCTGCACCTTGCCGTCCACGACGAGGACGGCCCAGCCGGCATGCGGCGCGCCTTCGCCGGTCCAGACCCGTTCCGGCGCCAGCAAGACAGGGGCGGCCCGTACGGGCGCCGACAGCGCCAAGCCAGGCAACAGCGCAGCGATGGACAGCGCAGCCCGGCAAAAGCTGTGAATCGGAGTGTGACGAAACTGCTGCGGCATTGTGATCCCTCGCTGTTACAAGTTGGGAAACATCATACCAAAGCTGGCGCGGCAGCGATTAATGTCTGGCGTGCCGATCCGGACCGTACGGTAAATGGCCGCCTGTCATCGACGGAAATGCGCCGGGTTGCAGAATGGGGTCACGGGATTGCGGTGATGAGGACGGGAGAGTATCGGCAGGCGGCCGGAGTGTCGCTATCTGGCGACACCACGGCATACACTGGCGCAGATCAAAGCGCAGCGCAATTAAGCATAAAACGATGGGGTAATCGAATCACGGCGACCGCCGGTTGCTCGCGAAGGCTACCAAACGGTATCGATGCACTCGCGCGCAGCATGGGCGAGGTCATTGGCGAGCCCAATGGGAACTGCATTGAGCGCATTAACGGGCTGGCGCAGTGCACAATAGACGAGAATTGTGCCGGCGAATCGGCCGGCGAGCAGTTTCATCCGGCACTAGCGGCAATGGGATACGAATAGACGTCATTGCCGACGTTGCTGACGTTGCTGACGCAGTATCCGCACAGTATCCGCGAATTGTCCGCAAGTATCCGCGAGTATCCGCGCAGTATCCGCGCAGTATCCGTCATGCGGGCAGCGTCCGCTGCCGGGGCACTGCGCACTCTCCATCCCGCAGCGGGATGACCGCAATGGCGACGCCACACCCAGCGCCGCCACGCCGACGTACTTACTGCTTGATCAGGAAGTCTTCCTTCCTGCGGCCTTCCAGCCATTTCGGTGCGCGGCCGCGGCCGGTCCAGGTCTGGCCGGTCTTGTCGTCACGGTATTTCATCGGTACCGGTGCACGTGGCTTGACGGGCTTGACGGCTTTTACCGCGGGGCCCAGATCGGCCAGGGTCAGGCCGTATTCGCGCATGATGCCCGCGATTTGTTCCTTGGCTTGCGCGATTTCGTTTTTACGGGCGTTCTCGGCAGCCTTCTGCAATTCAGCAATCTTGGCCTGGTATTCCTGGTAGGTCGTCATCTCTTATCCTTCGTAAGTGTAAAACCGGGGTGTGACAATGTGTGAGAATTGAATGTACCGCCAATTTACCATAAGATGACAGGGATATTCCACATTTATTCGTGCGAAATGCAACGAAACGTTTCTGGAGAATAAACCGAACGCGGAGCGATTAACCCGGAACAAGTCAATGATGCGTGCTGGCGCAATCACGCACGCATGTCCGCGATAGCGCCATTTGCCGCGCCGCGCGGCCGGTCAATTGCGCGGCCGCGCGGAATGGATGATCTATTCGAACTGAAGCGGCTAATGGGAGCGATGTCCCATGATCCGAAGCATTGCGCGCCGCCGCAAAGGCGCCGACAAAACCGTGAAGAATATCGGCGGGGCCCCGAGCTTCAGAACCGCACTTCGAGCGTCACCCGTCCCTGTGCATAGCCGGGGAACCGGCCGGTGCGACGCAGCACGCCGCTGGCATCGCTGTAGGCGTTGTTGTAGAGGTAGTCCTGACCCAGGGCGTTCGACACGGCCAGACGCAACTGGTAGCGGGCGTCGAATTTCCACAGCGCGTACAGGTCGAGGTCGCGGCGCACGGACTGGTAACCGGTCTGGTTGACGTCGATGCGTACCGGGCCGCCGTTCTTGAACGCGAAGCTGCCGCCGGCGGAGAGTTTGCCGTCGCGGCTCTTGTAGTCAACGCCGACGGTGGCGGACAGCGGCGTCTGCTGGTCGAGCCGGTTGTCCGGCCCCGGCACGGCCTCCACGCGCGACCAGTTGCGGCTGACGCTCGCCCGCAGGTCGATGCCGGGCGCGTTCTTCATCACGGCCGACAGCGGAAATTTCGCTTCCAGCTCCAGGCTGCGCGTGACGGCGCTGCCGTCGTTGACGGGTGTCGAGACCCAGCGCCCGTCCGGGTCCAGCAGCAGGCCCTGGCGCGTGTAGCCGCCAATGCGGCGCATCGAGACGGCGGCGCTGAGCAGCGCGTTCTCGGCCCAGTAATGTTCGTACGAGGCGTCGATGCCCGTCGCCAGTTCCGGCTGCAATGCCGGGTTGCCGCGGCGGTCGGGCTCCGTCTGGCTGTTGTTGGTCGACGTGAAGCGGCGCGGGATCAGGTTGCTCGCCGGCGGCGCCTTATAGGTGCGCGTCAGCGCCAGCCGCAGCTGGTCGCGCGTATCGGGAATCTTGTACAGCGTCTGCGCCAGCGGGCTCCAGACACTGGTTTTCTGCCGCACGGTCTCGAACGTATTGCCTTCGCTGGTCGTGTCGATGCCTTCCCAGCGCACGCCGACATACATCGACCAGCGCGGCGTGATGTTCCACTCGTCCTGCACGAACAGCGCCAGCCGGTTGACGCGGGCTTCATAGCCCTCGTCCGAATTGTCCGGCCGCGCACCTGGGAGGTCGGCATCGCGTTCGACGCGGCTGTCTTCGCGCCGCGTGCTGGCGCCATCCCAGCCCATCGACAGCGCGTGTTCGGGCACCAGCGGCGTCGAATACTTACCCTGGCTCGAGATGCCGCGCTCCGTTGTCTTCGTCCAGATCGTGGCATCGCGCGCCAGCGTCGCGGCGCGGTAATCGAGTTCGTTCCACAGATTGCGCGAGCGCATGCCGTTGACGCCGATCTTCGCCTCGAGCTTGCCGCCGCCGGCCAGCTTGTGGCCCCAGTCGACGTCGCTGCGGACGAACGTCGTGCGGCCGTCCTGCCACATCGAACGCGCCTGGTAAGCCGGCGGCGTGCCGACCGGGGTGTCGATGACTTCGTCGCCCCGGTAGTCGTTGCGATTGACGTTGGCGAAGGTCTGCCACGTGATGGTGTCGCCGTCCTTCAGCGTCCAGTTCAGGCGCGGCGACAGATTCAGGCCGTCCGGGCTGCCGCGGTCGTGCTGGCGCGACTGCTGCAGCGTGACGACCTGCCCCGCGGGATCGATGCGCGTGAGTTCCGTCGGCGACTGGCGGTCATACTGGTAGCGCCAGTAATTGGCGCCCAGCGAATAGCTCATGGCGCCCAGCTTGTCCGACATCTGCAGGCTGGCCGACGGGTTGTTCGCGTCCGCGCTCTTGCCGGTGCCGACCTTGAGGACGCGCTGCGCCGTCTTGACCGCCTTCTTCAGCACGATATTGATCGTGCCCGCGATGGACTGTGTGGAGAACTCGGCGCTGGCGGCGCGGACGATCTCGATGCGCTCGATGACGTCCGGCGACAGCGTGTCGATCGAGAAGCCCGCCGGGGCGCGCTCGCCGTTCAGCAGTATCTGCGTGTAGCCGCTGCCCAGCCCGCGCATGCGGATTTCGCCGCCGCTCCGTCCCGCCGCGCCGCTGACCGTGATGCCGGGCAGACGCTTCAGCACGTCGTTGACGGACGTGTCGCCGTAACGCACGATTTCCTCGTTCGTGACGACGATCTTGCTGGCCGTGTCGTCACGGCGCGGATCGTAGGCGGCGGCCGAGCCCTTGATCTCCACGCTCTGGATTTTCTCCGGCGCTGCCGGCGTGGGCTTGGGCTTTGGCTGTTGTGCGGTCCGGTCGGGCTCTTCCGGTGCGGCCGCGCTGACGGTCTGGGCGTGGCTGTCGAAGGTGGTGCAGAACGCGGCCGCGACGGCGGCCGCGATGGCAACCATATCTGCGCGGCGGCGCAGCGATACTGGGAGGGACATGGAGTGGTGGCGGAGGGAAAAGTCGTGCGGTTAGTAATAAAGCAAGATGCATTATTGTAAGATGTTTTGTGAGCAATTCGTTGAGTTCACAGAAATATTTCTGCGGCACGACTGTGCCAGTCCGCTGGCATGCGCGGCTATAATGCGATCTTGATCATGTCCGGGATTATTATCGTGTCCGACCGTCTTGCCGTTCTGCCCCAATACCTGCTCCCGAAGGGGGCGCTGACGAATTTTGCCGGCCGCGTGGCGGGCGCAAAAGGCGGCGCCATGACAACGCGGCTGATTCGCTGGTTCGTCGGCAAGTACGACGTCAACATGGACGAGGCCGCCAACCCGGACATCGCCAGCTATCACAGCTTCAACGAGTTCTTCACGCGCGCGCTGAAGCCGGACGCGCGGCCGCTGGCGCAGGCCGATTACGTCTGCCCCGTGGACGGGCGCATCAGCCAGTTCGGCGCCATCGAGGACGACCAGATCTTCCAGGCCAAGGGCCATAAATTTTCCACGACGGCGCTGGTGGGCGGCGACAAGGCGCTGGCCGACCAGTTCCGGCACGGCAGCTTTGCCAACCTGTACCTGTCGCCGCGCGACTACCACCGCATCCACATGCCCTGCGACGGCAAGCTGACGCGGATGATCTACATCCCCGGGGAACTCTTCTCCGTCAACCCGACAACGGCGCGCGGCGTCCCTGGCCTGTTTGCGCGCAACGAGCGCGTCGTCTGCGTGTTTGACACGGCGGCGGGGCCGTTCGTCATGACCCTGGTGGGCGCAACGATTGTCGGCAGCATGGCCACCGTCTGGCACGGTGTAGTCAACCCGCCGCGCCAGCCGACGCTGTGCGAGTGGACCTATGCCGACCGCGATATCGTCCTGAAAAAAGGCGAAGAGCTGGGCCGCTTCCTGCTGGGTTCGACGGTCGTCATGCTGTTCCCGAAAGACACCCTCGCCTTCAACCCGCAATGGCAACCGGCCGGCGCCGTGCGGCTGGGCGAGATGATGGCGAACTTCCCGTCACGCTGACAGGAATTGTCCGGGACTGCCTCGGTTGTATCCGGCCATTTGTTTCCAAAATTCGGGGACTGTCCCCGAATTCTGGAAATATTGCTAATTGCCCGCCTGCGTTGACCGGTAGTACGCTTCCAGTGCATCCAGGAACACCCGGGTCTTGGCCGGCATCAGCCGCCGGCCGGGGAATACCGCCCAGCCTGTCACGGCGGGGAAGCGCCACTCCGGCAGTACCCTGACCAGCGCGCCGCTGCGCAGCAAGGGCGCGACAGTGCGGTCCGTGCAGCTGGCGATGCCGACACCGGTCGCGGCCAGCCGTCCCAGCAGCTCCGGCGAATTGCCCGTCATGCGCACGGGCAGCTCGCGCTCCCACATCGTTTTCCCCTTCCACAGCTGCCATTGCGTCAGCCCGGCCGGCGTGCGCGCCAGACTCAGCAGATCGTGGCGGAACAGCTCGTCCGGATGCTCCGGCAGGCCCCGCTGCGCCGTGTAGCCAGGCGCGGCGTACAGCGACCACGTGCTGTGCACGACGGGCCGCGCCGCCAGCGTGGCATCGTCCGGCAATGTGCCCATGCGCACGGCAAGGTCGAAGCCTTCCGCCACCAGATCGACCCGGCGCGGCGACAGGTCCAGCTGCAGCGAAATGCCGGGATATTTCGCCATGAACGCCGGCAGCACGCTGGCCATGGCCTCGTTGGCGAAGTCGGCGGGCATCGACACGCGCAACTGGCCGTTCGGCGCCCCTTGCCGGTGCTGCGCCAGCGCGCCAGCGGCCGCCGTTTCGTCCGCCACCTTGCGGGCATGCTCCAGCAGGCTGGCGCCGAATTCCGTCAACACGAGCCGGCGCGTCGTGCGCTGCAGCAGCCGTTCGCCCACCTGGCCCTCCAGCAAGGTCAGCCGGCGCGAAACGGTGGATTTGGGCAAGCTCAGCTGTTGAGCCGCACCGCTCAGGCTGCCGCACTCGACAACGCGGGCAAACAGCAGCAGGTCGGATGGATCGATTTGCATGGGCTTCTTTTGATTGTTCCACTGGTGGACGAATGTTATCCATTCTAACGTCTTCCGGACGTCGAATGGAACAAGTACAGTACACCCATCGCAGCACACAACCAATACAGGAGCACACCATGAACATCTTGCAGATCAATTCCAGCGCCCGCAGCACCGGTTCCGAATCCACCCGCCTGGCCGACGAGATCGTCGCCCGTCTGGCCGCCAAGGGCGACGCGACGATTACCCGCCGCGACCTGGCCGCCGACCCGCATCCGGTGCTGGACGAGCCGGCCCTGCAGGCACTGTTCACGCCGGCCGACCAGCGCACGCCCGGGCAATCCGCCCGCGTCGCCCTGGACGACGCGCTGATCGCCCAGGTGCAGGCGGCCGACGTCATCGTCATCGGCGCGCCGATGTACAACTTCGGCATCACCGTGCAGCTGAAGAGCTGGTTCGACGCGATCGCCCGTGCCGGCGTCACGTTCAAGTACACGGCGACCGGCCCCGTCGGTCTGCTGACGGGCAAGAAGGTGTACGTGGCCGTCACCCGCGGCGGCATGCATCGCGGCGGCCCGTCCGACGTGCAGCTGCCGCACCTGCAGACGTTCCTGTCGTTCGTGGGCCTGGACGATGTACAGTTCGTGTTTTCCGAAGGCCACGGCATGGGTCCGGACGCCGTGGCACGTGCCCGCGCCGAGGCGCAGCAGCAGATCGACGCCGTGCTGGCCTGAACAATTTCTGGAGCCCATCATGACCGAACAGCAGATTACCCGACCCCGTGTGGTGGAACGCCTGATCGCGGGCCAGGCCGTCATGGACGGCGCCGGCGTCAAGATCAACCGCGTGCTGACGCAGCCGCTGCAGCGCCGTCTCGACCCGTTCCTGATGCTGGACAATTTCGGCTCGGACGAAGCCAACGATTACATCGCCGGCTTCCCGAACCACCCGCACCGCGGCTTCGAGACGGTGACGTACATGATCGAAGGCCGCATGCGCCATCGCGACAGCGCCGGTAACGAAGGCCTGCTGGAAAACGGCGGCGTGCAATGGATGACGGCCGGGCGTGGCGTGATCCACTCGGAGATTCCGGAGCAGCAAGCGGGCCGCATGGAAGGCTTCCAGCTGTGGCTGAACCTGCCGGCCCGCGACAAGATGCGCGCCCCCTGGTACAAGGACTTCGGCGCGGCCGACGTGCCGTCGTTCACGACACCGGGCGGTGCCACCGTGCGCGTCATTGCCGGCAGCAGCCACGGCGTTGCCGGCGCCGTGCAGCGCGACGGCACGGAACCGCTGTACCTGGACGTCGAGCTGCCGGCTGGCGCCAGCTTCAGCCAACCGCTGCCCGCCGGGCACAACGCCTTCCTCTACCCGTATCGCGGCGGCTTGACCACGGGTGGACGGCAGGTGCCGACCCGTTCGATGGCGATCTTCGCCAACGACGATGCGGCCGATGGCGTGCAGGTGCAGGCCGGAAGCGACGAGCCGGCGCGCTTCATCCTGATCGCCGGGCGTCCGCTGAACGAGCCGATCGCGCAGTACGGCCCGTTCGTCATGAACACGCAGCAGGAGCTGCAGCAGGCGGTGGAGGACTTCCGCGCCGGCCGGCTGGGCGAAGAAACCCATCAGGCGTAACCGTGGGCGGGGACAGGGCAGACTGTCCCCGCTAAAATGCGGGGATGACCAGTCCCCTCTCCTACATGCTGCGCCGGCTCAGCCG
>Ga0265797_10011404_pt1 | contig 11130 bp, 16 predicted proteins | sample P2T30metagenome_FD_192433 | JGI IMG/M metagenome (GOLD analysis project Ga0265797, IMG submission 192433) | Plant litter microbial communities from East Loma Ridge, Irvine, California - P2 T30 | ecosystem: Environmental > Terrestrial > Plant litter > Unclassified | place: USA: California... | reverse complement strand
CGCGAGGGTACATAGGCCGTGACATCTTGGACTTCTTTCCCCCCCCCTCCTTTCGTGCTCATCGCCCTTTTTTCCTTGTTTTTCTCGCACTTTTGGCTTTCTATACACTCGTTCACTGCGCCGCTATGAAGACTGTGATTTACATGTTTGCTGTGGCGATGCTGTTTTCGATGAATGTCTGGGTGGTGTATGGGATTGCGCTTGAGCCGCGTGCGACGGAGAGTTTTGGGTGTGAGGTGAGACAGATTTGACTCTTCGATCTTTAGATAGGCTGACTATATACGCGAAGGGCTGTACCAGTGTCATTCTAGTCTCAGGATCACCAGTCCCGACGCTGTCTTTCCAGACTCCGCAACCTATCACTCCAACACAACCATCATCTCTTCCTACCATATCCCACGCAGTCGAAACGTCAGCACCGGCCGCACCATCCAGCAACGAAACTCCCTCATTCACACCCACTCTCAGCACACCCGCCATCCTCGGCATAAGCATCAGCCTCACGCTCTCCGTCATCTTGATCCTCTTCCTCATGTTCGGCATGCCATACCTGCGCCAATGGAAGCGCGAGCGCGCATTGAAACGAGCAGTCGACGAAGTCGAGCGTGGAATTGAGATGCGGAAGAATGTTGGACACGGGAGTGCCTCCGGAGCTACGGAAAGTAAGGAGAATATGGTGCTGGAGAGTCGGGTTGAGATTGTTGTTGGGGACGAAGAGAGTGTGAGGGATGTGGTAGAGACTTGGGATGGATGGAATGCGACGTGGACGGGAGATGATGACGAAGGTGAGGGAGACAGGGGGAGGAAGGGGATGAGTTTGCCAAGGAGGGAGTACTGAGAGATTGTGGAGTGACGGTGATGAGGGGAGAATGAGGCTGCTTGTTGACAAGCTAGCTACTACGACCTTGGATTACATGACGACTGGTACCGCTACATCCTGTTACTAGTAAGCATAATTAATTTCGCATGAACCTGGTATCGACTCTCAATTAGGGTGGAGGTGTGGGTTCCTAGGGGCCTGTCTACCGTAGGCTGGAGCATACGAGCGAAAATGCCAGGGTATCTGTCAGATAAAAGTAGCTGATGATGGCTACAACTATATTTCATTGCTCAGATCAACCTGTTGTAATTCGACCGCGCAATCCCCAGGCATATTTCGATTTTCGCTCGTATGTGACAACATGCAGTACTCCAGGACCTGCCAAATGATCCGCTTTCTTGATCAATGGGCGGTGACAGCGTCGAATAAACGACAAAACAGCCTCTCCAACAGTTGTAGATGTCTCAAAGTGTACATTCTTAACTTCCCCGCTTTACCGCTACTTGAACATCTAATGCATCGAAAATATTCAGTATGCTCTGATGTCCTCCGCGCTATATGCGTCAGTGAAATAGAAAGAGTCACGCTAGAGAAAGTCACCACGACCCAAGGTATCACGCCATCTTTCCCTCTTCTTCGACAATCTTCGCGAGTGTTCATGCGTGTTCGCTAAAAGCAAGCCTTCCTTCCTGAACCAGGGTGATTTCATCAACGATAACCGCCACTCTGCAGCACACAAACGGGACTTGTGTGCCTCCATACCACTCGTTGTAGTCATTCTAGGCCTCGCTTCGGCTCTATCGTCTGGCCAAGACGCTCCAGCCGATACCTTCATCACTCCTGCCCCATTGGGCTTAGTGGCCGCTCTCCGGACGAATCACATGCACTCCACCTTTCTTCCGCCCTCCATGCGCCAAGCAACAACGTATATTACACGGCCATACAGAACACAGGATTGCACTTGGACTTCCTCCGAGTGTGCATCTCCCGCCCGTGCAGCAGATGATCTCGGAGACTGCAGACAGGACCTGCCTATTCGACGTGATGTCTTCGCAGGTTGTAGGGGACTACGAATATGCCACAAGATGGGCAGGTGGAAAGAACGCCGTGCATAAAAAGAAAGCGTATCCCACCAGTCGAAAAACACAGCTTCGTTTGCCAGCTCAATTGTCACTCTCTCCTCAGCGATGAAGTTCGTTCTCACTTCGGCGCTTCTTGCGTCTACAGCTTTGGCATCCGTTGTTCCGAGAGCTGGCCAGAAAGTCGACTACAACGGCTACAAAGCGCTTCGTGTCACCCTACCCGAGGGCGCGGAGAGCGTCAGGGCCCAAATCGAAGACCTTGTTGCTCACATCCTAAGTCCTGGAAAGAAAGACTTGGATGTCGTGGTTGCGCCTCAAGACATCGCAGCACTGAACGCTCTGGTGACGGACAGCATAGTCATCAACGAAGATGTTGGAGCTGCCTTGAAGGAGGAAGGCCCAGTACAAACTTATGCTGGTATGGCCACTTCGATCGAACTTTTCGATGTGCTAATCTATCGCAGTACCATCCGAGTCATGGTTTACGTCGTATCACCCATATGCAGACCATCTCCAGTTCCTGCGCGATCTCCAAGCAGGATACACCAGCAACTCGGCAATCTTCACTCTGGGCACATCAGTCCAGGGCCGAACTTTGACAGGCATTCAGATCTGGGGTGCCGGCGGACGAGGCTCACGGCCTGCCGTTATCATCCACGGAAATGTGCACGCCCGGGAGTGGATCACCAGTATGACCACTGAATACTTCGCCTGGCAACTTCTCACCAAGTCTGCCTCCGATGCAAGCATCAAGGCCATCGTCGACAAGTTCGATTTCTACATCACTCCTATCGTGAACCCAGATGGTTTCGTATACTCCCAGACCACCGATCGCCTGTGGCGCAAGAACCGTCAGACCGTCAGTGGCAACAGCTGTGTCGGCCGAGATATCAATCGTAACTGGCCGTACAAGTGGGAAGTGACTGGCGGAGCATCCACCAACCCTTGCTCCGAGACATACAAGGGTGTTGCAGCGGGTGATGCGCCCGAGAACCGCGCCCTCTCTGCGCAAGTCAGAACCCTCCGTGACTCCCGCGGCATCCGCCTCTACCTTGATGTGCACAGCTACGGTCAATACATGTAAGCAGAAAACGGTAGTTCGTGAGCAAGTGCTGACTATCCTCAGTCTCTGGCCATACGGATATGATTGCAGCCTCCGTCCTGAGAACAACGCCCAACACCAAAGTCTTGCAACCCGCGCCCAGTCTGCTATCAGCGCTGTTTATGGCACAAGATACACCGCCGGACCAAGCTGCTCTACATTGTATGCGACAACGGGTAGCTCTACCGATTACACTGATGTAACTGGGAATGCGACTTTTTCGTACACCTACGAGCTAAGGGACACTGGCACGTATGGCTTCTCGCTGCCCGCGAACCAGATCCAGCCAACTGTCAGGGAGACTTGGGCAGGTGTTTTCAGCATGTTCAAGGATGCTTGAGAGATGAGTAGTCACTGTGACATCAGTGCTCGTGAGGCATGGCAGTCAGTGGTTGGTCAGGACTTAATCTATTCATGATCGAAAAGTATTTTCATTCCAAGGGTAACAAGTCGATTTGATTCCCAACGTTCAAAGAGGTCGCTGCCAACATACTACCAGCCGATTTTCTACAGCTTCTTGGCCTTTACCAACACCGGGTTCTGCTCTGTTTTGATCCCAGAGTTACACTGACCGCTACCTCCACAGGATAGACCAAGCTGTTTCCCAACCTCGAAGTGCCCTTGGCCCTCGAAGGTTGTAGAGTATCGCGACCCAAGGTACAGCTTGTCCACGACGTGCGTGAACTTGAGGTCGTAGTTCCTAGAGGTGAACGACGCATCAGCCGTACCGGCGAGGACTTGCATAGTCCAGAATCCGTCCTCAACTTCATCGCAGGGCCACGTGCGGCCGACCGGAGATTCCGAATTTCCTTCATAAGTAAGGTATTTGGCGACACAATTCTGTTGTCGTGCAGTCAGCAAGTTGGCTGGTAGAAGTTCCAATGGAGGGTGCTTACGATGCCTTGAGAGCCAGCGGGTACGGTGACAGTGCTGTTGTCAGCCTCTGAGGTGCCCAAGTTGATCGCGTTCGGGTCGGTAATGTTGGCTATAATGTATGACCAAGGGTAGCTTCCAGGGCGTCCGGATGGTGAGTGACCTGACGCTCCGGTGACCTGCCAGTCTTTTAGATCTCCCTGGCGGGCTTCAAGTGAGGTTGCCGCGGCGGCGACGGTGAAAGCCAGAACGGCTGCGAGCGCGGACGGGGTGGATTGCATCTTGCTCGAAAATCTGATCAAAAATTTGAGAAGTGCACGATGAGGATGAAAGTAGTGGTGGATTGATGGAGTGATGTTGCAATCTTGTTGAACGGTTACTGCTCTTTATACTTCTGGCGATCTCGATACGCGTGTTCCCTTGATCGCCTGGGTACAACCCTACTTGTCCGATGATACACTCTCCTACGTTGACATATTCAAAGTGCTCGTAACCATAATAGATGCTTCGGAGGAATTGGCGCCCCTTGCGGCCCGCATGCAGGAACCTAGTGCTGGGAATAGAACGATCGGCATCAGCACCAGGAACCGACTTTCCCGATTCTTAACATCTATTCTCCCATTCAGCATGCTTACACGCGTTTTGACATATTCAAGCTCTATTCTGATGATTTCTATGTCCAGGACTTTGTTTGCAATGATGGTTAGTCGTGGCTCAATCCAGGAGGAGGAGAGAGCAAAAGAAGCCGCAGCCGTCAGGTTTCCACTAGCTCTCGCCGTCGCTTCAACAATACGAAGCGGACAGAAATCTGGGGCATACACGAAGTTATCCCGTCACCGTGTGACGTAATTGCTCGCTTATTGCATGCGCAGTAGTATTTGTGCGACTACACTAGAGCTTCTGGCGACTCAGCTGAAGCTTACTGATCATGAGGCTCCAGGCTTGTGGCACCTTCAGGCCGAAAAAGATATCGTGATCCAAATTCTTTCCATCGAGTTACTTCATCTATGTGCTGCTCTGCATCGGCTGCCCCGGGGGGTTGCGCCGTGAAATGGCTTTGAGAGTCGTCTGCTTTGGGATAATACAATGGCCAAAGGAACTCCGCGGTCAGGAGGACTGTTCTGTTGAATGCCATCAGAATTTGTAGTAGCACATATTCACCTACTGGATAGTATGATACATTGATTCTCGTACCTAAAAGCCGGGTCTGTTCGTCAGCAAGTGTCCCAAGAACTCGGGAGCTGTGTGAAGGTCTGAGACGATTCGAGATTTACCGACACCTCGATACTGCGTACCACATGCCACCAACACCCGGGTTCTTTTCATAGACTGCAGTTCTTGCGTGTGCTAGCAGTCCGACATGAACAACTCTAGCGATGGACAGCCCACTGAAGCCTGCACCAATTGCAATGGTCTTCACGAGCAGTGGGCAAGAGAGTAGGAAGTCTTTACAGAACATAGGCCACTTCATCGAGATTCTCGTGCGCTTCTGTCGATGTTCTCAGACATGACGGTCCTGGTGCTGGTCATTTGAAGTGCTGATTTGATCGACCGCTTACAGTTAATATTTGAAAGTCTATTGTGCCTGTGATTTGCAGTCACCTGTCGTACCTAGGTACGATGAGACGCTCCCTGCTATCATACAAACATATCTTGTTGTGTAATTCGCACATCACGAGTCTTCAGGCGTGGTGGCGAAATGTGTACCGGGATCGATGGTTGAAGGTAGCTCATGTTCCGAACGAAATGATTGGCTCGAAGATAATAGATGTTGGGTAGAGTTCGCATCGGTAGAGAACTCCGGCAGATTCATCCTACAAGATGTCAGTACACCGCTGCAGCATTTGGTTGAGTTGGTCTCCGAGCGAGCTTTCGGTACCTTAGCCGGCAGTGGGAGTGTGCCTTTTGAGAGTGACGATCCACCGCTTCTACACTCTAGTAGTAGCTTAGCGCAGTTGATTGGTTTACCAAGTCCATGCTAGATTCTCTACCAATCAGAATTCCTCCACTACTACCGAGGTGAAACCTTGGGAGGGGTTCATCGCTACACTTGAAAGGCACCGATGACAGGCCCTTCATTGCCATCGAGTCGTGTCCAAATATCAAATCTCACTGCGTTGTACATCGAAGCAACATGGCCAAAGCAATCGTATCCCGAGACACGCTGACGAAAGGCGGATGGAACATGGAGGATGTTCAAGTTCGGGAACCAAGAGAAGGCGAGCTTCTCGTTGAGATCGTTGGCAGTGAGTGTTGCATTTCCGACTGCTCCTTGTGAATGCGTTGAGTAACACAAAAATAGGCGGCGTTTGTCACACCGATGTTCTCTGCGGTGACCTTCCTGATGGCGCTGCCCCCATCGCTTTTTATCCACGCGTTCTTGGACACGAAGGTGAGTCACTTTCTGCCCTTGTTGCGATGCCTCTGCTCTTTGCTAACAGGCGATAAAAGGCAGCGGCTATGTGAAGGCAGTGGGTCCTGGCGTGACTGTTGCGAAGCCAGGAGAAGCCGTGCTCTGTTCGTTTACTTATTGCAATGACTGCCTGCTTTGCAAAGCGGGCAACCACTCGCACTGCCCTCGCTTCACTGAGCTCAACTTTGGAGGAGACAAAGACGTCTTCACGACATCAGGAAGCAACGACAATGTGGTGGCTGGAGCCTTCTTCGGACAATCGTCATTCGCAAACCTTTCAATCGTCAAGCAGACATCGATTGTCAACGTACAATCTCTCGTCAAGGACAAAGCTGAGCTGCAGCTCTTCTCTCCACTCGGTTGTGGCATCCAGACAGGTTCAGGAACTGTGATCAACGCAGCCAAGGCTGGACCAAAAGACGTTGTTCTTGTTACCGGCCTCGGGGGCGTTGGTCTATCCGCTATAATGGCCGCCAAACTTGTGGGCGCCCGCATGATAATCGGCCTGGACAAAGTAGAGAAACGGATCAACCTGGCTAAAGAGCTTGGGGCTACACACACTATCAATACGAGCACACTTGGAGACAAGACTCTCAAAGAAGCCATACAGGAGATAGCCGAAGGCGTTGGTCCCACCATTGCTGTGGAAACCACCGGCGCACCACCGCTAATCCAGGCTGCGTTCGAGTCTTTGCGGCCCCGCGGCAAGATCTGTCAAGTAGGAACCCCTCCGTTTGACTTTGTCATGAACGTCGGATGGTTCGAGTTCATGTTGAGTGGCAGGGAAATCATTGGGGCCATCGAAGGCTTGGCGTATCCGCCTGAATACGTGCCAAAGATGATCCAGTGGTATCGCGAGGGACGCTTTCCGATCGACAAAATGATCAAGCTCATGCCTGCGAGCGAGTTCAAGCAGGGACTTCACGAGATGCACGATGGAACAACCATCAAGCCTGTCTTATGCTGGTAATCGAAAGATAGAGTGGAAGGGTTGGAAGAACGAGAACGCAGTCGCAGATGTCGTCGATCGGTCCCGTGTCGAAGTCTTCGCCTGAGACTGGATATCTTCGTCGCTTAGTCTTTCAGTCAATATCGCAGATCATCCGGTGCTCACATTTATCTGGTACCGACATGCTAATCCAAGAAGAAGCAAAGCGTTCATGGCAACAGAGCCATCAGGAGAGAAGTACTGGAATCGTGCAACTATGAGGTTATCTCAAGGATCGATATTCGTCGCATTGATGTATTCTGCCATTGTAGCCCGAATGCGATTCTCGGTGGGGCGACAGTGCCATAAAATGGCACGTTCGCTCACGCCCTGCTCAATCGAACATGCTTCTCGTTGTCTTCCTACCTCCTGCGAATAAATGGAAGTCCTTCTTCGGGTTGACGTTGACATCCCGTTATGCGGGTATTTGCGGACCCCGTTGTATTTAGCTTCCGCGGCATGCTCCGGACTCTGAGCGTCATTTGTGATTGTGGTTACGTCCTTTCAGTGGAATCGCTTCGCCTTGGATTGAAAAGATGCTGAGAAGGTACGCCATACCGAACGCAAATGCTGCCAATGACTTTCGTGGTCTTTCTCATAGTCCGACTGCCAGATAGCCAATGGACCACCAGATGAGAAGAAGAACACCACTAAGCCAGCCGTCACTCCTCGCGTACTCGGGACGCAAAACACGACCGGCAGATATTGGCTTCGCTGGCGCAGCTGGCGCTTTGCCGGTTGGTAAGGCCCAATCGCCACCGCCTGTGTCTCCTGCATTGCTGCCACCGAATGCGCCAGCTCCAAGACTTTTAGTCAACGTGACGACCGTAGTTACTGGCTGCAAGATGCTGGTTCTGCCCTGGACTACAACTGCTGTGCCGCTATTATCTAAGCTGAGCGCCGTCCCGTCTATGGTAATGGCTTCGCCCCCAGGCTTGAGCACTATGCCTGGGCTTATCGTGATATGCCCCGCCCGATTCGCAGTGTATACATGATCTTTGAAGGTGAGGGCTGTTGCGGCTTTGGTCCATATGTTGCCATATTGAGGTGAAAGCGTAGAAGTTGCACCGTTCACGACGAGGACTGTCGCAGAAGGTGCGAGCGATATGGTTGTTCCCGACACAGTGATGGCTGGTCCTCCGGGCGACAGCGTCTGACCACCAAAAATATACTGGGACTGCGAGTCCGGTACAAAGATGTCAGCACCGATGGTGAATGCTGTTGGAATACGAGTGGGCATGTAAGTGACCCGCGGATCTTTGTCAGGCTTCGCTTCAGCCGGCACGAGGGATATGATTGTTGTTCCCACAATAACATGCGGACCCCCACTCGCAGTTTGAACAGCTATCGGTATACTGTCCACGGTTACCGTTTGACCGAGAGTCACAGTGAGCGAGCCTCCGATCACAAAATTCCCACCCGATGACGCTTGACTAACGAGTACATTCGAAGGACCGGCAGATATTCTTGTCTGTATGATGCCTGTTGCACTCTCATGCTGTTCTTCAGGTGCATTATCCATCCACCCGGTAGCCGTTACTTCGATGATAGGGGCACATCCCCGGCATGGCTTGGTGACGCTGAAATTCGGCTCCGTGATTTCGTGGTGGCCATTAGGATCGCCGACCTGTGTTTCTGCAGGCGGTATTGGCTTCAGACCTTGGTCTGTCGAGGTCATCTGTGACGTTTCTGTCGTCGTCACATGAACTGAGCTGATCAACGACGGTGCAATTGTCACTGTTGGTATAGAAGGTATTGGATCAGGGCCTGAGACTGCTGGCAAGGAAGGTATAAGAGGAGCGGCTAATGACTCCGATGGCGTATATGCTGAAGGCGTCAAAGCCGGTGTAGGTGGTTTGAGTGATTCGTTAGGTTGAGGTATCTGTGATGGAACCAACCCCAAAGAAGTAGCCTGTGAAGGGACGAGCAATGAAGGAAGTAGTGCAGAGCCTACAGTTACATCCGTTATTGTTAGACTTGGATTTTTTGTAATTCAGGTTACTTGCGTAGTGCGGAGGGTATCAATCCAAAGCCATCAAGCGCGGCTGGTGCATAAGCACCTGTCCCTGTTGCTTGATGTCAGTTTCAGTCCCGATTGAAAGGAAGAGCACCACAACGACTGCGTACCCGCCTGAGGACGCCCTTGGGTAGCTTGGAGCCATGTCGCCCACAAGGACACGACCTGACATAAAGAGAGTGACGATGGTTGCCCCCTGGGCTCGGAAAAGACTGTGAACATTTTCAAGAAGTTGCTCAGAAACAGCTCTCCATAACGCAGAAATTTCAGCGACAAGAATGTAGGAAACGTGCAATCTCACAGCAAGTTTATGTGCCAGCTCCGCCCAATGTACTACACGCCGAGTCGCGACGAAGCAATCAACGATATTGGATTCTAATTCTCCGTATTCCTCTCATACCGAGGCGGCGGCTGATCATCAAGACAGAACAAGAAGGGTGGTTGATGGTATTTAACTATATTGCTCTTCATTAGAGAGCCATGAGATCCTTGGGTGTCATTATGCCGATTGGCGTCCCGGGTGTGGAGCTGCATAGGTTAAATTGTGGCTTCTGCTGTGATACGCCAGCTGGATGTATACAAGAGACCAGCCTCTTCAGGCGACATTAGCGAGTACTTGAACCTTGTTGCAACTCCAGAACAATGCTGCATCATGGTAGTGCTTGCACTGACAGAGGCATGTCGAATGTGGCCATTTCTCGGATTGACCGCAGAATAGCTGCGCAGCACAATGCTGAGCAAGTAGTTGAACAAGTGTCCGCCGTTCCGATCTGGCCGATGGACTGCACGATTGTGTCTCAGTCTCGGGTGTTGGACAATTGGTTGCCGTCCTACAATATGCGTCATAAGCATCGCCAAGCGCGCATCTTGGCTCAAGTGCGCAGTCATTCGATCATATGCTCTCGAAGCAAGGTCTCCGCCGCAGGAATGATATGCGCTTTGTCATGAAGACTTTCCCCGCGAAACATCTTTGGTGCGTAAGTGTAACGATGTCTACATACTGCATGTTGTCACATACGAGCGAAAATCGAAGCATGTCCAGGGAGTGCGCTGTCGAATTATAACGCGTTGATCTAAGCAATAAACTATAGTTGTAGTTATTATTAGCTACTTTTATCTGACAGATACCCCGGCATTTTCGCTCGTATGCTCCAGCCTGTGGTAGACTACCCACAGGTTGTGTGGTGGCGTTCACCGAAGCCTCTTTTGTGCGGTGGTGCGGTCCGCAACTGACGATCAGCCGGGACTAATGAAGAACTGGGACTCATGTTCCAGGGCACGAGGTGAAGCATGCGACTCGACCAATTCGCGATACATAGAGTGCTTGCATTGCGTTTCTTGTCAAGTTTTTGAGCGAAGTGCAATGGAGCTGTCGCTGTCGCCGGCAGTGAGAACCTGGTCGGCGGGTATAATGTATGTTGGCATTTGATTGCTTTTTACAGTCGGCGATCTGGGGCAGCGGAAGGAACTTTTATGCACGTAGGCACTGAGTTACCGAGCTATGAAGTGCCGCATCTTTGATGACTTGGTGCATCCAGCGTAGGCACTGGAGAATGTCCAGAACTCGAGCTTGACCAGTCCAGCCCTTTGACATCAACCGCGACGATGGACTGTCAGAAAATAATCTCCGGAAGAAGTGAGTTCTGCGGATGATGGCGGCCTTGCGCGCTCCAGGTTTTCCATGCAATGCTGCTCAGCGTTGTGCCTCCGTGGCAAATGTCTGCGAGATCGCATCAAGACTGGCTGGATAAATGGGCAATAGCAATGCGGTATGAGCCAGTGCGGAGACATCAAGAAGCCTTGGAGGTGCACGGTAAGCTGCAGAAACCACCTGG
>Ga0265797_10011403_pt1 | contig 11130 bp, 12 predicted proteins | sample P2T30metagenome_FD_192433 | JGI IMG/M metagenome (GOLD analysis project Ga0265797, IMG submission 192433) | Plant litter microbial communities from East Loma Ridge, Irvine, California - P2 T30 | ecosystem: Environmental > Terrestrial > Plant litter > Unclassified | place: USA: California... | reverse complement strand
GCGACATAGCAGCCCGCCGCGACTTCTACAACAGGCTCGACGAGACCATGGTCGATGTCGTGCAGCGCCGCTTCGGCGAGGGCGAGGGCTGGGACGTCAAGCGCGAGATCAAGCGCATCGAGAAGACAGCCAGCTACCTCAAGACCTACGGCGTCGAGCCATACTTCCCCTCAACGCTGGAGATGATGAAGCGCGAGATGGAGTTCCAACCGCACCCCAACGGCGGTGTTCCCAATGGCGGAACAGGAACCCCACCGCGGTACCATTAGATCTCTTGAGTGTGTGAGCTGAGGTGTGCTGACAGTCTGTAGTCCGAGGGAGTCGACCGAACAGAGGATAGATGCGACGCTGGCGAAGCTGGCACAACTCCAGCAAGCTATCAAGAAGTGTCGAAGTGCGCAGGACAGCTTGGGCCAATTGCATTCGTTCGACGACAGGAAGCCCGGGCGCTCTTCGGGGCCTCCCCCGCCGCTCCCTCCACGTCCTCCGCCTCAGCCGCCTACGAGACCTGCGCCACCTCCACCCGGATCTATCTCGGATCTCTGTCTTGGTGGTGTTGGCGCCGCTCCGGCTGCTTGATGAAACTTTGTACTTAATACTCTTGATTGAACGAATTTCCTTGATGTGTTGCATGAAGCGGGGAAGGGAAGGAATTGGGGGTTAAATTGGGGTGTGGTTCTTCTTCAGCATCATACCCGAGCATTTTTTGGTAAATGGCGGCGTTTTGGGAATTGGGTAGCCTCCTGCATGTAGCTCGCGGCGTACATTTAGTATAGTTGTCGCTTCTTTTGAAGTAGTAATTGAGAACATGACTGAAGATTTTGGGTTTGCTGCCTACATCAATGCGAAGTGAGTGATCCAACGTCAACGTAGGCTCCAGGGTGTTCGGTTTCTCGCTTGGATGCAGTGGGAGGTTTTCAGGTTTTCAAAATCTTGGTTGACTGGATTGCATGCGTCCAAAACACCGTTCGCTAGAAACATGGTGATACGCTCGCAGTTTACACCCTCTGGTCCGCATTATGGAAGGAACGAACCCGATGTGTACATGCACTCGCTCAGCTTCTTTGCGGAAATCAGGTGTAGCGGCTTGGCAACAGTGTGTCTGTGTATAAAAGATCTACCTCTGCGGCTTCCTCTCTTCTCCTTCATAATCGCGGTCTGGGTGTGACACTCCAAAAAACCTAACTGATCACACTGATGTTCTGTCTGCTCCTGCTTTTCCAAAACGTTGTCGACAAAGTGCCGATGAATTTCTGCTCCGCTCTCTTCCTCTTTGTTCAAACAACACCTCAAATGTCCATAACCACTATGGATGGTTTCCAAAAAGACAAAAGTGTGTTTATCATGTCGCGATCTTCGAGATTGGCGGGAAAAAAAATGCATTGCCGCTCATCGCATGGCTTCGGGTGCTCAAAAGAGCCCATGGAGCTCTACATGTGGGCGCTGGTGGAACTCTGGTTTTGGGACATTTCGAAAAATCACAGGCTAAGATCGCATGAGCTTTGCGGGAATTTTTACGCTTTACTGCTCTTTCGGCGCGGTGCTGTCGTGGGAGATGGGCATAAAATACGGTCTTCTGCGCCTTCGAATCTTACTTCCTATACCACGGTTTCTTTTCAAAACACCAAAACTACTGGGGTCCTCGGAAATGACCTCGGGACTGTGCTGTCTTTCTCGAAATCAAAACGCTCTGGGTACTCAGAATGTTTGCCCCGCGCTGCCTTCCTCTCTTGTTATGACGACGTTCAACTAGAACTGATCTTCTGAAACAATCTATGTTTCTCCTGATGACTTCCAAGATTCTTTCCTCCCGCCGACAGTTGAACTAGTGTCTGGAAAGTTGATCAAAAGACAAGGAAAACTCCCCATGGAGACCTCTGCTGTTGCACTGGCTGGACTTGGAAGCGTGCTACACACAAAAAACGCATGGTCAAAAGAGATATGTTGGAGGAAGAGCAGAGAAGTTGATAAACCAAACTTCCGGCGCGATCTCGGTATCGATCTTACGTTCTAGAAGCGATACAAAAGCTCTTCTGACCTTTACTTTTCTTGTCTCGTTACTTACTCTACGATCTCTTCCGATTTACCAACTTTATGCAAAATTTGGATATGTTCTGCCTCTCTTTCTTTCCCAAAGAAAAAGCTTCAGCATTGCAGCGAATGTTCGGCACGAAAAAAGAATTGGGCAGATTTCTATGTCTTTCTGTCGCTCTATCTATCCTACTATTACACTTGACGATATAAGAAAAAGTCACTACTGCACCTTCATGAAAATACTAAAATAACATACCGCATGATGTCATGTCCTGCGGAGACTCAACGTTGGCCGACGACTTCTCTACACCATCGCCTAAGAACACACTCGAAAATCTCATATTCCTGACTGATGGCTGCTCGAAAACTAGTAGCGTGGAATCCATGGCGAGTCCAAAATCGGCCTTATCGGCACCTACAGATGCGGCTGTCGCGGAATGTTATAAAAGCTCCAGAGGTTTCTCTCTTCCTACTCTTTCTATTCTTTCTACACATCAGTACTGAGAGTATTATCTTCCAAAACACCACAAATACCGGATATGGGTTCTCCTTCTAGAAAAGAAAACAACACTAGTTCATGACTTCCTGTCTTGATCTCTCCTTCTCTTTCCATCAAAGGCAAATACTCGTTGACGTATGATTCCTCGGCTCTTCTTTCGACTGGAACGCGATGTTTAATCTTCGTCAAAAGGCACACATGAGGTCGATGTGTGCGGGAAGGCAGGAAAACCCGACGTCAATAACTTCATGCTTCGCTTGCGCTTTGCGGCCTTCAAATACCGAATTATACCTACGACAGAAGTATGTGTGCGCAAATCAGTGCTGAGACCGACACAGATGGCATATCGCATGCAGCATCGCGTCTACCACGATGACTTTCGTTCAGTCCTGCAGGGCGCAGGAGAGCTGATATAAACCTCTGTCTTTCACTGCTTTCGTTACTCTTCTTAATTCAAAACATATTCCTTTATATCACCAAAACATAATCAGTGAACGAACATGATCTGCTCCTCTCCAAAAAGGAATAGCAGAAAGCGCGATGGTTGTCCTGCTCTCGATGTCTTATCGCGACAGTAGGCGAGCTTCCCAAAGAGATTCTCCGGACTGATTCCGATGCCCACAATACACATGCCAGAGGCTGATGTGGAAAACGCGTGATGAGGAGGTCATGGCCATCGTCGCACGACGGCGGAAGTGAGGTGCCTTTGCGCCACAAGTCATTTGGAGCCTATATTCACCTTCCGAGGCATACGAAGCCATTTCAAAGACTAGGTAGTTGTCGGAGTGGTGCGGTATATTGCCCTCCCGCGGCGAGCGGCCTCGGGGCTTCGTTCAGACAGCCTGTGGTAACTCTGTGGACACCCGCAATCGACGAGTTTCGATGACTTGCCTGATATGGAAATGCGCTGGAACTGCACACTAGCCCATGACAGCTTAGCGCACACCATGCCCTAATCTAATGCTCCGGCCTCCAGCCACCACACTTTATCACTCGAAACCTCTGGTTCAACACCATGGCGTCGACAGCGCAGTACGCTTGTGGTATCTGCAGAGAGCGCAAAGTTCGATGCGATCGCGCGCTTCCAAAATGTAGACGGTGCGATCGTCTCAATCAACCATGTGGCTATCAAGTGCACTCGCGTCGCACACGCGACGATCAGCTCAAACAACTTCAGGAACGGCTGGCCAAAACGGAGGCTCAGCTTGCTCTTACCGCGCAAAACTCATCTACGAAGACCACACCTCAGGCGCAACCAACTCCCATTTTACAGCATACGGCTGCGAGCACTCCGATGGACCTTGATAATATGAGAGAGACGAGTGCTGTCATCGATGCGGCAACAAATGGCTCATTTGTTCCAGACGTTGATCTATTTACCTCTTTCCCAGAAGGCATGGACTCTGGCATGACGTTTGACTGGATGAATCAGCCGCTGACGACACTCGAACCAATGGATGATTTACTTCTCAATCTGCCTCAAAAAGCGATCCAGAGCGGGCCAGAAGAAGACTTATCTCCAGCAGATATGAGGTTACTGCACGACCGCTACTTCGAATCCGTTTACTATTCGTTTCCGTTCGTAAACAGAGATAGGTTCCTGGTTGAGTCAACAGTGAGCGGTGGCCCTGCGGTCAAGGCTTTGGTCTATGCTGTTGCGCTTGCGGGTTGTTGTCGCACTACCCCTGAAGACTCCGAGCGACAATCGATATGCTACAGGCTAGCGCGTGATTATGCCGAGAGATGCGAGCGAGAGGACTACATGAGTGATCTGAACTTCCTCCAGGCTTTGCTGTTGATAGGCCGTTTTGAGGCCATGAGCCGGAAGCTGGAGAGAAGTTGGCTGACTTTAGGACGCGCCGCTATGCTTTGTAGGCTCTTGAGGCTACATCGAATGGACGAAGTCAGTCATGATCAAAGTACTGAGAGCGGAGAAAGCCAGAATAGCTCTCTTTTTAGCTTGCCGCATACTGAGGATTTGGTGCTACTGGAAGAGCGACGGCGCACGTTTTGGGCCTTATACATATTGGAAAGCTACGTGAAAACACGTAGCGGATTACAGTGTCAGCTGGGAGACGTCAAGGTGCGGAATGTGAACCTCTATGCCTTTAAGGGACTGACACAGTATCCAGGACTTTCGAATCAACTTACCATCGCCAGGGCTTTTGGATTCGAGTTTAGTACCGCTCAAGATGCCTTCTGTTCTAGACCTGGGTACCGAATCCGGTCTCCAGATATCGTCCTACGCAGGCTGCGTTCTGATGGTTGAGCTGGCCTTACGCTGCTTCGACCATGGGCAACAACGTGACAAACCAGGTTTCTGGGACGATTACTACGCCTTAGTCAAGAAGACTGACGATCTCTTCGTTCTCCTCAAACGTCATCTCAACGCGAGTTCCATTCGTGAAGATCCCGTAGCATTCAGTCTCTACATGAACCTGCGCGCTACAGAAATATTCTCCCATGAATCAGCCATCATAAAGAGCGAGGATCAAGAACTACCACCATTGATGGTAGCCGAAAGCCAACGTCGCGCGACTGTTGCTGCGTTCCAGATATGCAGCGCGGTAGGGCTAAATCTGCCATCGCCGCGCAAGGAAAGTAGCGACATCATCATGTTGCAAGCTATCTTCATTGCCTGGCCTTTGACTATGGCATTGAAGGCACTGCATCGCGAACTCGTCAATGAAGGGGGAAAGGAGACTATCAGTGGTGTAGTCGCTTCCACGCGCTTGCTTTTCGCGGCTCTAGATCACATTGAAGAGTCGGAAGGATACTGGCACCAAAGCGTGACGCATGTTGGGGCTAAGGTACAAGAATGGGAAGAAAAGCACGGGTTAGAGCCGGTGGCTCTGTGACAACCTTTTGTCTTCTCTTCGATGCACATAGCGGGAAAGTGGCGACATTTCCACCACACCACCTCATGACTACAAGAAAGATTCTGGTAATTCGCATTTCGTCCGACATAAGCCCGACCTTTTCCGTATGATATCCTCCGATAGATGTTCTGCTTCTTCATTCGAACGTCATCGTTTCGAAACATGAATGTCCCCAGGAGGTAGTCGGTCACTCGGACTCCGTGTCCGTGTCCGTGTCCACACCTTACACCACCTCTCCTGCTGTTATAGTCTCGTCGCTACATGTTGAGCTCATTGCTGTTCTCCTTATCCCTTTTACTTCTTACGAAACTGTTCCAAGATTTATCGAAATTGTACTTACGTCTGCGAGAACCCCATGCCATTGAGGACTGATTGAACCCTTTAAACATGGACTACACAAGTACACAACCGAGCCCGAACAACTTGGATCGCGAGAAGAATGCAGAATCGGCAGATTTGAGTACTCAGAGCTCACCTGCCGATGGCGTTACTACCACCGCCGGGCCAAGTCCTCGCAATATCCGTGGCTGGAAGGTAAGCAAGCCACCGGCACTTATTCTCATATATGCCATCACATCCAGAATGAATGCTAACATAATACTTTTCCTTCCGCCTAGTGGGCAACCGCATACTCCGCCATGCTATCAACAACCCTCCTCTTCGCCCTCGACAACACCATCGTCGCCAACATCCAACCAGCCATCATCGCTGACTTCGGGCACCTCGAACTCTTATCATGGATCGGAACGGGTTTCGCCCTCGGCACCATGTTCATCTTGCTCTGGGGCAAGATTTACGGCGTTTTCAACATCAAGTGGGTGTATATATTCAACATCTTCTTGTTCGAGGCTGGCAGTGCGCTCTGTGGTGCTGCGCCGAGTATTGAGGCGCTTATTATTGGGAGAGTTGTTGCGGGTATTGGGGGGTCGGGCATGTACTCGGGTACGCTGACGTATGTGTCGGTTCTTTCAGATGAGAAGGAGAAGCCGGCGTATCTTGCGGGGAGTACTGTTGTTTGGGGAATTGGTAGTGTCTTAGGCCCAGTGGTGAGAATAACCCTACAACTCTTTCCTTGCTGGGTGTATGCTAAGTTTCCATCATTAGGTCGGCGGCGCCTTCGCGGCAAGTAGCGCCACTTGGAGATGGGTATGTCGTTTCGTCTTTTCATCTTGGGGTTCTTGCCATGAGTACTGATCATGGGCTAGGGGTTCTACGTCAATCTTCCCATTGGTGCTCTCTTTGCACCCGTTTACTTCCTCCTGTTCCCCAGTATCGACCCCTATCCATCCAAGACGCTCACCGAGAAGCTGCGCCTTGTCGACTGGGTCAACGCCGTCATCTTCCTTGCTGGTTCCGCCTGCCTAACCATTGTGCTCACCTTCGGCGGAGTAATCTACCCGTTCAGTTCGGGAACTGTCATCGCGCTGTGGACCATCACGGGCGTTTTGCTTGTCGTCTTCATCATCACGCTGAAGTTTCATCCGCTCGTTACCAAAGAGAATCGACTATACCCACTGCATTTCTTCAAGCAACCGACATTGATCAACATGCAACTTCAGGTGTTTCTATCCTCTGGTATTATCCTGGTAAGCTGCTTCCGAACAATGATGAAGTCAAGATGCTAACCTATCCCCAAGGCCATGACTTACTACATACCCCTCTATTTCCAATTCGTCAAGGGCGATGGCGCACTTGAGGCCGGCGTTCGTCTCCTACCATTGATCATGTTCATGGTCTTCGCGTCAATGGCGAACGGCTTCTTGATGCCGAGGTATGGCTTGATACCTGTCTGGTATATCGGAGGGAGCACACTGGCCCTTATTGGCACGGCTCTGATGTGTAAGACTTTGCATCGCATCCGGGTTTTAAGTAACTTCACTAACGTTTTTCGCAGACACCGTCGATGAGGCTACACCCAATGCCAATATCTATGGCTATAGCACTCTCGTAGGAGCTGGCACAGGGTGTTACATCGTCGCAGGTTTCGCCATCGTGCAGTCTTTGGTTCCTGTTCATGATATAGCCAACGCCGTTGGTGCCATGACCATCAGTCAAGACCTCGGTATGGTCCTCTTCCTCGCCATCAGCGGCAGCCTCTTCCATAACGTTGCTGTCGACAAAGTCGGCAAGGCACTCCCGGACGTCTCTCCCACAGACATTGGGAACTTGATCGCGGGATCAAGCAGCAAGGCCTTCCAAGCATTGTCCGACGAAGAGAAAGCTTTAGTCATTCCTGAGATAGCCAGTGCCATGACCAGCATCTGGGCTTTCTTTCTTGCTGCTGCTGCGCTGAGCGTGGTATGCTCGGTATCATTGCTGGTGAGTTCTCTCGAAGATTTGCCTTCCTTCCGCTGGATATTGTTTACTAACGTCCACGACAGAAAGCCAAACTCGGTGATGGGAGGAAAGGTGCTGCGATCCCTGCAGCATGAGACGCACCGTTACTGTAAGTGCACATGTCAAGCGAGGGGAATCGTCTCGATTGGTGGCGGCTTCCACTTCAAGATATACTTTACTCTTCACTGTTCGAACAGGAAGTCGTAATCTATTCGTTGCGTAATCTATCTTGTTGCCATGATCAGTGAATCCCTGAAGTACACAGCACCCACAGCACATATCGGCAGCAAAACCTGAGGCGGAGATTTCGTGATGTTGAATCTGGATGCATCCGCCCACGATCCGCCCTGGCCGACTGGCGAGAGGGGTGAATCCAGCAGGCGACCAATAGAGAAAGAGCGGCCGTTTGTGTCCGCTCCTACCTACCTTCTCATGGCTCCGGGGGTACCGACGACTCTTGAGACACTTGTTCAGATTAGGACAGGTCTTGCAAACAATCGCAAAGTGTCAATGCGAAAAAAGACTAAGGATGTATTATCGGAAAATGATTCAGTTGTTGAATGCCATCGTAGAAGAAGCTATTGATGGTTCCAGCGAAGTGGAGCTCGAACTCCGCGCGGGAGCCCCACATTTCCCGGTCGGCAGAACCTTCCGCCGCCCAAAATTTCGAGCCGTCCCAGGTACTTTCCAGCGCAACTTCCAAATCTCACCCTGCTACAATCTACTCGCCTCCAAGCACCCGTCACGATGTTCGCCGTTCCCGGATGGAACGTTGCCGCGCAGGTGAAGACTCAGGTCGAAGTACCAAAGCCGAAAGATTCTACGAAACCTGGAAAGAAGGCGCAGAAGCGGAAAGAGAAGCGCGAGGAACAGCAGGTCAATGCGGACAATCTTGCAGAGCAATGGGACAGCATAGCCAATGGAAAAGGTGCGGAAGTGGTGAGAACTGAGAAGACCAAGAAGCCAGAGGCAGCAAGTGTGGAGGCGACAGATGAGGCAGGGCAAGACAAGCGTGGGAAGAAGAGGAAGAGGGGAAAGGCTGGAGGTAACAAAGACAAGGAGGCAGACGCGGATGGCGCAAAAGAAGGGGACGCGAATACGGCGGCGGTAGCTGAGCCTGCAGAGGCTAAAGCAGATGCTGCGAAGTCTGCTGAAGAGAAACCCGCAACAGCCGACAGCGAGGCAAAGCGCGAGAAGAAGAAGCGCAGGAAGGAATCCAAAGCCGATAAGCTCCTCGCCGCAAACGCAAACGGCACGAACCCCGCCTCCGCGACTCCAGTCCTGGAGAACCTCCTTCCCGAACCCAAGGGCCTCACACCTCTCCAGCGATCGATGCGCAGCAAGCTCGCTAGTGCGCGATTCCGTCACTTGAACGAAGCGCTTTACACAAAACCCTCTGCGGATAGCGCGTCTCTGTTCAAGGAAGACCCATCGATGTTCGAAGACTACCATCGCGGTTTCGCACAACAAGTCGAAGTATGGCCATCGAACCCCGTAGACGGCTACGTAAACAGCATAATCGTACGAGGCAAGCTACGGAACAAGGACATACGTAAAGAGCGAAGAGGCCCACCAAAAAACGCAGTTCGCAGAGGCCCCGGTTTCGAGGAAGAAGAGACCACAGCCATCGCACCTCCCCGCGGAGACGCGAAGCCTCTCCCACGAGACTTCAAGGGCCACTGCACCGTCGCTGATCTGGGCTGCGGAACAGCCTCGCTATCCTACCGCCTCCAACCGCACCTCAAATCGCTCAACCTAACATTCCACTCCTTCGACCTCTCCAAGCCCACCGGTCCCTCCGCCGACCTCGTAACAATCGCCGACATCTCCGCGCTGCCCATCTCCGAAAACAGCGTCGACGTAGCCATCTTCTGTCTCGCACTCATGGGCACAAACTGGCTCGACTTCATCGACGAAGCATACCGTATCCTCCGCTGGAAGGGCGAACTCTGGGTCTCGGAAATCAAATCGCGTTTTGGACGTGTGGACAAGAAGAAGGGCGGTGTGCCTATCAACTCCATCGGCTCCCTCAAGAAGACTATGGACAAGAAGCCTCCCAAGGCGAAGAAAGCTAAGGCTGATAAACCACCTGAGGAAGGCCCTGTAGACTCAGAAGATGAGGAGGAACTCGCGGTCAATGTAGATGGCCAGGAGGGTAAAGAGGGAACGGATGTTTCTGCGTTTATTGAAGTGCTGCGGAAGCGTGGATTCGTTCTTGATGCTTTACCCGAGAGGCCGGGCGATGCTATTGATTTGAGCAATAAGATGTTTGTCAAGATGCAGTTTGTCAAGGCAGCGCATCCAAGCAAGGGTAAGAACGCGAAGGAGGATCAGAAGACGGGAGCTGTGGCGCAGAGAGGTGGGGGTATGAAGTTTGGGCTCAAGGGGAAGAGGTTTGGTGCTGGTGATGGAGATGACGAGGGCGATGCAAAGGACGGTGCGGTCCTGAAGCCGTGCTTGTACAAGATTAGGTAGACGTGGGAGTGCATTGTCATGATACGAAGCGCGTCGAGGGGCGTTGAAAGCCTTTCTTCATTTGATCTATCTTATCTTCGTAAAACTACGTTAATGCATATGAAGCTTCTTCGCTTCTAATCCTGTTCCCTGGTAATACATGCATGCTATCGATGCCATGCCGTGAGTTCGTCAACTCATGTCCTCGTCATCGAGACTCCTTTGAACTGTTCAGATCTTTCCAAAGGGTTAAATCTGACTGAGTGAGACTACAGCGGGTGTAGGCGAGCGCCATGCGATCCTGATCTTATGATGCTGTGGTCGTCTCGTTGACTAACCACCGAGAAGGAAACTCGCAGCATGCTCAACATTGCCTCCGAACATCTCCAGTGCTTGTATGGCTTCCTGCTCTGAACAGCCAAACATGCCAGTGAGTTGCTGAATGTTCTCCTGAGGGAATTTGCTTGTGGGTGCAGCTGCTACGGGCGCTTTGGACGCTGTGGGTTGGGCTTGCGGCTGCGCTGATTGAGAAGATGATGACGATGCTCCAGCATTCGAAGGACCAGCTGCAGCGCTACCTTTCGGTCGAACAGCACCAGTCTTCGCACCAATCTCCTCTCCGTTAGGACCTTGGACAGTTGGCTCGTTCATTTCCGCCTCCTCAAAGCTCCTAGGGATTTCCGACTCGTGCAAGAAGGGGACTTCTTGACCTTCGAAGCATAGGGCGTTCTTCTCGAGATCGATCTTGGCGCGGTAGCGCTTGAGCATGTCCAGACCAAACAGTAGGTCGACGTCCTTGCCCTCCATGACTGTGAAGGCGCAGGGCATGACCGCGCCTCCAATCTTGATCTCGGCGTGATGTACACGACCCAGAATACGGGCAGTGCCGACACCGCGTGCCATACCGGCATATCGGACGTCCATCAG
>Ga0265797_10011399_pt1 | contig 11134 bp, 7 predicted proteins | sample P2T30metagenome_FD_192433 | JGI IMG/M metagenome (GOLD analysis project Ga0265797, IMG submission 192433) | Plant litter microbial communities from East Loma Ridge, Irvine, California - P2 T30 | ecosystem: Environmental > Terrestrial > Plant litter > Unclassified | place: USA: California... | reverse complement strand
AAGGGTTAGGGTTAGGGTGGAAGTAAGGGTGGAAGTAAGGGTGGAAGTAAGGGTGGAAGTAAGGGTGGAAGTAAGGGTGGAAGTAAGGGTTAGGGTTAGGGGTTCAATTTAGAATATCGAAATGCAGCCTAGCAGATGGCGGCAAAGATAAGCTACATACATTGAAGGTCAGACTGCGGAGAGGAGAGACAAATCCATGCGCTTCTCCCTCTGACCGACTGAGCCAGTCGGATCGGGCTGGGTACCGGATACACCATTCCCCTTTCATGTGCCACCATGCCTGCAGAGGATGGATCACGTATAGCCTTCGCGGGCACCCGACGATCCCATCGATGATTCCCATGGTCCTTCCTGACGATACACCCACCGGATGCACGCCCCATGGACAGACAGCGTTGGCCGGTATCCCGCCATCAGGTTTCACTCCCTCCTCCAGATCAGGTATCGTTCGATCGAGTGGCAGCCGACTGCCTACGCCTGCTGTGGCACGAACGATATCCTCTCCGGCAAAGAGCCTTAACGAATCCACGTAAGACAATCCCAACCGATGGAATCTGCATTCAACGCCGCCAGGCGACACGGTTATCTCAAGTGTAAGGCTCGAGTTCCCGTCGGTTCGATCAGGAGCCGATACCACCCAATCCAGGGCACGTTCGCCTCCCTTGACCCGGTCGACACCTCACTTCCGGGGGAATGTGCACGTCTCGTGATGACAGGTCGAACGCACGCAGCACGCACGCCGACTCTCCCACCCTACTACGCGGCCACAGCCAGCCGAGTGTGAACGGGTCCTGAGATGGAAGCGCTGAATCCACAACGCTACCTAAGGAGAACCTCCCCCTAGAATGGCAAACCCATGCCAGGTATGCGAAAGGTCGTACAACCAGACGCTACGAGGTACCACCCCGAGAAGTTATCCGCGCTCACTTCTAGGAGCATCTACCACAAGAGTAGACCAACAAAGATCGTGCCGGAATCCACTGGCGTCCGACCACAACACCTGGAGTCCACCAGCAATGCCGTCGCTCACCGAAACCGCCTGGAATCCACCAGCTTCAGCTCTGGTGACTGTCGTTCATCTACCCTCCCAGCAGACGGCGTCTGGAGTCCACCAGCAACGCCACGAGGGAGGCCACATCCCAAAGGACGAGGCTCCCAGACATCCTCAGGTCATGACAATGTCAGTCCGTCATCGGACGCGTCGATTCAATCATGAGGCAGCCGATCTATTTCGTACCATCTGATGGAGTAAAGTCACGTGATATCAGTGTCTCGGAACCCTCGGGCAGATCCACGACGGAGGGTTCTTCGGCGAGTTCCATCCGCTCTGAGTAGACTGCACCAAGTGCAGAACGAATAGCAGCGAGCGCTCGACCGATCCGATAATATTGTCTCGTGTTCAATAGAAAGTCCAAATCCGTGAAGCTGGCAGAGGAGCCAATCCCGAGTTGTCTTGCCATCTCGATCTTGCGTTGACGTTCGACTCCAGACAGGTGAGGAAGTTGTGGAAGGCGTGTGCAAGTCTCGTGACCACGACGAAACATAACGTTCGGGCTGCAAACACATCCCTTACCGAGTTGGAAGCGTCCCATCCTATACCTCACCAAATTCTGCTGGTGTTCCAGAGGAGCAAAGAAGACGCAGTCAGCACCGTACAGCGCGGTTGTGGAACGAGAGAGCGCAGTCAGCCGGGTCAGATGTCGTGACAAACAGGATCGCATCATTTCGACATGTCGTAATCCCCGGAGACGAACACGAAGGAGGTGACGTGAGCAAGTCGAGGAGCGATCTCGACCGACGATCGAAGTCCAATCCGGTGCGCTCCGAAGACTATCGATGAAAGGGCGACCTACGGGGGCTCGGGGTAAGAAGGCTCGCGATCGCAAGCAGGAGTTGAGCGGACTATCAGGAGGCGCCAGGTGGAGTAGCCGTTGAAAGGAAGCATGGAGGTGCCGAAAACGAATCTCGGGCTCAAGCACTCCGCAGAGGCTGGCACCGACCGCAGACCCATCGGGACTGCAATCGAGGATCCACCCGATGAGGTCTTTCCAACCCGTCGTCGCTGCTCGAAAGGCCTGCTTGTTCAATTCGTTCTGACATGACCAGGCGAAGACCAGAGGAGCACCATATTCAAACATAGGGGCGATATACCTGCCGTATATACGCAAACGATGTGCCGGGCCCCAGCCGTCCGAGTGAAGACGCAGGAAAGATGCACGGCCGTTTGCCTGGGCGATGCGTTTGTGGAGATAGGAGGAGAAGTCGATGCCATTCGATTTGACGGGGAAGCCGAGGTAGGTGTAAGACTCGACGACCGGCAAAGGCCTCCCACAAACGAGGACGGGTTCGGAGAGGGAGTCGAGAGCGGCCTGACGTCCAAGAACGAGACCGCACTTTTTGACATTCACAGCTATGCCAGCCTCAGCACTCCACTGCGTCAGAAGATCGGCGAGGCGACGCAGTGAGGACAGGTTTTGTGCGATGAGAACGCCGTCGTCGGCATAGAAAAGGCTGTGAGGAATGTCCGTGGCAGAATCGTTCAAACGCACGATCAACTCGTCGATATAGATGTTGAAGAGGTAAGGTGAGAGTGGTGAGCCCTGCAAGACGCCTCTAGTGCGAGGGAACCAATCAGAAGATTGACCGTTGACGAGCACGCGCGAACGTAGGCCTCGAAAGGTGAGACTTTCTATCAGATCAAGAATTCTGCCCGGGCAGCCCCGTTTCACCAGCAGAGAATGGAGACGGGTGTGGTCGACCATGTCGAACGCCTTTTCAAGATCTATGAACGCAGCGTAACGCACCTGATTGGTCGAAAGCAGGTGATGCACGACCGCGGCGTTGGTGAGAGTCGAATAGTCGCCACGAAAACCAGCTTGGGTGGGATGCAGCTTTGCCCAACCGGACTTGTCGAAAAAGTGTACGAGCAAGAGCCTCTCGAACAGTTTACGGTGCATACATATCAGAGTGATAGGTCTGACATTGTCGACGTCTCGAGGATGGTTCGTGTCCTTGGTTACCATGTGTATGTGTGTCGAGTTCCACGACGCAGGACTACGTCCACTGGCTAGGCAAAGGTTGAACAACCGACACAGCACTCCGGGATAAGTTGACGGAAGAAGCGCTTTGATGACACGCATGTGGACGCCATCCAAGCCACAGGTCTTACTCGCATCCTGGCTGCGAATCTCCCGCGTCACGTCGCTTTCGGAGAGCTCGTCATGTGCTTGGTCTGCTTCAGTGGCGCCAACAGATCCGCCACATACCAGCGCTCGACCGGCGTACCGTTCTGCGAGCGAGTGGGATATCTCTCGCAAAGCCGAGATCCCGCCTGCACGTCCGCGCTCCGAAGGTAAGATGTCACCATTCTCTCGAGACTCGACCGCAGCCGACTTGTAGAGCAGAGTGCTGACTTGTGGGTCTTGTCGATGGGCGGGAACGTTCTTCTTGTTCACAACAGCCGTCGGAGATGATCTTCTCTGACCCAAGAACCTTCGACAGATCGATTGGACCAGAGCTATCAGACGGCGTTCCACCATCGCGGCATCGGCAGGCACCGCGGACAGCAAGCCGAGCGAACGCGTGCCCTCGTCGAAGGCGGCGCACATGTCTCTTCGAACCTCTTCGTCGGCTAGCCTGCCTAGACGGAAGCGAATGGTGGCTGGTGCATCACCCGAGCACGGAGCTGCGGTCTGGTGAGCTTTCAGGTGCAGGCAGAGTGTGTAGGCATGATCGGTGGGCAAACCCACCGACGAGTTGTCCAGCAAGAGTAGATTTGCATCGGCAACGCGACCAGACCTGACGAAGCAGTGATCCACAGTGAGCAGCTTCCTCAAGATAGCCTTGGCGGAAAGGCCAGGATGTGGCAGAGCACTAGGTCTGGAACCTTCGAGGGTCGCGAACCCGTGCGAGCGGGCAAAATCAGACAGAGCTTCCACCCTCTCAGGCGGGCCAGGTCGGCCGGATTGGGTCTGAAGCCACGGCAGGCGCGCGTTGACGTCTCCTAAGACAACATGGGACGCGGTCACCGAGTTCAGAGCAGCGATCACATCGTCACTCGACATACTCGGCTGCAGATAGAGGGCTGAGAAGGAGAGGGCATCGGCGTCGAATGTGATGGTCGAAGGTGTAGTCCGGACGTCTCCCACGAGGTGACCTCGTGCTGATGCCGAAGCCAGAAGGTATATCCCACCGCCGTTACGAGTACGCTGGAGCGATGGTGGGGGAAGAGGTGTCGAAGCGACGAAGCGACGATCTCGGACGTGCCGTTCGTGCCCGACGAACCAGGTCTCCGCAAGGAAGAGAAAGTCGAAGGAGGTGTGCAGGAGCTTGAGGCAGGCCGCCCACGTCATCTGGTCCAGTCCATTCACATTGACATAGCCGACTCTGAGGCTAGACGTGCCGCCTCGCGAGTGAGCCGATCCTGCAGACTTCCTGTTCGAAGGCTGCTGTGACTTTATCTTGCCTTGCCCGTGCCCGGATGGCTTTCTTTCCTGCGCCATCGGCAGAATGGAAATCGGCCGCCAACTTGCTGGCCAGGGTGAGTGGCAGAGCTTCTTCTCCTTTGGCGTCAGACGAAGAGACGTCGGCGTCTGAAGGACAGACTTCGCCTGAGACTTCGACACGGAGCGGTCCAGAGCGGATGGGTGAGGAAAGTGAGGGGGGTGTGGGAGGACTCGTCACGGCCCGCAGAGCAAGACCTTTCGCTTCGTGTATGCCCAGATACTCCTCCGGCGACAGACTGTTCTCTCGTGTCCGGTCACCGTCCTCACACAGGCCCCCAATGATCTCGTCCAACTTGGCTCGGGCGTCGACCAAGCTATCGATCAAGCGGAGTGGTGAAGACCGAATGCGGTCCACCTTCACGACGCCCGCGTCGGCCGGCTCTGTCTGGGAGGAAAGCTCCAGGCCGCCCTCACCACTCACCTCTGCCACGGTGGCAGGTATGGTGGGGACTGGGGCGAAGAAGTGCAGACGACGCTTGGTCGACGGCGGAGTCGCTTGCGCAGTCGCCTTTCGTTTCAACGGAGTGGGTGCGACGGTAGGAGACGGACCCTCTTGCAGAAGCAAGCCCAGGCGACAGTGTTCGGGTCCCTTGTCTTCGAAACCAGTGCGGACACCTTCGACGATCGAACGGAAGGCGTCACGACCGAGTTGCGTCTTGGCCCATTCGATGTAGGCGGCGTTGCCCAGGGTGGGGCAAGCGAACTTGCCGTTGGTGGTGCAACACCACCTGCGGTAGTACCTGTCCTCGCCGTCACGCTTCCCCGCCAGGTTCTTGACGTAGTTGCCCTTCCGTTCCCTCTCGGAGGAGGAACAACTCTTACAAGGCAGGAACGAGGCGTACCTGGCGTGTATCCCCTCGGCGACCAACGCCAAGCCACCTTCCGGACTGACGGTCGAGGCTTTCCTGGTGCGGCGTGGAGCAAATCTGTTAGAGATGGGCATTGAGATATGGCAGTGGGCGAGATGTCTGGAAGAGTGGTGGGAGGATTTAGCAGGACCCAGAAACAGCTCGTACTTATAGCCAGGAGCACACATCGTGAGAGCACGTCGGATCCGATCGATCGCTCATGTGGCCGTGATATCGTTTCGAAACCTACATCGCCCAGCCTCCGTCACGCTGCATGCGTCGTGAGGTGGCGGCTGGCGTGCATGAGGCGCCCGCATAAAAATGCACACCTCGTCCGATCGAGTGCGAGATGAGACGAGCGCGACGACTCCAGCACAAATCCAGTCAGGCCCCGGTCGATCGGAGGAGCCAGCGTCACATCATGGTAGAAGGATCAGGACAAGGCAAACGGATGGGAGAATCACAGGTATCGCGAAGGGCCGGAGCGGGCATACGAGATCTACATAGGCTGGACAATCTCTTTCGTACCATAGCATGGTGTGTAATCACGTGACGTCCGTCTCTTCCAGGAAGGCACCGTCCTGGGTGAAGGCGTCTTCCTCCTCCTCGTCTCGCGTGGGTGTAGACGGTGACAGGATAGAAGGGTCTCGACAACCGCGGCCCATGTCCTCGAACGGTATGTCCTCGAGCCTCAAACGCACCGGAGGCTCCTCTCCACCCAAGGCCCCTTCCACCAGCCGCCACGCACGTTCGACCATCGCTGCGTCCGGACGGTTGTGACGTCGCAGGATACTCAGCCATGCATCGAACTGCGCGGAGGAGAGCGTCTGCTCGACCCAACTGTTCGTCACCACGGTGCTGGGCAAGAGGGCGAAGATGCCGGGGCCAAACTCGCTCCGCAAACGCGCCCACCGCTCCCCATACTGCAGCTGATGCTCGAAACGCCTCTCCTGTCGCCGGTACTCTTTTCCTTTCGGATCCAGGTCGGGGTGGGCTTCTTTGAGCCTGGCCCTCTTCACCTCGCCGAACTTTTTCTTCCAGCCGAGGTTGGGTTTGACGGTCGGTCGGAGGAGGGTCTGGAAAGCGTCCCAGAAGTCAGCCAGCCTTCCCCGGTGCACGATGGCGCGGACGAAGTCGTCGGCGTCGTCGCAGAGCGCCCAGTACGCCGACACGTGTACGGCAACGATGGCCTCCTTGTCCTTTCCCTCGGGCACGCGGTTCCCCCATTCGCCCCGGAGCGCGGTCGTCTTGCGTTCGACGTCGCCCTTCGTTTCATAGATCAGACCTTCTCGCCACTTACGGCAGAGACCGAGCATGTCTTCCATCGCTACCGGACCAGCGACCTCGAAGACGGCGTCGAGGATCCTGTCGGTTGCCGCCTGAGAGGGTCGCGATGCTCTGCCCAGCCCAAGCTTGAGCATCGCTTCAGCTTCCGCCCGGTCGGATCGTGTGACGCCGGTACCGATCTCCTCGACCGCGGCAGGTGTCGACATCCTCGTGGCATGGGCGGAGAGCGCGCTTCCATCCGGCAAACCGGCGGGAGAGGGTGTCGTGGCGGCCTCGCGCGGTGACGAGGGCGACATTGCTCGCTCGAGGGCCGATACATCGCCTTCCCCAGCGAGAGAGGGTCCGGCAACACCTTCGACGCTTTCCTCGACGACAACATCGCCCCCATCCTCGTCGACAATGGTGGCTTTGGATCGTTTCCTTCGACCTTGCTCCCCCTCGATGGTCTGTTCCGCATTCTGCCGACGCTTGCGCTCACGCTCTCGTTTGCGGTTTTTGTTGGTGGCGGCGAGGACGTAGCGTGGCAGCGCTGCCTGTCTCTCCGTAGCAGAACGTTGTGATGCCGACACGAAGAGCGGCCCCGGAGTCTCGGTCAATTCGCGGTGTCGCCTCTCATCGACGAAACCTTCGCCGTTGCAAGCAGAGCAGGAGTAACGTTCGCCGTTCGACCGTCGAGGTGAAGGCGTCTTCTGGAGCGAGGCCATAGCATGAAAAGAGATGTCAGGACACGCGTGCAGAGCGAGAGAGGTGCGAGCGAGCGCGGTGCTCCTCACCAGGACGGCAGGGCCATCACGACCCTCACGCGAGACCTGCTCCGTCGTGGTGGCGGCGTGACGACGTGCATTGCATCGTTTCGATTCATGTCCGCGTGGACGGATTGGGAGTGGTGGCGCACAGGGCGAACGCTCCGGACCGGAGAAGCTTAAGCAGACGTCAGCCCACGCCCGCAGCATTCGACAAGCCTCCCAGACCATCACCGTCACCCTAAAGGTGCAGAACCGTGCTCAGGCCGCACGGTTTTCACATCCTGCGGCCAATAGAGGCCCATGGAAGGGCGTTCTTGCTTTACGCGTCGGCCGCTCGTCTATCTGCAGGTGCGCAGCCACCGACATGTGCTGGGCGCACCGTATAGGTGAAGCCGGCGCTGGAGTCGCGAGGCAATCTCAAGGGTTAGGGTTGTTTTTTTCGCGGCCGTATCTAAGCCGTCTCGCGCCAGCGCGGTCACCGCCAAGCTCGCTTGGGAATTTCGCAGTCACGTCAACGTCCTCGCGGGGCCCGTGGGGCATCTGCTTGCCGCACCGCGCACCGACTGCACAGCGCTATGGATGGACAAAATGGGAGCAAGAAAAGAGGCAGACCGTCAAAGTATGCGAGCGCGGAGGACAAAGCACGCGCGGACGTCGAGCGCAGGCGTGAGCTTCGGCGCAAGGAAGCCCACGAACGACGCGAGCGATTACACGCCGAGTTCTACGGCCTCGAATACACCCCGCCTCAGGAGGACGAGAAGCAGACCGGTTTCCGGATCGTTCTCGAAGACCCGGGCGGATTGAACACGAAGCGTCTCGAGGCGAACCACCTAGAAGAAGAGTTCCGGCCGGCTTCCCAACAGGACGGCGCCGACCATCGACGCCACACGCCGGAAGCACGCACGAGACGGCTCGCCGATCCGCCAGACCCAAAACTGTGCGGAGAACAACTACGGGTTGCCGACTTGGTGGCTTGGGGCGACAATGTATTCTACACCGGCGGTGCCGGGACGGGCAAGTCAACAGTCCTTCGAGCGATCGTCAGGGAACTGCGTGAACAGGGCCGAAGGCCCCAGGTCGTGACACCCACCGGTATCTCTGCGCTCAACGTCGGCGGCAGCACATACTTCTCATGGGCGGGCTGGAGCCCGGGGGTCACGAAAAAGTCGATCCGCGAGATCGAAACGATGGCCATGTCGAAAGAGCGTCGACAGCGGATCAAAGACACGGATGTACTCATCATAGACGAGATTAGTATGCTCGAGTCGAACCAGTTCCGACGTCTGGACAGGGCGTGCCGGGCGGCGAAGCAGTGCGATCGGCCGTTCGGCGGCTTGCAAATCATCGTCACGGGCGACTTCTACCAGTTGCCCCCGGTCAAGCCGTTCTTCACGTGCTTCGACTGCGGCGTCGAACTGAAGACGAGAGCGCTTTGCCGCGGGTGTCAGGCACTGACCGTCGACGGGGGCGATCCATACCAATCGCGACCAGCGAAAGACTGCCGGCGGTGCTGCGCCCCGTTGCACAAGCAGATGGACTGCCCGAGGTGTAAGAATACGTTCGACAACGACAATCAATGGCCGTTCCGCAGCGACACATGGGCCGGGTGCGACTTCCAGTGCGTCTCTCTGACGGAGGTGCACCGTCAGAGCGACCCCACGTTCGTCGGCATTTTGAACACTCTGCGGGTCGGCGACAGGTTGGACAAGCACCAGCTGTCGCTACTCGACGGGCGGAAGAACGACGTCGGCGAAGCCATCGAGCTTTCGCCCAGGCGAGACGAAGTCGAGCTGAAGAACCGTAAAGGGTTCGAGGCGATCAAGCACCCAATCCACGCCTACAAGTGCCAGGACTACGTTCACATCCAAGCACATCACCCGCATCTCGAGGGCAAGAAGGAGCGGGACGGACAGGGCAACTTGGTGGGCTGTCAAGATCACCGTTTTCCCCCGTTGCTGGAAACCAAGCTCGGGATGCCGGTCATTCTTCTGGCAAACATTGACCCCAAAGCCGGACTCGTGAACGGCAGCCAGGGCCGGATCGTCAGGTACGAGCACCACGAAGCGCTCATGGAAGCAAGGCAGCGCAGGTTGCAAGCATCCGGAGAGTTCGGGCATCTGGAAGAGCACCAGATTGTGCTCTGGACGGAGCAGCAGGTGCCCGACTTCCCACTGCCCGTGGTCGAGTTCGAGAACGGCAATGAGCGTCCCGTGTATCCGGTCTGTCAGGACACCGAGCTAGGCGACCCGGCGCCGTTCAGTGTGGTAGCACGCACTCAGATTCCGCTATTGCCCGCTTGGGCGATCACAATCCATAAGTCGCAGGGCATGACTCTCGAAAAGGTGGTCGTCAACCTGGACCGTATCTTCGAGCCGCAGCAGGCATATGTGGCACTATCTCGAGCCCGCAGTATGGACGGGCTGAAAGTTGTGAGCGACGTCGGCTTGGAGGCGCTGCAAGAGCGCAGGCCACTGGGCGGTGGCGGTCTCGCTGTGAGGACTTTCATGGAACGAACTTTCGGGGGTTCGAAGTAGAAAGAGTGGTCGTGAGGCTCGGTCGCTTATGCAGGACGCTCGAGACGAGCCGAGTGACGTGGCTATGCAGCAGCAAGCGCTGTGACGCGGGGACTGCTGTCAGTGCCGCCCAGCGATAGTATCGACAGACGGCACACAATCAAACGACGACGGCATATCCGAGTCAAGTACCAAAGGCGCTACAGACTATCACAGAAACACGGCAAGATCGGCAAGGATGGCGCTCCCGTGCCCCAGCGAGCGAGTCACAGCGGTCACGGCGAAGATGGACGATGAAATCAAGCAGCTGGAACGGCGGACGATTGAGTTGACGGAGGAGATTGAGCGCCATCAATCGCCCGGGAGTCGAAAGCCCAGCAGGAGAATGCAGACGTACAGGTTTGGGGTGACCGGAGGGGATACGGGCGGGCGGCAAGGCGCGGGAGACGAGAGGAGAATATTGGTCGAAGAGGGTCAACAGTCCGTGGCGCAAGGCAGGAAGTGGCAGAGAAGCGTCGAAGTCGCGGAAACGCTCGTAGGGCTGGACAACAAGATCAAAGATTGTCTGGCGAAGATCGATCGGGAGCGAGATCGACTGGAACAGCTTCAACATGAGGTAGCGCTGTTACACGACGAGCAAAGAGAGATGACCATTGAGACCGGTGGGACCACTTCGGTACTGCTGTCTGAGAAGTCGCGAAACATGAACAGGGCACTCTTGGAGTTGAGGAGCGTAAGGGCCTTGCGGGAGAGGCCGATCCGGCGTATGGGAGGCTGGTCGGATTGTGAGAGTGACTGAGGACGTAGCGTCGGACGGGGTGGGGGAGCGACGAGAGCGGGCGTAGAGTACGCTTAGGATCAGGCTCGTCAATCAGGAGCGCGCAGATAGAACATAACCCACCCGCCACGTGCCACCAGCGCGTGGCTCCATGCAAATCACCACACGCCACGGCATCTCGTTGCGTTCGGACGTTTGCATGACGGTGTGGCGCGCCGTCGTCGATCGTGATATGAGCACGGAGGTTTGGATATAGGACGGAGTCGCGGTCAGGGCGGGCAGCGGGGTGCAGTGTAGTCGACTGTACGGCCGGCTTGACGGCCAGATTCGACTCTCGAGCGCAGCGATGCCATCAAAGATGACCGGAGCCCCCGTATCGCCAATTGACAGCAGCACCGGAACAAACGTCGAGATCGAGGCCGAAATCGAGAAGCTGTGGATGAGGAGATGCAAGCTG
>Ga0265797_10011398_pt1 | contig 11134 bp, 9 predicted proteins | sample P2T30metagenome_FD_192433 | JGI IMG/M metagenome (GOLD analysis project Ga0265797, IMG submission 192433) | Plant litter microbial communities from East Loma Ridge, Irvine, California - P2 T30 | ecosystem: Environmental > Terrestrial > Plant litter > Unclassified | place: USA: California... | reverse complement strand
TGAACTAGCTCTGCAAAACGAGCTCGAAGCACTCGCTGGTAATGCCTACAATCCCAATCTGCCGGAAGATGGAACCCCAGCAGAACCTATCTCAACCACAATCGCTCGCTGGAACAAACTCTTCAAGATCCCTGGCGACGATGCTGTCGACATGATCATGGAGCACCGCAACAATCTGACTCGCACGCGAATCTCAGACGAACACTGGGAGGCTGTTCATGCAAGCAAAGAGCCGCAAGGCTACGACCGCGAAGCCTATGAGTACGAGTTGGATCTGCAAAAGCGAAAGGCAACCATGGTGAACGCCGTGCCGGTTGATGACGAAGTGGAAAGTCGCGTGACATATCTCGTTGAGCTGAGTGGTCCCTTGGAGAGCTTGGAAGTTATGCAGAGTGCTGCTGGGCTAGAGACGGCTCCACCGACGGTCGATGGTTGGAGTGTCGAGGAGAAGCGAAGTGTGCAAATGTGCATTGTAGGCAACACGGAGAAGCGGGCGATCTTGCAGTGGGCGGCAGGGCAAGGTGGTGGGTTCGAGCCTACGATTTTGGTGAACCCAAAGTCGATGCAATAGTTGATGCATGTAATGTCACCAAGTTTGACAGCATGTTTCAGCGATGGAAGTTTCGTCAATATTAAGATTCTTGTATGATTAAGTCTAGTATCTATCTAAGCCCCATCAACTTTGCTGCTTTTCTTTCCTAGCCGCAAGCTCTCGACAGAATTTGCTGTTCTGCCTAATGGTTGCACCGTACCTAAGGAACATGAACGGGATCACGCCCAGGACGACTGCTATGAAACCCAGAAGGCTGCATGCCCAAGCAATACCCAGGCGTTCATACATTGGGGCAGTGGCGAATGGCAATGCTACTGCCAACATGCTTCGTGAGCACGATGCAGCTGCCATAGCGCTCGCAGAGAAGATCTCGTACGCATCCACTATGTAATTGAGCAGAGCCATGAAGACCAAGAGGTAAGCGACGCCGAAAGGGATCGCGGCGGCCATAGGCACGATCCAGTGGATCTCTGGCCTCGCGGTCCAACCCAGCCAAAACAGGCTGATGACAAGCAATGGTGCAGCGAAGCATGCTAGAGGAACGCGACGGTATTCTTCCTGGCTGTACCATGCCGGGCGGACTGGTTTGCTTCCGACGTGGGCGAGGTAATAATCCCAGCCGAGATAGATGGCAAAGGCAATGACACTGCCGATTCCGATTCCTAGGAATGCTAGACCGCGTTCACCAGCGCTGAAGCCATACACACCAGTGTAAATTATAGGGAATGCTTGCAGGAACACTAGGAACTCGTTAGTAGCTAGTAGCGATGGCGTGAGTGGCAACAACTGAACTTACTGTAAAAGATCGCATAGATGAGCGCAGTGTAAAGGCAACTAAACAAGACCAGAGCCTCGAAGAAGAACATACGCACTGGTCGAGTAAGAACAACCACGGCTAATTGATAGAAGTCTCTTCGTTCGAGTTCAATGGGTGCCATTATGTCCTCATTGCCCTGCTTGCGTAGCTTTTGAGCTTTCTTCTGAAGCACGACAGGCCCATAAGTCTCAGGCATGAGAAGTAGTGCTGGCCATGTCACGCCTGCAAGGATCAGCATGACCCAGTAAGCCCATCGCCATGAGACGACGCCAACGTACCCTGACGCGATGGGACCGATCAAGGGACCGAACGTTGTGCAGGTCATATAAAGGGCTATGATGCGACCTCGTAGCTTGATATCAGAAAAGAGGTCGGCATATACGCCACCAATGACACTGTTTGGCGTACTAGCTCCGATTCCAGCGAGTAAACGCATGACGACCAGACCGGCGAATGTGGGCGCAAGTGCGCACCCCAGCGTGAATCCAGAATACACCGCAAAGGTAGAAATCATGACTATCTTCCGCCCGTAGGTTTCTGATAGCGGCGAAAAGACTAGCGGTCCAAGTACATAGCCAACGAGGTACAAAGACGTCGGAAGAAGCAGCTGAGATGAATCTGTAATGCCGAAGTGTTCCGACATTTGCGTGCTGATCCCGCTAGCGACCGATGAGCCCATGGCAGAGTTGACCACGATCAACATTCCTGTCAAGACCGTGTAGGTCTTCTTGAGCGTAGAGAAACAGTATGGGTTTGTGGAGTCGTTGTGGCCAAATTGAAGTACTTTCTTGCTTCCAAGATCCTGATCTTCATTGCCATCGTTATTTGTGAGCGTTGGTGAAGTCCTGCCAGAGATATCGCCAGAATTGTCCGCTGCTTCTAGATCCAGTTGCCTTTCAATGTCGTTCCTATTGATCTCGTCGCGTGTTGTGGTGCGTGAGAGGGTCCGTACAAGATCGAGAGGAATTTGGGAGCGTTTCTGGCTTTCCGTAGTGCTGGGCACATCTCGTCGTGTAGTCCGTGACAGAGTCGTCACTAAGTCCAGTGGAATCTGTGTTTGGTCTCTGTTTCTGGAAATTGTTTGAAACAATCTTTGGCCATTTCCTGTGTTTGCCATCTCGTCGTGTCGGTCACCCCTGACCTTTGTGTCCTGTTAGCTGTCTGTAGCACGAAGGAGATTTTGTTGTATACATTGGAGACATCATCGGCTAAATATTTTGTATTATGACTATTACGATGCTCTACGGAAGTCGTGCCGTGGCGTGTAAAAGTCTTAGACGATTCTTGCCATTTTGTGACGCGTTTTGTAAGAAGACTGCGCGTTGGGCCACTAGACCCTGGCATGTACTACGGTAGGGCGTCCGGGCATTCATTGCTGTGTGCAGTCTCGTGATATCCTGTCATCTTTTTTTGACACCTCAGTCGAGCACCTCTCCACCGATGATGGACTTTAGAGAGACTGTTTGCAGGACCGGGTGAGGTGAAGGATGAGAGGGGCTCTGCCATCCTCTGAACATCAGGTCTCGCTTCTTCCTTCCAACACTTTGCAGGGAGATCTGCAATGCCCCAGGGGCCAGGCCACAAGTGGTAAGCGCGTGCCGGTCCTCAGCCCGACGCAAAATCTTGCGCGAAAATCGTAGCCCAAGCACCCAGCCTTAGCCAGCCCTGTACAAATGGATTTGCAAGACCATGAGGGCACTCCCACAGACCTGCATTGGGACGCATCATGAGGGTTAGGCTGCTCATAATTCTACCACGGCAGCTTGCCCGATTGTGTTTTTGCCACTATGGAGTCGTGTCCGGAGTCAAAAAGTCTGAGTCGCAGGCTTTCAGCTAGTGGAAGTGACCTGCTGATTTCTTCTGGCTCTACTGTAGGGACGAACCAAAGTTATTATGATATTCGCCCTCTGAAACACCGTTGGTGTCCTCGAATCTGGCTCTTACCTCCATAATCCAAAGAGAACTATGAGCATGAGCACGTCTCGAGAGATAGTTGTCTTCATACACGGCAAAGGCGTGTCTACTGCTGTTTGTTGGTACACTACTCCTGTGAAGCAGCCAGATCTAGACCCTGCCGAGTTCGGGTGGGAGATTGACGGCACGGGATATTTAAGCGACCACGTGGAAACGACACATAGGGTTAACGCACAACAGAGCATGCCATAGATGCCTAACAAACCTACGAACACAAGAGCGTTTGCTGACTAGTGGCAGCGCGCTGCGCATAACTATTTGTGTTACCTGAGACGATCAGCTCAGTTATACCATGGTCGTACGCGCATGCAGTGGAGTCTTAGCATCTGTCACATCCGCCACTCGTTGTGGTACAGTTGAACCCATGGGCATGAGGATGGGACACGGACGTTGATCTCTATGCGGAGAAAGCTCCTGACAGGATGAGGCGACCTAGTTGGTGTCACTGGGTGATGATTGTGATCAACGGCAGCCTCTGACTCGCAGATCAGCACTGTCCGTTTCATGGAGGCGTCAGGTGAGGAGGGGATCCCATGTACCCGGGCATGAACCTAAGTGGCGCTATCTTCAGGTACCACGGGCCGCTCACGTCTCCCTGCCCACTGTCATTCGATAAGGGTTGTGCCGCCGCTCTCGCCTTCACTGCATCGGTCCTATCCGATTCGTCACAATGCAATTCCAAGCCTGCTGTGAAGACGACCGAGAGAAGGGCTTACACCCACCATTGGTAAAGGATGCTGGTCAGACGGGACGTAAATGGCCTTTAGGCTTTCCTGCTAGGATGTGTCGTGGCGCGGCCTCGACTTTTCATGGGTGATGCTTTGGAAGCCTTCCAGGTTCGTTTGTGTATATAGTCTTGCCGTGGCAACACTCGCGTCGCTCGCCCACAGAAGCTTTATTTTCCTTCCCTCTACTTAGGTTCTGAAAGACTCGTTTGCGCAATGGGTGTCGATAAGCTTAGCCCGCATCTCAAGCTCTGCGCAAGCACCATCTCTCTCGGCAACTCCTGCGCAGTCCATTTTCTGGACTATCTTTCTGTCAAGACGCAAGATGCCAGTTTCGAGGATCTTGCCATCGACTTCCTAGACACAAGCAGAATCCTCTTTCGAGCCCAAGATGGAATCTCTGTGGCTGCCAAATCAAAAGGCATAGCACTCCCATCGACAGAAACCGCAAATGATCTGATCGAGCGCCTGCGACGAGTCTCTGCCACGTTTTCCGTTGTCGATCAACTGGTTAAGAAGAAGCTGAAAAACGAGGACAAGCATGGCATCAGCAGGCTGGGCAATGGTTTCCGCAACATGGGCACTGCATCGGGCGTCGAAAAGATACGAAAGGCCTTGGTCCAGGACAGAGAAAGCTTGCGCATTGTCTTATCGAAGATGCCTGCGGATGCAAGAAGAGACGATTTCGATAATACCAACGGAATCGGCTACACTGCTTTGATTGCAGTGTTTGAAGCTCGATTGCTGAAGTTTGGGCCGCCACCGTCGGTTCCACCACGCATTGACCTGCCCCTTCGCGAAAAGCACTCGAACGGCTCCCACCACACTGTCACTCCGGATTCGGCTGTACAAGGCATTCCACCACCAAAGCGAGATCGTGGCATGTCTCCATTCCCCTCGATCAAGACGACTGAGATGGAACCCCCCAGGGGATATAGCGTCGAATCTCCAGTTGTAGGCTTCCCCGCCGATCGTGTCTCGCTCTCGACGATGTCCAACCAATCGTTGAGATACTGGGACGATCAGTCTAGCCGCCGAGACCTCGACAGCGTCGTTTCTAGCTACACCTCAAGGCCGACCATGGACTCCAGGGCAGCACCACGATGGTCGCCCAAACTCAGCAAGGGTGCAATCTCACCCACCCAGAAGGCTTCGCTGGTCGACGCCGTGCGAGCAAAAGATCACAGGACCATGGAACAACTGCTCGATCTGGGTGTGCCAGTAGACGGCGAGCCCGAGGAGAATCTATTGCGATTCGCGGTCTCTACCTACGATCTGGACGCCGTTAGACTTCTATTGCTCTTTGGAGCCAACTCCAATGCCAAAGACCACGCCGGTCTCACACCGCTATACACTGCGACAGAGGCCATGTTCCTAGAGGGAGCACAGATGCTCCTCAAGTACGGTGCAGATCCGAACCTCAGTGCTGGCCGAAACAAGGAGACTCCTTTCGCAGCATCTCTCAAGGATGGAAAAGCTCATTTCGCGCAGCTATACCTTGAGCATGGAGCAGCAACTGATGTCATCATGGCAAATGGAAACACTCCCTTCATCCAGGCAATGGACACATCAACAGAGCTTAGCATCGTGGAATCGATGCTCTCTATGAAGATTGGTACGGACGTCAACGGCAAAAACAAACATGGCGAGACCGCCTTGTTCAGAGCGATCAATGCTGATCGCCTTGATCTCGTACAAATGCTGCTCGACCGTGGCGCCAACCCAAACTTGCCTGGACCGAAGCACATGCTATGGCCCTCCGTTCACAAACCTGACATTCTCGAAGCGCTGCTCGCAAAGGGCGCCAACCTAAAGTTGGCGCCTGGCATCTTGGAGCTCGCTACATCCATCAACAGCGTTGAGGCTGTAGACCTTCTGCTCAAGTACAAGGCTGATCCCAATGCGAAGAAAGATGGCATCTACACGCCCCTTTGCTCAGCCATCCGCGACGACCGCGAAGACCTCGTGGACAAACTACTCGCTGCCGGAGCAGACCCGAACTTGGCCGCACTTGACTTCCCTACGTTCAAGTGTGTGTCGTACCACCGACCCCATCTTCTGACCAAGGTCCTCAAAGCTGGTGCCAACCCTCACCACCCGAAGGGCATTGTCGAGAAGTGCATTGAGCAAAACGAGATCGACTGTCTTGCCATCCTTTTCAAGCACCATGTCAACGTCAACGAGCGCAATGTCTCTGGCCACACTGCCCTCACGACAGCCATTAAGAGCAACAACCTGGAAGTGCTGGATCTCCTCCTCCACCAAGGCGCAGACCCAGCAGTCCGTGGCCAAGAGTGGCCCATCACCCTTGCCGTCGAGAACCCCAAGATCCTGGCACGACTCCTGCCACACATCGACACAAAGAAGATCAACAAAGGCGCTCTCGAGAGAGCTGTCATGGCAAACCAGATCGAAAGCGTCAAGATGCTGCTCGCCAAGGGCGTCGACGTCGAGGACAAGAACGCCGGCGTTTTCAGTCCTCTCACCACTTCGATCCGTGAGGACCGCAAGTCGATATTCAGGTATTTGCTTGATGAGGCGGGTGCTGACCCCAATGCGCCGGGCGAGCACCTTCCCATCATCAAAGCCATCCGCCGCCACCGTGCAGACGACCTGTCTTACATTCAGCACCTAATCGAGCGCGGCGCCGACATGAACCTGATGTACCGCGGCTGGAACGCTGTACTACAGGCTCTGGAGAACGGCGAGACGCAGGTGTTCAAGCTGCTCGCTGAATCTGGCAACCCAGACCTCACTGCGCGCGACGAGGAGGGTCGCTCAGTGATTGACATCATGCAAGAGCGTGGCATGAAAGACGAGTTGGAGATCCTGCTTGGTGGCCCTTCCTCTAGCCCAGAGATCAAGGAGGCACTGAGCCAGTTGAGGGGCATGGTCAGAGAATGAGAGAGCGCGGTTCTATTTCGCGGTTGACGTGGTATATCTTAATGACGGAGGATGTGATGGATACGTTTCTTTTGCTTCACTATTGGATTGTCTATATCGATCATTAATTCCCTTTGTAGAAAATTGTATTGGATGTTAATGCCTTATACCCACACCTTGAGCCACCATTCATTCACACCTTGAGCCACCATTCATTCACACCTTGAGCCACCATTCATTCTCACCTTGGAGCCAAGTTGCAGCATAACGTCAAGTGCGATCCGCAGCTTGTAATTGCAGCACTCTGCCCGAGCAGTGCTGTTCACCTTGGGTCACGTCACCGAACCAGATGACGAATGTCAAAAGAGCGAATCACAAGCTGACTGTGACGACGTACTATGATCGACAATTCTATAATCCTCCCGCCGGCCGAACTAAGGTAGCACCACGGCTGTCGCCGAAATGTCTCAGGTGGTCGTGGCATTTGAGGATCTGATACCCTGCGGGTTCCTAGCACAGCGCAAATGCTCCAACAGCATCCACTGGAACCGACAACCGTTGGGTTCCGACAGCCTCCCGCATGATAACCTCCCGCATGATAACAGAAGCGGGTGATCCTTCCAAACCAGCATGTCCGCCTGACAGGAAGCACCCAAACCAGCAAGTGCCAAAGACCGGTACAGTGTCCATGCATGCATCAATTGTGGTGCACGGGTATAGCGTTCAATCTGTAATGCTGCGATGCGGACGATACAGCAGTACAAATACTGTCCCTCACACATTTACACATACGTGAGTAAGCCGGTGCTTGCGAATCTTTCCGCATCAGTCGTCATCTGTCCCCTGTGAAAGGCTGGACATGTCACGTCTCATCGACCGTTTCGTGGAGACTTACAAGGACAGCCTCGCAGTGCATGAGCAAGTAGCATCAGAAGCAGAGCAAAGATGTCGCAGCCTCCTCGAAGAACACAACATCCAAGCTGTCGTCACCTCACGCGCGAAGTGTCCGACGCGTCTTCGAGAGAAGCTCGTAAAGCGAAATCCCGAGCTGCAGTACCATACAGAAGCCGACATTCGGTCAAACATCCCAGATCTCTCCGGCGTCCGGATCGCCTTGTATCTTCCCAGCCAACAAGAAGACGTGATTCGACTGCTGCAACAAATGTTCATCCCCATTCTGGTCAAAGTCTACGATTCTATACCCACGACAGAGCACAACCCTCATGACAGCCCGCAAGAACTCCAGGAGCAAAAGGAAAGCATCATACCAGACGTGCCAACGCAGCATATCTTCCGCCCGACTGGATACCACGCCGTGCACTTGCACATGTGTGCCAGGGCAGACAGCCCATTTCCAAAGCAGAATCCGGCTGCGGAAGCGGCGGTGTTCGAGATCCAGATCACCACTTTGCTCATGCATGCTTGGTCAGAAGTCGATCATGACCTTGCGTACAAATGCCACGGAGACGAGCCATCGACTGAGGAGACGCGAGTGTTAAGCGAGATCAATCGGAACATCGTCGCCAGCGAAGGACTGCTGCGTCAGCTTGAGGAGTTGGTCCAGAATCGCAACACCAGTCGGCGGGCTAATTAGAAGCCATGTAACTATGTCAAACTCAGTCTCACCAGAACTTTCGTTTGTACTCAACTCTGACCTAACTTATTTCCACCGACTGTCGGACCAGTATAGTGTCGCTGTCAAAGCTAGTCTCCCTAAGATCCTGCTCGCGGCGAATGGAAGTCGAGCAAAGATTGTCCACATTCGAAAGCTCCATTGTACCGTTCCATTGCCTGACCGAACTCCTCTCTTTCTGTTGTGCTCTTGTGATATGGCGTTCGTCAACGCTACCGAGCCTCTGCGAAGGGCTCGACGAAGAAAATTGTGTCGTCCGTGGTGTGTTTCCAGGCACAAAGTGTAGACCTCCTGTGCTTGTGTGATCGAAGAAGACTGGAAGGCTGGGCGCCAGAAGGTTCATCACAGAAAAGAGGACTTCGGTGACAAAGACAAGGGCTGTGTCGATTGATGTGAATGTCCAGTCGTCGGCGAAAAGGTTGTTTGGTAAGATCAGAAGGCGGCTGATCACGGCGGCTAGACAGGCTCTTTACGGCGTATGTCAGTACATGGCTCTCACTTGATTAGGTGACGACGATCTCCGGGAGACTGTACGTACGGTACGAACAAACCAATAGATATAGACCAGCGGATTTTCACCGCAAGAAATGCGTGTGTGGTCCACACGATCCATAGAAAGGAAAATAGCTGTGCGATCCAGACAAAGACCGTGATTATGCCAGAAGCAATCAGGAACGGGTACTGCATGTGTCAGTCGTTGATGTAGGGTCCTGTCATCAGAGCGCGAGTGATGTTTACGGGCGGCGATGAGCTAGTAGAGAGGCAGATTGCGACCACAACGATATTCGCAAGTGTCCACATCGTTATGATGCCGGAAAGAGCATCTATACCGTGGAAGAAGCGTTGGCTACGCGCCGTCTTTCTTGCAAGCATGTTACAACCGATCATGACGAAACCCTGCGCCATATAAAACAGAAGTATGGCGGCCAGGATTGTCTGCTGACACTATTAGCATGACATGAGTCGCTGCTATGATCACAAAATACTGACGTGTTTGACAGACTCAAGCTGCGTATCCGTGAGAGTCGTCGTGTGCTTTCCAAAGCCGATATTTGTAGCATGTACAAACGTCGCATAGGTTGCAACAGCTAGGATCTGGCGATTCAACAGTCAATCGAATGCATGCATGGCGGGATGATGCGGCCGTGTAACGTACTGTTCCTAGCAATGTGACCAAGCTGTCTGCTTGAAAGAGCGTCTTTGATCGGACGCAATTGTAGATGCTCATAGCGGCCATCAAAGTGACCGGGGGCAGTATGAGGGCTCCGCATAGTACAAGCTTCGCACTGTGGTCTTCGGGGTTGATTTTCGGTGTAAAGGTTGGATGGCCGGCAGCGTCGGACATGTTCACAGGTGTACAGAGAAGGCAGTTGAGGTTCGCAAGCAGACAATGGCTGCTCTATAGAGAAGGGTGAAACTACGAAACATCGCTGGAGCCCATTACCAGGGTCTCCAACATACAGGGTGTTCGCTACCTACGAGCCGGCTCGCATGTCACAAGAACTGTCTCGCTCGTCGAACCGAGACACACCACAATCCATCGTGCAATTTACGACTTGCAATGGTGAGTTACTTTCCCTGGTCACGTGGCTCGTTCGCATGATAGTTCCTGAGTGTGCATCTTTGTGGTAAGCACCCGACTCCAGTACGGCAGACGCGCCCGCATAGACACTGATACTTCGCCAGGTCCACATGGCCGAAGAATGCTCCAACGCCAGCAAAATCGTCCCGCGCGCCATGGTCGGCGCCTACACCATCATGGGCACAGGCAGCTTCGTCACGCTCTGCGTCTACTCCGCCGTCTTCGTCGACTACAGCGTTCTGGAAGCACCATACCCCTTCCTACAAGTCTTTGGTAAGCTTCCAAAAAAGGAGATCTGAATGATTCTGTGAGACACTTACTAACATTCCCGCAGTATGCTTCCCGCCACCCCTAATACTCCACTACAAAACGAACACTGGCAAGAAATCCATGTTTCCGCTGTATGAACAGGCTGCCGTTGCAGCCTCACAAAGACAGCCAAAGAAGCTTTATCACAGCATAACTAACTCAAACTCCGAACAGGTCACATCGACAGGCTCCCCAACCGGCGCCCTCGCCCTCGCCAGCACCATGATCCTCTGCATCTTCCTCAACGTCCTCAACTTCACCGCCGCGACCTCCCGCCAAATCTTCGCCTTCGCGCGCGACGATGGGTTTCCCTTCCGCCACTGGATCGCACGAGTCAACCGCAAGACCGGCTCGCCGCAGAACGCCCTCGTAGTAGTAATCCTCTTCGTCGTCCTCATCGCGCTCATAGTCCTAGGAAGCACCGTCGCCTTCCAAGCCGTCATCTCCCTCGGCACCCTCGCTTTAGCATCCACCTACGAGCTCTCGATCCTGTGCCTTGTGTGGCGGCGGGTGCGCGGGGCGGGTCTGCCTGCGCATGCGTGATCGTTGGGCAGGGCGGGTTTGCCGGTGAATGTTGCGGGGTCGGTTTATGGATTTTACCTCATGTTCTTCGCGGTGATTCCGCCGGAGTACCCTGTGACGGCGGCGAATTCCAATT
>Ga0265797_10011397_pt1 | contig 11135 bp, 10 predicted proteins | sample P2T30metagenome_FD_192433 | JGI IMG/M metagenome (GOLD analysis project Ga0265797, IMG submission 192433) | Plant litter microbial communities from East Loma Ridge, Irvine, California - P2 T30 | ecosystem: Environmental > Terrestrial > Plant litter > Unclassified | place: USA: California... | reverse complement strand
CATGCAAGACCTTTCACGTGCATATGCAATGTGCAATATGCAAGGCATAGTCATGCACGCTAAATCCTCCTCCTCCTCCGTCCCTTCCCCGCTTTCAACACCCTGTTTTTTTATTTACTTTTTTTTCTCCGCACACTCTCTCTTCTTCTTCTTTCCCCTCTCGCCTTTCTTTATTGTGACTGGAAGGGAATAAAGTCTAGCCCTCGCTTCATGGGGTCTGGAAAGCGACTAGGATAGCGGGAATGCAAATGCATGAGGTAAGTGGCGGTGTGGGGGGTGGGGGTGATGTGGCAATGCAGGACATGGAAGGGTGTTTTTGGTGGTTTGGTGGTGACGGAAGTAGAATATGGGTTTTTTCCCCCGGGCTTTGTTTTTCTTCCTCCAAGGATATCCTTCCATCGATACGAGAAGCCTTGTTGAGAGAAAAAGATGTGTAGATCTTATTCTCGAAAGAGAGGGTATCGTATTCTCCTCATCGGTCGGGAACGGCTCAACAAAGGCTTCTATATATGAATTTTCTTCTTTTCCCCCCATTACTTGGCAAACCGCTTCACTTCTTCATGGCGGGGATTTAACACATGTCCATCTCATCAGCCACCGCGGCGGCGCCAGCAGCAGTAGCAGCAGCAGCTCTCTGCTCCCGGATATCGGCCTTCTTCTTCCTCCTAGATGCCCTGATGGCGTTCTTACCGGCGCCAGACTCGCGTAGTTTGAGGTACTTGTCCAACGGCAGACCTCTCCTCTCCGCAGCCTTGGCCTGCGCCTGAAGCGTCTTGTCTTCCCCGACATCTTTCATGGTAGGGTTAGCTAGATTCCTCTCTTTGCGAGCCTGCATCTTGGCGAGATTCTGGCGAGTGCGTTTGCCTGCATGTGTATTAGCAAGATGTGCAGTTTTCGGCCTTGTGGCCATTGTCACATAAGGAAAGGTGACCATGGTGATGCGGTGAGGAGAGAGGGGAAAAGTGGACTCACTCATCTTTTTTCCTGCAGGTTCTGAATCCAGCGCCATGCTTTGATCGCCGCATGGCGGCTGAGTCGAGTCTGTACTACGTGTCAAATTTGGCCTGACATGAGTAATTGACATTTGGGGGAGAGGCAAAACATGGGTTGCAGGTAGTCTAGACGGAACGACTATGACCCGAAGCGTATAACGTACCGGGTTGCGGGTTGACATGGTTGCTGTTTGCCGCAAATGCATCACCTAGGACATCGACTAGTTCGTCTGCCAGTGCGCCCATTTGGCGTCGTTCCTTTTGCTTCTTCTTCTTCGACCTGGGCGCGGGCACTGGTCCCTGGCCGTTGGTTCGCAATGGCGAGAGGCCCCGCCGGCTGGCTTGTGATTGGTCGCTGTCGCTTGCATCTGAAAATTGTTGCTCGTCACCCAGCCTGAAGCCGGTGTTTGCTACTGTCGTTGACATGGCAGGCTGTGTCGTTGCAACGGGCAAAGTGGGCGCCAATTTTATGCAACGACTTGGTTGGGTAGGGCAGTAGGGCAAGTGCAAAGGTTTGGATTTGGACTAGACTTGAGAAAAGGCAAGAGGCAAGGAAGGGCTCGGCGAAATGTTTCACCGGCGCATGTAGTTGGTTGGCCAGTGTGTATTATCGAGTACCAAATGTTGCGTCGCGTTCATGCGCTCTATGATCTACTTTGTTTTCCCGGCTTTTGAAGAGTATAATGTTAAATGCTATGCACAATGCCACCCAAGCATACGAAGCAGAAGAAGCAGAAGAAGAAAAAATATGGATGCGAAGGAATGTCGGCCTAAAAGTGTGAAGACGTAGCCCCCGCAGGGTAGATGTGAAGAAGTTGGGAATGAAGCAAGGAAATTCGTGAATCGTGAATGCATGCCCAAAGCACGTCTCGGTGGCCAACCTGGCCAGTCCACTTGTGCGCCCAACTCCAATGCCAAAGCCCTGTCTAGCTTCTTGATGTCAACTCCGGCCCAAGCAAATGAATGTTGTAATGTCACTCGTCGTCGTCGTCGACAAAGATGCCCCAGAATAGCACTTCTTCATTCTCGCGTCCGCGCAGGCGACCGCCGTAGATGTCTGCGCACATTTCTATAGGGACTTCGAGCTTGATGCAGCCGTTGCCGAGGAAGGTGAAGAGCAACCATGAGTCGAAGTCGGGGAATGTGCCCTGGTCTTGGGGCTTCCTGCTGAGTATGCCGCAGTTGCGTAAGGAGGGGGCGGTGGGTAGGCGGAAGGTGTGGTAGGGCAGCGTCTCCATCGAGTCGGCGACGAAGAAGGAGTCGTTGAGGGCGAGCTCGACGGTGACCCAGGGCGACTGCGGCGACGGTGCTTGGGGCTGGGGGCTGGGTGTGTTTTTGTGGAAGCGCAGGGTGCCGAAGCGCAGGTCGGTGGGCTCGCCCAGGAGGTCGAACAGCTCGCTCGAGTAGAGGCGGAAGTAGCCATTGTGCAGGCTGCCCAGGTGCTCGTCGGCGTCTTGGTCGTCGTCGGTGTCGGTGTCGTTGGGGTTGGGGCTTGCGGTGAGGGAGAGGGTCTGCAGCTGGTCCTCGACGCGCTTGCCCTCGGACTCTGCGGCGTTCAGGGACCGGCGGATGTACTTTGGCGTGTACTTGCTGCTGAGGTCGGAGATGGCCAGCCTGCAGGCTTCGCGGTGCACGTGTTCGGGGCCGTGGTGGTCTTCGAGCTGGCCGTCGTCGAGAGAGCGCAGCAGGCCCTCCTCAAAGGTCTTGACCAAGTCCTCAAACTCGCGCATCATGCGGGCCAAGGGCGACGAGGCGTCTGGCGGGGACGACTTTGCACCGTGGGCAAGTGCATCGCTCTTGAGGGCGGCCATTGGGATCGCCCGCGGCCACAACGGGGCGTGGCTGCGAGGGTGCGTGTTCGGCGGTGGATTGGTCGGCGACGAGGCTGTCGTGAGGGGGTGTGGGCTCGGCTGGTGCAGTGCCGGCTCAGTGGACAGTGTGGGCGGTGGGTGGCAGCGAGGATGGCCGTGCAGTCGTGAGATTGGGGGGGAGGGGGTTCGGCCGTTAGTCGTCAAAACCGCAAAACAACAACAACAACAACAGAGCAGTCGCAACTTCTAGACGGGCATCAGGGGACGAGAAAGGCGTCCGGACTCGAGAGCGCCCGAAGGTTTTTGTCGCGGGACAATCACGCCAAGAACACATGCTGGTTTATGTATCAATGCAGAATGCCTCCCTCTTCCAGCCCACCGGCCTGCGCTACTGCATCCCCGGCCAATGAGGCCCCGGCCAACGAGACCACGGGCGATGCGCGCGAGGGGGGTGGGTGGGGGGGATGGAGGCTTTTGGCAGCTTTGGCAGTGCGACGCCCTGGTCTTGTCGTGATACTCGGGGGAGGGGGGCTACAGCGGTTAAACGTCGCCATGCCACCACGCGCGAGCGCTAATCGTTGCTTCTTCACTCAACACTTGCCGGACGAGTATGGGTTTCGCTTGAGTTGAGCCAGACTGAGCGCCCGGGCTACTGAGCCAGGCCGTGTGCTCGTCTTGGTGCACGCAGTGTGTCCGTCGTGTCGGTACCCAATCGCACCTCGTCCCCAACCGGGCCGGATAAAATACACTGGGGCGGGCCGATGAGACACACAGGCTGGATGGTCATGGCCACCCCCCCCTCCAAGCTCCAAGCAGCACCACCAGCCCTCAGCGGCTGCCAGTGCCGCCGTCGGCATGCTATTGCACATGACGTGCCCGTCACCTCCACCACCTCCAGCACACCCAAGACGAGGACGAGGTGCGACGGTCCCAACAGCCGACGCTGATTGGCCCGTCGATCACGCTTCCTGCATCGCCACTTCCTCGGGCTTCACGTCGCTCCTGCCTGCCCGCCATTGGCCCCTTCCGGCTCTCCCCCCGCCTGTGATTGGCTCCTGCTCCACCGGCGTCGATCGCATCGCCACTTCCTCAAGCTTCACTTTCCCACCGCCCACGTCCTTCCCACTCTCTCTCTCTTCCTCCTAGTCTTTTCCTGTCAGCAGCTGATCAAACCCTCGTCCTTCTTCGCTGACCACCGTCGATCTACATCCATGTCCGTCAGCCTGGCTCAGGTCCACGCCGCCACCCCCTTCGGCCTGTTCAGTCTTGACCATGCCTCAACTCGCAGCGAGCCCGGCTGCTGTCTTGGCTTTGCACACAGCATGTCGGTAGTCCGTACCTGCTTTGGCGCCGCCCGCATGTCGCCGGGTAGCATAAATATACATCCCTCGCATTCTTGCAACCTCCTTCAAGTTCCATCCTGTACCTTCCGCAGCCTCTTCAACCCCCCAACGTCTCGTCAATAGCAGCACACTACGTCACTGCTGACAGACTCCAGATGACCACTCCCTGAAGGATTTCATGCGCAGCAGTCAAAGCCTGCTGGTCAACCCCACGCTGATAAATACTCCGCACCACGGCATTGCATGCAAGTCGACGCTTCCACGACCTTGCACAGGCTCAAAACAGGTCCTCCGTCACTGCTTACAGTCAGACCCCTCCCCCAATAATGTGCACCAATATACTCAGCTCAACTCATGCACCACTCCGTGACGAACTCACCACCCTACCCGCGGCTCTCAGCATGACTCTTAGCTCATCCAACCCCACGCTCAACCCGATCGGCCGGTGACGGCTCCTTCATGCTGTGCACCTTTGTGCCCGTTACCGGAAGACCCATCAAGTGCCATCTGCCGATTGTTACGGTCTCCGTGGGGCTCATATTAATAGCAATGATTACGCAAACCCTTCACCGTATTCGGGCTTGTACAACTGGACTTTAGTCATGACGCACAACACATTGACACTTTAGGCTGTCAGGTGTAACCAGACAGCTACCGTTGTTCTGGTCCGGAACTACGTCTGTGTCACAAGCCTGCATTTGACTGTTGGGCAAATCTTTGCACGCTCTACTGTGTAATCATTGCGTGTGACTTGCCTGAAAACGCGCCTTGTCCATTACTTCTCCTCATCCACTTGTGGTTGTGTTGACCAAGGTTGAGATGCAGTTGAAGCCAAGGCTTATTTTTCGACATGTGATCCATATTGTTCGGCATGCACGCTTTGGTTTGGTGGATATACCACAAATATACTACATTTCTCTACAAACTTAATCTTCATGCACATTGTGAACCTGGCCAGTCTCATCAATCGCCACCTTTGCCCTCTTCAAACTCGCCTTTGCCGGGTTGGGCGCCTCGAAAATCTCCTTGAGCTCCTCGAGCGTCTTTCCGCTTGTCTCGACAAAGAAGAAGAAGATGATGACAATCTCGACGCAAATCCACCCAATGTACACAAGATACAACTTCCACCCAATCTTCTCAATCCCTACAGAGATGCCATACGTATTCACCACCATGGCAATGTTCAGGAACAAAAAGTTGAGACCCGACCCCTTTGCACGCGTGCGGTTCTCCAGGCACTCGACCGAGTAGAGCGTCTGCAGCGGAGTCCAGCCACCGGCGAAGAAGATGCCGAAGAGGTAGATGGAGACAATGGTGCCGTACGCGAGGTTGTTGCCTGGGTTGGCCGTTGCCGTAAAGGCCGTAAGGAGAATGTAGGCGAAGAGGCCGCCCCAGAGGCCGCCCATGAGCATCTTTCTGCGGCCTATGCGGTCCAGGAGGGTGGCGCCATAGATGGCTGCAAGCATGCTGAAAATGGGGTTGATGGCGTTGATGAGCAGTTGCTTGTTGGGGTCGGTGATGCCCGCGTTTTTGATCATTGCAGGCATAAAGTAGCTGACGACATTGTTTCCGCTCCATTGGCCGAAGAAGGCCATGGCGATAACCATGGCGAGACGGTAGCGCGCAGCGCGAGTGTTGCCCAACTCACGAAAGTCCCACCATGGGTTGTCGTTGCGTGTTTGGGCAAAGTCGTTGGTGATCTCGTGGAGCTGGAGCTGGACAATGGGTGAGTTGGCGTTGCCGTTACCATGGTACTTTGCCATGATGGCAATGGCTTCCTCCCTCCTGTCGTGAGCTAGCAGCCATCGTGGAGTTTCGGGGAAGACTGCAAAACATGTTAGCATCCTGCTCACGAGATTCCAGTCAGATTTGCTGGTGACGCTTACACATGATCAGGCACATGACAATGGTAGGCAAGATGCACTGGACAATGGTGGGGATCCTCCAGGCCCACGACGAGTCGCCCAGGTGTAGGTTGGTACCATAAGTCGTCCAGCCAGCCAGAATGTTGCCAAGCCACCAGAAGTTGTTGTACATGCCGGCCATGGTTCCGCGGTAAGCAGGGTGAGCAAGTTCAACAGTGTAAGCTGGACCGGCAGCTGAAGCGATAGAAGCACCGAATCCGAGCACGAAGCGACCACCAATGAAATGGCCTCGTTCGTGGGCTGTTGCTTGGATAGCTGTCCCGACAATAACAAGCAGACAGCCAACGAATATGCAGATGCGGCGTCCGTAGCCATCGGCGAGGAAGCCGCAGACAGGGAACGCCGCGATTTGCCCAAGATTGTAGATGATGAAGATGATACCCGTGGTGGAGCCTCCGCCTGTCAGGCCAAAGGTGTTTTGGTAGCCTTTCATGGCGTTGATGGAACCCATGAGTGAGCTGTCGAAACCGTTGAGCGTGGAGACGAGGTAACCAATACCCATGATCATGTAGAGCTGGATCATGCCTTTTGAAAGCAATTTTGGCTTCTCGGCCTCAATGGCAGCGGCTTTTGGTTGTTAGCATCTTTGTTCCAACACATGATGCTGGACGTCTAGAGAAATCACTTACCCAGAGCCACTGAAGCTACGTTGGCCTCCTTGACGACATGCTTCGGCTTGTGCATGTCATCGTCGGCTGTGCTGATCTGCTGCGTCACAGTGTTCATGTTGTCCTTTGCTTCCTCCATGATGGACAATCAGTGCCGAAGCAAAACAAAAGGGGTGGAGAAGAAAGTGTGGAATTGCGCTCCACTTGACAGCCTGGGAAAATGTCCAAGGAACCGGGATACTGGGCCATCTTATACTTTACAGGCCTCCCCGCAAAAGAAGATACGCAGGCGACCCCATATTGGAGCACCGAGGTTCTTTCCGTGCTGGTCACGACCCGATGCGTGGCTTTTTTTCTTTCTCCTGCAAGTGAAAATGTCCAACACAAGCGCCTCCCGCTAGCCAAGCATGCTTGTTAAACGGCAAAGGCACCGCTTCAGGGTCGGAATGACAGCAAACTGACTCGCAACCGTCAACGTTGTAAGTGGCTAACCCATGAGGTATCTAGGGCAAAGCAAAAGGGCCTACTTGGTCGGCGGGTAAAAGGCTACAAGCAGCACGGTGGGCGGATACAGCTCCCGGGAAGCACCAGGTCACAAACGCCACGCGATGTATGCGAATCATGCATGCTGTACCTCGGCCCTTCTATGAGTCTTGGAAGGATTGACGAGAGAAAATTGGGAGCAGTCGACTGGGGCTTGGTAGCGGAACGTGGAGACGAGCTAGGATGTGGAGAGTCTGGAGAAGCACGCTAGCCACATGGAGCTGGCGCTCCGTGCATCAAGAAGCACCTTCGCCCGTGCGCTTGCATCTCGACCCCAGTCGGCCCATTCCTGTCCGATGCGAGCACCTCCACTCGGCCCAACCGCCGTCAACTGTTTTTCCTTGTCACCGTCACCTGAGAACCAGACAATCTCTTGGCCCTCTCCACAGCATCTGGACCGGATGGCTTCCCCAATTCGTCCAAGCAGCCGTTTCCATGGCTGTGCAGTGGGGAGCTTACTACGACTTCATCAGAGGTGGTGAAAGCAGGCCAATTGTCCGTCGGAGCACCATCAGCATCCTACTCATCCATCATGGCCTCGGGTCAGCATCCAGCAAGCGTTCCAGACTGGAACAACCTCGATATTCTCCACAAGAACACGCTGCCCGCACGTGCATACTTCCACAACTACACATCCGAAGCTGATGCGCTCGACGCGGACATTACAAAATCAAAAACACACTCCCTTTCAGGAACATGGAAATTTCAACATGCCTACTCGCCCTTTGAGGCGCCGGAAGGCTTCGAATCGGCTGCGTACGACACGTCTTCCTGGAGCGACATTGCTGTTCCTGGCATGTGGCAGCTACAGGGCTTCGGTAAAGGCCCCCAGTACACAAACGTCATCTACCATATCCCAGTAGACCCTCCCAACGTCCCCTTTACAGAAAATGAGACTGGGTCCTATGTCCGCAAATTCAGCGTTCCCCAAGAACTCAAACATGGCCAAATCCGTCTTCGGTTCGAGGGCGTCGATGCTGCGTTCCATGTTTGGGTCAATGGAAAAGAGGTGGGATATTCTCAGGGAAGTAGAAATCCTGATGAGTTTGATGTGACTGCGCTTGTTGATCTCAACGCGGAGAACACTTTGGCCGTCAGGGTGTATCAGCACTGCGACGGAACTTATATTGAAGATCAGGATCAGTGGTGGCTGAGCGGCATGTAAGTGTGATTTGCCAACAGGCCAGGTACAGAAGCTCATCGCCGCAGATTCCGCGATGTCTTTTTGATTGGCTTTCCACCGGCTTCCCGGATCGAAAACGTGTTTGCCCAGACACTCTTGGACTCATCCTACACAGATGCAGAGCTCAAGATCAAGGTTAGCGCATCCGGATCTGGTAAGCTTGCAGTCAAGCTCTTGGATGCACAAAAGAAGGAGGTTGCTGCCTCAGCAGCAAGCATTGAAAGTAGCGGTACGACACATGTCAACATCCAGGTCAAGAATCCTTTGAAGTGGACTGCCGAATCGCCCAATCTCTACCACCTTGTTGTCTCTACCGGCGAGCAGGTTGTTGCTCAACGCATCGGCTTCAGACAGGTCGAAATGAAGGATGGGCTGCTCAAGGTCAATGGTAAAAGAGTCGTCTTCCGCGGAGTCAACCGCCATGAACACCATCCCACTTTCGGCCGTGCTGTCCCGTACGAGTTCATGAAGGAAGACCTTTTGACCATGAAGCGTCACAACATCAATGCTATTCGCACTTCCCACCAGCTGAATGACCCAAGACTGTATGATCTCGCCGATGAGATGGGTTTCTGGGTCATTGATGAAGCTGACCTTGAATGCCACGGTTTCGAGAGCATTGCCGATGCCGCATTGTCCAAGGAAGAGCGCGCTCTGCCTTTCCGCGAGCGCCAGCTTCTCACCCGGAAAAAGGCTGCAGAATGGACAACCGACAACGAAGCCTGGACGCATGCGTATGTAGATCGTGCTGAAGCGCTCGTCAAGAGAGACCAGTTGCATCCTTGCGTTATTGTTTGGAGTCTTGGCAACGAAGGCTTCATGGGACGCAACTTCGTGGCCATGTACAACCACATCAAGGCGTATGATGATAGCAGGCCTATCCACTACGAGGCGGATATTTACGCAGATACCATGGACATGTACTCCAGAATGTACCCACCTATCGATGAGATTGTCAAGTTTGGCGAAGATAAGGAGAAGAAAAAGCCACTCGTGCTCTGCGAATACGTAAGGAACATGTTCATACTCGAAGAAGAAACCACTGACTCGACTAGATACATGCCATGGGCAACGGTCCTGGAAACATCAAGGAGTACGTAGATGCATTCTACAAGTACCCAAGTCTGCAAGGCGGTTTTGCTTGGGAGTGGGCTAATCATGGTCTCCTCACCAAGGACAAGCAAACTGGCGAGGAATTCTATGCTTATGGGGGTGATTTTGGTGAAGAAGTACACGACTCTACATTCGTTATGGACGGTCTTGTGAATTCAGACCACAAGCCTAATGCGGGCTTGACTGAGTACAAGAAGGCTATTGAGCCGGTGCAGCTACTAGAGACGACTGGGTCAACCGCCAAGTTCATCAATCGGTATGACTTCATCACGCTCGATCACTTGAGCTGCCTGTACACAACAACGTCCGCATCGGGAACTGTGAGTGCGTCCGGAACTCTGAATCTACCATCTAATATCTCTCCGGGCCAAACTTTTGAGGTTCAGCTTCCAAAGATTGAAGGGTCTGAGAGCGAGATTTTGCTCAGTATTTCTTTCCAGTTGAAGGAAGCTACTCCGTACCTCAAGGCAGGATTTGAGATTGCAACAGCACAAATATCTATGACTCCAGTATCGTCTCTGCAGCGACCTGACGTAAAGGGCAAGCAACTCAAGGTTGAAACTGCAATCAAGAACGTCCTTGTTATCACGAGCGACAAGGCTACATGGAAGTTCAACACACTCCACGGCTCCCTTACTTCCTGGGTCCAAGATTCCACCGAGATTATCTCCAAGGCTCCAGAAATTGACATTTTCCGTGCTCCTACTGACAACGACATTCCGCAAGACGGCTGGGACTGGAAAGACAAACAGCTCCACCACGCAAAGCCACTCACTCGCAAAGTCGAATGGTCACAGTCTGGCTCAGAAACGCTCAAGATCACCGTGCATCAGCGCGTCGCGCCTCCAATCCTGTCGTGGTCGATTGACTGCACTCTGACCTACACTTTCAGCGCCGACGGCACTCTAACAACGCACGTCACTGGTACACCAAAGGGTGAGAACCTACCCCGAACCCTCCCACGCATTGGTCTTGTCATGGAACTTCCATCGCAATTCCAGAACGTGGAGTGGTTTGGCCGTGGTTTCGGGGAGTCCTATCGCGACAGCAAGCTCTCGCAGCCCGTCGGAAAGTACACAGCATCCAGGATCGACGATCTCTGGGTTGACTACGAAGTCCCGCAGGAGTCGGCGAACCGCACAGACACACGCTACGTCCGCGTTGGCAATGGCAGCGGCGCTGGACTGCTCGCTCAATTTATAGACAAGGAAAGTGGAAATCGCAAGTTGTTTGATTTCCAGGTCAGCCACTACAGGATGAAGGATGTGGCGGCTGCCGATCATCCGCATGAGCTGAGGAGGAAGAAGAGGGAGGATGTGGTACTTAGGTTGGACGCGCAGCATCACGGGCTGGGCAGTGGAAGTTGTGGGCCTAGGACGCTGGACGAGTATAGTCTTTTGTGTGAGCCGTTTGAGTTTGAGCTAGTGTTGCAGACGTCATAAGATTAGTTACATAGGGTATCATACTGAGACAGACGTTGAAAACTAAAACACTATAGAATTACAATCTTGCTTGCGATAGCATCTCGTCTGTCTTTGTTCTTCTCTTCGCTAGGCAATGGGGCTTGGTTGTTCCTCGTAGCCTCTACAATGGTTAGGATAATGGGACAACGTCCCT
>Ga0265797_10011396_pt1 | contig 11136 bp, 16 predicted proteins | sample P2T30metagenome_FD_192433 | JGI IMG/M metagenome (GOLD analysis project Ga0265797, IMG submission 192433) | Plant litter microbial communities from East Loma Ridge, Irvine, California - P2 T30 | ecosystem: Environmental > Terrestrial > Plant litter > Unclassified | place: USA: California... | reverse complement strand
AGCCCCACGCAACCCCTACACTCGCTAGCCCCGTGAGTAGGGGCCAAGCCCCGCTCACCCTGGGGGCCTGTACCTTCGCCAGCATGAAAGCCCGCCTCCTGCTCGCCCTCGTGCTCCTGCCTGCACTGGCGCACGCCGATGCGCTCAGCGCGTATGGGATGGCTAAAGCCTTTGAAGCGATGCTTGCGCTAGGGGTGACACTGCTAGTTGCGCTCTGCTTCTTTATCGCGATGTATAGCTGGCCGCGGTGGCGTGGCCTGCCTTACCTACTGGGTGTTCCCCTGCTGCTGCTGGCCTGGGTGCGCCTGGCTTCAGCTGACCACGACGGCTATCTTACGCCGCTGCTGCTGCTCGCCCTGCTGCTCAACGGCCTGGTGTGGGGCCGGGCCTTTCGGCCGCTGCCCATACGGCTAGCGGGGGCGCTGGCTATCCTAATCGGGAGTGTCGGGTTAATAAGTGCGGTTTTCGGCTTCCGCGTGCTGCCGCCCTACCACGAGTCTACGTATGCAGAGTCTGCGTACGCCATGCCGGCTCCTCCGCCCGAGCCCCCCGTACTGCCCGCCGATGACGATAAGGTTTATACCTACGTGGAGGATATGCTCGACAGGGCAGCTGTGAAGTCTCTTATTGAGCAGCGGCTGGTGCTGCCGCCCAAGACGCAGCGCGGGCACGTATTCGTGGAGTTCGTGGTCTCGAAGAAAGGCGTGGTGCGCCACCCAAAGATTGTGAAGGGGTTGCGGGCCGACGTGGACTCGGCCGTGGTAGTGGCGGTGCGCCGCCTGCCGGATTTGGCACCTAGCACGCAGAATGGGCAGCCGGTGAATGTATCCTTGACCATATCGGTCGATGTGGGAAAGGAACAGCCGCAGTAATCCATCCGAGAGCAAAAAGCTCCGCCACCCCGTGGCTTCGCGGTTTTGCCCTAGCCGCGCCATTTACTGAAAATACGCAGTAGCTAACGGCATCCCTGGCGCCAGCAAACAGACGCAAACACCAGGGCCGTGCCCGGGTACTGGCACTATGTAAAAAGCCCCGGCCTGTTTGGCCGGGGCTTTTCTTTGAGGGGTAGGTGAGCGGAAGAAGCCGCTTACCGGTACTGGCCGAGGCCGATGCGGTAGCCCCACCAGTAGTTGGCATTGTCCGTGTCGCCTGCGGCATTGGCGTCCTGCTCGTTTTGCAGGGCTTGGCTATATTCAGCCTGCACCTGCGGGTTGCCTTTGCCCAGCTGCTGCCCACGGGCCCGGCCATCGGCTAGCCCAGCCTGAAAGTTGGGGTCATCCGGGAAGGCCTGCTTTACAACTGCCGCAGCATTACCAGTCGTGGCAAAAGCCGTTTGGCTGGCGCCGGCTAGCAGCACCAGGGCTGCGAGAAGCATCTTTGTCTTCTTCATAAAGGTTTGGTGTGGAAAAGGTTGGGGTAGGGCAACCCCGTCAGGGGTTGCTGTTGTAAACATACACCTAAATAAGTTATTTCCATCTATTGCCCTTTGTATTATTTTCGCAGTCCCGAGTGGCGGCTGAGGTGATAAAGGCTACGGCTAGCCCTCCGGCCGGCACGTGGGGGTATCGCAGGTTATGGTGGCGATTAGGCTCATGAGCTTCGGGGCCTTCGGTACCTGGTTTTAACCTATGCAATTCCCGCTGGGGCCTCACGCTATTTTGAAGCTATGCTGCCGACCCTTTTGCTTTCGCCCATTATTGCCGGGCCCATCGGCCCGGGCTGGCGCTGGTAGTTGTGGTGCTGCTACCCCTGGCGGGGCTAGGGCTGCTTGTGCGCGGCAGCTGGTTGCTGAGCAAGGCGGAGCGCTCCGCATCGTGGCTTATAATGAGGCTAGCGCGTCTGCTGGCGTCATGGTTGCTTTCCGGGTATTTAGAGTATTAAGCAGGGAGGGAGTTGGTGAGGGGATTGACCTGCCGGGCTAGGCCCCGCGAGTAGGTGCGAGGCCCGCACTATCTTGGCGGGCATGAACTACCTGCTCCTCGCCGCGCTGCTGGCCGGCGCCGCGCCGGCTCACACGTCGGCCCAAACCTCGCCCCCGCCGGCAAGCGGCGGCACTTACCGCTACTGCGCCCTGGTGGTATCCAATGACGACTACCTGACCGTTGCCAATACCATGAGCCTCGACTACGGCCGCCGCGCTAAAAAAAGCCCCACCGAAGCCGTGCCACTAGATGCCGTTCTGGAAGAAGCCAGCCGGCAAATCAGCAAAGCGCGCAACACCATCTTCGCCCTCAACTACCTCAGCGACCTCGGCTGGGAGTGCTTCAATGTTACGAGTATTCCCGATGCCCGGCTCGGCTACGCGGAAACCCGCTACCTGCTGCGCAAGCCTAAAGGGCAATAACTACCGGCCTCGCAATGCCCCGTCTATTTTAGGGCTTTTTCTATCTTCGCTTTCATGAAAAAGCTACTACTCTTGGCCTTGCTGCTTATGCCTTGGCTAGCGCAGGCCGACCCGCTCACGGCCATCGGCTACGGCAAGGGCTTTGAAATGCTACTGCCGGCTTTTTATGGCCTCCTAGCACTATCCATTCTGGTTGGGCTGCTGGAGATGGTGAAGCACAAGGAAACTCCTTCTAAGCCCCGCAAGTAGGAGTGAGGCTGTGCTCAGACCGGGGCTTTGCACATGCCGCGCGCTGCAACCTTTCTGCCTGCCTGGGGCTCCTCAAACGCTCACCTTTCCTTTCCATGAAGCACGCCTTTCTATTCGTAGCCACCAGCCTGTTGCTGGCGGGCTCGGCCCAGGCTCAGACTACCTTTAGCATTGGCCCCCGGGTGGGGCTCAACGTTTCCAATGCGCACTTTCCCAACATCAGCCGGCCTTCGTACCCGCGCCGCGTTGGGCTGGAGGCCGGCCTGACGAGCACCGTACAATTCGGCCACTTCGCCGTGCAGCCCAGCCTGCTCTTTTCCCAGAAAGGCTACCGCACCCCGAGCTTCACCCAGAGCTTTGATATGTTCGTGGCCACGGAGGAAGACTATCGCCTCAATTACCTGGCGCTGCCCGTGAACCTGGCCTACACCCTGGGGCGCGATGGGCAGGGCTTGCAGGTTTTTGGCGGCCCCTACGCCAGCCTGCTGCTGGGCGGCAACTACGCGCAGCGGCTGAGTGGGTTTGACCAAGAATATACGGGTAAAGTTAAGCCGGCCAGCACGGCAACTGATGCGGATAACCGATACGCGCGGCGAATCGACGCGGGGCTGCAAGCCGGGCTAGGCTACCGCCTGAAGGGGTTTCAGCTGCAAGCCAGCTATAGCCTGGGCCTGCGCAATGTAGCCGTGCCGTACCGGGCATTCAACGGGCAAGTATATCACTCTTCTGCCAACTACAACCGGGCGTTCCAGGTGTCGCTCAGCTATCTGGTAGGGGGTAAGAGCTAGCCCTGCCGCCCGCTAGGGCGGCTCGTGCTAGGATAGGCCCCCCTTACGCCGGGGCTTTTTTAGTTTGTGCGGCTGGCCCGCTGGGCTTCCCGCAGCCACTGCCTGGCTTCGTCAATATCGCCGAAGAGCTGCATCTGAAGCTGCCCATCCAGGCCCAGCGCCATCGACTGCGCCGAGCTGGCGGCCAGGGATTCCGGGCTTACGACGTTGGCGAAGTGCGTTAGCCCACCAGCAATGGCGCGCGGCGCCCAGTTGGTCACAATCCACTCCACGGCGTGGTCCCAGGGGCCAACAACCCGCCGGTTATCGTTGAGCAGGTAGGCGCACTTATTTTCTGCCAGCGGCAGCAGGCAGGCATCAGCGCCCGCCACGATGCCAACGTACGTCTGGTAGCCCACCCAATCGTTGTGGACCCAGCGGTTGGCCGCATCATAGGAAATACTTAGGTAAATAGTGCCGAAGCCGTTGAGTAAGTCAGTGGGCATGCCTGAAAAGCGCAAAGAAAGCGGCAAGCTACGCACAGACAGCCCCGCTTGCCTCAGGCTTTTTCTATCTTCGCCCCGATGAAATGTGTCCTGCTACTGAGCTGCTTACTTGGCCTGGCAACCGGGTGTGAGCCGCAAGCTACCCCGCAACAAGCTGCCCCTGAGCAAGCTATTGCCCCGCCCGCCCCTCAGCCGGCTCCCAGGCTTGCCCGGCAGGTCGTTATTCCGGAAGATGCCGTGCGGGGTGATTTCGATGGCGATGGCACGGCCGAGTACGTGTGGCTCGTGCCGCCCGCGAGAGACTCGGCCACGTACGACTGCGTGGGCGAGTGCACCAGCTACCTCACCAGCTCCAACCCGGCCCTGAAGCCCTACGCCCTGGAGTCGGCCACCGGTGGCGAGCTGACCACCTTTCATCACCTGGGTGCGGGCCGGCGCGACTACCTCGGTATTGCCCCGGCGCGGCTCATGGGCTGTTGGAATAGCTACTACGTGCTCACCTACCGGGCGGGCGGTTGGCAGCTTGGCGTCAAGCCTTTTACTACGCACTGCGACCAGTGGGAGAAAGACAGCATTGCGGTTGCGCGCGACAGCGCCCACGCAGGCCAGGTGCTTATTCATTACACCGACATGGCCGCCGGGGATTTTGCGGTAAAAACCAAATCGGTGCCTTTGCGCTAGGGCATCCCCGAAAATCACTCCCTTCTTGGCTTTTCGGAAGAAGGCAGTGCGAAACACCTAGAGACAAATACCCATAAGAAATATAGAGAAAATGGGTATTTACCGGGATAAAAAGAAAGGATTTTTGTTCAAAATTTGCACTATTCTTTCGGCTTATCTTTCTTCATGCAATTAAACATCAACGTCGATTTAGTAGACCACAGTTTCTGCGCCCTCTCTTATAACCAAACGGAAGGGTGGCTACAGGCTATCTGGCGAGGCTACGTTGACCCACAAGAGGCGCAGCGTGGGGCCCAGGCCTACCTGGAGCACGCGGGCCGGATGCCCAGCCCTTTTCTACTCAACGATAATTCGCAGCTGGTAGGCCCCTGGTTCGAGAGCCTGGACTGGCTCGTCGACGTCTGGATACCGCATGCAACGAAGCTGGGCTTGCGCTACGTAGCCCACATTGTGCAGGCCGACCAGCACCACGACGTGCTGACTGACCGCCTGCACGGGGCCGCGCCCTTCGAGCTGCAAATATTTCAGAACCCGGCCGATGCCCGGGACTGGCTGCGGGAAACGCGCAAGGCGCACCTGGCGCAGTAGCCCGCTAGCCCGCTAAAAAGCCCCGCTGCGCACGCAGCGAGGCTTTTTAATGATTGAAGCGCTGGCCGGCGCTAGTAGCCAAGCGTTACCGACCCATCGCTGGGGTTGTAGGAGCCGTGGGCCGCAAAATTACCGTTGGGGGTGCTGACATCCACGCTGTAGGGGTAGTTTGTGGTGGCGCAGCCGATACCAAACGTGAAGCCATCTGGCGGGGTAATGGTCGTCACGATGCTCCAGCCCCTATCCCGGCAGGTGATGCGCGCCTCGCGCCTAATGCGGTCCATGATACCCTGCGACGGTGGCGCGTCGGTGCAGGGGGTGCTGCCGCCCCCGCCGCCCCCGGTGCCACCCCCATCATCGCCGGTGCCGATGGGCGCGGCGTAATCAGCCCCGGCCGTGCGCGAACCGGCCGCAGGCGTGGGCGCGTCCTGCTTCGAGCAGGCCGTTGCCAGGGTCAGCAAAACCCCTAGCGAAAGGGTAGAAGCGAGTTTGAACATATAAAAGTGGAAAAGGAGGAAAGAAGCACTCCCGCACCTGCGGCAGCGGCAGTAAAGGACGCTGCTGCTGTGGCTGTTAAAAAGGACAAACCGGCTGAGTAGGTGACACTGCCGGACTTCGTTGCGGCAGCTTTTTATCTAATTAAAATGTAGAATAATATAAAATAAGAACTTATGATAAAAATTAAACTATTATAACCGGCTGAAATGCAAGTTGTAAAGCATAGGCTTGCAATGGCGCCGGGCGCAGAGGAGGATAACTTTCTTTCCTCAGCCCGGCCCCCGTTTTCTGCTGGTACTACCCATACGCAGGGCTGGCTATGCCGCCCGGCCAGTGCGGTACCAGCAGCCCCGGCTAGGCCCACTGCCTGGCCGCTGCCCCAGCAAGTGGGGCGGGCCGTACTGGCATTGCGTTAAGGCCTGCGCTATGGTTTTTATACCAGGGGCGCGGCATCGCGCGCCGGCCAGAACATGGCTGCCAGGGCCGCCAGCGTTAGCAAGCTATTGAGCAGCAGCAGCAAGGAAGCCATACCGAAGTGGGCAAAGTCTACGCCGGCTACCACACCTTTATCCCAGTAAGTGCCGCTGTAGAGCAGCACCACAAAGCCCAGGGCCAGCAGCAGCTTGGCCGCCAGCACCCCCCGCCGCACGGCGTAGGCCAGGCCCACCCTAATAAGGGCAGTAACCCCTAGCCCCGCCGCCGCGAGCAGGTTGAAATGCACGGGAGAGAAATAGTTGTGGGGCAGGCCCAGGGCCTGGGAAACCCAGCCGGCCACTTGGTACAGCACGAGCAGCCCCACCGATGCGTAGAGCAGGTTGGCGGCAAGAATATCGGTGCGGGCGGGGGTGTCCATGGGGGTAGGGGAGGCAGTGCGAACGTACCGGGTCGCTCACGCCGAGGGTTTTTATTGTTGGTGGGGAAAAGAACTGGCTCTCACACGGGCGCGAGAAAAGCCGTGCGCTTGCCTACGTGCTGCGCTGCGCCTAGCAGACGCACACGAGTCGACATAGCCACGAGCCGGAGTAGGTAGGGTTAAAAGTAGCTCACGCGCCCGGGCGCTAGGGGCCAGGGCCGAGGTGCCTGGGTGCTAGGGGCGGCGGCGCAGCAGGTAGCCCACGTGGCCGGACTTGTCATCGGGCAGGGTGGCGGCCTGCACCAGCTCCCACCCTTGGCCGTCGAGGTAGCTCAGGGCCGCCGGCACCGAGGTAAAGCGGTCGATGGCGTCGGCCAAGGCGGCCAGCGAGTTATCCTGCACGGCCAATTCTTTGCGTTGGTTCTGGCCATAATCAAGCCGCAGGGCGGTGGCGTAGAAATTGGCGCCGAACGTGTAAAGCAGGCAGTACTTAACCGGCGTAGCCAGCGGCGGCAGGGGCGCTCTTTGCGCCTGCGCCGCAGTGGCTAGCAAGCAAAGGGCGAAGAACAGGTATTTCATGCCTGCCAAGATAGCCGGCGGCGCCCCGGCTACCGGGCCAGGCCTGGCTTGGCTACTACGATTCCGGCTTCGGCCACCGGTTGGGTGGCTGCTGCACGGCCGCCTTGCGCCGCCAGTGCCGCGCCCGGCGCAGTACCCCTAGCCGCCTCCAAGCTGCACGCAGCCCTAGCCAACTGAAATGCAAGGCGCCCGTAACTAGTAATCTGAGATAGTAGTGCGCTGGCTGTGAGCAAGAGCCATGCGCTGAGCAGACGGCGAAGCAGGCGCCCCATACCGCCAATGTCGAGCTACCTTATCCGCTAGCCCCGCTCAGTTCAAGGCAGCTGCCCGCTAGCCTGGGGCACGTAGCTTAGCGACCGGTTTCCTCCGCCTTTTCCTATGAGCACCCAGCCCGACCTGATTCGAAAGATATACGCCGCCTTCAACGCGCGCGACATTGCGGCCATCCTGGCCACGTTTGCTCCGCAGGTGCGCTGGGCGCGGGCCTGGGAGGGCGACTATGCCACGGGCCACGCGCAAGTGCGCGATTACTGGCTGCGGCAGTGGCAGGAGCTGGACCCGCATGTTGAGCCCACGGCCTTTGTGCCCCGGGCCGATGGCCGGCTGGAAGTGGCCGTGCAGCAGCTCGTGCAAGACAAGCAGGGGCAAGTGCTTTTCGACGGCCCGGTGAAGCACCTCTATACCTTCCAGGACGGGCGCATCACGCAGATGGATATTGAGCCGGCGTAGCGCCGCTAGCGGCACCCCCACGAAAGCTAGCCCCCAAATTCTGCGCTAGCCCCCACCCGCAGCAAGGCGCTAGCCCTGCGAGCCGGTGGGCAGCACAAACGTGCGGAGCAATTGCAGGAGCTGCTGGTCGGCTACGCTCAGGCCGGTGCGCTCTAGCCGAAGGTCGGCCGGCGAAACGTAGCCCGCAAACTCCAGAAACTGCTGGGGCGGCAAGGCGTGGTAGGCCATGTGCCACTCCGAAAACGCGCGCGTCGCAATGGCTTTGTCGGCGTAGGTGGTCACGTTGCGGTGGCGCGGGTCTTGGCAAATGCGGGCGTAGAGGCTGTGCACGGTGGCCGCCTCGCCCTCCAGCACCTGAAAAAACTGGTCGTTGCCGTAGAGTAAAATGCCCGTTAGCCCGTGCGTTTCGTTGAAGTGGCGCGCCTGCACCAGCAGGCGTTCCAGCTGCGCCTCGCTGAAAGGTACCGTTGCCTGGCTCAGGTAAATGAGGTGATGCATTATAAAAAAAAGCTTTCGCCGCGTGCCGTAGAAGCAAGCATTTTGCTTTACGGCCGGCCGCAGCCGGTGGCTGAATTGGCTAGCCCCGCCGTAGTTTTTCGCGCTCATCAGACGCCGAAAATTAACCGGCAGCACAAGAGCCCGTATTTTTCTGTGGTTCAAAAATGCAGGTCGAAGGCCCGGTGGTAATTAGGGAAGGGGCTTGACAATGAGGAGCGTTATGCCCTACTGACTACCCGCGGCGGGCTAACAATTGCGGATAATACGTAGTAATAGCGCTAAATAACCCGGTATAAATACGGATTTTTTGGTGCTGGGTAACGCAGCAGCCGGCCGGGGCCGTAGTACGCGCTTATGACCGATTTACACCCCGACCTGGCTCGGCAGCAGCGCGCCCTTGAGTGGGCTGTGGCCCTGGCTACGGCGCCCGTGCCGGGGGGCGGCGAGCAGCTGGCCGCCTACGTGCAGCAGCTGCCCGAGCAGCCCTGGCCCGCCCAGGAGCCGGGCGTGTACCACCTGCTGTATTGCAGCCAAGCCGTGCACGCGTTTGGCGAGGAGCAGCTGGCCGACCTGCTGGAGGCATCGCTGGCCTGGAATGCGCAATCCGGCATCACGGGGCTGCTCTGCTACGGCAATGGCCACTTTGTGCAGGTGTTGGAAGGGGCTGCCACCGATGTGGAAGAGCTGTTTGCCCGCATCCGGCGCGACCGTCGGCACCACCACGTGCATATTCTGAGCCGGGGAGTGGGGGAGGCTCGCCAGTTCGACGGGTGGCGGATGGCGTTTACCAAGGCGCACACGCACGAATTTTACTGGCTCATTACCTTTCTGGAGGCGCACCACCACCGCCTGCTACTGCGCCAGGTGCCGGTGACCGAGCCGCAGCTAACCACAACGCTGCAAAATCTGAGTAATTCCTGCTCGTCGGCGCCAGGCGAGCAGTCGTTGTAGTGCTGGCGATAAGTGCTTATGTTATTAAACCTCAATACCGACCCGCGCGACCACAGCGCCTGTGCCTTAACCTACGACGAAGCCGACCGCTGGCTGCGCGCCACCTGGCGCGGCCACGTCGACCAGGCCGAAGCCATGCAGGGCGCCGAAGCCTACCTGCACCATGCGGCCCAGCACACCTGTGCCTACTTGCTCAACGACAACTCGCTGCTGGTGGGCCCCTGGTTTGAGAGCCTGGAGTGGCTGCTGCACGTGTGGGTGCCCCAGGCCGGGCGCCTGGGCCTGCGCTACGTAGCCCACATTGTGCAGGCCGACCAGCACCACGACATCTTTACCCGCCAGCATCAGCAGCCCCTGCCGTTCGAGCTGCAAATTTTTCAAAGCCCGGCCGATGCCCGGCACTGGCTGGCTAGCGTGCGCGATGCCGAAGAAGCCAAATTGGCGCGCTAGCCAGCGAATTATACTTGGAGTGATGCATCTATAATTTAAGACAGAAAAGGCCTGCGCTGCCTGGTGGCTACTGGCCAAGCAGGGAGCCTGCCAGCAGGGCTAGCCCCAGCGCCAGAAAAAGAACAGCCTCTTTACGGCTAGGCAGTGTAACCTGCCCAAACCGGCCCGTTGGCTCGTTCCGCGGCTGGGAAGAAAACAAGGCCTTCAAAAGCCTGCCGAGAAGCACCAAGCCAACTAGCGCCAGCAGGCCCACCAGGCCCAGGGCCCAGTAAGTAAAAACGTCCAGCTGGTTGCCCAGCGCCCAGGCGGGCCGCGCCAGCAGCCCTAGCGCCAGCAAAATCAACCCCCGGCGCGCCAAGTTATTCATGCGTTCAAGATAGCGCAAAGGCGTGAAAATAGCGGCTTCGGTACCCACCGCGCCCGCCACCCCACGGGCCCGGCTGCCCGTTCAGCGGTTTTTAGTGCGCAGGCGCTAGGTAAATGCTCCGGCGTACTGCCTACGTATTTTTCTCAAAAAATACGTACTTGGCCAAGGAGAAATACGCATTTAAAACCTTGTAAAGTCCTGATGGATAGCACACATTTGTGGGGCTTTTCTGGCAGCTGGTCCTGGCTGCCGGGGCCTGGCCCTATGCACTTAAATACCAATGTAGACCTGCGCGACCACAGCTTCTGCGCGCTTATGTACAGCGAAGCCGACCAGTGGCTTGAGGCCACCTGGTGCGGCCACGTCGATGCCCAGGAGGCCTACCGGGGCGCGCAGGCCTACCTCGACCACGCGGCCCGCATGCCCAGTGCTTTTCTGCTCAATGATAATTCGCGGCTGCGGGGCCCTTGGTTTGAAAGCCTCGATTGGCTGGCCGATGTGTGGGTGCCCCAGGCCGGGCTGTTAGGGCTGCGCTACGTGGCCCACGTGGTGCAGGCCGACCAGCACCACGACATCCTCACTACCCGCTTGGGCGGCGAGCTGCCCTTTGAGCTACAGATTTTTCAGGAAGTGGCCGATGCACGGCACTGGCTGCGCCAAATGCGCCGCGCCTATTGCGTGCCGGCGCGCCTGGCCATAGCCCCCGGACCTGCGCTGATGGGCAAGCCGTTAGCCGCCGGCCGGGCAACCAGGAACAGCTAGCCAGGCTAGCCGGGCGCAGGCCGGCTGCCCGTTAAAACCAGCCAGAAGTTGCCGGGGCAGCGGCGCTGGTGTACCTTTGTCCCAATCAAACGGATTAGCCACGGCGCCGAACTATCCGGGTTCACTGCCACATGGTTTTTTTTTCGGGGTGTAGCGTAGCCCGGTATCGCGTCTGCTTTGGGAGCAGAAGGTCGTAGGTTCGAATCCTGCCACCCCGACATTTTTAGTATTGGCTTTGACCCCATAGCTCAGCTGGATAGAGCAGCTACCTTCTAAGTAGCCGGTCATTGGTTCGAATCCAATTGGGGCCACTA